>ENA-UOYD01000027-UOYD01000027.1-marine-metagenome-genome-assembly--contig:-NODE-27-length-87825-cov-4.935395_pt1 | contig 87825 bp, 90 predicted proteins | sample MGYA00238169_ERZ767097 | MGnify/ENA primary metagenome ERZ767097 (study PRJEB28937, sample SAMN06267346) | marine metagenome | isolation source: Columbia River Estuary | place: USA:Columbia River Estuary... | reverse complement strand
TGATTGGTTAGACACTCAAAGACATCTTTTAGAAGAATTTAACGAAGTTGACAGGCACACAATACCTCTTACTGGTGATTTAATTGAGTACAAATAAATAATGATTTATTATGAGGAGACTAAATCTTATTCTAGTCTCCTTCTTAGATATTATTTAACCTTATCAGCCTGATTAATATCTGCAAAACATCATCTATATGTTTAATGCATAAAGATAATTTTATAAAGCCAGGATTGATAATTGCTTTAAGGTGGTCATCAGCTGATATTTGTGAATGAGTTGTTGAGGCTTTATGAGTAACTAGCGAACGAGTATTATAAACATTTTCGATATTATATATTGAAAATAATTTACCTATCAATGAAAGCATATCATATTTTATTATAATAACTTATTGATAAAATTGATTTTACTATAATGTTTGAAATAATTTTATTTTTGCAAATTAAAAATAAATAAATCTAATTAATATTTATTCCAGATATCAAATTTTTTCCATGGTTTGCATAAGGAATTTTGAATCATATATTCACCAAAATCTTTTCCATCAATTGAACAATAAGCAACAAATCGATCATAAGTTTTAGCACCTGTCAATTTGCAATCAGCAGCCTGACCAATAAATTTCAAAGCAATCTCTGTTGCAATCATACCTTTGGTTGAGTTTTTTTCAGGACAATCCAGAGCGGCTAATCTAATGGGTATTGAGCCTACAATAATTGTATCGCCATCACGCACATGAGTAATTAATCCAGATAAAATACTGATTTTTGAATATTGCTTTTTTGATGAACTTTTAATGGATTCGTCAGCCATTACTGAGTTTATAATTAAGGTAATAAACATTGAAATTAAAATAGTAATTATGGAATTATGGTATCTCATAAGTCGGTCCACATGTAGCAAATTCCAACCTTTGAAAAGAATTTTTCTAGATTTTCTATTGTCATCTCTATTGTTCGATCATTAACCAGAGGGTGAATATAAATAACAGACTTACTCTTTAGGTTTTTATCTAAAAATAGTGAAACGTCATTTTTTACACCAGTAATCATTGAAAGTGGTGTAACAGAGCCTGGTCGTACGCCTAAATGCTGCATTAATCTTTCAGGAGACCCAAAAGATAAATTACTGAAACCTAAGCTTTTACTTAGTTTTTTTAAATCTACAGTTTGATCTTGCTGGGCAACCAATAAGATATTCCTTTTTTTCTTATCCCTTAAATATAAATTTTTAACGTGCCCTCCACCATTTTCAGAAGATATAAAAATTCCTTGTACTTTTTTTGAGTCTTCAACAGTTCTTAGTGGGACATGCTCAAATAAATTATATTTGATATTCCATTGATCTAGCGTTTTTAGAAGTTCATCGGATGAGATTGGCAAACTATCTTGAAACTTTGATGATGCGTCTACCATTGTTTGATGATCCTAAAAGTGAATATTAACTGTTTTATAATTCTAAATTTATATTATAAAAAAATACTATCAATTATTAAATTTCGGGATTGTCATGGTAACAGACATAAGAATTACACAAGATAAAAACGATATACTATCTTGTTTGCAACTTAGGAGAACAGTTTTTATTGAAGAACAAAATGTCCCTGAGGATGAAGAGGTTGATGGAGATGATCCTAATTGTGAACATGTCCTATTAACTATTGATGAAAATCCAGTAGGTGCAGCGAGGCTAAAATATTATGATAATTTTATAAAAGTTCAAAGAGTTTGTGTTCTTGAAGGTTATAGAGGACAGGGTATTGGGTCTAATATCATAAATTTTATAATTAAATATGTTAAGGAAAATGATATTCGTCAGTCGGTTCGATTAGGCTCACAAACCCATGCACTAGAATTTTACAAAAGGCTTGGTTTTATTGAATTTGGTGGTGAATATTTAGATGCGGGTATTTTACATAAAGATATGGCATACCAAATTAAATAATCTCTGATTTTCAGTTTAGCTTAACTTTTAATAATATCAAAATTTGGATCATACGGGCAGGGTTCTATTATTTCTGCACTAATTTTTTCGCCAAGTATATCTACAAATGTTTCAGTGCCAATCGAGGAATATTCTGATTTAATAAACGCATATGCAATATTTTTATTTATTCTATGGCCCCAATCGCCAGATGTAATGGTGCCAACGACTTTATTATCAATCGACACCGTTGCCCCACCGTGAGCTGGCGCATGTTTTGTGTCGATTTCTAAAGAAACCAATTTATTTAAACATTTTTCTGATTGTCTGAATTTTAAAGCTTCTTTTCCTATAAATTCATTTTTATTCATATTAACGAACTTGTTTAAGCCTGTTTCAAATGGATCGAATTCAGTTAGGATATCTGCTTTCCAATGAAGAAATCCTTTTTCTAATCTCATTGTGTCGACTGCCCTTGCACCAAACAATTTTATATCAAATTCAATGCCAGCTTTTTGTATAGCTAAGTATGCGGCATAGAGAGATGCATTAGGTATATGAATTTCATAAGCAAGTTCACCAGAGAAACTCACACCCATTACTGTAGCAGGGGCTATGCCAATAAAACATTCTCGAAGGCTAAGCCAAGGAAAAGCATCTTTAGACCAATCTCCACGGGAACAAGCTGAAAGTACTTTGCGTGCATTTGGTCCAGCTAATACAAGTATCGTTAGATCATTAGTTAGACTTTTTAATTGGACATCTTCAACTGGATTTAAATGCTGCCTTAGCCAATCCATATCATGATATTCACTTGCAGCGGCTGAGCCATACCAAACTCTTGCAGGGCCCCGGTCACTTTCTGGAAGATTGGCAATAGTCGCTTCACCTTTTAACATGCCATGATGATTAAGAAAGTATCCTAAGCCAACTTTACCAGTTTGTTTTTTAATATTTCCGCAAAAAATTCTATCTAAAAAATTATGTCTATCTGATCCAGTTATTTCAATGCGATTAAAGCCATTAACTTCACACAACCCAACATTTTCTTGAACATTTTTGACTTCTCTTGCGATCAGATCAAAAGCTTCATCAAATTTGAATCCTAGTGTAGTTTTGAAATCTTTTGTAGGTTTTATATATTCTACACGTTCCCACCCATTCACAACTGTAAATTCAGCACCTTGTTCAGCAAAAATTGGTGTAAGTGGTGTGGTTTTTGCATTTCTTCCTGCAGGTCTATGTTCATGTGGAAAATGAAATCGAAATTCGTTCTGGTAGTCTTCAATTGCTTTAAGTGCAGTTAATTCAACGTTTGTATGCCCAGCAAAGCGTCTAGGGTCAATGCACCAAGTATCATAACAAGCTTCACCATGAACGATTTGTTGAGCTAAAAGCCAGCCATGACCGCCTCCTTCACCTAAACCAGCACGCAGTCCTATTATACAAAAAGCATTTTGTTTGCCGGGGATTGCACCAACTAAAGGTGCGCCATCAATGGTGTAGGTTATTGGTCCATTAACTACTGTATGTATTCCGGCTTCCATGAGAGCAGGCATGCGATCAAATGCACCTTCTAATACATCCGTGACACGGTCTAAATCGTCCGGGCAAAGCGCATTCACAAAATTTGGATCAATGCCATCCATGCCCCAAGTTTTACAGTCCTGTTCATAGAAACCTAGAAGCAGACCATTTTTTTCTTGTCGGCAATAATAATCTGAAATTGGACACCTTAATAAAGGCATACGATGCCCCGCAGATTTTATTTCAGGAATGTCTTCGGTTAAAAAATATTGATGTTCCATAGAAGTTACGGGATGATGTACACCCATCATTGATCCAACTTCATTAACTCTATATCCACACGCATTTACAATAATATCACAATCTATATCACCGTGCTCGGTATGAACAGTCCATGTATCATCTGATCTTTGCGTCAATGCAGTTACAGGAGTATTCCTATAGACTTCAGCGCCAGCTTTGCGAGCTCGCCTCGCTAAAGCTTGGCAAAGTTGAGCGGGATCAATATCCCCGTCTGATGGGTCCCAAAGACCCCCTAGAAGATTATTTTTTGATATAAGTGGGTGGCGTTTCGCACATTCATTAGCATCGATAACTTCAAAATTAACATCCATGCCTTTTGCCATAGATGCAAAATGACGATACCCATCCATTTGTGCTTCTGTATTCGCTAAACGAATGCCACCATCGCCATGATGATAATTAATTGGGTATTCAGGGTCGTTTGCTAATTCATTATATAAATTGATTGAGTGGCTTTTTAAACCAACCATTGTTTGGTTCATTCCAAAATTAGTAACTTGTGCTGCTGAATGCCAAGTCGTGCCACTTGTTAGTTCGTTTCGTTCTACGAGAACCACATCACTCCAACCTTCTTGAGTTAAGTGATAAAGAGTTGAGCAACCAGCAATACCTCCGCCAATTACAACGACCTTAGTACGTGCTTTCATCTATAGAACCTCAATTTTGTTATAAAGGATTTAATTAAACTATAAGTGAATTCAAGATATGAAATGTTATTATTATATTATTATATTATATATATCATTTTTTCGTAATAAATTAATATATTATTAAATGATTAGTCAGATGTGAAATACTAATTAAGGAATTTCCAAAGTGTAAGGCTCTTAATATGGTTAAAAAATCAGTTGCTAGAGGTGGGCGAAGTAAACGAATAGAAAAAAGACTAGCTAAACCAACAATAGACCCTTGCCCGCCGGGACAATTGGGGGGTGCGTATAAACCGCTTAATGAACAGGACATTTTGCAAATTTATAATACTGCATTAAAGCTTTTAGAAAATCTTGGAATTGGGGAAGTACCAGAAAGACTTTTTAACGATCTAATTTCCATTGGTGCCAAAGATAATGGTTCAGGACGTGTTTTGTTTCCAAAGGCATTAAGTGAATAAGCAATACGAAAAGCAGCAAAATCTTTTGTTTTGCATGGAAGAGATCCAGAACGCTCGATAGAAGTTGGTGGAGATAAAGTGTATTTTGGAACTGGTGGTGCCGCCGTCCAGACTTTAGATCTATATGATGGAATTTATAGGCCATCAACACTGGAGGATTTGCATAATTTTACAAGGTTACAGGATACATTAGCTAATATTAGTTGGTATACTAGGTGTTGTATTGCAACTGATATAACTGATGTTTTTGATTTAGATGTTAATACAGTTTACGCTTTATTAAAAAATACATCAAAGCCAATGGCAACATCTTTTACTCTGGCTGACAATGTAAAACCTATTGTTGATATGCTCGATATTGTAGCTGGTGGACCTGGCGAGTTTTCTAAGCGCCCGTTTTTGAAGGCACATATTAGCCCATTAATTTCACCCATGCGGTATGGTGAAGATGCAGTAGAAGTCGTCTATGAATGTATTGAACATAATATTCCAATATCTTGTATTACAGCAGCACAAGCTGGTGCAACAGCTCCAGCAACTCTCGCAGGATTTTTAGCACAGTCCTTAGCTGAAACATTAGCAAGTCTAATAATGGTCCATGCAATAAAGCCCGGGTTTCCTATGGTATTTTCTAATTGGCCATTAGTAATAGATCTTAGAACGGGTGCATTCTCGGGTGGAAGTGGTGAAACTGCAGTTCTTAACGCAGCATCTGCACAGTTATCTAATTGGTTGGATTTACCATCAGGTGTTGCGTGTTCAATGACTGATGCAAAAGCAATAGACGCTCAATATGGTATGGAAAAAGGTATAACATCATTTGCTGCAGCGGCTGCGGGCGGTAATATGATTTATGAAAGTTCAGGCATGACTGCATCATTACTTGGAGCTAGTTTTGAAGCTTTTGTTTTGGATGATGAAATGCATTCTAATACATACCGTGCACTAAGAGGAGTTGAGGTAAGTAAAGATAATTTAGGCTACGATGCAATTATTGAAGCAGTTTTAGGGGAGGGGCATTTTTTGGCTGGCCAACATACCTTAGAGGCAATGGAGAGGGATTATTTCTATCCAAGTCTTGCAGATAGAGAGGAGCCTAAAACTTGGAGCGAAAATGGATCTAAAGATGCATGGAAACGGGCGAATGAATATGCACAAAAAATATTATCCACCTATGAGCCAAATTACATGACAGCCCAACAAGATGATGAAATTCGCAAACGATTCAATATTTTATTTTAAATTTAAAATAAACATCGTATTTATTTTATTCAATTAGACTGAAGCTTTTTGCTAACCATGGATTTTTTTCGTTAGTAGCTTCAATAATATATTTTGTAATTAATTTACGCATTTTTTTATCCACTAAATCTAAGATTAAACGAGAACAATCTGGAGAAGAAATTATTGATAGATCTCTTGAAAATGCTTTCATTGGAAATTGATGAATGTTTAACTTTGATTGAAACCTTTTTGCGCGTGAAAGTAGTAGTGGTGTTGTAATCGTCCACCCAGCACCATCTGCAACCATAGCCAAGAGTGTCTGGCTGTTTCCACATTCAAATTTACTGGGAAAATTAAGGCCTAATCGACTTAGATGAGAGTCAATTTGTCTTCCAATTATCATATTTTTGGGAAATCTTAAAAAAGGAAGACTAGTCATTGTACTTAATAAATCAGATATTGTTTGTTCTGGATCTGAAGGTAATGCAATAATAAACGGATCTTTAATTAATGGGCGTTCTGTAAGTTTTGCCAACCGGTCAGGAGGATTGCTAATAATGCCAATATCTAATTTACGATCACGTAACATTTCAATAATGTTATAGCTTGTATCGGTATGATACATGAACTCACATTGACGTAAATTTGCAGACAAATATGTAGCTAATTTTGGTATAATATCACTGTCAAAATCTTCAATTATACCTAACCTCAAATAACTTGCTTCATCTAGATCTCCTAATGAAGCTTCTGCTTTTGCTTTGCGAATAGTATGGAGTGCATCACTAATGTTGTGTAAAAATAATTGCCCTTTTTGTGTTAAAACCATTGGGCGGCGGGTATGATCAAACAAATTTATTCCAAGATAATCTTCAAGACTTCTTAGGTGATGAGATACAGTACTTACAGATAGTCCAGTATCAACTGCGACCGCATTCAAAGAACCCTTTTCCGCACAAATTTGGAATAGTTCCAACGTTTTTAAATTCAAATCTTTTCTGTTAGATTTATTTTTCATATAGTTATTTTCTTAAAGCAGCTTCATTTCGTAATTCAAAATCTGAAGAGTTATGCCTTTCATGTAGCTGTGTATCTAAATCACCTGATGTACGGTTTACCATTTTGCCTCGGATTACAGCACTACGGTGATTTATTTTTTCTGCCCATGCAATAACATTTTTATAGATTGTAACGTTAAGAAATTTATCTGCATCATAAAGCTGCCCAAGTACAAGCTGCCCATACCAAGACCAAATTGCTATATCTGCAATTGTATATTTTGGCCCACTTATATAACTTTCTTTATCGAGGCGATGATCTAAAACATCTAGCTGACGTTTTGTTTCCATCGTGAAACGATCGATTGCATATTCAATTTTTTTTGGTGCGTATTTATAAAAATGTCCAAACCCACCGCCTAAATATGGAGCGCTACCCATCTGCCAAAAAAGCCACGATAAACATTCTGTTCTTTCTTCAAAAGTTGTAGGAAGTAATTCTCCAAATTTTTCAGCAAGATAAAATAAAATAGCACCAGACTCAAAAATTCTTTGAGGAGTTTTAACGCTGTGATCTACAAGAACTGGTATTTTTGAATTAGGATTTGCTTCTACAAATCCAGATGAAAATTGTTCACCTTTGTGAATTCTACAAAGCCATGCGTCATATTCTGCACCAGTGTGTCCTAATGCTAATAATTCCTCTAACATAATCGAAATTTTTATGCCATTGGGCGTACCCATAGAGTATAGTTGCAGGGGATGTTTTCCTACAGGAAGTGTTTCTTCATATAATGGACCTGCCGTTGGTTTATTAATATTAGCAAAAGTGCCACCATTTTGGGAGGTGTTAACCCACATTTTAGGGGGCACATAATTATTTGACTGGTTCATTTTTAGATCTTTTTCTGGAGTTTTGAATAAGGATAACTATCTCATACTTCATTTAGAATATTATAAAATAATACAAGGATTGAATTGCTAATTTTTAAAATTGATTAGTAAGTATTGACGAATGATAATTAAGTATATTGAGATATATATACGACTTAGGTTTTTTATTATTTGTATTTGAATAAAATTTTTTCTGTAATTTTAAATGTTTAATATTTTTAGGTTTTTAATATGACAATTTTTGAACTCTCTCTACTTGCGTCAGCTTCATTTATTGCTGGAATTATAAACTCTATTGCTGGTGGTGGCAGTTTTCTGACGTTTCCTGCATTAGTATTTACAGGAGTGCCAACAATTGCTGCAAATGCGACAAGCGCTGTAGCAGTATTCCCTGGCTATCTAAGTGGAGCTTTGGGTTTTTCTAAAGAGTTGAAAGAATACCCAAAATCTAAATTTCTTTTATTAATAACACTATCAATCATGGGTGGTATTGGAGGATCTTTGCTGCTTCTCATTACTCCAGCCAGTGTTTTTTCATATATCATCCCCTGGTTGCTTGGATTTGCTACGCTCCTGTTTGCATTTGGTGATTTTGTCGCCAAATGGGCAAAAAAAAACAGTAATTCAAATGGATTTTTAGGAAATTTGACCACCTTAATTGTTTGTATTTATGGGGGCTATTTTAATGGTGGGCTCGGCATAATTTTACTTGCGCTATTTTCTACACTTGGCATGCGAGATATTCATTTAATGAATGGATTAAAAAATATAATGTCATTTGCATTATCTGCTGCTTCTGTAGTGACCTTTGCAATTGCAGGAATAGTTTTTTGGCAACAGGCAATTATCATGATGATTGCGGCAACAATAGGGGGCTATTTTGGTGTAGTTGTTGCAAGGAAATTATCAAAAAATACCATCCGCATGATCATAGTTATTATTGGCTTGATTATGACAGTTATCTTTGGAATTAAGGCATAAAATGCTTTTAATTAAGAACAACATATTCATATTTAATTTATCAGCATACCACGCATTAAAAAGGTTGGAAAATGAGTAGCAATTTGGAAAGCCGTGCTAAACTGGCATGTCTATTTGCAGGTGGGGTCTGGGGCTTGTTTTGGATCCCATTACGAGCTCTTGAAAGTGAAGGTATAAATGGACTCTGGGTGACTGTTATTTACTTTCTTGTTCCAACAATATTTCTTACACCAGTAGGGATTTTGCGCCTGAAATATTTGAAATTAGGTGGTTTTAATCTGCAATTGACGGGAATGCTATCTGGTGGAGCGTTAATGTTATATGCCACCTCGATTGTATATACCGATGTTGTTCGGGCGATGTTATTGTTTTATCTGACACCCGTTTGGGGAACTATTTTAGGAAGACTATTTCTTAATGAAAATATAACGCCATTAAGAATATTCTCTATGATAATTGCTATTACAGGAATGTTAACCATTTTTGGATTAGGAATAAAATTCCCGATACCACAAAATATTGGAGACTGGATGGGAGTAGCATCAGGCTTGTTGTGGGCAGTTGCTTCTACGAGAATAAGATTAAATCAAAATGCATCAACGATTGATATGACACTTGGTTTCTTTTTCTGGGCTACAGTATTCTCTATATTAATTGCAATGGCTCTAGCGCCAAATTTTTTACCCACTGCTTCGCAAGTATCGCCAGCTTTGCCAATTTTATTAATTTTTGTGATACTGTTTATTTTACCTGGAACTTTGGCCACACTTTGGGGGCCAAAGTTTTTAAATCCAGGATTAGTAGGGCTACTATTTATGACTGAAATAGTTGTGGGATCAATTTCTGTAGCCTTGTTAGCTGGTGAAACATTTGGGGTTCGCGAAATAATTGGAATTGTATTGATTTCTAGCGCAAGTATGATTGAACCGATAACATCTATTTTAAAGAATAAATAAATATAAAAGATTGCTATCTAATAAAAGTTTTCATAACCTCTCATAACAAAATGACATAAAATGGGAGGAAATTATAATGAAATCATTTAAAATTATGCTTAGTGCGTCCTTAGTTGCAATTGCAAGTGTAGGCGCTGCACAAGCAGACAAACTCACGTTATATTGTAGTGCACAAGAAGATTGGTGCCAGCTAATGGCTAATAATTTTCAAGACGCTACTGGAATAAAAGTTGCAATGACGCGTAAGTCATCAGGTGAGACTTTTGCTCAAATTAAAGCTGAAAGTTCTAATCCTAAAGGTGACGTATGGTGGGGTGGTACTGGGGATCCACATCTTCAAGCTGCTGAAGAAGGATTAACTGCATCTTACGTTTCTCCGATGCGTGACCAATTACATCCTTGGGCAATTTCACAAGCAGAAAGTGCTGACAATAAAACTATTGGAATATATTCTGGTGCTTTAGGGTATGGCTATAACACAGACTTATTGGCTGCAAATAATCTACCTGCTCCTTCATCGTGGGCAGACCTAACGAAGCCTGAATATAAAGGGCACGTCCAAATGGCTAACCCAAATTCATCAGGTACAGCTTATACAACATTAGCAACAATGATGCAGCTTTTTGGAGAAGATGGTGGATTTGATTTTATGAAGGGTTTGCACTCAAATATAAATCAATACACTAAATCTGGATCTGCGCCAATTAAAGCTGCGGGTCGCGGTGAAACTACTATAGGTATCGTTTTCATGCATGATGCAGTAAAGCAAGCTGTTAAAGGGTTTCCTGTAAAAGTTGTAGCACCGGCTGAAGGAACTGGTTATGAAATTGGTTCAATGTCAATTATTGATGGTGCACGTAATATGAAAGAAGCAAAAGCTTTCTATGACTGGGCGCTTAGTGCAGATGCACAAAACCTTGCTTTAGAAGTGAATGCATTTCAGGTTCCATCAAATACAGGTGCAAAAACATCTGCAAGTGCTCCTGATATGAGTACTATTAAATTAATTGATTATGATTTTAAAACATATGGATCATCTGCTACTCGCAAAAGATTACTGAAGAAGTGGGATGATGAGGTTTCAGTTTTAGCACAATAAATTATGAACACTGAAATAATCAATAAAGCGGCCAACCCTGTATTAATCTTTTGGATGATTATGGGGTTGGCCGGATTTTTTATTCTACCTTGGTATGGGGTAGAAGACTTTTTTCTATTTGAATGGCTTACAGATGGTTATCCATTTGATACAGATTATGCACCTGCAGGGTTTCTTCTTTTGCAGAAAGAAAAAATATGGCTTGCTCCTCTTATTTTTCCATTATTTGCTCCATTTATAGTATTTAGAAAAGCAAAAACTGAGCCTCTTTATGGTAAAGTGTTGATCTTAGCTGGTGCTATTGGATTTAGTTGGCTGATGATACAGGGTTTTTCGATTGGCATTAGGGGCTGGAATTTTGAGTGGGCCAAATTATTATTTGGAGATCTTGAAGATAGACAATACGGAATGGGATATGGTGCATTAATTGTTGCGTCATCTTTTTTATTTATATTTACCCAAGGAATAGCTGCACGGGGTGCAATTAATGGAGATGTATTTGTCGTAAGTTCTATTTTGGGTGTGGTTTCAATTGTTACTATTTTTGTATTCTTTCCCATAGCCAAAATGCTTACTGCAGCATTTATTACAGAAAGTGGTAATTACTCGGCTATAGTTTTTGCATCAAAATTCTTTGATGATCGTTTGTGGGGCCTTGGTTGTTTATGGGGAGGGCGATGTGGGGTTGCGTGGAATTCATTATTTCTTGCCGTTCTAGTTGGTCTTATCACAACAATATTAGGCCTTATCTTTGCATTAGTCGTAACGCGATCTGGATTCCGATATAAAAAGCTTCTCCGCACTTTAACTGTTTTGCCAATCATTACTCCACCATTTGTCATTGGCTTAGCATTAATATTGCTTTTTGGATTATCTGGGTCTGTTACTACATTAATTGCTGATATCTTTGGCACACAACCGACTCGGTGGCTTTACGGTATGCCTGGAATATTAATTGCCCAGACATTGGCTTTTACCCCCATTGCTTTTCTCGTTCTTATTGGTGTGGTAGAAGGTGTATCCCCTTCAATGGAGGAAGCTGCGCAAACATTGAGAGCATCTAAATGGCAAGTTTTCAAAACTGTATCATTGCCACTTATGAGGCCTGGATTAGCAAATGCATTTTTATTAGGTTTCATTGAAAGTATGGCAGATTTCGGAAACCCATTAGTTTTAGGTGGTAATTTTGATGTGCTATCCACGGAAATTTTCTTTGCTATAGTTGGCGCCCAATATGATCAGGGCAAAGCGGCTGTGTTAGCAATGGTTCTCCTTTGTTTTACCCTTGGAGCATTTTATGCCCAAAGATTTTGGTTAGGAAAGAAAAGTTATACAACGGTGTCTGGAAAAGGAGATAGTGGTGTTCATCCACATATGCCACAATCCCTTTCAATTCCTGTACTTGTGCTTGCTATGATTTGGGCAGCATTTACAATAGTTGTATATGCGATGATTTTATATGGGTCAGTAGTAGAGCTTTGGGGTGTAAATAATACCCTAACAATCAAACATTATATCACTGCATTTTCTTTCCGTTTTGAGGACACTGGTATTCGATGGTCGGGGGCTGCGTGGGACAGTTTTTGGACAACGCTCAAAATAGCAGGAATTGCTGCGCCATTAACCGCTATTGTTGGGCTCATTACAGCTTATCTTCTTACTAGACAAAATTTTGTTGGAAAAAATGCTTTTGAATTTGGAACAATGCTTTCATTTGCAATACCTGGAACTGTGATTGGGGTAAGTTATATCTTAGCTTTTAATGTGCCACCTATTGAGATCACAGGTACAGGTGTAATACTGGTAGTAAGTTTTGTTTTTAGAAATATGCCGGTAGGAGTACGTGCAGGTATTGCATCTATGTCTCAACTTGATAAATCATTAGATGAAAGTTCCTTAACTTTAGGAGCTAATTCCTGGCAAACATTTAGGCGAATTATTCTGCCTTTATTACGTCCTGCGATTTTAGCAGCATTAGTTTATAGTTTTGTAAGGGCAATGACAGCAATATCAGCAGTTATATTCTTAGTCTCAGCAGAATATGATATGGCAACAAGTTATATAATAGGACGAGTTGAAAATAATGATTACGGTCTTGCTATAGCTTACTCTACAACCTTAATTTTTGTAATGCTTTCTGTTGTGGGACTGATGCGATTAATAGTTGGTCGCACAGAAATAGGTAGACGTACTAACCAATCTCCTAAAAATAAATAAGGAAATAAAATGAGTGTAAATTCCAAAGCTGCACCAGTAAGATTTAAAAATGTTACTAAGATATATGGGAAAGATGTTTTAGCTGTAGATAATATTGATCTTAAAATTGAAGCAGGAAAATTAGTAACATTATTGGGACCATCAGGTTGTGGGAAAACTACAACTTTAAGAATGATTGCTGGGTTGGAAATGGCATCATCTGGGTCAATATATATTGGTGATCAAGACGTAACTTTATTGCCAGCAACGGACCGTGATGTTTCAATGGTCTTTCAATCATATGCATTATTTCCTCACATGACTGTTATTGAAAACGTTTCATATGGCCTCAATTTTTCAAATTTTGATAAAGAAGAAATTAGAGATCGAGCACACCAAGGTTTAGATTTAGTTGGTCTTAGAGATTACGGAAACCGGTTGCCATCAGAACTCTCAGGTGGGCAACAGCAAAGAGTTGCAGTTGCAAGGGCTTTGGTGCTCGAACCACAAGTTTTATTATTTGATGAGCCACTTTCAAATTTGGATGCAAAACTTAGGCGCCAAGTGCGTGAAGAAATAAGAGAAATCCAGCAGAATCTTGGCTTAACAGTTGTTTATGTTACCCACGATCAGGAAGAAGCATTAGCCGTTTCAGATGAAATAGTAGTTATGCGAAATGCTGGCGTTGCACAGATCGGCTCTCCGCGAGATTTATATGACGCACCAGCAAATCGTTTTGTTGCTGACTTTATTGGTGAAGCTAATATTATTCCATGCCAGATTAATTCAATTGAAGATGAAATTGCGACAATAAATATTTCTGGATTTACCCACCATTTACCTTCTAGAGATTTACCAATAGGCCCAGCAAAATTAGCTGTCAGGCCTACGCGATTAATTTTGAACGCTAAAAATGGAATGGAAATGACTGTTAAGAAAGCCACTTATGTTGGAAGTAGAATGGAATATACACTTCAAGCAGAGTTTGGGGAGTTATTTGCAGTTTCTGAAAATGTTGATAAGCCATTAAATATCGAGAAAAAAATTATAGTGGGTCTAGACCCAATAGGGCCAGTACTGCTTGCTAATGATTAGTCTTTAAATGCATCGTCTGCCAATTGAACTATTTTATTAGATACTCCAGCACTACCCACAACAACTCGACCACTTTCATTAATCATTTTATTCGCACTTTGTCTTTCAAATTGTCCACCAGCTTCCTTTGCAATATTTTGTGCTATTTCAAATCTTAATTCATCTGACATTTAAGGCCCTTTGAGCTAAGTAAAAATATTTTGAAATATTAAATCGCAAGATAACCAACGCCCAGAAATGTAATAATACATCCAGTCCATTGCAAAATGGTCATTCTTTCTTTTAAGAAAATCCAAGCAAGCAATATTGTTATTAGTCCAAATATGGATGAAGTAACAGATGCGTATTGTGGATTTTCAAGTGCGCCTGCTGAAAATACACACCATAGTGCTAATCCATCTGCGCATCCCATTGCAATTAACCATGGAATAGCTGATTTCCCGGGCCAGTATGTTAGGCCTGCAAAATAAATTATAACGGCACATATCAAAATACTTATTATGCGCGTCACAAGAGTAGCAGACATATGGGGGGACAATTCAGCAGCAGCTTGTCCCAAAGCAAAGGTGCATGCAAATGCAATGGCTGCGACTATTGATAATGCTATAGTTTTTCCTATTGGGGGTATTTCTTCCTCTGAATTGTCAGACATTATAGCCACAATGCTCACACCAAGAATGATTGCTAACACTGCTAAAATTTGCAATTTGGATACAGGTGTTCCAATCCAAATTGCCCATGTGATTGAGAGAATGGGGTAGGAAGCGATTAGGGGTGCAACCAACTTAACTGGCCCCCGTTTGAATGCATAATATAAACTAAAACTTGCAATTACAAATGATACTCCAGCTATTGATGCATATGTGAATGCAGCTTTAGTGATTGTTGAAATTTCCTTAGATGGCATCATCAAGCAAATATGGAATATTAAACCTACCATTAGGACAATAAATATACAGGCACTAATAGGAGTTTTTTGGCTTATAAACCGCACACAAACATCATGAAAACCCCAACACATTGCAGCCAGCAAGCCAAGTTCTAATGCGCCCATTTATTTCGTCCTATTAACTAAATATGAGAAAATATAGTATCCAATATTTGAAGAAAAACAATTATTGATTGTGATTTATCCTTAAAAACTAAACTGGCAAAGATAAGCTGGTTGTCAAGATTTTAGTTATAAGAAGAATTATAATAATAAATAGATATTCGGTATCTATTACTTGGATAAGACGATTGATAGCAAATAGTTTTTTTTATTTCTGCTACTTTTTTATCTTAAATTGAACTTCTAATTTTATAAATTCAAATTGATTATATCAATTTTCTATTTGATATTCGAGTTACTAAAAAGACTAATTTTGGCGCCTTTTAACCTATCCAAAAATTCAGACCTAGTTTTGTAAAAAAATCAGACTACATGTTTAATATAGTAGATAAAGGAGAAGTTATAATGTCACAAAATGCAATACGTCCAGGTAGTCGTCTAATGGATCGCCCTGAATACAGATCAAAACAAATGCCGTTAACTAAATCTCCTGATACAAATGTTTTTGACGCTGTTAACGCAATGTCGAAAAAAAACTACGGTTCAGTAGTAGTTGTAGATTCAGAAAAAAAAGTAATTGGTGTTGTGACTGAAAGGGACATCATGAACAAGGTTGTTGGAAAAGAACTTAATCCAAAAGAAACTTTATTGTCATCTATTATGACAGAAAATCCAAAATTAGCACGTGAAACTGATGATATGTTAGAGTGGCTTAGGATCATGTCTAATGAACGTTTCCGTCGTCTACCAGTTGTAGATGATCAAGGTAGAATAAAAGCAGTATTTACCCAGGGTGATTTCGTATCATACACATGGCCAGATTTAATGTACCAAATGAAATCAATAGCAACTGCAACAGTTACTAAAAATTGGCCCCTTTTCTTAATTGGTGGTGGGATTGCAATTTATTCTTTAGTTCTAATACTAGTCATAAGCATGATGAATTAAATCAACAGCATTTTTTACTAATAATTATTGTAGTAATAATATATTCTTAAATAATGCGATTATTTATACTTACATTTCTAGCATTATTAGCATTTGCTGCTAATTCTATCCTAAATCGTTGGGCATTATTAGATGGTGCCACTGGTCCCATGACATTTGCTTTTGTAAGAGTGCTATCTGGCGCAATTTTTTTGTGGTTAATAGTTGCTGTTAATGATCATAAATGGCGCCCAAAATTTCACATTTTTCCATCAGTTTCTCTTTCAATATATATAATATGCTTTTCAATAGCTTATTTGAATTTAGGTATAGGTATTGGTGCAGTAGTTTTGTTTGGTGCTGTGCAATTTACAATGTTTGGGCTTGCTGCATTAACTTCTGAAGAAATTACTTTGTGGAGAATATTGGGTGCAATTATTTCATTCTCTGGAGTGTGTGTTTTGTTTTTACCAACTGAAACTTTTGAAATAAAAATAAATGAGATGTTAATTATGATTTTAGCAGCTGCAGGATGGGGAGTTTATAGCTTTTTGGGTAAGAATGCTAAAGAGCCATTATTAGAAACAACTCAAAACCTGATTTGGGCTATACCGTTTGTGAGTATTTTCTTCTTTATTTCCCCGGATGGTATCGGCGTGAAGGGTCTTATATTAGCAATATTATCTGGAGCGATTACATCTGGTTTAGGTTATGTTGTTTGGTATTCAATTTTACCATTTTTGAAAACTTCATTTGCTGCCATTTTGCAACTTTCTGTTCCGCTTATGGCTGCTATTGCAGGAGTTTTGTTTTTTTCTGAAGAAATGACCGTGGAGTTAGTTTTTGCTACCATACTTGTGATATTGGGTACTTTTGTTTCACTAATCAAAAGACAATGAAAAGAATATACTTCGAATATATATTAATATTTTTTAAAATGTAACTTATAATAAATTTTCTTTATGATAATTTTCAACAGCTAATTTTGCCATGTTCAATATAGCATCACGCGTTTCTGCTATAGCTATAAAACGAGCATTATGGCAAAATAGTGCACCATTAATGCCTGAGGCAACTTCAAGATCTTTGTTTGTTAATCCAGCCCAAGAGGTGGGTAATTTTGCACGTTGATCAAAGGTATTTTCTGATATTTTTATTGTACTTAATGTCCATTCTGAACCACGTGGATATATAACAAATAGTATATGTTTGGCATTTGAATTTTCTAATGCTGATTGAAATGGCATTCCTATAGGAAGCTCAAGTATTTCTGATGATCCCAAATCATTAATTAAATCATTTACTATTTTATTTGCACGATGCTTTGATGATAAGTTTTGCATTATTGATTGAATGAAATCTTGTGCAATAGATAAAGCTTTCATAAATGCATCATCATTTGCAGATGCAGATGGGTTATCAAATGCTGGTTTGAAATTCTCCAGCAAAGCTGGCAATGATAAATTTGCAATTGCCCCAGATAACGACAGATCAATTTCCCCATTATCTATAAGGTCTACAGGTAGCACAAATTTAGTATCAAATTCTCTATGTATATGTTCAATATCTTCATCTGATACGCTGTTTATTTTTAAAAACTCTTTACCAAAATGTTTCCAAATTAAACCAAAAGAACTGTAAGGTTGACCATCTGCCCGCAAAGGGTTTGGGCGTTGATGGTGATCAAAAATCTGATCATTCAAATCATAATTACCGCCGACATCATATATAATTTTGCTATTATTTGGAGTAATCCAATCTTTTTCACGACTTCGTATAATTTTAGCTTTTGGGAAAATAAATTTTAGAATTGCAGTAGATAATAGTTCGTCTGCGTGAAAGCCACCTGAATGCGTAACTAGGTATTCAATAGCCATTAAGGGCTCCCATAATTTATTAAGTGAATTCAATCATTATTGGATATGTTGCTTCTTCGTAAAAGTAATTCAATTTTATTTACATATAAAGATTAATATTCTCAACAGAAACTCTCATCCAAGTTTGCCTTTTAAGTTAAAAAAATACATGGTTATGAATTGAAAATTAGAAATAAGTAAGTATGATTTATATAGTTAGGATTGTTGATCCTGTAGTCATCCTTTGCTCCAAACTATCATGTGCTAATGCGACATTAGAAAGTGAAAATTGTTGGCCAATGATAATGTCAATTTGTCCAGATATTACTTTTGCAAATAAATTTTTTGCCATCTCCTGGCATGTATTATGATTGCCGATATGTGTAAACAACGTTGGCCGAGTTATTTTAAGCGAACCTTTAGCTCCTAATTGACCTAAATTAAAAGGTGGTATTGGGCCTGATGCGTTTCCAAATGTAATCATCATTCCTAGAGGTTTAAGGCAATTTAGTGAACCTTCAAATGTGGATTGACCCACAGAATCCATAACAACATCTACACCAGCTCCAGCAGTTATTTCTTTAACCTTCTCTTCAAAATTCTCTTTATTATAATTTATACAATGAGTAGCGCCATATTTTAACGCAAGTTTACATTTTTCATCAGAGCCAGCCGTGCCAATAAGAGTAATGTTTTCAGATTTTGCCCATTGGCAAGCTATCAGTCCAACACCACCAGCAGCTGCATGAAACAATATAGTATCACCAGTCCTAATTGGTGTAGTTCTATTAAATAAATATTCAACAGTCATACCTTGAAGCATCATTGCAGCTCCTTGCTCAAAGCTAATTTCATCTGGTAAAAGGCAGACTTGAGCAGCAGGCATCACTCGTTTATCACAATATGCTCCCGGAGGCATTGATGCATATGCAACCCTGTCTCCAACTTTCAAATGTGTCACATTCTCACCAATAGCTTCAATAATTCCTGACCCTTCCATGCCTAATGCATGGGGTAGTTTGAGTGGATAAAGCCCAGTTCTTTGATATACGTCAATGAAATTTAAACCACATGCTTTGTGGGCAATCCTAATTTCACCAACGTTTGGCTCATTGATTGGATGATCAATTATATTTAGATTTTCTGAGCCACCAAACTCATTAATGACAACTGTTCTGTTCATCTTGATCTCCTAGTTTTGAGCTCACTCTACCTAAAGTATAACTTTTAACAATGCATATAAATTCAGTAGAATAAATAAGCTTCAGAGTTTGTAAATTATAAATATTAGAATAATTGATATTTTGTAAATCCGTTCTATTTAACAGTTAGAGTATTCAAAAAAACAGTTTTGGTATTATCAATGAATGTAATTAAGTATCTGAAAATGATGGCCATCTCATTGGTCATTTTTATAAATTGGATCGAGGTCTCAGTGGCTCAAAATTTGATCACTTCTGAACGTTGGGTTTATTTGGCAGATACAGTAATGGGTGGTGTGTCTAAAGGATCTGCAAATATAATTGATACGCCTGAGGGACAAGCGATAAACTTATTTGGTAAAGTTTCAACTCAAAATAATGGTGGATTTATTCAAGTTAGGGTGAATATGCCTACAGGCGCTGCAACAGAATTCAAGGGTATAAAATTGAAAGTTAAAGGAAATGGTGATGAATATTTTGTTCACATCAGGAACTCTAGCTCGAAGTTGCCTTGGCACTACTATTCAAAAAGTTTCATTGCCAAAAATGAATGGCAAGTAATAGAGCTCCCATTTTCTGAGTTTTTAAGATCTTCCAATTTCATAAGAAAGAAAATGAAAGTTGAATCCATCAAAACAATAGGTCTTGTAGCTTATGGTAAAGATTACGATGCTGATGTTTCTATTATTAGTATGTCTTTTTATTAAAAGAAAATTTACTTTAGTTTGACATCAAAATATTTCCGGACGGTTTCCATAATTTGCCATGTTCCTGAAAAATCATCTTCAACCACAAAAGTATCACCTGATTTCACTTCAACAGGATCGCCGCCGTCTGGCGTAATTATAATACGACCTTCAAGTAGGTGCACAAACTCATATTCCTTATATGTTGCATGATACGATCCAGGTGTAGATTCCCAATATCCTGAAATCATAGTCTCATTATTGTTTGTGTGTAATATCCAAGTTTTCATAATTGGTGAGCCTTCAGTAACTGTCCACCCTTCTAGATTATCAGTGATTGGATCAATATCTTTGATATTTTTTAGTTTAGAAATTGTTGACATTTAGATGCTCCTTTAAAAAATCAGTATATATCACAAATTTTATTTATAATATTCACGACGTGATCCAAAGTCTCGGACCCTTTTCCTCCACGTTTGGTAGGATCCAGTTTTTAGATTTGATTTCATTAATTTTTTGACATCTTTTTCAGCAAGACCATACTGATTTTTGATATCGTTGAATGAAACATGATCAGACAATGCCATCTGAATGACATCACTGATCTCTGCTTCTGTTAGTTTTTGAGACATTAAATTCCTGGAATTAAAGGGATATCAATTCCACACGCTGTTAAAGTTATTAATGCAATCATTGCAATTAAAATTCGCATAGTTTTTCCTAACTCATATGTTGGTTTATCAAATTGATACTAGCATCAATAAGTTCTATAAAATATTTATGATTAAAAAAATACAATCTAGCAATTAAATTTTTTGTATTTCTGTAAAATAAAACTTCATTCTGATGTTTTACCGAAGCTTGCAACAAGTTGGTGGAATTTATCGCCTTGAACGGCAACATGGTCTCTAAGAGCACTTTCTGCCATTGAAGCATCACCGATGGTTAAAGCTTGAACAATGATTTCATGTTCTGACATTGATTGTTCAATTCGGCCTCTGAATCGCAATTGAATGCGCCTAAATGGTTGTAATCTTTTTTGAAGTTTTATTGCCTCTTTTTCTAGAAATCTATTACCTGACTGATTGTAAATAATTTTATGAAATTGTTCATTTTCTAAATAATAAGAGTCAGGATTATTATTTTTGATCGACTTCTTGCATTTAGCATTTGCTTCATGAAGTTTCTTTAGAGCAGACTCGGAAATTCGTTTTGCAGCTAGGCGTCCACAGATGCTTTCGAGTTCAGACATTACCTCAAACATTTCCAATAATTCAATTGGACCTGGCTGGTGAACGAATACACCTCGATTAGGTATTTTTTCAACTATTCCTAACAGGGCAACTTTTTTTAAAGCTTCTCTTAATGGTGTCCTAGAAACACCGAATTGTTCGGCTAATCGAATCTCGTCTAACCGCTCACCATCTTTAAATGATCCTGCAAATATTTGTTCTTGGATCTCTTCTGCTATTTGGTCTGCTCTATTTAAATACATTTTTATTATCTATACGGCTAAAAGATAATATGCAATACATGAGATATTGTATACAATTTTATTGACAATAAAAACAAAATAAGTACTACTTTATCAACGCACTTGGAATCGCCTGGTGTGTTTGTTTTGGGAGGAACGAATGAGAACAACAATACTGGCTGCGACAGCGGCCCTGTCACTTGCTGCAAGTGGCATAGCACAAGCGGAAGAGCTTCGCTTATCTCACCAATGGTCAAATAAAGATGTACGCCACAAAGTGGCTGAGATCGTTGCAAACGAAGTAGCAGCAGCAAACGTTGATCTAGAGATCAAGATCTTTGGATCAAAATCACTTTTTAAACCACGCGAGCAGTATAAGCCGCTAAGCCGTGGCCAATTAGATATGACTGTTTTCCCACTAAGTTACGCGGGCGGACAACAACCAGCATTCAACTTAACGCTTATGCCTGGATTGGTTAAGAACCATGATCACGCAGCACGCTTAAATGAATCAGAGTTCATGGGTAAACTAGAAGCTAAAATGGCAGAAGACGATGTCATGGTGCTTGTACATGGTTACCTTGCAGGTGGCTTTGTTGGTAAAGACAAATGCATCACAAACCCTGACGATGTAAAAGGCTTGCAAACACGTGCAGCTGGTAAAGCGTTTGAACAAATGCTGGTAGGCGCGGGGGCATCTATTGCTTCAATGGCGTCTTCAGAGATTTATAATGCGATGCAAACAGGCGTTCTAAACGCTGCGAACACATCATCGTCATCATTTGTTTCTTACCGTATTTATGAGCAAGTAAAATGCTACACACCAGCTGGTGATGTTGCGCTTTGGTTTATGTATCAGCCATTGTTGATGAACAAATCAAAGTTTGAAAGCTTATCTGATGCACAGCAAGCTGCTTTAAGAGCAGGGGCTGCTAAAGCAGAAGCTTACTACTTAGAAGAAGCTAAGAAGCAAGATGCTGCATCTGTTAAAGTCTTCGCAGACGCAGGCGTTGAGATTGCAAACATGTCTCCAGCTGATTTTGAAGCATGGCGCGCAATTGCAATGGAAACATCATACAAGAAGTTTGTATCAGACGTTTCTGACGGACAAGAGCTTCTTGATCTCGCTTTATCTGTAGAATAATTTTTTAGGGCAGCAGTGGAAACCATTGCTGCCCATTTTCTTTTTTGATTTTTAATTTAGGAAAACTTGATGGCAAGTGTGAGCTCCGCTGCGGAATCTAAAACAGGCAATAACCAGTTTCTACGCATCGTAGCAGCTATCTCCACACTTTCAGGTTGGCTGTCAGCTGGAATGATAATGCTGTCAGTTCTTATTACGTGCCAGATGATTTTTATCCGGTTTGTTTTGAACGGCTCAACTGTTTGGCAAACTGAGATGGTTGTGTATCTTATGATCACAGCAACACTTATTGGATTGCCATATGTTCAGCGTATGCGTGGACATGTGAACGTAGATCTTATTCCAATAATGTGCCCGCCACGTTTGCGATATTACTTAAGCCTTTTTACCCTAAGCTTGTCATCCGCCATCGTGGTTGTGATGCTGTATTACGGTTATGACTATTGGCACATTGCTTGGTCAAAAGGTTGGACGTCAGATACGATATGGGCTGTTCGTTTATGGATACCATATTCAGCTCTCCCAATTGGTTTTTCTCTTTTGCTTTTACAACTTATTGCTGACTTGGTTGCTGTTATTTTGAAGATAGATGCCCCTTTCGGTTTGGAGGACAAATAATGGATCCGTTATTCCTTGGTGCACTCGTTGCGATTATCACAATTGTTGTTCTGTTCTCTGGCGTCTCAGTTGCCATTGGGTTGCTGATTGTATCAGCAGGCTTCCTCATTACGTTTGATGGTTTGCGCTCACTTGAGTTGATGCCAGAGATACTCTTTGGAAAGCTCGATAGCTTTGCGCTTCTTTCTATTCCTATGTTTATCATTATGGGCTCTTCGATTGCATCTACGCGGGCAGGGGCTGATTTGTATGAAGCTCTTGAGAGATGGCTTACGCGTGTTCCGGGTGGTTTGGTTATCTCTAACCTTGGAGCCTGTGCTTTGTTTGCTGCGATGTCTGGCTCTAGCCCTGCAACTTGTGCGGCTATTGGTAAGATGGGTATTCCAGAGATGCGCAAGCGTGGATATCCTGACGGCGTTGCTGCAGGCTCTATTGCTGCGGGGGGAACGCTTGGTATTCTTATTCCACCATCCGTCACGATGATTGTTTATGGGATTGCGACAGAGACATCTATTGGACGTTTGTTCTTAGCTGGTGTGTTCCCAGGCTTGCTTCTGGTGAGCTTATTTATGGCATGGTCACTGTATTCCACATGGAGATCAGGAAACACGGAAACCTTGTCACCACGCTCATACACTTGGCAGGAGCGTTTTGAGATCTTACCGCGTGTGATACCGTTTATACTGATCATTCTAGGCGTCTTATATGCAATGTATGGTGGTGTTGCGACGCCATCAGAAACAGCAGCTGTTGGCGCTTTACTCTGTTTATTAATCGCAATGATTATTTATAAGCTCTGGCACCCACGCCTCTTATGGCAGGTGTTACGTGACAGCACGAAAGAAAGCGTGATGATCTTGTTTATCATCGCGGCTGCCGGTGTGTTCTCTTATATGCTTTCAAGCTTATACATCACACAATCCATTGCTGAATGGATAGGGACGCTTGATGTAAATAGATGGGTCCTCATGATCGCCATCAATATCTTCCTACTCATTGCAGGGTTCTTCTTACCACCTGTTGCGGTGATCTTAATGGCGGCGCCTATCTTACTGCCAATCATTACAACTGCTGGCTTTGATCCTATTTGGTTTGCGGTTGTTCTTACAATTAACATGGAGATTGGTTTGATCTCGCCCCCCGTTGGATTGAACCTCTACGTGATTAACGGCATTGCGCCAGATATCCCACTTAAGACCATCCTCTCAGGCTCACTCCCATTTGTGGCCTGTATGATCGTTGCAATCATCCTCCTGTGCATATTCCCAGATATCGCAACTTGGCTACCAGACTACATGATGGGTACCGCAAGATGAAAAATATTATAAAAGGTTAATTTATGACACATAAAAATCGCCGCGTAGGATTAATAGTTCCGAGTTCAAATGTAACTATGGAAACTGAAATACCAGCTTTATTACGGAACAGAGAAGAAATTTTTTCTGATCGATTTACATTTCATTCATCCAGAATGCGTATGAAAAGTGTTGTAAAAGAAGAGCTTGAGCGTATGGATGATGATAGTGTTAGATGCGCGTTTGAGTTATCTGATGCTGCAGTTGAAGTACAAGCTTATGCTTGTTTGGTCGCTATAATGAGTAGGGGGCATGGATATCATAAAGTATCTGAACAGCGGTTGTTCAAAGCAACTAAAGAAAATGGTGTGCCCACTCCATCTGTAAACTCAGCAGGCGCGCTCATAGATGGCATGCACTCATTAGGAATGAAAAAAGTATCAATTATTTGCCCTTATATGAAACCACTTACAAAATTAGTTGTTGATTATATTGAGAACCAAGGAATTGAAGTTCAGGATTTTCTTGCACTAGAAATTCCCAATAATCTAGAGGTTGCAGCACAAGATCCAAATGCTCCAGCCGAATTGTGGAAAAAATTAGACACAAAAGGAATAGATGGCATTATTGCATCTGCTTGTGTTCAAATGCCATCACTTCCAGCCGTAGAAAAAATTGAAAAGATGTCAGGATTGCCAACACTTTCTGCTTCTGTTGCAACAACTTGGTCTATTCTTAATGCATTAGATTTAACTGCAAAAGCTCCTGGTGGTGGAGCGTTATTGGCCGGATATTAAATTATTTTAAAGTGATTAAGATCTTTTATATCCTATTTTCAAATTAAAATCAGTTTCACAAGTATCTCCAGAACAACATTCAAATATATTGGATTTGCATATGATACATTGTTCATGCCCATGTACTACAATTGTATTCAGTTCATGTTGGCATCTTGGACAGCGTTGAATATTTAAGTTTGAGGGTATTAAATAATTATCCATGATTAATTTTAATTCTTTTTAAGGCTTAATATCCAATTTTTTTAATATCAAACGGTGTGGTTTGATATATTTGATTAATCCAGTTTCCATATAGTAAATGGGCATGACTTCTCCATTTGTTTAACGGCGGCTTTTGAGGGTCATCATCAGGATAATAATTCATTGGAATGTTAATTGGCGTATTGTTTTCGATGTCGCGGTCATACTCTTGCTTTAATGTTTCTTTATCATACTCAAAGTGATTAAATATGTATAAGGCATTATGCTTTTCATCTTCAACTAAGCATGGGCCAGAAGTCTCACTATCTATTAATATATTTAAACCCGCATTAAGTATTTCACTGGCTTTATTTTCTGTCCACCTACTGACAGGTATCACTAAATCGTCAGAAAAACCTGTTAAAAATCTTGATGTTGGATCTGTAACTTGACACCTATGGCAACCAAATATTTTTTTGTTTAGCACATGTTTATCCACTCCATGAAAATGATTAATCATGGCCATTCCGCCCCAACATACACCAAATGTTGAATGAACATTAGTTTGTGTCCAATCAAAAATAGTTTTTAGTTCAGACCAGTATGTTACTTCATTGAATTTAAGATGTTCAATAGGGGCTCCAGTAATGATTAAGCCATCAAATTTTTGATCTTTTATTTCATCAAAGCTTTTATAAAATGAATTCATATGATCATTAGAAGTATGTTTGCTTTTGTGTTCAGACATTCTGATTAATGTTAGTTCTATTTGCAGTGGTGTCGAACCAATTAATCTTGAAAATTGATTTTCGGTTTGTATTTTTAAAGGCATAAGATTTAATAGCCCAATTTTTAATGGCCTAATGTCTTGGCGATCTGCATCTGAATTAGACATTACATTGACACCTTCTGATTTTAAAATCTCAAAAGCGGGTAATTTGGATGGAATACGTATTGGCATTTTCTATCCTTCCAAATTAGCAGAAATTAAAGATGTAAATTCATCTGCAGATTTTACTTTTGCAACTTCACTTGCTCTTAATGTAATTCCCCAATCTTTTGCAATTTTGCGGTATCTTGGTGATCTATTTTCTAATAATTTCCTGTAACCCCAAATAATAAATTCATTTGGGTCAACTTTCGATTCAGAAATACTTTTCTCTTTTAAAAAATTATCCCAACACTCAATTAAAAATTTCTCATTGTAATACATTGGTTTAGGAGACTTAATGAATCTTTTAACTAATTCTTCAGTATGCTCTTCTGTGCCTTCAATCCAAACCGGTAAAACATATTGAGATAAGGTTTTCATCACATTATCATTTTTATCATTACAATCTACAATTTCCACTATTGAACCAGATGTATCGCACACGAATTTATCATAATCATACAAAGATTTAGCACGTTGAATAAAGTGAACGGTATCTAACATTGCATTTGTTTCAGCGTCACGGTGCAAACGTTGTCGCCGTAAGTACTCTTTAAAAGGAATACCACCTTTAGAAGGGTCCCCAGGTTTCCCTAAGTAAGATGAAAGAGGGGAAAGATCACTAAATTTCATATTTGCTGAAATATAAATAGCGTCAGTTTGTAATAGGTTTGCTAAAAATGGATTAGACATTGCTTCTTTTTTAAAATTATCAGCTATGTGCTCACCCATATAGCGAGTGCCAATTCTATAATCTACGCTGTAATGAAACCAATCACCGTTATTTCGTAGTAGTTCTGAAATATATGTCTTTCCAAGACCGGACATCCCAAAAAGCATGATACTTTTTGATTGAGAGGCAGTCCAATCTGACTTTGAATTATAAAGCATTGGTCAATCTTTCTAGAGTTACACTGTGTAAATCAAATATATAAAGTAAATTCAACGTTTTTTACGATTGAAAAGTCGTCCATCAATAAAACACATTCCTAGTGTAATTAACAAAAAACCTAAATAAGCAGATGGCATAAGTTTTTCTCCAAGAAATAGAGAGCCCCACAATATAGCCATAGGCGGAACAAGCAAAGTGACTAATGATAAATTAGCACTACCGGCTAAGTTTAAAGCTCTATAGTATAATAGATATGCAATAGCAGTTGCAGGTACTGACAGGAATATCATTGAAATAATTGTAGTTTTTTCTAAATCATAGTCGGGTACACCATCGATTATAAAAGCGAGAGGTACCATTATTATACTTGCGCTTGAAAGCATTCCTGTAGCTGCCATGATTGGATCAACACCTTTTAGCTTTGACCTTGCCCAAATCGCAGCTACTGCATATGAAAAACATGCGCATATTAAAGATAGTTGTGCCAAAGATCGCAGGTTGAAGTTTGTTAAGGTATCAAAACCAATTATTATGCATACACCCAGTAATGCAAACAATAATCCTACACTTTTAATAAATGAAAGCCGCTCATCTCTAAAAACTATTGATGCTAGAGCAAAGGTGATTATTGCTGTTGTACCGTTTAGAATTGAGGCTAATCCACTTTCAATATGGGTTTGCCCCCATGCAATGAGTGAAAAAGGAATGGCATTGTTTAAAAAACCCATAACAAATAAGACGCAACATTGCCTGAAATTTGGAATAGGTAACTTTAATAACAAAACAACAAACCAAAGCGTAAAACTTGCCCAAACTACACGATTTGCAACCATAGTAAAAACAGGAACTTCTCGTAAGATTAATGAATAAGCCAAGAAGCTACCACCCCAAATAGTGGCTAGACTTAACAATGAAATCCATGCTGACAATGACAATGTTTTTTGGTTCATAAATTTTCTAAATGTTTGTTAACTAGATTAAGTTCGTTCTCACTTAAAATCGTTGAGCGCGGATATTGAGGTGAATTGCGATCATCAAGAATTGGATGATCCCAATTATTTGTTGTTTGAAAAAAAGCAGCTACACCCTCTCTTCCAAAGTGCTGATAAAAACCTTGAATGACACAATCTAGATAACTTAAAAGTATAGGTTTCTTAATCTTTTTATCAATATAAACTGGATCTCCAATATACATCTGCATGTCATATTGATTTAAATTATGTCTTTTATAACCAGTTTCTCTTAAATCTAATGCATGCCATCCAATATTCTCTGTGCTGGCTCTCATACCCTGCAATATCGTGAAATTGCATGGTGTTACTGATAGGAAGGCAATGTTATGAATGCTAGAACTAACCCATTCCCTTTTCCATCCTTCTATCTCTGTTGGATAAGGATTTAAATAATTGTGTGTTTGTAAATTTACTAATGACCCATATCCAAAAAAATTAGTCATTATAATTTATTATCCTTTTTTAGTTTCAGACCATATATTTATATAATTAGCTATAAAAATTATTATAGCACCTCCAATAATAAATATATCAAGAGCTTCATTGTAAAACACATATCCAATTGCTGCTATTACAGGTAATCTACAAAAGTCTATTGGAGTAACAACAGTCGCAGGAGCTAATTGCAGAGCTTTAGTGATACAGAAGTGAGCTAATAGGCCTCCAATCCCTATAATTATAATCCAGATAAAGTTAGAGCTTGAAGGCAATGATATATCACCATCATAGCCTGCACAAATTACAGCCATAAGAAGCTGCATTGATGTTAGCCAAAAAAGGATACAAGTAATACTTACTTTCTGAGTTAATTGTTTGGTGAAAATAACGGAGCATGCAAAGCCAATTGCACAAAGTGCTGCTGGAATTATACCAGGAGCTAATCCTGCAAGCCATGGGCGTGTGACTATCAGAATACCTATGAAGCCAACTAAAATGGAAATTATTCTAATATTTGTGAGACGTTCTCCCAATAAGAATGGAGCTGCTAGCATCACCCACAATGGTACTGAGAATTCAAATGCAAAAAGTTGTGCAAATGGGATCAGAGTAAGAGCATAAAACCATAAGTTTTGACCCGTAAAATGCGATAGGTTTCTATAGAAATGGAGAGATAGATTTTGAGTGCTAATTTCTCGATGAGTTTTAAATAATTTAGCTAGCAATAAAACAATAATTAACCCAATTATTGAACGATACATCATAATTTCAAATGTATCTAACTCAAAAGAAATTTCACGCCCAGAAACTGCCATAGCTGAAAATGAAACTATAGTTCCTGTCATCCAAATCGCAGCTTGGATAGTAGTTGAAAAAGAGTTAAACACCTAACATGATTTCAAATAATAGTGTTGATAAAGCATTTAAGAGTTCACCCATTGTATATTAGTACTCAATGATTACTTAAGATGTAGTTATGTGACTTTGTAAAGCCAAGATGAGCAAGTATTAATTTATTAATATACGCACTACATATGAATAAAAATGAACGCATGAAAACACATAAGCATTTATTTAATCAAAGCTATGTCATTCCACTCAGTCTCAGAAATTATTTGTGACCTTCCTTCACCAACTGAATTTATTGCACCCATCAGTTGTTTTATAGTTCCATTTTTTTCCCATTTTCCAAGTATTTTACCATCAGCATCTAATTGATACGATATCGTTTTTATTTCGTTTTTAGCTTCATTATCTTCAAAAAAATGAAAAACATTATTACTCCCTTTGGGGCGAAAAAATACAGACATGTCTAATCTTCCTATCAGATAGTTTTAATATATTTGTAATAAATTTTTTGAAGTAATCACTTTTGCAAATTCATCATTTAAGGATGCGAGAGCAGTATTATGCATAAGTTCAGAGTCAAAGATTTCTCCATTTTGCCCTACTTTGTTAAAAGTAGCGGTGGCATCTGAAATCAGATATGTATTGTATCCATAATTACCTGCCATCCTTGTTGTGGTAGAAATGCAATGGTCTGTGGTTAAACCAATAATTACAACAGTGCTACAGTTCATGTCATCAAGAATTTTTTTAAGTTCAGTTCCAATAAAGCAACTATTAACTGATTTTGTTAAAACAGTTTCACCATTAATGGGTGCGCACAAAGGATTGAATTTAAAACCTTCTGTATCAGGGTGAAGTTTTGATTTCTTTTCTTTAGAACTGTGGCGAACATGAATTATTTTGTCATTATGTGCTCTCCAAGTTGAGATAATTTTTGCACAGATGATTTCGGCATCTTTATTATTTCTGTTCCCACCCCAACTGTCTTCGTCTAAAAAGCCTAATTGTGAGTCAACACAGATTAATATGGGTTTTACCTGCCGAAGTTTCATTTCATTATATTTTACTCACAATTAATAATTAATCTCTAATGTATTAGCCCATTTTTATCCCACTTAGCCAATGCTTTTTCCCAACTTGGAATACTATTGGATTCGTAACCATAAACTTTCCCACTACCAATCTTAGAAAAATTTTTCATTGCTTTTAAATGAGCTGGAGATGTCAAGTAACTCATCATGTGTTTTTTTGATTTCCACACAGTTAATGTGTGTTGATATCCATGACGTGAATTGAACGAACAATGCAGAATTCCATCAGCTTTTTGAGCATCTTTTGAGGCAGGGATTGTTAATTTCCAAAACCTTATCCAACCAATCAAACCTTTTGGTTTAAGTCCTGTTACTGATACATACATTTAAAAAAATCCAGAAATAATACATTAATTTTATATGATAAATTATTGTTTTTATTTATTTTATTCCCACTCAATAGTTCCTGGAGGCTTTGATGTTATGTCGTACGTAACACGATTAATACCTTCAACTTCATTTATAATGCGAGTTGCAGTTTCTCCAAGAAATTCATGTGAAAAAGGATAATAGTCTGCGGTCATTCCATCAACGGAAGTAACTGCGCGAAGTGCACAAGCAAAGTCATATGTGCGTCCATCACCCATTACTCCAACTGTGCGCACAGGGAGAATAGCAACAAATGCCTGCCAAATATCATCATACAGATTATGTTTTCTGATTTGATCTATGTAAACTGCATCAGCTTTTCGAAGTATCTCTAATTTTTCACGAGTAATTTCACCAGGACATCGAATAGCCAAACCTGGACCTGGGAAGGGATGCCTTCCGACAAAGCTCGAGGGTAAACCAAGCTCTCTTCCTAATTCTCGAACTTCATCTTTGAACAATTCGCGTAATGGCTCAACAAGTGCCATGTCCATTTTCTCAGGCAATCCACCAACATTATGGTGAGATTTTATAGTTACTGATGGTCCTCCTGAAAAAGAAACACTTTCTATGACATCTGGATATAAAGTTCCTTGGGCTAAAAATTTTGCACCAATTGGTTTTGCATACTTATCGAATACATCGATAAATAATTTACCAATAATCTTTCTTTTTGTTTCAGGATCGGATTGTCCATCTAATTGGCCAAGAAATAATTCTTGCTCATCTGCATGAATAAGTTTCATATTGTAGTGATCCCTAAACATTGTGACCACTTCTTCTGCTTCACCCATTCTAAGCAATCCATGATCTACAAACACACAAGTTAATTGATCTCCGATGGCTTCGTGTAATAAAACAGCAGCAACAGAACTATCTACACCACCTGATAAGCCGCAAATTACCTGATTATCACCAACAGTTTCTTTTATGGAAGCAATTGCTTGCTCCCTGTAAGCTCCCATTGTCCAATCACCCGTAAAACCTGCTATTTTTATGAAATTTTCATAAAGTTTTGCACCATTAGGCGTATGGTGTACTTCTGGGTGAAATTGGACTGCATAAAAGTTTCGATTTGTATCGGCAGTTATTGCAAATGGTGCGTTAGGCGAAGTGCCATATACTTCAAAACCATCTGCAATTTCAGATACGTGATCTCCATGGCTCATCCAAACTTGTTCATCGCCACTTTCAAACCATCCTTCAAGTATATTTAATTGATTTGAGTTTTGTGAAACATACGCTCGCCCAAATTCTGCAGTACCATGTCCAGTTTCAACTTTGCCACCTAATTGGTGCATCATTACTTGTTGTCCATAGCATATGCCTAATAATGGTATGCCCATTCCAAACAACTCTTTAGGAGCGCGAGGGCTATCATTCTTAGTTACTGAAGATGGTCCACCTGATAATATTACGGCTTTTGGATTAAACTCTTTCAAAAAGGTAAAATCAACATTGTTGAATGGATGGATTTCACAATAGACATTTAGCTCTCGTAAACGGCGAGCAATGAGCTGAGTTACTTGGCTACCGAAATCGATAATGAGGAGGCGGTCATGTGATATATCTGTCATGAATGCCGTTTATTAGCATGTCTAGATCCGCGCAAGAGTGTTTGTGGATAATTATACTCTGAAATTCTTTTAATTAACCAATTAAATGTCGCCATCGACACATAATAGCCGAATTTGTAACTAAATAATTATTAATACAAACATATCATAATACCTAATTTATAAAGGATTAGAATCATGTCTGACACAGCTGAACAAAACACAACTCGAAGAAGAGTCCGTGGCGGTGGTGGAGCAGCGCGACGTGCAGAAAGAACTGCAGTAGTCATTGAAACGGCAAGATTTATTGAGCGAAATATACCAAACTTTGAAGTTTTAAATGAAGAAGCACTTAAAATAATAGAATTTAATGCTGAAACAGTACTAGAAGAAATTGGTGTAAACTTTCCCGAAAACCCTAAAGCATTACAACGTTGGAAAAATGCTGGCGCAAATGTAGATGGAGATCGAGTAAGAATTCCACGAGGTTTAGCAAGAAAATTAATAAAAACTGCACCAGAAAAGTTTACTCAGCATGCCAGAAATCCTGAAAAAAATGTTGAAATCGGTGGAAATACTATGGTTTTGGCTCCAGTTTATGGACCACCTTTTATACGTGATTTAGAAGGTGGACGCCGCTACGCAACAATTTCTGATTTTCACAAAATTGTTAAACTTACATATATGTCAAAATACCTTCACCATTCTGGAGGAACTGTATGTGAACCAACAGATATAGCAGTTAACAAGCGTCATTTGGATATGCTTTACGCACACATGACACTTACTGATAAGCCTTTTATGGGATCTGTTACTGCACCACAAAATGCTCAAGATAGTGTAAATATGTGTAATATACTTTTCGGCGAAGATTTTGTTCAAAATAATACTGTTATGACATCGTTAATAAATATTAATTCCCCAATGGTATTTGATGACATTATGATGGGTGCCATGGAGGTTTATGCGGAAAACAATCAAGCATGTATTGTCTCTCCATTTATTGTTGGTGGTGCAATGGCGCCTGTATCTGTTGCAGGTACATTGACTCAAGTTTTAGCTGAAGCTCTTGCTGGGGTTGCTTATAATCAACTTTGCCGTCCTGGAGCGCCTGTAATAATGGGTGCATTTGTTGCCTCAATTGATATGAATTCAGGTGCGCCGACTTTTGGTACACCTGAGGCCTCAAAAATTCTCTATGGGGCAGGGCAGTTAGCAAGAAGGTTAAACTTGCCTTTCCGATCTGGTGGATCATTGTGTGGATCTAAATTGCCAGATGCCCAAGCTGCTTATGAGACAGCAAATACCTTAAATGCTGCATTGTTAGGGGGTGTAAACTTCTGTTTGCATTCTGCAGGTTGGTTAGAAGGTGGATTGGTCTCAAGTCTTGAAAAACTTGTTATGGATGCAGACCAATTAGGGGTTCTACACTCTATAGCTGAAGGCGTGGATATGTCTGAAGATGCCCAGGCAATGGGTGCAATAAGAGAAGTTGGCCCGGGTGGACATTACTTAGGGTGTGAGCACACTCAAAATAACTTCAAAAACAGTTTCTGGAGAAGTGATGTTTTAGATTATAAACCTTTTGAAACATGGACTGAAGATGGCGAAAAAGACACGGTCACATTGGCAAACGAAAAAGTTCATAAAATGTTAAGCGACTATATTCAACCTCCTATTGATCCATCAATAGATGAAGCGCTGAAGGCTTATATGCAATCTCGTAAAGATAGCGAACCTGATGCTTTTGGTTAATACTAATCTAAGCTTAATGCATTAATTATTGGAATAAAGCTGTCAGCTTTCAATGATGCGCCTCCTACTAGGCCGCCATCAACATTTTTTATGGCTGATATTTCATCTACATTTTTTGCATTCATGGAACCGCCATATAAAATATTTATTGACTGTCCTATCTTTTCACCAAAGTTATTCTCTAATTCAATTCTGATAAAATCATGTACTTCTTTAATTTGTTCAATCGAAGGGGTTAATCCAGTTCCAATTGCCCAAACAGGTTCATAGGCAACGATTATAGTCTCGCCAGATATTTCTAGGGGTAATGAATCTACTAACTGTCGCTTTACTATATCTAGAGTTACACCAGTTTCTCGCTCTGTTAATGTTTCGCCAATGCATACAATCGCCTTAAGTTTGTTTTTCAGGGCTATGTTTGCCTTTTCTCTTATTTGATGGTTATTTTCATTATAGTTCACCCGTCGCTCAGAGTGTCCAACTATGACGTGTGTTGCCCCAGCATCCTTGATCATTTCTGCAGAAATATCACCAGTAAATGCACCAGATTTATTAATATGGCAATTCTGACTGCCAGTAAAAATATTATTTGTTCTTTCTGACATTTCCTTAATTAATGTATCGGGAACACATAAGATTACATCACAATTTACGTGCTTTGATGCTGCATCAATAAGAAATATGTCATCAAAATTTTCTCGAAGACCGTTCATCTTCCAGTTTCCAGCTGCAGTTGGTCTTCTCATATTATAACCTTTAAAATTGTAATTTTTCATGTAATTTTTAAATATTACATGCCTTCAAATTTGATACTTTCACCACACCCACAAGCTTCTGAGACATTTGGGTTGTTAAATTTAAAGCCTGCTTCAAGTAAAGACACTTCGTAATCAATTTCTGTCCCAAATAAGAACATCTGCGCCATAGGAGCTATCATAACAGTTGCTCCATTTTGTGTGATTATTTCATCATTTGGATCTATGTCGTCAACATAATCCATTGTATATTCCATACCGGCGCACCCGCCTTTTTTGACGCCAACTCGTAGTCCCTTCTTATTACCTTGCTCCATTAGCTTGCGTATTTGAGCAGTGGCAGTTTCAGTAATTGTTAACGCTTGTTTTCCTGGAATATTAAACATTTACATGAAGCCTAACTCTAATCTGGCTTCATCTGACATCATATCCATACCCCACTGAGGCTCCCATATGAGTTCAACATTAACTGATTGAACTCCAGGAATAGGTTCAATTGCATCTTGAACCCAACCAGGCATTTCTCCAGCGACAGGACATCCCGGGGCTGTGAGTGACATTTTCACATCAACAGCGCCAGAATCAGAGATTTCAATTGTATATATTAATCCAAGATCAAATATATTAACTGGTATCTCGGGATCGTGCACTGTTCTACATGCTTCACATATAGGTTCATATAATGCATGGTCTGTAGATGATGGTACAATTAACGGTGTACCTTCCATTTGTGTATCATTTGAAGCGTTCATTATTCTTCTCACTTGGAATTCTTGAGTAATCATATAAGGAATAGAAAAGTAAACGTCTAGGGTGACTCGACATGACAAACCGTTTCCAATTTAATATCAACGCAACAGATGGGCGTGCTCGTACTGGTGTTATAAATACTCCAAAAGGAGACATCCGCACACCTGCGTTTATGCCTGTGGGAACTGCAGCAACTGTTAAAGCAATGATGCCAGAGAACGTAAAGGTTACTGGAGCAGATATATTACTAGGTAATACATATCATTTAATGCTTAGGCCAGGGGCTGAACGTGTTCATAATCTAGGTGGTTTGCATAAATTTATGAATTGGCAAGGTCCAATTCTAACCGACTCAGGTGGATATCAAGTTATGAGCTTAACTGATTTGCGCAAACTCACTGAAGAAGGTGTTAAGTTTAAAAGTCATATAGATGGTTCTCTACATAATTTAACGCCTGAATATTCAATGGAAATTCAACGACTGCTTGGCTCAGATATAGTAATGTCCTTTGATGAATGTACTCCATTTCCTGCTACTGAAAAACAAGCAAAATTGAGCATGGATTTATCAATGCGTTGGGCGCAACGTTCCAGAGATGCATTTGGAGATAGGCCAGGGTATGCATTATTTGGAATTCAGCAGGGCTCTACTTTTAAAGATATGCGAGCGGAAAGTGCTGATAAATTAACAAATATTGGCTTTGATGGCTACGCAGTTGGAGGTCTTGCAGTTGGTGAGGGTCAAGATTTAATGTTTGAAGTCTTGGAATATGCTCCAAATCAATTGCCAACAGATAAACCTCGATATTTGATGGGGGTAGGTAAACCAGACGATATTGTGGGAGCTGTTCAACGAGGTATTGATATGTTTGATTGCGTCTTGCCCAGTCGATCTGGGCGCACAGGCCAAGCTCTCACAAGGAGAGGCGCTGTAAATATGCGAAATTCTAGGCATCGAGACGATCAAAGACCATTGGATGAATCATGTGAATGCCCATGTTGCAAAAATTATAGTAGAGCATATCTTCATCATGTTCATAAAGCAGGAGAGATTATTAGTTCCATGTTGCTTACATGGCATAATTTACATTATTACCAAGTGCTTATGTCTGAACTAAGACAAGCAATTGCATCAAATAAACTTGATTCATACGTAGCAGAGTTTCATTCGATTCGCGAAAGAGGCGATATTGAACCTATCTAAAGTAATTAGAAATTATTTGAAAAATTTAGGTTCAATTGCTTGACTTTCCATGTTCGGTAACCACATTATAGGTACCGTAACTTACAGGAAAAACTTTACGTTGCTGCAAATGTGGGGCGATAGGTTTTTTGCTAAAATAAAGGAATAACCATGACTGATGCCAAAAGCGTCTCTTTTCCAGTATTACCACTAAGAGATATTGTTGTTTTCCCAAATATGATTGTACCACTTTTTGTAGGCAGAGAAAAATCTGTACGTGCTCTCGAAGCTGTAATGGAAAATAGCAAAGAAATTATTCTTGCCTCACAAATCGACCCATCTGAAGATGACCCAACAACAGAAACTATTTATCAAAATGGCGTATTAGCTACGGTAATGCAGTTACTTAAATTACCTGATGGGACTGTTAAAGTATTAGTCGAAGGCCAAGATCGTGTTCAGATAACTGAATATTTAGATAACGAAGATTTTTTTGAAGCATCTGCTGATATCCTCGAGGTAACGCGTAATGATGAGGCTGCAATAGAGGCCCTGACCCGAACTGTTTCAAAAGAATTTGAACGTTACGCCAAAATGAATAAAAATGTGCCAGATGAAGCCTTAGCAACCGCACTTGAAAGTGATAATGCTGGCGCACTTGCAGATACCGTCGCCGGCCACTTAGCAATAAGAGTCGATCAAAAACAAGAATTGTTAGAGACACTTGATATAGGCGAAAGACTAGAAGCAATTTATGGTCTTATGCAGGGAGAAATGTCTGTTCTTAAAGTGGAACGCAAGATTAAATCACGTGTGAAAAACCAAATGGAACGCACGCAACGTGAGTACTATTTAAATGAGCAAATGAAAGCTATCCAAAAAGAATTAGGTGACGGCGAAGGTGGAGAAGACGAAACTTCTGAATTAGAAGAATTAGTGAGAAATACTAAATTTTCAAAAGAAGCTAAAGAAAAAGCTGAAGGTGAATTGAAAAAACTGCGTAACATGTCACCAATGTCTGCAGAGGCCACAGTTGTTCGAAATTATCTTGACTGGTTAACATCTATACCTTGGAATAAAAAATCTAGAGTTAAAAAAGACTTAAATGCTGCTCAAACTATCCTTGATAAAGATCATTATGGTCTCGAAAAAGTTAAGGAAAGAATAGTTGAATACTTGGCTGTCCAGAAAAGGTCTGCAAAGATCAAAGGGCCAATTTTGTGCTTAGTTGGCCCTCCTGGGGTCGGGAAGACATCACTTGGCAAATCAGTTGCGAAGGCTACGGGGCGCGAGTTTATCCGAATATCCCTTGGTGGAGTTCGAGATGAAAGTGAGATTCGTGGCCACAGAAGAACTTATATTGGTTCAATGCCAGGAAAAATTATTCAAGCAATGAAAAAGGCTAAAACTAACAATCCATTGATTTTGTTAGATGAAATAGACAAGATGGGACAGGATTTCCGTGGTGATCCTGCATCAGCTATGCTTGAAGTGCTTGACCCAGAACAAAACAGTACTTTTACTGATCATTACATGGAAGTTGAGTATGATTTATCTAATGTAATGTTTCTGACAACTGCAAATAGTTATAATATGCCAGGACCTTTGCTTGATAGAATGGAAATAATTCCACTTTCAGGTTATACAGAAGACGAAAAACATGAGATTGCTAAGCAGCATTTGCTAGGCAAACAAATTAAGAACCATGGACTTAAAGAAAGTGAGTTTTCTTTAAGTGATGATGGTTTGAAAGAGCTTATTAGACGATACACTCGTGAAGCTGGGGTTAGAAGCTTAGAGCGTGAAATTGGTAAGCTATGCAGGAAAGTTTTAACATCAATTGTTAAAGGTTCTACAAAATCTGTTGCTGTTTCCAAAGATACTTTAAGTGAATATTTAGGCGTTAAAAAATTCAAATATGGATTAGCTGAAGAAACAGATCAGGTTGGAGTCGTAACAGGATTAGCTTATACTTCTGTTGGAGGTGAGCTTCTACATATCGAAGCTTTGAAACTTCCTGGAAAAGGTAGAATGAAGACAACTGGGAAGCTTGGTGATGTCATGAAAGAAAGCATAGATGCTGCATCATCTTTTGTGCGCTCTATTTCACCTGAAATAGGTGTAAAACCAACACAATTTGATAAAATCGATATCCACGTTCATGTACCCGAAGGTGCGACACCAAAAGATGGACCATCAGCTGGAGTAGGCATGGTAACTTCAATTGTTTCTGTACTTACAGCTATTCCTGTTAGGAAAGACATTGCAATGACTGGAGAGGTTACGCTTCGAGGTAATGTTTTACCAATTGGTGGGCTCAAAGAAAAGTTATTGGCTGCACTCAGAGGTGGTATTAAAGTTGTTTTAATACCTGCAGATAATGAGAAAGATCTTCCTGAAATTCCAGACAATGTTAAAGAAGGTCTTGAGATTATTCCAGTCAGTCATGTTAGTGAAGTACTTAAGCACGCACTAATATCAACTCCTGAGTCCATTGAATGGGATGAAGTTGCTGAAGAAGCGGCTGCAGCGAAACGCGCTGAAAGTGCACGTGGGGCACAACTTGCTCATTAAGTTAATAAAATTATTTTGAAAATTATAAGCCACTTAGAATTATAAGTGGCTTATTTTGTATTAGTGCTCCAAAAAAAATGCAGTTTGATGTGAAAAGGTACTTGAAGCTTTCTCTAACCTTGGGTACACCGCATCTTGTAGGGTGATTAGCTCAGTTGGTAGAGCGCTTCGTTTACACCGAAGATGTCAGGAGTTCGAGTCTCTTATCACCCACCATAAAATCTCCTAATTTATTTATAAAATTTGAAATTATTGCTACTGTTATAAAATATTTTGTGTTTATTGTGATTTAATGAATTCACACATGAAAGTTAATGTTTAATATTTTTCTGTAATGATAAAATTAAGACTGCGCATAAAATTATCATACCACCTGATATTTCTTGATATTTCATCGGCAAACCTAGAAATATCCAAACCCAAATAGGGGCTAGCACACTTTCAAGTAATACTAAAACGCCTACATTTGGTGCTGGTAAATATGGTGCAGCCCAGGCAACAAAAGCAATTCCAATTCCAATAGTGAAGGCGCCTAATGAAAAAGATAACCACATATCTTTTGCCGGAATTACAAGGCCATCCCCATTAGTATAAGCTAATATTGTTGCTAATATTATAGCAAAACATGCGCCTAAAAAATTTCCAGTTAGAACGTCACTTTTTTTTGATTTACGTGCCATTACCAGCATTAATGCAAAGCTAAGTGCCGATATCATAGCAAAAAGGTTTCCAATTAATTGCCCAGATGTTAGGTCTGTACCAACCATAACTGTGACGCCAATTATTGCACAAACTATTGCAAGCCATGTTCTCTTTGTTGGAATTTCTCCAATTATGACCCAAGAGAGTACTGCTGCAAATACTGGTGCAATCGATAATATAAATAAAGCTGAGGCAACTGATGTGTTCAAAAGTGCAAATATATAAAACGAAAAGGCAATGCACATTGCAAGTCCGAGGGATATATCTGTTTTATCAATTGATATAAAAAAATCTTTGATACTTATGCGACGAATAACGCATGCAACTATCATTACCATAATACATTGTGGAAATCCTCTGTAAAACAATATTTGAAATCCATCAGCGTTTTGTATTAAGCGCACTAATAATGCTGCAAAACTCATACACAGAGCGCCAAAGAGAATTGATATTGGAGCATATTTTGATGTCATTTTAAAATATCTTAATTAAATATTGTTGAATTAATTGTACCTTTAGGCATTAAAGATCAATCGGTCTATATAATTAAATTAAATATTTTTTGATTAATTTAAAATACATGCTTGACCCATCCGGTTGCGCGTCCTAATAAGCCGCTACTCAATGAGCGGCGGTTGTAGCTCAGTTGGTTAGAGTGCCGGCCTGTCACGCCGGAGGTCGCGGGTTCGAGCCCCGTCAACCGCGCCATTGAGTTTACAAAGCCCATACTTTTAGTGTGGGCTTTTTTGCTTGAATATTATGAGCTAAATCTCATCTTTAATCAGTAATGTGACCCAGGTCCCGAGCATCGCAGGTTTTTCGTGGTTTTCAATTTCAACAATTATTTTATTTTCTGTTAATATCTTATTTTTTCCACGAGGTTCGACTTTACCTAACGTTATTATTCCTCTGATGCGCGCTCCACTTGGTACAGGTGCCAAGAAGCGAACTCTATTCAAACCGTAGTTGATTACCAATTCGTGATTTGTGATTATTGGAGTGGTATCTTTGTACATTTTTGTAATTAATGAAAGTGTCAAAAAGCCATGGGCAATAGATCCTCCAAATGGTGTTTCAGACGCTGCTCTGTTAGGGTCATTGTGAATGAATTGATAGTCACCAGTCACATCACAAAAGTCATCTATCATTTTTTGACTAACTGTAATCCAATCAGAAATACCTATTTTAGAGCCTATTAATGATGAATATTCTTCTAAATCAATTTTACTTTGTGTCATATTTTTCCTGAGTTATTTTTGCTATGTAGCTGAAGACGCCTCACTTCTTTTTTAATACCATTATCTAATAATGAAGCAATGTGATTTGATTGTTCTGATGATAGGTCATCACGATCTCGGACCATATAAAACCCACGCTCTTGATTAATTTTATTTTTTAAGATTGGAATTATGTCTGGGTAGTGTGCCAATGCAAAATCGTGAGCTAAACCTATTCCAATGCCAAGGTTAAGCATTTGCATTTGTACTGCGACTGAATTTGAAGATAAATTAGGTGTTCTATTAGGCGTTACTTCTGAAAGGTAATCTAAAGTTGGATCAAATATTAGATCAGGTATATATCCTATGATATTATGATTTTTTAAGTCAGTTTTTGATTTAATATTGGGAAATTTTTCTAAATATGTTTTTTTAGCAGCCAGATGTAAATTATAATTTACAATTTTTTTGGTCACAAAACGTCCCTTCTTGGGCGGTGTAACCATAATGGCAAGATCAGCTTCTCTTCTGGAAAGGTTAAAAACTCTTGGTAATGATAAAATTTGTATATTTAGATTTGGATGTTTGTTTTGAATTTTTGAGATAACACTAGGTAAAACAAAATTTGATAATCCATCTGGCGCACCAATTCGAAAATTCCCTGAAATGCTTTCAGAGGCTTTTTGAAGTGAACCTCTAGCAATTTTTTCTGTTCTTTCAATATTTTCTATATGTTCTTTTAAATCATTGCCTGCTTGAGTTAATTGATAACCCCTAGGTAGTTTATTAAACAATTTAGAGTTTAAGGCATTCTCAAGGCGCGTAATCCTTCTACCAACAGTGGCTGCGTCAATTTTTAGTGAAATAGACGCAGCTGACAAGCTACCAGATCGAGCAACATCTATAAATATTCTATAATCATCCCAATTAAGCATATCTCTTCTTTGCATTTTTGCATGTGAATAGTGTAATATTAGGTCTTTATATTGTATTTTTGCATTGTAAAAGAAATAAAAGAAAACCAACTGGAGATATTTATGGAAAAATTGACACATTACGTAAACGGTGAACAAATAGAAGGCACTTCTGGACGGTATGCTGATGTCTATAATCCAGCCACTGGTGAAGTGCAGTATCAGTGTCCACTCGCTTCTAAATCAGAAGTAGAAGCAATCATTGCAAAGGCCGAAGCAGCTCAACCCGCTTGGGCAGCAGTTAATCCACAAAGAAGAGCTCGTGTGATGATGAAGTTTGTCGATTTATTAAACAGAGATATGGATAAATTAGCTGAAGTATTAAGTCGTGAGCATGGTAAGACCTTACCTGACGCAGCTGGGGATGTTCAGCGTGGCTTAGAAGTAGTGGAGTACTGCATTGGAGCTCCTCAAATGTTGAAGGGAGATTTTACAGACAGTGCTGGCCCTGGTATTGATATGTATTCAATGCGTCAAGCATTAGGTGTCACTGCAGGGATTACACCATTCAATTTTCCAGCAATGATACCAATGTGGATGTTTGCTCCCGCAATTGTTTGTGGAAATGCATTTATATTAAAACCTTCAGAGCGTGATCCTTCTGTTCCATTAATGCTAGCTGAATTATTAAAAGAAGCTGGACTTCCAGATGGAATTTTACAGGTTGTAAATGGTGATAAAGAAGCTGTTGACGCTTTATTGCATTCAGAAACAGTTCAATCGATTGGATTCGTTGGATCTACCCCTATTGCTGAATATATTTATGCGACAGGTTGTGCTAATGGTAAGCGCGTTCAATGTTTTGGTGGTGCTAAAAATCACATGATAATTATGCCAGACGCTGATTTAGATCAAGCTGCTGATGCCCTTTTAGGTGCTGGTTATGGTGCTGCAGGTGAGAGATGCATGGCAATTTCCGTTGCTATCCCCGTTGGAGAAGAAACTGCAGATAAATTAATTGAAAAATTAATCCCAAGAATAGAAACATTAAAAGTAGGCCCATACACAGCAGGTAATGATGTTGACTATGGACCAGTAATCACATCTGCGGCCAAAGAAAATATTTTAAAATTAGTACAGTCAGGAATAGATCAAGGCGCCAAATTAGTTGTCGATGGGCGTGATTTTAATTTGCAGGGCTATGAAGATGGCTTTTTTGTTGGGCCACACTTATTTGATAATGTTACTTCAGATATGGATATTTACACTAAAGAAATATTTGGTCCTGTACTTTCGACAATTAGAGCAAAAACTTATGAAGAGGCAATTGGTTACGCTATGGATCATGAGTATGGAAACGGAACAGCAATTTATACGCGTGATGGTGACACTGCTCGTGACTTTGCCAACAGAATAAATGTTGGAATGGTTGGTATTAATGTTCCTATCCCAGTGCCATTAGCTTATCATACCTTTGGTGGTTGGAAAAAATCTGTATTTGGAGATTTAAATCAACATGGGCCAGATGCATTCAAGTTTTATACAAGAACAAAAACTGTAACTGCACGATGGCCTTCTGGTATTAAAGAAGGTGGTGAATTCTCTATACCTGTAATGAAGTAAGTTAAAATGTTTATAAAATTTACGCTGTTTTTGTTGAACAAAAACAGCGTTTTTTATGTTTTTGGAAGAAATAGTGTCAAAAATTAAAGATACTTATATAAAAAAATCAATATATATAAATTATTGATTTTATTTGGCTCTGAAATAATACAATACTCTAGTTTTGTTCTATTGTGTCATGGGTTTAGAATGATTAACTTTATTAAACAAACTTTAATTAATAAAAGTTTATTAAGAAGATGAGGAGAACATTATGGCTACTATATCTCAGCAATTAGAAGAAAGACGGCGAGAAGCACGTCTTGGGGGTGGTCAAGATAGAATTGATGCGCAGCATTCTAAAGGCAAATTAACTGCCAGAGAGCGTATTGAAGTTCTTTTAGATAGTGGCAGCTTTGAAGAATTTGATATGTATAAAACACACAGATGTGTGGATTTTGGTATGGCGGAAAAGCAAATACCAGGAGATGGAGTTGTTACGGGATGGGGTACGATAAATGGTAGGCCTGTTTATTTGTATTCACAAGATTTCACAGTCTTTGGTGGTTCATTATCAGAAACACATGCAGAAAAAATATGTAAGATTATGGATTTAGCTATGCAAAATGGTGTTCCCGTAATTGGTATTTCTGATAGTGGAGGTGCGCGAATACAAGAAGGTGTAGCCTCTTTGGCAGGTTACAGCGAAGTCTTTAGGCGAAATGCTCAAGCCTCTGGGGCAATACCGCAAATATCTATGATTATGGGTCCATCAGCGGGGGGAGCAGTTTATTCACCTGCAATGACTGATTTTATATTTATGGTAAAAGATACCTCATACATGTTTGTGACAGGTCCTGATGTTGTGAAAACAGTTACTAATGAAATTGTATCATCTGAAGACTTAGGGGGAGCCTTAACTCATACCAAAAAATCTTCTGTAGCAGATGGTGCATATGAAAACGATATCGAAGCATTGTTGGATTTAAGACGCTTTTATTCATTTTTACCACTAAATGCTGGAGCATCTGCGCCACATCAAAAATCTAGTGATACATGGGATCGTGAAGATACTTCACTTGATACATTAGTACCTCAAAATCCAAATCAGCCGTATGACATGCGTGAAGTGGTTATTAAATTAGCTGATGAAGGTAACTTTTTTGAAATTCAAAAAGATTTTGCTGGAAACCTTTTAGTAGGTTTTATTCGAATAAATGGTGAAACAATTGGCGTTGTTGCTAATCAACCTCTCGTATTAGCAGGATGTTTAGATATAAATGCGAGTAGAAAAGGTGCAAGGTTTGTAAGATTTTGTAATGCATTTAGTATTCCCATTTTAACACTTGAAGATGTTCCTGGGTTTTTACCTGGAACCGCTCAAGAATATGGTGGAATTATAAAGCATGGTGCAAAATTATTGTTTGCCTACGCTCAGGCAACTGTACCTTTGGTTACAGTAATTACGAGAAAGGCATATGGAGGTGCATATTGTGTAATGGCGCCTAAACATCTTGGTGCTGATGTGAATTATGCATGGCCGTCTGCACAGATTGCTGTGATGGGTGCAAAAGGTGCAACAGAAATTCTACATCGTGCTGATTTGGGTGATGATGATAAAATTGCACAGCATACAGCGGATTATGAAGAGAGGTTTGCTAATCCTTTTGTAGCAGCTCAACGGGGCTTCGTAGATGAAGTAATAAATCCAAGATCTACTCGTAGGAGAATTGCAAGAAGTTTTGAGCTTTTGAAAAATAAAAAAGTTCACCAACCATTTAAAAAACATGACAACATCCCATTGTAGGTAACTGATATGATTAAGAAAATTTTAGTAGCAAATCGTGGTGAAATAGCATGTCGCGTTTTTAAAACAGCAAAAAAAATGAATATTCAAACCGTTGCAGTCTATTCTGACGCCGATGAAAATGCGCTCCACGTTAAAATGGCTGATGAGGCTGTTTATATTGGTGCTTCAGCCGCATCAGAAAGCTATTTAAGCATAGATAAGATTATTACTGCGTGTAAAGAAACTGGAGCAAATGCTGTACACCCTGGTTATGGTTTTTTATCAGAGCGGGCTGAGTTTTGTGAGCGTTTAGCTGCAGAAAATATTATCTTTGTTGGACCACCTGTAAAAGCCATCGAAGCAATGGGTGATAAAATTACTTCTAAGAAAATTGCTCAAGATGCAAATGTTTCCACAGTTCCGGGTCACATGGGATTAATTGATGATGCACAACATGCTGTCGCTATATCAAATAAAATTGGTTATCCTGTTATGATTAAGGCTTCTGCTGGTGGTGGAGGTAAAGGCATGCGAATTGCTTGGAATGATGAAGAAGCATTAGAAGGTTTTGCCAGGTCAAAATCTGAGGCAGCGAGTAGTTTTGGTGATGATAGAATATTTATTGAAAAATTTATTGTTGAACCACGTCACATAGAAATTCAGGTCTTGGCAGACCAGCATGGTAATTGTGTTTATTTAGGTGAACGTGAATGTTCTATTCAGCGCCGTAATCAAAAAGTAATTGAAGAAGCTCCAAGTCCATTTTTGGATGAAAAAACACGAGCAGCAATGGGTGAGCAATCATGTGCACTTGCACAAGCCGTTGGATATACAAGTGCAGGCACAGTGGAATTTATCGTAGATAAAGAAAGAAATTTTTATTTTCTTGAAATGAATACACGATTACAGGTTGAACATCCAGTTACAGAATTAATTACTGGAATTGATCTTGTGGAACAAATGATCCGAGTTGCAACAGGTGAAAAGCTAAACTTTAAACAAAATTCCATTAAATTGAATGGTTGGGCAATGGAAAGCCGTTTATATGCAGAAGATCCTTACCGCAATTTTCTACCATCAATAGGTCGTTTGACTCGATATCGGCCGCCGGCTGAAAGTGTTGCAAAAGATTGTATTGTTAGAAACGATACTGGTGTTTTTGAAGGTGGGGAAATTTCTATGTTTTATGACCCTATGATTGCCAAGTTATGCACGTGGTCAACTGATAGAACAAAAGCAATTTGTGCAATGGAAACTGCACTAGATCGATTTGAAATTGAAGGTATTGGACATAATTTGCCATTTTTATCTGCCGTTATGGGGCACACTAGATTTAAATCTGGGAACATAACAACTGCATTTATAGATGAAGAATATCCAAATGGATTTGAAGGTGTAATTCCAAATGATGAAATATTAACAGTCTTATCCGCTACTGCTTTAATTATTACTAGAATGAAAATGCAGAGAATTTCTGAGCGTGACAGTACTTTTGACAATCCAGTCCCTCAAAAAGATAATTTAGTTACCAGAATAGGCAGGAAAAATACGAATGTAACTATTAGTGATAAAAAAAATGGCTATGAGATTTCACTTGGTAATAAATCTTTTTTAGCATCTATCAAATATGAATTGGGTGGAACTTTAGCTGAGCTATCAATTGATGGAATCCTACATGCAATTAAAGTTGCGCCAGTTATTGGTGGATATCGTTTGCGTTTAAGGGGTGTAGAGCAGGTAGTGAGGGTAATGAATTCACGCATTGCAGAATTATCTGATTTAATGCCAGATAAATTACCAGCAGATACATCTAAATTCTTATTGTGCCCAATGCCCGGTTTGATGGTTTCTATTCTAGTTTCTGAAGGAGATATTATTGAGGAAGGTCAAGCCTTGGCAATGGTGGAAGCAATGAAAATGGAAAATGTGCTTAGAGCAGAAAAGCCAGGTAAAGTGTCTAAAATATCTGTTTCTGAAGGAGATAGTTTGGCTGTTGATGAAATAATTATGGAGTTTGAATAATTAAGGTATTTCACGCAAAGTTTGTAAATATTTTGCTATATCTTAATAATTAAGGGGCAATAATGGCAATTGATAGAAAAAAAATATGGACTGAGTTGGCAACCAAAGAAGCAAATGGCAAAAAACCATTAGCTACTAAGACACCAGAAAATATTGATATAAAGCCATTTTATGATGCTAAAGACTTACCTGTAAATTCTATTGACGATATTCCTGGCAAGGCTCCTTTCACACGAGGTGTTAAAGCTTCTATGTATACTGGGCGTCCTTGGACAATAAGGCAGTATGCAGGATTTTCAACAGCTCAAGAGAGTAATGCTTTTTACCGTCGTAATTTGGCAGCAGGTCAAAAAGGTCTTTCGGTAGCATTCGATTTAGCAACGCATCGTGGGTATGATAGTGATCATGCAAGAGTGCTTGGGGATGTTGGTAAAGCGGGTGTTGCAATAGATAGTGTTGAAGACATGAAAATATTATTTGATGGAATCCCACTTGATAAAATGTCTGTTTCAATGACAATGAACGGTGCAATTATTCCAGTTTTAGCAATGTTTATTGTCGCTGGTGAAGAGCAGGGTGTTGATAAATCTGTTTTATCTGGGACTGTGCAAAATGATATTTTAAAAGAATTTATGGTACGTAACACTTATATCTATCCACCTGAACCAAGCATGAGAATAGTTTCTGATATTATTGAATATACAGCTACAAAAATGCCAAAATTTAACTCAATATCAATAAGTGGATACCATATGCAAGAAGCTGGATCTACTTTAGCACAAGAGTTAGCTTACACCATAGCAGATGGTATGGAATATGTCCGGGCTGCATTAAATAGGGGCTTGGATATAGATATTTTTGCAGGAAGATTATCATTCTTCTTTTGTATTGGTATGAATATGTTCATGGAAGCTGCAAAGTTGCGCGCTGCAAGGCAAATGTGGGCAAAAATAATGACAGATTTTGGTGCTAAATCTGATCGGTCAAAAATGTTGCGAACACACTGTCAGACATCTGGTGTATCTTTGACTGAGCAAGATCCTTACAACAATGTTATTCGTACTACTATTGAAGCAATGGCTGCAACACTTGGTGGGACGCAATCACTTCATACAAATTCTTTTGACGAAGCTATAGCGTTACCTACAGAACAATCTGCAAGAATAGCAAGAAATACTCAATTAATACTTCAACATGAAAGTGGTATCACTGACGTTGTGGATCCATTAGGTGGATCATATTATATTGAAGCATTAACCAAAGATTTAGCAGATAAAGCTTGGGAACTAATTGAAGAAGTTGAAGAGCTCGGTGGAATGACTAAGGCTGTTGAAGCAGGGTTGCCCAAAATGAGGATAGAAGAAGCTGCCGCCAAACGTCAAGCAAGAGTTGATAAAGGTGAAGATGTTATTGTTGGGGTTAATAAATATCGCCTTGAAGAAGAAGAAGATATAAAAACTCGAGAGATTGATAATACAGCCGTGCGAGAAGCTCAAATTGAACAGTTGAATTTAATTAAACGCACACGAAATTCAGGTAATTGCATAAAAGCATTAGAAGATTTAGAAAAATCTGCTGCATCAGGTGAAGGTAACTTACTTGCTTATGCAATTGAAGCTGCACGAAATAGGGCAACTTTAGGTGAAATTTCTTATACTATGGAAAAAGCTTTTACACGACATTCAGCTACTACACGCATCATAAGTGGTGTTTATGAAAATGCATATGCAGGCGATCCTGAATACAGTAATTTACAAAAGCGAATAGAAGAAATGGAAAGACGACCACATGTATTTGTAGCAAAGGTTGGTCAAGATGGTCATGATAGAGGAGCAAAAGTTATTGCGACAGCTTTTTCAGATCTTGGATTTACTGTAGATCTTTCAGAAATGTTTGAAACGCCTCAAGAAATAGCAAATAAAGCAATAAAGCTTGAAGTTGATGTAGTTGGCATTTCGTCTTTAGCAGCAGGACATAAAACTTTGATTCCAGAAATCATCGAGCATCTGAAAGCAAAAGGAAGATTAGATATAATAGTGATTGCTGGTGGAGTTATTCCAGAAAAAGATTATGAATTTTTACGAAATGCTGGTGTTGCTGAAGTTTTTGGCCCTGGAACAAATGTTATAGATGCTGCTAACTCTATTTTAAGTCAGGTTAAAGGTTTAAGAAGGAACGTATAATGATTGGATCATTGAACCATATTGCAATTGCTGTTCCTGATTTAGATGAAGCCATGGCAAAGTATTCTGGCCCATTAGGGGCCAAGGTTGGACAACCTCAAAATCTTGTTGAACATGGTGTGACCGTAGTTTTCATTGATTTGCCAAATACCAAAATAGAGTTGATAAGTCCCTTCGGTGAAAATAGTCCTATTTTATCATTTATGAAAAAAAACCCTAATGGTGGTATTCATCATATTTGTTATGAAGTAGATTGTATAAATAGTGCTATTTCGAAATTAACTGAAGGTGGAGCAATGATATTAGGTGACGGGAAGCCTAAAATTGGAGCACATGGAAATCCTGTTATTTTTTTACACCCAAAGGACTTTAATGGTACATTGATTGAACTTGAAGAAGTGAGAGCTTAAAAAATAATCCTTATTACTTCAAATAGTCTTATTTTGTTTAATGAGCTTGACTTATAAACATGTTTTTACGATAAGCCACCATCCATAATATTTAATTTATGGTGTTTATATGATCGCTCTTTAAACGGGCGCGCAGTTTGAAGGCGGAGATGATCTCCAAAACGCTTGTTTACAAGGGCCGAAAGACGCGGAAATTAAAGGAAGACGCACATGTTTGCGGTATTAAAAACTGGTGGCAAGCAGTATAAAGTTGCAAATGGAGATATACTCCGAATTGAAAAAGTAACAGGTAATGCTGGTGAAAAAGTTCAATTTAATGAAATTTTGATGGTTGGTGGAGACAATTTAGTTGTTGGTGCACCAAATGTTGCAGGAGCTGCTGTTCAAGCTGAAATCCTTGAGCAGGGCAAAGGTCCTAAAGTTATAAATTATGTGAAACGTCGCCGTAAACATAGTTCACAACGCCGTAAGGGTCATCGCCAGCAAATTACAGTTCTACGTGTAACAGATATTCTGGCAAAAGGCGCAGAGAAATCTGGAGTATCTATTGCTGAAAACGGTCGTGGGTTTGATACAACTGCTGCTCCAGTAGCACCAGCGAAGAAACCAGCAGCCAAGAAACCAGTTGCTAAAAAAGCTGCAACTGAAAAGAAACCAGTCGCTAAAAAAGCAGCAGCTGAAAAGAAACCAGCAGCAAAAAAAGCGGCGCCTAAAAAGGCTGCAGCAAAAAAAGCTGAAGATAAATAGGAGCAAAGCGAAATGGCACATAAAAAAGCAGGCGGTTCATCCCGTAATGGTCGTGACTCCGCTGGACGTCGTCTTGGTGTAAAAAAATATGGTGGTGAACTAGTCATTCCAGGCAATATTATCTGTCGCCAACGTGGTAACAAGTGGTGGCCAGGTGAAAATGTAGGTCAGGGTAAAGATCACACATTATTTGCGCTCACAGATGGTAACGTTAAGTTCCATAAAGGTTTCAAAGGTCGCACTTTTGTATCAGTTTTACCAGTAGCTGAGGCTGCTGAATAAACTGACTTTAAAATAAATATTTAAGAAAGGGTCGGTCTTTACCGACCCTTTTTTTATTCCAAGAGCTTGTTCATTTGATCTAGCTTGTATATCGAATAATAAAAATTAAAGAGATAAATAATGAAGTTCCTTGATCTAGCAAAAGTTTACATAAAATCTGGTGCAGGTGGAAATGGATGTATTTCTTTCCGAAGAGAAGCTCATACTGAATATGGTGGCCCTGATGGCGGTAATGGTGGTCGAGGTGGTGATGTTGTTGTTGAGGCAATTGATAATCTTAATACACTTATTGATTTTAGGTACCAGCAACACTTTTTTGCTCAAAATGGCCGTTCAGGAATGGGAAAACAACGTTCCGGTGCAGATGGACAAGATATAGTTTTAAAAGTCCCAGTAGGCACAGAGATATTAGAAGAAGATCAAGAAACTGTAATTGTAGATTTAACTGAACCAGGTCAGAGATTTGTTTTATCTCAAGGTGGCAACGGTGGATTTGGCAACCTTCATTTTAAATCTTCAACAAATCAAGCGCCGAGACGAGCAAATCCTGGTCAACCATTTGTTGAACGAACTATTTGGTTGCGCTTAAAGCTGATTGCTGATGCTGGACTTCTTGGTTTGCCAAATGCTGGAAAGTCTACATTTTTAGCCGCTACATCAAATGCTAGGCCAAAGATCGCTGATTACCCATTTACTACATTGCATCCAAATCTAGGAGTTGTTGGCGTTGACAATAAAGAATTTGTAATTGCTGATATTCCAGGGCTTATTGAGGGTGCTTCAGAAGGGGTTGGATTAGGTGTCCGGTTTTTAGGTCATGTTGAACGTTGCGCGGTACTTTTACATCTTATCGACGGCACCTCAGAAACAGTTGTTGATGACTATAAAACTATCATCCAAGAACTTGAAAAGTATGGTGGAGACCTTGCAAATAGACCTAGGGTGACAGCTTTAAATAAAATAGATGCAATAGATGAAACTGAATTAGCAATAAAAGCGCATGAATTAGAACTTCATATAGGTTCACCCATTTTACAATTATCAGGCGTTTCTAGGGCAGGTTTAACTGACGTTTTGAGAGCAGTTGCAGCAGAAGTAGAGCATCGCGACGCTTTAGAGAAGATAAGTAAAACTGATAGTGGAGATGAGGAACCGGGTGGATGGCGACCTTAAATGATTACAAGCGTATAATTATCAAGATTGGCTCAGCGCTATTAGTAGATGGGTCAACTGGAAATATTCGTACAGATTGGTTGCGAGGATTAGCTGCTGATGTTGCGAGACTTAAATCCCAAGGGCAAGATGTGATAATCGTGTCTTCTGGTTCAATAGCTTTAGGTAGAAGCGTATTGAGATTAACAGAAAAAGTTTTATCACTTGAGGAAAGTCAAGCATCTGCTGCGGTGGGTCAAATTCGATTAGCACAAGCGTATGAAGCTGCATTAGGCACTCTTGGCATTAAAACTGCACAAATTTTATTAACTCTTGAAGATAGTGCAGATAGGCGGCGATATTTAAATTCAAGAAGAACTATGACTGCATTGCTTGGATTAGATGTTGTCCCGATTGTGAACGAGAATGATACTGTAGCAACAGACGAGATTAGGTTTGGAGATAATGACCGCCTAGCCTCACAAGTTGCAGCTATGGTTGAAGGTGATCTCTTGATATTACTATCTGATGTTGACGGTCTATACACTGGAGATCCACGAATTGATAAATCTGCTCATCATATTCCTGTCGTGGAGAAAATAACACCAGAAATGGAAATATGGGCAGGTGATGCTGCTTCATCATCCTCTAAAGGTGGAATGAAAACAAAAGTAATGGCTGCAAAAACTGCAATGTCAGCAGGGTGTGAAATGGTGATCATGGAAGGCAATGTTGAAAGACCGCTAACTGCTTTATCTGCGGGTGTAAAATGTAGTTGGTTTAAATCATCAAGTACTCCTAATCTTGCCCGTAAAATATGGATTTCTGGAATGAAGCCAAAAGGTACAATAATTATTGATCATGGTGCTGAAATTGCATTAAAAGCAGGCAAATCGTTATTATCAGTTGGTGTTAAATCTATTCAAGGTATATTTGATAGAGGTGATATGGTTTGTATCCAAAATGAAATGCACCAAGAATTAGGCAAAGGACTTACAAGTTACGATATGCGTGAGGCTGAATTAATTTCAGGTAAAAAAACATCAGATATATCTGAAATTTTAGGTTACGAAGGGCGCGGTGCTTTAATTCATCGTGATGATATGGTTTTATGAGGGTTCGATGGATATTGAATTAGAAATGAAAAAAATTGGCCAAAATGCAAAAGATGCAAGCATGATATTAGCTTGTGCAAGCGCTGACCAAAAACAAAAAGCTCTTGAAAATGCTGCTGATATTATTTGGGAAAAAAAAGAAGATATTCTCATTGAAAATAATAACGACTTGAAGCTTGCAAGAGAAAAAAACCTTTCTAGTGCAATGATAGACAGACTTTTGTTAGATGAGGATAGAATTAAGTCAATTGTTGATGGATTAAGATCTATAGCTGCACAAAATGATCCTATTGGTGTTGTTTTAACTGAATGGGATCAACCTTCGGGGTTAAATATTCAAAGAGTTAGAACACCTTTAGGTGTTATTGGTGTTATTTATGAAAGTCGCCCAAATGTTACTGCTGATGCTGGAGCGCTATGTTTGAAAGCCGGTAATTCAGTTATTCTTAGGTGTGGATCAGAAAGTTTTCATTCTTCTGGTGCAATTCATAAATGTTTAGTTCAGGGTCTTGTTTCAGTGGGACTACCATCTAGCGCAATTCAGTTAGTGCCAAGCCGTGATCGTGCAATTGTTGGTGAGATGCTAAGGATGACTGATTTTATAGATGTCATTGTTCCTCGTGGAGGAAAAAGTCTTGTTGGTAGAGTACAATCAGAAGCACGCGTACCAGTTTTTGCGCATTTAGAAGGCATCTGTCATATTTATATAGATAAAGATGCTGATATTGAGAAAACTAGAGCTGTAATTATGAATGCAAAAACACGTAGAACTGGAATTTGTGGTTCAGCCGAATGCTTATTGATTGACCATGAATTTTTTACAAAAAACGGCGCAATATTTATTGAAGATTTAATTTCTGCAGGTGTTGAAGTTAGAGGGGATAAAACAATTCAATCAATAGCAGGGGTAATTGCTGCTAATGATCAAGATTGGGGGAAAGAGTATTTGGATATGATTATTTCTGCTAAAATAGTCAATGGAATTGGCGATGCAATAAATCATTTACGTTATTTTTCCTCAAACCATACAGATTGTATTATGACGGAGAATAAATCTACTGCATCAGAATTTTTCCAAAAAGTTGATAGTGCCATTGTAATGCTAAATGCATCCACTCAATTTGCCGATGGCGGTGAATTTGGAATGGGTGCAGAAATTGGTATAGCGACTGGGAAAATGCATGCACGAGGTCCCGTTGGAGTAGAACAATTAACAAGTTTCAAATATTTAGTTACTGGTGATGGTTCTGTAAGAAAGTAACCTTATCAAAATACAAAGGCTAGGGTAGCCATCTGTTACTGATCGCGCTAAACATCTAAGAAATAGATTAATCCTTATCTGATGACAGGGACTTGAATGAAGAATTTTACAATTAAACAAATCGCTGATGAATTAGGTGCAGAAGCTTTTGGTGATTTAGAGTTAAAAATTTCAGGAGTTAATGCTCCATCTAGAGCGTCAATTAATGAATTAGCCTTAGCAATGGATCCAAGTTATGAAGAATCCCTTAATTCTTCAGATGCAAACGCTGCAATAGTTTGGCCTGGAGCTGATTGGAAAAAAATAGGGCTCATGGGAGGAATAATAGCCCCTCGATCCCGATATATTTTGTCTGGTATAACACATTTATTTGAAAAAAAACCAGAAATTGTTGAGGGAATACACCCTTCAGCCATAATTTCCAAAAGTGTTATTTTAGGTAAAAATATTTCTATAGGGGCATTTGTTGTTATAGGTGAAAGAGTAAAAATTGGTAATAATACAAAAATTTTATCTCACACGACTATATCTGAGGATGCCATTATTGATGAAAATGCACTTATATATTCTGGAGTACGTATTGGAGCACGAGTCAAAATAGGTAAAAACTTTATATGCCAATCTAATACGGTAATTGGAGTAGATGGTTTTTCTTATGTTACGCCTGAACCAGGAGCAGTTGAAGAAGCTAAAAGAACAGGCAAGATTACTGCGAATTCAAGAACTGAACGCTTCGAACGTATCAATTCACTAGGAACTATAATAATTGGCGAAAATGTTGAGATTGGAGCCAATAGTGCTATCGACCGGGGAACTATTGAAAATACAATTATTGGTGATGGTTGCAAATTAGATAACTTGGTTCATATTGCTCACAATGTAAATATAGGCTCAACTTGTTTGATTTGTGCGCAGGTGGGAATTGCTGGCAGCTCTGTAATTGGCGACAGAGTTGTTTTAGGTGGGCAAGTTGGCGTTGCTGACCATATATCTATAGGATCAGATGTTATAGTTGCTGGCAAATCTGGAATTTCATCTAATGTACCATCTGGGCGAATTATGATGGGTAATCCTGCAATGCGAATGGATTTGAATATAGAATCTTACAAAGCAGTCCGCCGTTTGCCACGTATTCTAGCTAAGTTTGCTAAAATTGAAGAGTTTATTTCTAATAATAAAAAAAATAAATAAATTGTAGAGTATTTAGATGTCAGTATCAGTAAAAGATAAAGTTCTTATTATCATTGCAGAGCAAGCGATGTTGGAAACATCTGAAATAAAATTAAACATGTCAGTTGAAGATTTAGGATTGGACAGTCTTGGTCTTGTTGAAGCTATATTCTCTATTGAAGAGACCTTTAGTGTAAATGTGCCATTTAATGCGAATGATCCAACTGCATCAGATTTTGATATAAGCAGTGTAGGAGCCATAATTAAAGCAATTGATAAGTTGGTTATGGAGAAAAGTAATTAACAAATGGTAAGAGTTGTTATTACAGGACAAGGAACAATTAATGCTTTGGGTTCCGATGTTGCATCAACCGTAGACGCTATGGAAAGAGGTCAATCAGGAATATCTTTAATGGACTTTCCAAATGTTGATCGATTGAATGTTAAAATTGGTGGGCAAATAAAAGATTTTGACCCCAAAGTATATTTTGACCGCCAAAAAATAACTTTTTATGACCGATTTACTCAGTTTGCATTAATTGCTGCTAAAGAAGCTATTTTACAATCTGGATTGGTGTTTGAGGGCGAACTTTCTCAATATTCAGGTGTAATATTTGGTACCGCTGGGGGAGGCTTACAAACACAAGATGAAAATTATCGTGCTGTTTATGAAGAAGGTAAAAATAGAGTTCATCCATTTGTAGTGCCACGTCTAATGAATAATGCTGCAGTCAGCCATGTGTCTATGTCAAACAACCTCAAAGGCCCAAGTTTTACTGTTTCGACGGCGTGTGCTTCTTCAAATCATGCCATGGGACAAGCATTTCATTTAATAAGATCAGGGGCTGCAAAGGTTATGATAGCTGGTGGATCAGAAAGTATGCTTTGTTTCGGGGGAATAAAGGCTTGGGAAGGTCTGAGGGTAATGTCCCAAGATGGCTGTAGACCTTTTTGTGCAACAAGAAATGGTATGGTGCAAGGAGAAGGAGCGGCAGTTTTCGTGTTTGAGGAATTTGAGCATGCTCGAGCAAGAGGTGCAAATATTTTAGCAGAAATATCTGGGTTTGCCATGAGTAGTGACGCTGGTGATATTGTAATGCCATCGGTTGGTGGTGCTAGGCGTGCAATTTTAGCTGCATTAAATGATGCTAAATTAAATCCAGAAGATATAGGTTATATAAATGCACATGGCACAGGAACAGCAGCTAATGATAAAACTGAGACAGCCGCAATTAAAGAAGTTTTTAAAAATTACGAAAAAAATATAATGGTTTCATCCACAAAATCAATGCATGGACATTTAATTGGTGGAACTGGAGCAGTTGAGCTGTTGGCATGTATAGCTGCACTTAAAGATGGAATAATCGCACCTACAATTGGTTATCAAAAGCATGATCCTAATTGTGATTTAGACATTGTTCCCAACCAAGCAAGGCAAAAGAAAGTAAACGCAGTTATCAGTAACGCTTTTGCATTTGGTGGGCTCAATGCTGTAATTGCGCTTAAGTCAATATAACTATTGTGTGGGTTGAGGGACAGAGTTCCAAGCCGCGGTAAAGCCTTTTAATGATAAATTTAATTCAAAAGGTTCATTGGGTGTAGCGATTGATACCACGTAGACTTTGCCATTTGCCCCTTTTTTCATGGAGACGACATCTTCTTCCGTTAAGCCAAAACGAGCAATACAACCACTTTGTTCACACCAGCCATAAGGATATTGACGAACTTTTTGTTCATCGATATGCCAGCCCAATTGTGCCTCTAATGAAGTACCAAGTGGGGTAATTAGAGTAATTCCTGCGGAAGCTTGGTTGCCTACTGGCAATATCTCAATATTAATTTCTGCAACAGAGATATCATTTTTATCTTTGAGCAATTGATATAGAGTGCAAGTCTCTGCATCAGATAATTTAACACATCTAACTTCCCACGATCCATGTGTCTCACGAATGTATGGCCCTGTATCTTCTGTTTTTTGGGCCTCAACTGGAAATTCTTCATCTTTAGATTGCGCAAATAATGGGCTGCTGATGGCTAAATTTATTACAAGAAATGTAAAAGTTAAAAATTTCATATTTAATACTCACTTAGTTTATAAGATGTTTATCTTTTGCAAATTATAATGTCATCAAATTTATGTAATTACAAAGTTCTAACTTTCAATTTTGTAATACGATTTTGATCTCGGCCTGCTATTTCAAATCTAAATCCATGAAAACTGAATACTTGACCAATTTTTGGTATCATTTGTGCTTCATGTATTACTAATCCTGCAATTGTATTTGCTTCATCATCGGGTAGATTCCACTCATGCATTCTGTTTACATCTCTTATGGTTGCAGAACCATCTATCTTGAAGTTACCTGATGTATCTTTTCCATCAAGAATCTCAGCATCCTCATCATGTTCATCTGTGATTTCACCAACTATTTCTTCAAGAATGTCTTCTAAAGTTATTAATCCTTGTAAATCCCCGTACTCATCTACAACCAAAGCAAAGTGAGCTTTCCGAAGCAAGAATTCCCTCATTTGATCGTCTAAAGGTGTAGTTTCAGGCACAAAATAGGGCTCCCGAGCTATATCGATAATATTTAAACGATCTATAGCATCAGGACCTCCATCCTCACCTCTTACTAATTTATCAACTTCTCGTAATAAATCTTTTGTATGGATAACTCCTATTATGTTTTCGGGTTCGTCCTTAAATATTGGTAGACGTGTATAGCGAGAAGCTAAACTTTGCGTAACTATGTCTTGAGGACTTGCTGCTGCATCGATTATTTCGATATCTGATCTATGCAGCATGATTTCTTCTACTTCACGGTCTTTTAAGTCTAAAGCCCCTAACAATCGATCACGATCATCTTTTTCAAAATTTCCTTCTGAGTGGCTTAAAGCAATTGCACCCGCAATTTCTTTTTGTGCGGCATCATCTTCATCTAGACCGGTCATTTTTGCACCAAATAGTCTAAGAATAGCGCGAACTGTAATTCTAACCGTTGCAACTATGGGGGCAAATATTATCACAAGGGCTCTTATTGGTGCCGAAACAAAGCTAGCTGCGCCTTCAGAATTAGAAATTGCGTAGGTTTTTGGTAATACTTCAGCAAAAATCAAAACTAACAATGTCATGACAAGTGTCGCTAATGCAACGCCACTATCTCCAAATAAACGAGTGAATAAACTGGTTGCCAGAGCTGCAGCTAAAATGTTGACAAGATTATTTCCAAGTAGAACTGCTCCAATTAATCTTTCGGTATCTTCCGTAAGCGCTAGTGCACGTTTGGCGCCCCTTGAGCCCTTATCTGCCATGGAATGAAGTTTACCGCGACTAGCTGCGGTAAGTGCCGTCTCTGAGCCAGAAAAAAAAGCTGATATGCCTAACAATACAAATATTGCTAAGATTGTCAGCCAAGAGCTAGCATCAATATTTTCAATAACAGCGTAAACCGTTTGCATTACTATTTTAACCTTTCAAAATATTATTCAAATACTAGTATAGCCTTCATTTATCGATTGGGAAATAGCATGAAGAAAGTTGATTTAGGAGACTTGAGGGGTGATATTGTTATTTTTGGTGGAGTATATTCTAATTTACATGCTCTTGAAGCACTAATCAATCATACAATAAATTGTGGTATTTCGCCAGATAATGTAATCTGTACTGGGGATGTGGTAGCATATTGTGCTTATGCAGAAGACAGTGTGAAATTAATTCGAGAATTTGGATGTCATGTTTTAGCAGGAAATTGTGAGCAACAACTTGCAAAGAAATCTAAGGATTGCGGATGTGGATTTGAAGAAGGTTCAGTTTGTTCAATATTGTCAAAAACGTGGTATGCCCATGCAAAATCACAAGTTTCTGACCTGTCTTTGGATTGGATGTCAAACTTACCTGAGCGAATAGTATTTAACCATGATGGATTGAGGTATGGTGTCGTTCACGGAGGTGCCTCAGATATATCTAAATTTGTTTGGCCAGTTGATAGTGATGGAATTTTAGAGGATGAATTTAATTTATTACAAACGCAAATTGGTAAACTGGATTGTTTAGTGGCTGGGCATACTGGCATTCCAATGATACGTGATTTTAATAAAAAGAAATGGTTAAATTCGGGAGCAATTGGACTGCCATCAAATGATGGTAATATTGATACCAATTTTTTAACTATTACAACAAAAAATATAAAAATCAATAAATTAGAGTATGATATTAATGCTGCATATCAGGCAATGCAAGCAACATCACTTATCCAAGGTTATCATAATACACTTAGAACTGGCTATTGGCCCAGTCAGGAAACATTACCTGTAAGTATGAGGGTTTAGTGTGCTAGTGGATGATGTTCAAAAACTAATGATTTTATATTTTCATCCAAAACATGCGTATATATTTCTGTTGTAGCAACGTCAGCATGGCCTAATAGCATTTGAATTACTCTTAGATCTGCACCGTTCGCCAGTAAATGTGATGCAAAAGCATGTCGGAGTGTATGGGGTGATACTTTGTTAGGTGAAATGCCTGCTTTTATACAAAGCTCTTTGATAAAAACATAAAATCTCACTCTTGTAATGTGGCCTAATTTTGAGTGAGATGGAAATAAGAATTTTGATTCTTGCAGGCCTTTTTTCTTATTTATTTCTTGTTGGCTATTCCAATCAACAAGATAAGCAGCAATGGCCATTTTTGCTGGTGTTGAAAGGGGAACAAGGCGTTCTTTTCCACCTTTTCCTTTTATTAAGAGCATTTCTGGATTTCCACGTACTGATATAACAGGTAAAGAAACAAGTTCTGATACCCTCATACCTGTTGCATATAAAACATGCATTAAACAGGTATTTCGTTTTTTATCTCTTGGTGAACGACCTATTTGGGTGGATGTGTCCAAAAGTTTATTAATTTCGTTTTCTGAAAGATAGTTAGGAAGCTTTCTTTTCGATTTTGGACCTTTAATTTCATTTGATGGATTATCTTTTATCAAAGATTCGTCATACCCATATCGGTAAATTTGTTTGATTGTAGACAAATGCCTTGCGCGAGTGGATTCTGACATTCCATGATTATCTAAACTTATAATATAATTTTCTATATCTTTTCGATTTGCCTTGTATAAATCTATTCTTTTTTTTGATAAAAATCTTGTAAATGCCTCTAAATCTCTTTTGTATGCCAGAAGTGTATTTTTAGAAGCGTTTCGCTCAGCGTGAATGGTTTCTAAAAAATTATCTATTAATTTGTTGTTTTTACTCATTTTATTAAAAGAATAGATTCAAGTATCATTTGGCATTTGAATTTTCTCAGTAATAATTTCTTGTGGTGCTGATAAATCACCAAAGAACGAATATCCGATTAAGAATAGCAATATAATTATAATAAGATAAAAAGAATATTTTAAAAGTTTACCCATTATATTGCTTTCTTTAATTAGCGTAATCATTTTGCTACAATTCATTACAATATTATCATAGGTAATAGAAATTAAAATGGATATTAATGTAATTAAAGTTAAGATAAGCAATCTTAAGCCGAAAATAGGATTTAGATGGAATATAATCTATCAAAAACAATAGTTTTAATAGGTCTCATGGGCGCAGGTAAAACTGCTATTGGGACAATTCTAGCAGAGCATCTTGGTGTTGATTTTGTTGATTCTGATGAAGAAATTTCTCGTGCAGCCAATATGTCCATACCAGAAATCTTTGATCGAGATGGAGAAGATTTTTTCAGACTCAAGGAAACTCAAATAATTGGGCGATTATTAGGTTCAAGACCACATATCCTATCAACTGGTGGTGGAGCATTTTTATCAAATGAAAATAGAAAAATGATTTCTGGAAACGCGGTCTCTGTTTGGCTTGATGCAGAACTAGAAACTCTTTGGGATAGAGTAAAAGAAAAAAAATCAAGACCATTATTAATGGTGAAGGATCCTAAAACTGCATTAAAAAATCTATACATTTCTCGCAAACCTCAATATGCAAAAGCAAATATCAGAGTAAAAGCCCTTCATAGTCAAACAAAAGAAGTAATGGTCGATCGTGTTATTCAAACATTACTTGCAGATCCAATATCAGGATTATCGAAAGTAGAAAAAAATGCATGATAAAGTTGATGTAAAATTAGGTAATCGATCATATTCAATTCATATAGGTACTGATTTATTAAAATCAGCTGGAGATTTTATTCTCCCATTATTGCGTAGAAAAAAAGTTGCCATAATTACTGATAGTAATATTGCCGCATTACATTTGAATGATTTAAAACAAAGCCTACTAAGTTATGACATTGATATATCAGTTCTTGCGCTTCCTCCTGGTGAGAGAACGAAGTCATGGGAATATATTGAAAAAACGGTTGAGTGGCTACTTGCTGAACATATCGAAAGAGATGATGTGATAATAGCTTTTGGTGGTGGCGTTATTGGCGATCTTGTAGGTTTTGCGGCCTCAATATTACGAAGAGGGGTTCGATTTGTTCAAATTCCTACAAGTTTATTGGCGCAAGTGGACAGTTCTGTAGGTGGGAAAACTGGCATTAATTCATTAAATGGAAAAAATCTTATTGGTGCATTTAACCAACCACAAATGGTATTAATCGACATAAATCTTTTGGATACTTTGTCTGCAAGAGACTTTTTAGCCGGATATGGCGAAGTTATGAAGTATGGCCTTTTAGGCGATTGTGATTTCTTTGAATGGTTGGAAGATAATGCATTAGATATGGCAAAAGGAAATACTGAAAAGAGAATTTATGCGGTCAAACGATCTTGTGAGATGAAAGCGGATATCGTTTCGCAAGATGAGCAGGAAAAAGGACAAAGAGCTTTATTAAATCTAGGGCATACATTTTGTCATGCTTTAGAGACGGCTACTGGGCTTTCAGACCGATTATTGCATGGTGAAGGGGTTGGTATTGGGTGTGCACTAGCATTTGAAACTTCAATGAGGTTAGGGCTATGCCCTCAAGAAACACCAAGTAGAGTTCGTGCCCATTTAACAAAAATGGGAATGAAAGTAAGCCTTTCTGATATTCCGGGCAATTTACCAAATTCTGAAGAATTAATAAAGCTTATGAAACAAGATAAAAAAGCTGTTGATGGTAAAATTGCATTTATAATGGCAAAAGAAATTGGAAATGCATTTATTTTGCCAGATATTGATCTTGATATTGTAAAAAATGTTTTAAACGATGCTTTAATTTAATAGTTTTTTTAACTCTTCAAGTAATACTTCTCTATTATATCCACGGTACCAATTATCGCCATTTCGCTTCTTCTCTAGAGTTTTCAATTCATGAGTGCTTGGCATATCTTTTGAAAATAAACCGTTTTGATCTACCGTATAAATAAAAGGTATAGAATCTTTAATGTGTTCTGCTCCACCTGTTTCAAATAAAACGTCATATCCATCAAATGAGTGTTGAGCTTCAATATTAGCAACAATGAAATTCTGAGAAACAAAAGCGTTTAATTCATTAGCTTGTTTTATTTCGGCTATTGATGGACGTTCATCTAAATCGTATCCTTGCTGACCTTCAAGTTTATAGCTGAATTTACCATAATTTCCCTTTATGTGTTCTTTAAATACATGACACCAGATACACCATTCTGCTCCATATATTATTAGAACAGTTTTATCTGTTTCGATAGCTTCAAGTAGAGCTTTTTTTAAAACATCTTTTTGGTATCCACACTCATCATATGATAATGCTCGTCCTGCGAAACAATCTTTATCTATTGATTTTGGGTAGAATATAACTTTTTCATTCGCCAATGATGGTTGGGATATTAGCAGTAATATAACAAAAAATAATTTATTTAAGAAGAACAACTTGCACCTCCCAAAACACAAAATTTTGCACAATGGGGGTGATTTAATTTTACAGAGACTTCTGCTTCTTCCAATGAATTACCCATTTCGAATTCTTTTGAATAGGGCAGTAATGTGCATGCAACAACAGAAGGTTTTTTTGCGCCTTTTCTTTTTACAACCATTCTTGAAGATGCACACATTACATCTTTTGGAGATTTATTAAGAATTCCCCAACATTCAGTAGTAATTTCTGGAACATCAATTTTTTCGTCAATTTCAGGAAAAAGTACAGTAACATTAGGATCATTAGCATCAATTTCAAACTTGTTATCATTGAAAAGTTTAGCATAACCAAGTCTGCTATCTATATCACTATCCCCCCAAACGGTACGACCAGCAATAGCCATTTTAAATTCCTTATCGCGAAGCCATTTCATACCATTTAAAGTAATATTGTAACTTCCTTTGCCTCTTTCAGTATCATGTAATTTGGCAGTATAGTGGTCTAAAGATACTCTTAATGTTAATCTTTCGTTATATTTTAATCGTAGATCTAGTAAGCCATTTTGAACTGATTTGCGCATCATTGGTAGCATAGCATTTGTTAAAATTAATACTTTATAATTGCGTTCTAAACATCTGCGAGCAATTTCAATCATATCTGGATTTAAAAATGGCTCACCACCAGTAAATGCAATTTCATTTGTTGCCCATTCTCTTTGATCTATTTGATCTAGATAATCACTAACTTCGTCAGGTGTGATATATACCAAGCTATCATTTTTTGGAGAGCTTTCTATGTAACAATTGACACACTCGATGTTGCATAACGTACCAGTATTAAACCAAAGGGTGGTGGCCTTCATTAACGGAACTGAAGCACGTTGATCACCATTTGCTGTAACATCGGGGTTTATAAATTTTTTCTGCATTTCTAGAAAATTCATATCTTTCATAAGTTGTGTCATCTTTAATAATAATCTTGCTTTATTTTCTATTATAAAATTAAAAGTTTAATTAAGAAAAGGGAAAAGCATTATTTTGTCACTACAAGGATATTAATATTAAATATATAAAAAATTTTACTTTACCTGGTTGATATTTGTAAGTGTCACAGTGCATATGGCTTAAATGATAGATGAAATTAAATAAGAAATATTGCAGGGGACCTAATATGACAAAATTAATAAAATTCAGTTCTGTTGATATATTAATGAAAACTCTTTCAAGCCATGTTTCTAATGATTTAAGAGAAGCCCTTAAAATCAATAAAATGGTTAGCTTATCGGTACCAGGTGGAACAACACCTTCGCCATTTTTTGATTGCCTTTGCAACGAAGATCTTGAATGGCAAAGAGTAAATATTTTATTAAGTGATGAACGATATTTACCTGAAAATAATATTAGATCAAATACTGGTTTGATCCTGAAGCATTTGATTCAAAAAAAAGCCTCACCCGCAAAAGTGGTTAGTTTTTATGATAAAAACTTATCTGAAGAAGAGTTTGTCAATAAGAATGAACCACAAATGAGTGCATTATTACCAATTAATGTATCTATATTAGGTATGGGAGAAGACATGCACACTGCAAGTTTATTCCCTGATAGCAATGAATTAACTGATGCTCTTGAGTCAGATAAAACTCTTCATGTGGTAAGACCAAAGTCACAACCAGAAGCACGGATAAGTTTATCAGGAAAAGCATTATCAAGTGCTAAAAAAACTTATGTATTAATATTAGGTGAAGATAAGCTTAATGCATACAAAATGGCATGTTCTGAAAACTCGGTAAAAAAAGCACCAATTAGGGTTGTTTTTGGCAGTAATACGCAAGTGTTTTGGTCTAATAAAGTTTAAGTTTTTAGTTGCGTCGCCGCCGGCGGGTTCCTTCTTTTGAATTGCCCATGTTAAAATTTATTAATGGTAGATTTACATGTGTTTCAAGAATAGGGAATTTTTCCACTGAGTTTGGTATAGCGGATGCATTTACAAAATGTTCTTGGAACCTGGGTTCTATTGCAGTTTCAATTTTGTGTATTTCTGTGACAATCTTTTCTATATCAGAACGTGCAGTATGATTAAGTAAAGCAATGCGCGCGCCTGTTCCAGCAGCATTTCCTGCCGATGAAACATTTTTCAATTTGCAATCTGGTATCATACCTAAAGCCATTGCGTGTTTTGGACTGATATGCGCGCCAAAAGCTCCCGCTAAAACAATGCGATCTACATTGTCGACCTCAAATTTGTCCATCAATAATCGTGCACCCGAATATAATGCAGCCTTTGCCATTTGAATTTCTCTAATATCACGATTTGTAATTGTAATTTTTGGGCCGTTTGATGCGCTTCCATCGTAAACTAAATATGAGAATGTCCTTCCATCTTGAAAACAACGGTTAGTTGCAGTTTGCTCTGGGCTTCCAATAAGTCCTGGCCCATCGACAATACCTGCCATTCGCATTTCTGCAACCATTTCAATAATCCCGGATCCACATATCCCTGTAATTCCACTTGATTTGATTGAGTCTTCAAAGCCAATTTCATCTGACCAATAATCTGAGCCTATAACTTTAAATCGAGGATCTTTGGTGGTTGGGTCTATTTCAACATGTTCAATTGCTCCTGGCGCGGCTCTTTGTCCACTCGATATCTGCGCTCCTTCGAATGCAGGCCCTGTTGGAGATGAACATGCCAATACTTTATCTTTGTTCCCTAAGAGAATTTCAGCGTTTGTTCCCACATCAACAATGAGAACAAGATCTTCAGATGTATTGGGGCTTTCAGATAAAGCTACGGCTGCAGCATCTGCTCCAACATGACCCGCAATACAAGGCAAGAGATATACATTTGAAGCAGAATGCATCTGGCTCAATTCAAGATTTGACGATTTCGTATTAATTGCATTTGAAGTGGCTAAAGCAAATGGAGCTTGCCCCAATTCGAAAGGATCAATGCCTAAAAATAAATGATGCATAACTGGATTACATACAAATACTGCGTCCATTATTAGATTAGTACTTATGTTTGCTTCTTGAGCAACTTCAGAAAATAATTCGTTCATTCCAGCCCTTACGGATGAAGTCATTTCCTCGTCGCCTTTAGAATTCATCATCGAATAGCTTACGCGGGACATTAAATCTTCGCCAAACCTAATTTGTGGATTCATACTTCCAGATGATGCAACTACTTCACCTGTTTGCAAATCGCAAAGATGTGCTGCAATAGTTGTTGATCCTAAATCTACTGCCATGCCGTAAATACTGCCTTCATAATAACCTGGCCAAATTTCAACTATATTTGATTTGTTCGAATTAGTATCAGAATGTATTGCACAAGTTACTTTCCATTCACCTTTGCGAAGTGCAGTTTGTATTTTTTTTAATATGGAAAAATCAGCTTCTAATGATGATAAATTCCACTCTTTATCCAATGCTTCAATTAATCTTTCCAGATCTCCCGAGGGTTTGTGCATATCTGGTTGTTCGACTTCAACATAAAATAATCTTGTAGTCGGATTAATTAAAATATCTCGTGCTTCAGCACGTTTTCGTACAACTTGCTTATGCACTTGGCTCTCAGGTGGAACATCTATTACTATATTACCTTGTACTGTCGCTTGACAGCCTAAGCGTCTACCGTCGATCATACCACGTTTAGATTTATATCTTTCCTCAACCGAGTTCCAATCACTTATGGCATTATTTTCTACTGTAACTCCATGTTTTGAAAATTCTCCAAATGATGGGGTAATTTGACAACGCGAACATATTCCTCGTCCACCGCAAACACTGTCAAGATCGACACCTAACTGGCGAGCGGCGGTCAAAATAGGTGTTCCAACAGGAAATTCTCCCCGTTTTCCGGATGGAGTAAATATTACTAAAGGATTATTTTTATTTTCCATTAAATATATTAAGCCCTACGTCGACGACCGCCTGATCGTCCTGCACGCCCACCAGCACCACTACTTGCATTTGGATTTTTATTAGTTCTAATCCATTCTGATCCATTTGGATCATTGTTTGTTAAGAAATTTGCTGCTCTTATAGCTTCCATTTCCTTACCTGCTTTAGTTTTAGTTGATCCCATCCCTGTGATATTTGCTAATAATTCCATATCAATATCATCAGGGACTATTATTCCAGCTGCAGCTAATTCATCAAGTTTTGTTTGTAACTTCTTAGGCCCTACAGGCAATGCCACAGGGTTCATGATAGCCGAAGTCATTCCAGCAGTTATTGCCATTGGTAAAAAAGCATTGTTTATGCCGTGTCTATTTGGCAGCCCAAATGAAATATTTGAAGCACCGCATGTGGTATTAACTCCCAGTTCTTCTCGTAACCTTCGAACGAGTGCGAAAACCTGCAATCCCGCAGTACCCATTGCCCCGATTGGCATTACTAATGGGTCAACAACGATATCATGTGCTGGAATTCCAAAATCTGCTGCTCTGTTAACAATTTTTTTAGCAACTTCAAATCTGACATCTGGGTCTTCTGAAATACCAGTGTCATCATTTGATATTGCTACAACAGGCACATTATATTTTTTTACAAGTGGTAATACTAGTTCTAACCGTTCTTCCTCACCAGTAACTGAGTTTAATAGGGGACGACCCTCAGCAGCTTCCAAACCCTCTTTCAATGCGCCAGGAACAGAACTATCAATACATAGTGGCACATCGCAAATAGCTTGAACCCGTTTTATCAACTCTTTCATTAATGGTGGTTCAACAAAATTATTATCTGCATATCGCGGATCTTCTGCCATTTTATTAGCAAAAACTGCTCCTGAATTTATATCTAATATTGTGGCACCAGCAGCAACTTGAGCAATTGCATCAGCTTCAACAGTAGAAAAATCTCCCACCTCAAGTTCAAGAGCTAATTTTTTACGTCCTGTTGGGTTAATTCTTTCACCAATCACTGCAAAAGGTTGATCAAAACCAATGATTGTAGTTTTGGTTTTGCTTTCTATAATCGTTCTAGTCATTCTATCTTCCTTTAGGATTGCAGTGCGGGTGTCGCAGATATTCCACCATTTTCAATTGTCCATTTAGCATTAGTTTTAATTCCCCCCAATGGAAAAAAATGCACATTTGTTATGAGAAAATTAGGATTTAAAGCTTTATACTCTGCTAATTCAGTTAAGAATTGATCAGGTTTAAATGGCAATAATAATTTTGTAACATCTTTTGCCCTACGTTTTAGAACCCTCAATGAGGCGCCAACGCCACAAGCCATTGAAAATTTAATCATAGTTTGGAGTTTTGCTGGACCAGCAACACCAATATGTATTGGGATGTCTATTCCCATAGATGCCATTCGATCTGCCCACTCAATCACAGGGCCAGACTCAAAGCAAAATTGTGTAGTAATAGCCATATTAGCATCTGTTTTTTGTGAAAATTCTTGTTTCCACGAAATTGCAGAGTCAACATTTTTTGTTTTGCCATCTGTATCGATATCCATATTACCTTCAGGATGACCAGCAACATGTAAATTTTTAAAACCTGCTTTATCAAATTCTCCGGTATCTAATAGGTCCATTGAGGAATGGAATTCGCCATATGGTTGGTTGACGCCACCTGCTAATAATAATGCGTCTTTGACACCGGCTTCATTTTTATAACGATCAATCCAATTAACTAAAACTTCTTTACTTTCAATAATTCTAGCGGGAAAGTGGGGCATAACGTTATAACCTTCGTCTGTTAAACGTTTAGCAGTGTCAATCATCTCATTTATTGGTGTGCCTTCAATATGGGCTACGTAAACTCTTGTATTCTGGGGCAAAAGTTCTTTAAAATTTTCAATTTTTGAAGCAGTTCGTGGCATCACTTCGATTGAAAAATTTTTTAGAAATGCTTCAAGCGCAGGATTGATTTCTGAAACTTTATTTGATGAAAAATTTAAAATAGACATTGCGCCCCACTTGAAAGTTATTCCCAGCCGTCATTGGCTATTAGAGATTTAATTCTTTCTTGGTCGTATTCAATATTGATACGTTCGGCTTCGCTTTTTGCGACTTCTTCCGCGTCGCCATCGACTTCAATTGGTTTTGATTTTCGCCATTCAGCTAAATATGCATCATCTCCAGCTGCACCTGTTTTCATTGCGGCCCTATCAATGGCTTGTTCAAATCTTTCAGGAAGCTGTTTTTTTGCAGCTCTCCTACCTTTTCCAACTATGACTTGAGCGGGAATGTCTCGCCAGTAAACGATAATAAGTGATGGCATTGTAAGTTTCCTTTTATTTAACTCTATTCTTTTTTTGTAATTATCAGAATCATTTTTCGACTGCATTATGAAAATAACGACAAATTTCTATATTCATATTTTAGATTAAAGAGATTGCAGGATAGAAGTCATAAGCGTAGGTTCTTATTATGTCTGGAAAGCAAAAAAACAAATCAAAATCATTGCAATCACCGTCTATTATTACGGAAGGATTGCCATTGTTCGCTGCTTTGGATTTAGGAACAAATAGTTGCCGTATGTTAATAGCAAGACCAAGAAAAAATGATTTTGAAGTCATCGATGCATTTTCAAAAACTGTATACCTTGGCAAGGGGATGGATTCTACTGGTAAGTTATCTAACTCTGCTATGAGGCGCACCATTTCTGCACTTCATGTATGTCAGAAAAAATTAAACCAAAATGATGTAAAATACTCACGTCTTGTTGCAACTGCAGCTTGTAGGCAAGCACTGAACGGTCGAGATTTTATAAAAAGAGTACGCAAGGATACTAAACTAAAACTTGAAATAATAAAGCCATCAGAAGAAGCAAGGCTAGCAGTAATTGGAAGCGTAGGTCATCTAAAAGCAAAGACTGAACAAGTGTTGGTTGTTGATATCGGTGGTGGTTCAACTGAACTTGTATGGCTCGATTTAACAAACGTTGAGCCAAAAAATAGAAAAAATTCAATTATGCTAATGCAAAGCAATCAATTAAGAAGAAAAGAATTAGACAAATTAACGGGTGTAAAGGTTGTCGATTGGATTTCAGTTCCATTTGGTGTCACAACTCTAAAAGAGCAATACAGTGATGTTGAAGAGGATAAAGCGGCATATGCTATGATGTCTTGGAGTTTTGAAGAATATATTTCGCATTTTGGGCCATCTCAAAGTGACGATTTGAAAATATTACCAAATTTTCAAATCATAGGTACATCTGGAACTATCACTACCATTGCAGCAACTAAATTAGGTTTACAAAGATACGATCGCCAAAAAGTTGATGGGTATGAGATGACATCAGCAGAAGTAGGTTTGGAAATTGATAGATATTTGACAGGTGGGCCAGAATGGCGCGCAAGTAACCCTTGTATTGGCGATAGTCGTAAAGATTTCATAATGTCTGGTGCTGCTATCTTAAGGTCTATTTTGCGAGTTTGGCCTACAAATACGCTTACAGTTGCAGATCGTGGACTGAGAGAAGGAATTTTATATTCTCAGATGGTCAAACAGGGTTTCTTAAGTTAACTAGGCAATTATGGTTGAAAAAAAGAAAAATACTTCGGGTCGTGGAATGCGAGATTTGCAGGTTAGAGTAAAATCTGCAAAAGGTAGAAAACTGTCATCCACATTGTGGCTTAAAAGGCAATTAAATGATCCATATGTAGCAAGAGCTACAAAAGAAGGCTATCGTGGCAGAGCTGCTTTCAAGATAATGGAATTAGACGATAAATTTCGGTTCCTTGTTCCTGGGGCAAGAATTGTGGATCTTGGATGTGCACCTGGGGGTTGGTGCCAAGTCGCTGTTAAGAGGGTAAATGCAAATGGTGATAAGCAAGGAAAAAAAATAGGGACAATTCTAGGAATTGATTTGCAAGAAGTGGATCCAATTGAAGGATGCGAAATTCATGTATTGGATTTCATGGAAGATGATGCTGATAATAAAGTTAAAAAATGGTTGGGTGGGAATGCTGATGTAGTAATGTCAGATATGGCAGCAAGTGCTTCGGGCCATAAGCAAACTGATCATATAAGGATCATGGCATTATGTGAAACTGCTGCGTATTTTGCCTTTGATGTTCTTGAAGAAGGTGGAACGTTTGTAGCAAAAGTTTTGGCGGGCGGCGCTGAGGGTGAATTGCAGAAGTTATTGAAAGAAAAATTTACTAAAGTATACCACATGAAACCTCCAAGTAGTCGTGCTGATAGTTCGGAAAAGTTTGTTGTAGCAACTGGTTTTCGAGGATAATCTGAGAAGATATTTATTTCTTCAAATTTGATCTTTCATGAAAAATAAAACCTAAAAAGTTTAGTAATACTTGGGCAGCTAAAATTGATGTACTATCAGTTTGGTCATATGCAGGTGCAACCTCTACAAGGTCTATCCCAATTACTTCATTATTCTTACTTAACTCTTGCAGAAGCTCAAGAACGTCATAATATAAAAACCCACCATGACTAGGAGTGCCTGTGCCAGGTGCAATAGATGGGCAAAACGCATCAATATCAATTGTTACATAAACGCGTCCTTTTGGTATTCTTTTGGCTGCTGCATGTGGACCAATTTTGCGAAATTGCCTCACTGATAAAATATCAGAACCCATTTTCTTGGCATCTTCATACCCACTCTTAGCTGTAGAGCTTACATTCCTGATACCAAATTGTGAAATTCCTCTAACATATTTTTTTTCAGCCGCTCGCCGCATGGGATTGCCATGACCATAACGTACACCATGTCTTTCATCTACAAAATCAAGATGCGCATCGATTTGAAGAATATGAAATTCATCTTGATCATCAAATGCATTAATGCACGGTATGTTGATTGAGTGATCCCCTCCAATTGTTACTGGGATTGCACCAGACTTTAATGCTGCTCTAACTGCAATTTCAATATTTTCATGACTTTTTTTAGTGTTTGTATGGATGATATCTGCATCTCCCATATCGACAATATTTATGTTATTATCTAAGTAAGTAATATCATCTTCATGGTCATACGCTCCAGCATGTCCAAAAGAAAACAATGTTGACGCTTCTCTTACCGACCTTGGCCCAAATCTTGCGCCTGACCTGTATTGTGCTCCAGAATCAAACGGTGCTCCAATGATTGCTGCGTCTGCATCAATATTTGACCAATCACTTACGTAAGGGTTTTTCCCAAATGTTGCTATTCCTACAAATGGTAAATTTAATCGCCCATCTTCATAACTATGTCCCAAAATGAATTCCCCTGTGGTTGTTACATGCTAGGATGCGGTACAAAAAGCTATGTTTCAATAGATATTTTTTTATCTAAAACCTGAAAACAGGCCTTTCCTTTTTGTTAAACCCGTGAGATATGACATCTGCAATACCGATAACTTTTGGAGAGACCAATGGAGATCCGTGAAGCACTTACATTTGACGATGTTTTACTAGTACCTGGTGCGTCAAGCGTACTACCAGCTGATGCTATAATGAATACTTATGTTACTCAAAGTATAGGTCTTAATATTCCAATTTTAAGTTCAGCAATGGATACTGTTACTGAAGCGAAAATGGCAATTGCTTTGGCCCAATCAGGCGGTATGGGAGTAATTCATAGAAATCTGAGTGACAACGAACAAGCATCTCATGTGAGAAGAGTGAAAAGATTTGTATCTGGCACAGTTTATAATCCAATCACATTAAAACCAAACCAAACTTTAGCTGAAGCAAAAATGCTTGCTGATCAATATCGTATAACTGGTTTCCCAGTTGTGGATGAAACGGGCAAAGTTCTTGGAATTTTGACAAATCGTGATATGCGTTTTGTGTCTGATGATAAAACTTTAGTATCATCAATGATGACCTCAGAAAATTTGGCTATAGTGAGTGAACCTATATCTTTGGATGATGCTAAATCTATAATGCATGCTAGGCGAATAGAAAAACTATTAGTTGTAGGAAAAGAGAACACTCTAACAGGCCTTTTAACGACCAAAGATTTAGAGCAAGCAGTATTGAACCCAATTGCTTGCAAAGATGATTTGGGTAGGCTGCGTGTGGCGGCAGCATCTACTGTTGGAGATAAAGGCTTCGAAAGATCAATGAAATTAATTGATGCAGGTGTTGATTTGCTTGTAATAGATACAGCCCATGGACATTCAGCATCTGTAAGCGATGTAGTCAGAAGAATTAAACGAGAAAGTAATATACAAATTGTTGCTGGTAATGTTGCTACCAGTGAAGCAACAAAAGCATTAATTGATGCAGGAGCGGATGCTGTTAAAGTTGGCATTGGGCCTGGCTCTATTTGTACAACAAGGATTGTAGCTGGAGTAGGGGTGCCTCAATTAACTGCAATAAATGATTGTGCTGAAGCAGCTAATAAAGACAATATACCGATAATTGCAGATGGTGGTATAAAATTTTCGGGTGATTTTGCAAAAGCAATTGCAAGTGGAGCAAGCTGTGCAATGGTTGGGTCAATGCTGGCTGGAACAGATGAGGCGCCTGGTGAGATTATACTTTATCAAGGAAGATCATTTAAATCCTATAGAGGAATGGGTTCAGTTGCTGCAATGGCACAAGGTTCTGCTGATAGGTATTTTCAAAAGGAAGCAAGCTCAGATAAGCTAGTGCCAGAAGGAATAGAGGGGCAAGTGCCATATAAAGGTCCTGCCTCGAATGTTTTACACCAAATGATTGGTGGATTGCGTGCAGCAATGGGTTATACGGGAAACCTAACAATAAGTGACATGCGCTCAAAATGTAATTTTGTTAAAATTTCTGGAGCGGGTCTTAAAGAGAGTCATGTCCATGACGTTCAAATCACAAGAGAAAGCCCCAATTATCGTATTGGATAAGTTATGACACCATCTGCTCGATATGCTGCATCAATTAGTATACTTGATAAAATTATAGCTGGCGCACCTGCGGAACGTGAATTAACTATTTGGGCTCGTGGAAATAGATTTGCCGGTTCAAAAGATCGTGCTGCTATTCGTGACTTAGTATATGACTCATTGCGCAACTTAAGAAGTTACGAACATTTTAGTGGTTTAAGTGGAGCCCGCGGTGTATTTGTTGGAAGGCTGATATCAAAAAATGAAGAAATAGAATCTATTTTTAATGGTCAGGGATATGGCCCAGTTTGTTTGACTGATATTGAAAAGAATACAGTTAATACAAAAAAAAATGATATGCCTTATGCTGTGCAAATGGATATCCCCGATTGGTTAAGTGAAAAATTTGGTAATATACATAACTACAATATTTTAAAATCTCGCGCTCCAATTGATTTGCGTGTTAATATAAAAAAAATATCATTAAAATCCGCAATTTCTGAGTTAAAAAAAGATAATATTGAAACAGAGAAATTAGATTTGGTTGATACAGCATTGCGAGTTAAAGGTGAAACGCGTAAAATTCCTCAGACGAAGTTATATTTAAACGGACTAATTGAATTGCAGGATGCCGGCTCACAAGCACTTGTAGCGCAATTAGATTGTCCTAAAAACGGTAAAGTATTGGATTATTGCGCTGGAGGGGGTGGCAAAACTCTAGCCATTGCATCAAGAACTTTTAATAATGTTTCGTTCTCAGCTTATGATAAAAACCAATCCCGTTTAAAAGAATTAAAAATAAGGGCTCAGAGAGCAGGTATCAAAGTTGATTTATTGAAAAATGATCCAGTTATAGGCATAGAAAAATATGACCTAGTTGTTGTTGATGTCCCGTGTTCAGGTAGTGGTTCCTGGAGACGATCACCGGACGCTAAATGGAAATTCACTGAACAGCGTTTAATTGAGCTCATGGCAATACAAACTGAAATACTAGAAAATACAGCAGATTTAGTAGCTACTGGTGGTACGCTAGCATATATGACTTGTTCACTTTTTTCATGTGAAAATGAAGAACAAGTAAATAAATTTATTTTAAAAAATAAATCCTGGAAAATTAATCAAAGTAAGCAAATTAAACTTTCAAGTAGCTCTGATGGTTTTTATTTAGCATCTTTGTCTAGAAGGTAATATTATTCTTAAATTATTGTATTACTTACTATTTTAAAATAATTTCTAAATTTTTTTAGCTTGTTCATAAATTTTTCTTGCAATGTTCCTGTTTTGCCCCCATAAGCAAATTAGAACATTATAAGAACGTCTGTGGTTTTTGGTTGCTACAGCATTGAAATAAGGAGATAACTTGTGGCATCAACTTTATTAGAATTTAATGGAAAGAAAAGCATGGACAAAGAAAAGGCATTAGAATCTGCCTTAGGTCAAATCGAGCGTCAGTTTGGTAAAGGCTCTATTATGAAACTAGGTGACGAAAGTGCTCGCTTAGATATTGAAGCAACTTCAACAGGATCGTTGGGTTTAGATATTGCATTAGGAATAGGCGGATTGCCAAAAGGTCGAATTATTGAAATTTATGGCCCTGAAAGTTCTGGAAAAACAACTTTAACGTTACATGCCATTGCTGAAGAGCAAAAAAAAGGTGGTGTTTGTGCATTTGTCGATGCTGAGCATGCTTTAGATCCTACATATGCAAAAAGATTAGGAGTAGATATTGATGAACTTTTAATTTCACAACCAGATGCTGGTGAACAGGCATTAGAAATTACTGATACTTTAGTTCGCTCTGGGGCAGTATCAATGGTTGTTGTGGATTCAGTTGCCGCTCTTACGCCAAGAGCAGAATTAGAAGGTGACATGGGCGATCATCAAGTTGGTGCTCAAGCACGTCTAATGAGCCAAGCAATGCGTAAGCTTACGGGCTCGATTGCAAAATCAGGCTGCATGGTAATATTTATAAATCAAATTAGAATGAAAATTGGTGTAATGTTTGGTTCACCTGAAACAACTTCAGGTGGAAATGCATTGAAGTTTTATTCATCAGTAAGATTAGATATTCGTCGTATTGGAGCAATTAAAGACAGGGACGAAATTGTTGGAAACCACACTCGTGTAAAGGTTGTAAAAAATAAAGTATCACCTCCTTTTAAGCAAGTTGAATTTGATATTATGTACGGGCAAGGCATTTCAAAGCGTGGTGAACTAATTGACCTTGGAGTAAAGCTTGGATTTGTAGAAAAATCAGGATCATGGTTCTCTTGTGGTGATGAACGTATTGGTCAAGGTCGAGAAAATGCTAAAACTTATCTTAAAGATAATCCAAAAATGGCTTATGAAATAGAAGATAAAATTAGAGCTGCACACGGTTTAGATTTTGATGATCTACCACCAGAATCTGATGCTCCTGAAGATGACATAAACTCAGTTGTTGAAAGTTAAAAAAGAACAAATATTATAAAAAGGCTGGGTTCAACCCAGCCTTTTGCTTTTGTACTGTGGACAGTATTTGAATCGACCTGTAAACAATTTTGAATATGTATTTAACAGGGTATACAAAAAATGGTTAGCGTTAACGATATTCGGTCCACTTTTTTAGATTTTTTTGAAAAAAACAATCACACAGTTGTTGATAGTTCACCTTTAGTGCCAAGAAACGATCCGACTTTGATGTTCACAAATTCAGGAATGGTACAATTTAAAAACCAATTTTTAGGACAAGAAATTCGTTCATATAATCGCGCAACAACCGCACAAAAATGTGTGCGTGCAGGTGGTAAACACAATGATTTGGATAATGTTGGATATACTGCAAGACACCATACGTTTTTTGAAATGCTTGGCAATTTTTCATTTGGTGATTATTTCAAAGAAGAAGCTATAATATACGCTTGGGATTTGATCACAAAAGAATTTGGAATTGATAAAAATCGTTTATATGTAACTGTCTATCATACCGACGATGAGGCTGCAAATATTTGGAAAAAATATGCAGGGTTATCTGATGATCGTATCATAAGAATTGCAACAGATGATAATTTTTGGCGAATGGGTCCTACTGGCCCTTGTGGCCCATGTACGGAAATTTTTTATGATCATGGAGAAAGTGTATTTGGAGGACCCCCAGGGTCGCCAGAAGAAGATGGTGATCGGTTTATTGAGATCTGGAACGTTGTATTCATGCAAAATGAACAATTTTCGGATGGCACCCTAAAGCCTTTAAAAATGCAATCTATTGATACTGGAATGGGATTAGAGCGCATTGCCGCATTATTGCAGGGTAGTCATGATAACTACGATACAGATTTGATGCGTGATTTAATTGAGGCGTCAGCTCAGGCTACAGGTGTAGATCCATATGGAGACCAAAACTTGCACCATCGCGTGATTGCAGATCATTTACGTTCAACATCCTTCTTAATTTCTGACGGTATCTTACCCTCAAATGAGGGACGAGGATACGTTTTACGTAGAATAATGAGGAGAGCAATGAGGCATGCACACCTTCTAGGTGCAAAGGATCCAATAATGCATCAATTAGTCCCAGCATTGGTCAGTCAAATGGGGCAAGCTTACCCGGAGTTGGGTCATGCCCAATCTTTAATAGAAGAAAGTTTACTACTTGAAGAAACACGTTTTAAAACAACATTGGATCGAGGCCTTAAGCTTTTAGATGAAGAAACTGGAGTTCTTGCATCCGGGGCAACACTTTCTGGGAAAACTGCGTTCAAATTATACGACACTTTCGGCTTTCCACTTGACCTTACACAAGATGCTTTGCGCGAAAAAGGTGTTGATGTTGACGTAGATGGTTTCAATGATGCGATGTCTGAACAAAAAGCAAAGGCTCGAGCAGCATGGGTTGGATCAGGGGAAGTTGCAGATGAAGGTATTTGGTTTGATATTGCTGATAAGCACGGAACTACAGATTTCTTAGGATATGATACACAAACATCAGAAGGCCAAATCCTGGCATTATTGCAAGATGGTAATATTGTGAACAAGGTTTCAGAAGGTGATGATGTGATGGTTGTTCTTAATCAAACGCCTTTTTATGCTGAGAGTGGCGGGCAAATAGCAGATAATGGATCTATTAATGTAGAAAAAAATGAAATTATTATCACTGATGTTAAGAAAAAAGCAGGAGTGTTTATTCACATTGGCAGAGTTGTATTTGGTGAGATATCAAATGGGTCATCTGCTGAGCTATCAGTTAATACTGAAATGAGATCAGGAATATGTAATAGTCATACTGCTACTCATTTATTAAATGAAGCTTTACGATCAAAGTTGGGTCAACATATTGCACAGCGAGGATCATTAAATGCAGAAAATAGGTTAAGATTTGATTTTAGCCATTCAAAAAGTATGACACAAAGTGAATTAAGAGATGTTGAATTAGAAGTTAATAATTTGATAAGGCAGAACTCGTCTGTAGAAACTCGAATTATGACACCGGAAGATGCCCGTGAACTTGGTGCTCAAGCCTTATTTGGTGAGAAATATGGTGATGAAGTGAGAGTAGTCTCCATGGGAAATAAAAAAGATTCAGGTAAAGGTTTAGCCGGTAACACTTATTCATTAGAATTATGTGGTGGTACTCATGTTCAACGTACTGGTCAAATTGGCGCATTCGCATTAATTGCTGAAAGTGCATCTGCTGGTGGTGTTCGAAGAATTGAAGCATTTACTGGTAAAACAGCTGAATTACATCATGCTGAACAATCAAAAATAATGAATGAACTTGCAAGTATATTTAAAACAAAAACAGAAAACGTTATTGATAGAGTTAAAAGTTTGATTGATGAGCGCAAAGTGCTTCAAAATGAAATAATTAATTTACGAAAAGCAGTAGCAATGGGTTCAAATGATGATAGTCAAAATATTGTAAAAATTAATAACTTAAATTTTTACGTTCAAACTTTTGATGATGTTCCTAGTAAAGATTTAAGAAGTCTTGTTGATGAGCATAAGAACAGATTAGGTTCTGGCATTATTTTGTTGATTTCAGGTGCTGGTGGTAAGGCAGCTATATCAGCTGGAGTGACATCTGATCTAACTGATCAAATTAATGCAGTAGATTTAGTTAAAATCGCTGCAGTTGAACTTGGTGGTAAAGGTGGTGGAGGTCGACCAGACATGGCTCAAGCAGGTGGTAATGATATGGCTAATGTTAAAAAAGCAATATCTTTAGTAGAAAATTTTTTAAAGGAGTTATGATATGAATGCTTATTGTATGGTTCAAATTACGGTACATAATTCAGAGGAATATGCAAAATATGCTGCATTAGCTGGTCCAGCAGTACAGAAATATGGCGGTGAATTTTTAGCACGTGGTGGAAAGTGCCTTACAAAAGAAGGGCCAGTGCAGTTAAGAAATGTAATTATAAAATTTCCAGATTTTGATAGTGCTATCACCTTTTACGAGTCTCCAGAGTATAGTACAGCATTGGAGTTTGCATTAGCAGATGGAGTTTCAACAAGAAACTATACAATTGTTGAAGGTGTTTAATAAATTATAGATTGTTTAAGTATCATTATTTTGAGAATTAAAAGGGCTATCTAAATAAATAGCCCTTTTGATTTTTTTACATCGCTTTATTTAAATTTTCATCAATTTTCTCTAAGAAACCTTCTGTCGTCAGCCAGTTCTGATCTGGACCAACTAACAAAGCCAAGTCTTTAGTCATGTGTCCATTTTCAACAGTTGAAACTATAACTGTTTCTAATTTGTCAGCAAAATCTAGTAGTTGCTGATTATCATCTAATTTTGCACGGTGCTTTAAGCCTCCAGTCCATGCATAAATAGAAGCAATTGAATTTGTAGAAGTTGCTTCTCCTTTTTGGTGTTGACGATAATGACGCGTAACAGTTCCGTGAGCAGCTTCTGCTTCAACAATTTTCCCATCTGGAGTCATAAGTTGTGATGTCATTAATCCTAATGAGCCATAACCTTGAGCAACTGTATCAGATTGAACATCTCCATCGTAGTTCTTACATGCCCAAACATAACCACCAGACCACTTCAATGCTGCTGCAACCATATCATCAATAAGTCTGTGTTCATAATGAATGCCTGCTTTTTTAAACTTAGCTTCAAATTCATTTTCATACACTTCTTGAAAGATATCTTTAAATCTTCCATCATAAGCTTTCAGAATTGTATTCTTTGTAGATAAATATACCGGCCACCCAAGATTTAAACCATAGTTTAAGGATGCTCGTGCAAAATCATAGATTGAATGATCAAGATTATACATGCCCATTGTAATACCTGATGAGGGCGCATCAAACATGTCTTTTTCTATGATAGTTCCATCTTCACCTTCAAATTTTATTGTTAATTTTCCAGCTCCTGGAAAACGAAAATCTGTGGCTTTGTATTGATCCCCATAAGCATGACGACCTACTACAATTGGTTGTGTCCATCCAGGGACTAGTCTTGGCACATTTTTACAAATAATTGGTTGCCTAAAGATAACTCCGCCTAAAATATTTCTAATAGTGCCATTAGGTGATCTGTACATTCGTTTTAGACCAAATTCTTCAACACGCTGTTCATCTGGAGTAATCGTTGCGCATTTTACGCCAACTCCATATTTTTTTATAGCTTCAGCTGCATCTACAGTTATTTGGTCATCCGTATCATCACGTGCTTCTATGCCTAAATCATAATATTTTAGATCTAAATCTACATATGGTAAAATTAGTTTATCTTTGATGAACTGCCAAATAATACGTGTCATTTCATCGCCGTCTAGTTCAACGACGGGGTTATCCACTTTGATCTTAGTCATTCAGAGCCTCTTTAATTGTCAGTGTTTGGAATCATAACATGCACCTACTAACGTATTTTTTTATGCTTTTAAAGTATGTATACGATTGTATACATCATTATGATTTTAAATTTATTTAATACGCATACTTATATGTAATATATTTTTATATGTATAATATATTAGGTGGTGAAAAAATTAACTATTTAAAAGTTTCTTGTCATTATACGCGTAGAGTTTTATCAGAAAAATAATACTTAAAATTTTGGGAAATTATAATGAATAATAATGAATGGATTAATTCGAAGCCTTCCATTATTTTAATTGGCCCCCAAATGGGTGAAAATATTGGTGCATCTGCACGAGCAATGCTAAATTTTGGCATAGAAAACATGAGTATTGTAAGTCCAAGAGATGGTTGGCCAAACGCGCGAGCGAAATCTATGGCAGCTGGAGCAGGGCGTGTTTTAGATACTGTTCAATTGTTTGATAAAACGTCAGATGCACTTAAAAATTTAAATTTTGTTTTTGCAACAACAGCAAGAACGAGGGATTTGTCAAAAGAAGTAATGTCACCAGAACGAGCAATGATGTATGCCAGAGCATTGACACAAAAAGGTAAAAAAGTTGGTTTTATGTTTGGTCCTGAAAGTTCAGGCTTGTCAAATGAAGATATTGCTCAAGCAAATGTATTAGTTTCTGTTCCAGTAAACCCAGAATTTTCTTCATTAAATTTATCGCAATGTGTATTGTTGTTAGCATATGAATGGCAACGTCAAACAATTGAAATACCTCATGAGATTATGGCATTGGCTGGTACTGAATTTGCTTCTATAAATGAAGTCCAAAAACTCGTTGATCGATCTGAAGAAGCGCTTCAGGCTAGAAACTTTTTTTGGCCAAAAAATAAATCTGAAAGTATGTTGTTATCTTTTAGAAATATGTTTTCTAGACTAAAGTTAACTAAAATGGATGTTCAAATATTGCATGGAATTTTTAAGGCAATGGAAAAATCAAGAAATGATTGAACGAGTGACTATTCTTTCAAATTTTACCAATCGAAAAGTTGGACGAAAAGCATGTCTTGCACTAAATCATTACAAATGTTGCATAAAGGTAGATCATGAACAAAACTCGTAATATTTTTGAAGATGTCAACACAGATAAGCCCAGAGACACTCCAATTAAAGGTGGCTTCATAGATGAGGGACGTGACGAATGGCGTGTGGGTGTTTCTCAATGGATGAAAACGTTATTTATATTTGTATGTTTAATGGTTGTTGTCGGTGGATTAACAAGATTAACTGATAGTGGATTATCGATAACAGAATGGAATGTTGTCAAAGGCGCACTTCCTCCTCTGAGCGAAGCTGCTTGGGCTTTGGAGTTTGATAAATATAAAAATATTCCGGAATACCAACTTCAAAACAAAGGTATGTCTCTTGGTGATTTCAAAGTAATTTATTGGTGGGAATGGGGACATCGTCAGTTAGGTAGACTCCTTGGTATAATTTGGTTTGTTGGCTTTCTATATTTAAACATAAAGTACCGTATACCTAATTCTTGGAAATTTAGAATGCTGATAGTCGGTTTGTTTGGTGGTATGCAGGGCGCCATTGGTTGGTGGATGGTATCCTCTGGATTAGTTGGTCGCATGGTTGATGTGGCATCTTATCGCTTGGCAACTCATTTAGGACTGGCTTTTATAATATTAGGTACTCTCTTCTGGTTTAAAATGAGAGTTGAGCGTACGGATGTTGATTTAATGCAATCTCGAAGGAGGCGTGTTCCTAATTCAATAAATTGGACGTCTATACTACTTGTATTTGCGTTTGCTCAAATTTTAATGGGAGCGTTAGTAGCTGGTATAGATGCTGGAACAGGTTACATAGATTGGCCTATGATGAATGGTGAATTCTTACCATCTGAAAGTTTTGATTATCTGCCATTTTGGATTAATTTTTTTGAAAACCCTGCATTAGTCCAATTTAATCATAGAATATTAGGATATATTCTTATGTTACTTGATATTACCGCTTGGATTAAATCCAGAACTATTGCTCACCGAAAATTACGAATTGGTTTCAAAGCAATATTGATTATGATGATTATTCAGATGGTTTTAGGTATTCTGACTGTTATGTATGCTGCTCCTTGGTATATCGCCATTTTTCATCAGATAGGAGCCATATTCTTATTAGTTCTAATATTGCAAACAAAGTTTATTGCTAATTTCCCTCAGGAACAATCAGTAAGATCATAGTACACTTGTAGGATCTCATATAGGATAAATTTTTGGAGTTTTGAATGATCGTTCGTGATGAAATTAACAATTTTCTTGAAGCAGAGTTTCCACAAATTAATGGTGATTATGAAATTATAAATTTTTCTAGTGAGAATATTTCAATTTTAAATCATATATCTCAAAAGCACTTGCGCCCTGGAGGGACAGTATCTGGCCCAACTATGTTTGCATTGGCGGATGTATCTTTTTATATAGCTATACTTGCTAATATTGGAACTCATAGATCTGTTGTTACAACAAATTGTAATATTGATTTTTTAAAAAAACCATCTCCAGTAAATTTAATTGCAAAACCTAGGATTATTAAACTCGGAAAAAGTCTTATTGTTGGAGATGTTTTTATTTACTCTGAAGGTATCAATGACCCAGTCGCAAGAGCTAATCTTACATATTCGTATAGATAGATGGGGTATTATATTACCTTTATTATAAGTTATTGTTTTTAAACGATAATTGTTGTTCTATTTTAGTTGACGTGATTTTTATATGATATAAAAGGCATTTATAAATTTAGAGTATCTTTATATTACTCGTAATAAACGGAATTATTACTATGAAAACATTTTCAGCAAAACCAGCTGATATTGATAAAAAGTGGTTCATCATTGACGCTGAAGGCGTAGTGTTGGGTCGACTAGCATCAATTATAGCTATGCGCTTACGCGGCAAACACAAACCTACCTTTACTCCGTCAATGGACATGGGTGATAACGTTATTGTTATTAATGCTGAAAAAGTTCAGCTAACAGGTAAAAAACGTTCAGATAAAATTCATTATTGGCATACTGGCCACCCTGGTGGAATTAAGCAGAGAACTGCTGGTCAAATTTTAGAAGGTAAGTTTCCAGAACGATTATTGGAAAAAGCTGTACAAAGAATGCTTCCTGGTGGACCTTTATCACGTGAGCAGATGCGTAATTTACGTATCTACGCAGGTGCAGAACATCCACATGAGGCACAAAACCCTGAAGTTTTGGATGTTAAATCTATGAATTCAAAGAATACTCGGAGCCAGTCATGAACGAAGAAATTAAATCATTGGATGCTTTAAAAGAAGCTGTTGGTGAAGTGACAGCAGCTGAACAAGTTCAAGCAGTTATTGCGCGTGAACCGGTTCGTGATGAATTAGGCCGCTCATATGCTACTGGTAAGCGTAAAGATGCAGTAGCACGTGTTTGGATCAAACCTGGATCAGGTAAAGTAGTTGTTAATGGTAAAGAAATGAACAAATATTTTGCTCGACCAGTTCTACAAATGATTTTGGCTCAGCCATTTTCTGTGGCTGGTGTGACAGGAGAGTTTGATGTCATGGCAACTGTAAAAGGTGGTGGTTTATCTGGCCAAGCGGGTGCAGTTAAGCATGGCATTTCAAAAGCATTGCAATTGTATGAGCCATCTTTACGACCAGCCCTTAAAGCTGCAGGATTTCTTACAAGAGACTCGCGTGTTGTTGAACGTAAAAAATACGGTAAAGCAAAAGCACGTAAGAGCTTTCAGTTCTCTAAACGATAGCACTTATTTAAACTTATTTAAATTAAAACAAGCACTTATGAAAATATGTGCTTGTTTTTTTATGAAATTTTTACATAGCGAATAATAGTTGGCGCATTAGTCAAAGTTTTTTGTAGATATTTAGACGCAGCAGAAGATTATATCTGTAACAGTGTAGAACAAAACTTCTTCCCAAAACCTCACGTTGATGTTATTTTAATGTGGTAGTGAAATAATTGGGAATGATATTATGAAAAAAATATTAACTATTTTTTTTCTTTTAACTGCAATTTCTACAAACGCTCAATCTTCAAATAAAAATTTATTAGAATTAGACCCAAATATAATTGCTGCAGCAAATTGTAATGGAGCTCTTTTTGCTGTTTCAATGGTTAATTTTGAAAACGGTATACTAAATGAACAGCGGGCTAGAGTAATGTTGCGGACAACAACCTTAGCATTTTGGTTGACAGCTACAAAGCACCAGAACGTTCAACATTTAGCTGAATATGCAAATGATTATGATGAGTTTTTCAGTGACAGTTATGAAAGTACATATGATGATTTGATTGATGGTAACTATACCTGGGACAGTCAGGCGGAAGTTGATGTTTGTACGGCAAGGATTTTTGATCCTTTAACAAGCGTGACAGCACAAGATATGCAACGTTCAGGTGTACAGGATTATTTTCAATTTAGCGCAGCAGTCGCAGCCGAAGCAGACAAACGATTTGATTACATTTTAAAGCTTATGGAAGCTATGCAATAATTATAACAAAAAGGTATTTATTAAATTACGACAATAAAAGTGATAGTTTAGGGTGAATAAAAAAATTGGAAAAATCAAGACATAGCATTACAGCAATGATATTTCATTGGGGATTTGTAATTATTTTTATATATGGGATATTTAAGCAAGTAGATGATATCAATCAATTGTCAGATATTTCATTATTAAAATTTGAAATTATTTTTGCAGCTTTGATGTTGATATTATTGATAATGCGTTATCTATATATGTCGCAAACACAAGTAACCTCATTGCCAGAGGATACCTCAATGTTTCAAAGGCGAGCAGCAAAGATTGTACATATTAGTCTTTATATCAATCTTTCTATAATACCTATAACTGGTTTAGTGATCGGACTTTTATATTGGTTGGGTTTGAAAAGTGGTATATTTATTGAATTGACTATTGGTTTGCACGAGCTTTCAATTTCTACAATGTATTGTTTGATTGCAATTCATGTTTCAGCTGCTATTTTCCACCGTTTTAGAAATGATGGTGTATGGAGTTCTATGGTGCCATTTTTAAAAGAAAGAAAATAATTTCTACCTAATTAACATTTTCTGGTATGGTTTGGATATATTATAGGAAAAAGTTTCATGAAAATTGGATTTATTGGCCTTGGGAATATGGGCGCACCAATGGCTATAAATTTAGCAAAAGCTGGCCATGAATTAATTGGATATGATGCTAAATTAGACGTTCCAAAAGAGCTAACTCAAGGAGTTTCATCCAAAACTTTAGCAAAAGATGCCGATGTTGTTATATTGATGCTTCCAAATGGTGAGATATCAAAATCGGTTGCATTTGATATTTTGCCGGTTATGCAAAAAGGATCTGTTATGATTGATTGCTCGACTATCGATGTAGCTTCTGCAAAAAAAATCAATCAAATAGCAGATGAGAATTTAATTGATTTTTTAGATGCACCTGTTTCTGGTGGGGTGGTAGGAGCTTGCTCTGGAAGTTTGACTTTTATGGTTGGTGGTAAAGAGGATATTTATACAAAAGTTGCTCATTTGTTTAATATAATGGGCCAAAAATCAGTTTTTTGTGGGGCTGCGGGAAATGGTCAATCAGCAAAAATATGTAATAATATGATATTTGGATACAACCCTCTATCTATCTGTTAAATATTTTTGCTTTCGGTGATTTACTACTGCCTCGACTGTAAGGATTTTCTCATCCGAAAAGTGATGGAAGTGCCCCCACACTTTATGAGAAAACTTTACACTTTCTTGCATCTCTCCAGCCATCTGGTCTTCAAAGCTTCAGTCAATAGATGTCTCGGTGTTCTGGCATAGGATTTCAGCCCCAGGTCTAATTTCACCGCCCTTCTGAGAGTTCCAGGAGCCAATTTTAGCTCAGAAGCTAACCTTCTCAATGACTTCATGGGATCTTGTGCCATCTTTGTTTAGAGTGCCACAGGGAAATTTCTTAGTCCTCTTTGTCGGTCCAATACTGCCAGGCTACCTCTGCAGACCTTTACCACTGACTATGGCTTGTTTGATGGCATACACATTGCTCAATGACACACCAACAATGTCTGAGATGGTTTGAGCTTCACTTGGGCAGAGAGGAGATCTGAACTCCTTCTTTTTTTTCTCCTCCT
>ENA-UOYD01000024-UOYD01000024.1-marine-metagenome-genome-assembly--contig:-NODE-24-length-99502-cov-20.314257_pt1 | contig 99502 bp, 93 predicted proteins | sample MGYA00238169_ERZ767097 | MGnify/ENA primary metagenome ERZ767097 (study PRJEB28937, sample SAMN06267346) | marine metagenome | isolation source: Columbia River Estuary | place: USA:Columbia River Estuary... | reverse complement strand
TTTCAATCAGTGGCTAGAAACGCAAGTAAGGCGGTATCCTGAACAGTATCTCTGGTTGCACAAACGCTTTAAAACCAGACCTGAGGGTGAACCCTCTCTCTACTAGCCTATTTGGGTGATAGTAGGGTAACAGTAGGGTGATAGTCGGGTGATAGTAGAGTAATAGTAGGGTGATAGCCTAACACTGTAGTGAGGACGCACGAGATGCAATCGCGACCAAGGACCATGGAATGACCCCACAAGCGATCAGACCGTTACTGGGTACCGGAGATCCGAGCAGGACTTACCAACCACGTCCGGGTGCCTATGCCATTATCACGAATTCTTCGGGCGAACTGTTAACGCTAGAAACCGGTACCGGTGTTTTTTTACCTGGCGGCGGCCAAGACCCAGATGAATCGCTTGATAAAACCTTGGTGCGCGAAGTCTTTGAAGAGTTAGGGGTAACAGTGCAGCGGGTGCAGTATTTGTTGGCAGCCGATGACTGCCGATATTCCCCACTGTATCAACAACACTTTCATATCCAATCACATTATTTCTGCGCGCAAATCCTCACTTTTGATACCTTTGTGACTGAACCCAAAGCCCGTGCTGTGTGGCGGTCGCTTGCAGAGGCAGCCAAACAGCTCACCCGCAGTAACGACCGCTGGCTCGTAGGCATGCTGCAGGGTGACTTTCAGATACAGCGCGACGCTGACTTAGATTATACCGCCTTGATTGCCATGCCAGGTTCAAAAGTCTGGGTGTCTGACGGTGTTGACCTAGCCTTTGGTGTTACTGGCCCAGACCGACCCAATGTCCCTGTCTATCCCACTGCCACCTTTCTTACCTATCGCAATAACAGCCTAGTTGCTGCTATTCGCCTATCACTGCTACCCACCCATTATCAGGTCGTCGCCTATGCCATTGGCAAGGCAGCATCCAGTGTCGAACTTGCGGTGCAATTGCAGTCACAATTTACAGACATCAAGTTTGTTGATCCGAGCGGCGTGTTGGCATTCAATGACTGAGTAACTTTGATACACTAGCAACCTCGATGGTCCGATTGTAGGAACAAACAAATTTATGTTGAAGTGGTTGTATTCCTTGCTCATCACTCTGGCGCTGCCGCTGATGCTATTGCGCTTGTTGGTGCGGTCACGCCACAACCCTGCTTACCGCCAAAACTGGCCACAACGCTTGGGTTGGTCGATACCTAAAACCGATAAGCCGGTCATCTGGGTACATGCCGTGTCGCTGGGTGAAACCGTCGCCATGACACCGCTCATTGAATCGCTGTTAACGCAGTTTCCCGCTTACCAGATAATGGTCACGCACATGACCATCACCGGTGCGGCGCGGGCGGAGGCCCAGTTTGGTCATCGGGTGATACGCCAATATTTGCCTTACGATTTGCCCTTTATCATCAAACCCTTTGTACGAAAATTACAGCCGAAATTGGTCATTTTGGCAGAAACCGAACTCTGGCCGAATTTCTTGGCGGTATGCAAAAGCCAACATATCCCGGTGTTATTAGCCAATGGCCGTATGAATGCCACATCGGCACGCAACTACCAGAAAGCAGGTCGTATGGCACAAGCCATGCTATCAGCCTTGAGCCATGTGGCCGCCCAGACCCAGAGTGATCTGAGCCAATTCAATGCACTGGGTATTCCAGTCGATAGACTCTCAATAACAGGCAATCTTAAGTTTGATCAGACTGTATCCGAGCAGCAGGTAGCAGCGGGCCGTGCATGGCGGCATGAATTTGCGCGTCCCACTTGGATAGCGGCTTCCACCCAGCCGTCAGAAGAACCCATCATCCTTGCGGTACATCGACAGCTGTTGCAGCAGATACCTAACTTGCTGTTGATCATCGTCCCCCGGCATCCAGAGCGGTTTGAGTGGGTGGCGCAATATTTGGCAAAGCAGCAGGTGGGTTACGCGCAACATAGCACGGGCGCCTTGCCTGATGCGGAGCAGTCGGTGTGGTTAGGGGATACCATGGGACAGTTGTTTGCCTATTATGCGGCTTCAGACATCGCGTTTGTTGGGGCGTCGTTGGCAGCCATAGGTGGCCACAGTCCGGTAGAGCCAGCTTCTTTAGGGATACCCGTTGTGATGGGTCCGCATGTATTTAAATGCCAAGACAGCCACGATGCGTTGGCAGCAGCCGGAGCATTACTACCCATTACCCAGGACAGCCTGTTTGAGACCATGCAAGGCGTACTGGCCAATCCTGCGCAGTTATCTGAAATGGGTGCTGCGGGTAAACAGTGGGTGGCCGAGAATCAAGGCGCGACTGAAAGGCATCTGGCGATCATAGGCGCGTTGTTGAAAAATAACGACTGACGGGTAAGGCGGAGGATGGTCAAAAGCCATGCTAAAAATAGTGATGGTAGATACTAAAAACGACCAGTGGTCATGCGCTCGTGAGTATCTAACATCAACGCTCGTCTCGATTCTTGAATCCTATCTGGACGACTAATTCAGTAGTCCGTTAATCGCCTGCAAGTCCGCTTCACTCAACACACCGGCCGCTTGGCGTAACTTCAATTGACCGATGATGATGTCATATTGCGCCATGCGATAATTCAGCTTGGCAGCATAGGTTGCGCGCTGGGCATTCAATACTTCAACGATATTGCGGGTGCCGACATCATAGCCTGCCTGTGTCGACTTCAACGCGCCTTCACGAGAGAGTACTGCCTGTTCTAAGGCGTCTAGATTGGCAGTATCCATTTGGATCTTGCGATACAACTGGCGAATGTTCAGTTCCATATTACGACGGGTCTGCTCAGTACGCTGCAGCGCAATGTTCATGTTGAGGCCGTTTTCAATAATGGTGGCAGAACGTGCGCCGCCGTCATAAATCGGGATGCTGACATTCAGTGACAAACTGGTGCTGATAACATCTCTAGGTGAGGTCGAATCGAACATATCCCGATTGTTCATTGAAAAGCTAGCGCTCACCGTTGGTAAATTTTCAGACTTCTTCGACAACTGATTCAATTCTGAATATTTCATGTTTTGGGCATCGAGCAGTAATGAGGGGTGCTTCTTGTTGCCGAGGTCAATCCAGGTATCGACCGCGATATTGTCAAAGGTTGGAATCGCTAAGGGATCAGGTAATGTGGCTACGCTTCCAGCCGAGGTATTGGCAATAATGGCCAAGGCTTCTAAGCTGTTGTCGAGTTGGCCCTGCGCGCTGATCAAATTTACCCTAGCGGAGGCATAGCTCGATTTGGCATCAAGCACGTCGGTTTGCGCAATCAAACCCACTTCATAGCGTTTTTGGGTCTGTTCCATTTGGCGTTGCACGGCATACAGCTCAGATTCACTCAAAGCCACACGATCGCCCGCTTTTAGTGCGTTAAAGTAGGCATCGGTCACCGACATCATCAAATTTTGCTCAGCCAACTGAATGCTATAGGGGCTAGATTTGGCTTTTTCTTTTAACGCATCGTAAAAATACAAGGCGTTGCGGTAATACACGGGTTGATTGACAGATATGCCTGCGCTCAGGTCACCATCAAGCAGGTCGACGTCTAATGCTTCGCCCGTCATGGTGTAGCCGGTAGAGCCCGTCACTGAAGGTAAAAGACGAGCCAAACCCTGTTCAATCTGAATCTGTGCAATGTCAGCCTGATAATGGGCCGTTGCAATGTTGGTGTCTGACTGCTTCGCTAATTGCCACATATCGGTCAAATTACTTTTCGCATAGAGACCAGTGGATGCAGTGAGTAGTGCAATAAATAGCGGCGTGACTTTCATAGTGTTTTCCATAATGATGAGCGAATGTGCATTGCTAGGGTCACAAACAGATTCGACCCAGTTCAAGACGTCTATTACCTATTACGCGTAAAACCACAAATCAGATGATTGCATTGGACTAATTGTACGTTTTAACCAGCATATCCGCACGAATTTTTACAACACGTCGGTTTACCCGACATTTACAAGTTGCGTCGCTTATACCAAGATAGTGCGCAACCAGTTTCATTTTTGGACGGACCAATGGACTATCACAGAACCCGCATAGAAAAACTGTACCAAGGCTTTTTTCGGATGGAAAAGTGGTTTGTACAACACGCGTTGTTTAATGGTGGCATGAGTCCGGAAATTGCCCGGGAACTGATCGTGCGCCCCGAAGCAGCCTGTGTTCTGCTATATGACCCGATACGCAGAAAAATTGTGTTGATTGAACAATTTAGGGCACCAGCAATCGAGGGTGGCGCGCCTTGGTTATTAGAGTTGGTCGCGGGTTTATTAGACAAGCCCGACGAGCCACCTGAAGAGGTCGCACGCAGAGAAGCGTTAGAAGAGGCCGGCCTTACCATCAAGCGCATTGAAAAAATTACTGAATATTGGTCATCACCTGGAGCCAGCAATGAAAAAGTACACCTCTTTGTAGGCGAGGTTGATGTTACCCACGCAGGGGGTGTTCATGGGCTGATAGAAGAGGGCGAAGACATTCGCGTCAATGTCTTTGAGTTGTCCCTAGCCAAAGCCTTGTTGGCCACTGGTCGGGTGTGCAATGGCGCGGCTATCATCGCACTGCAATGGTTCTTGCTGAATGAACGCGCACTGACCGAGCGATGGCTTGTAAAGTGAAGCCTCGCTATGTGCCGGATCTACAGGATGCCGCCGCAGTAACGACTGCTAATTTCATAAAATTACAACGGTTATTTCCCGTGTCAGCACAGGGCCAGGAAAAAGTCATCTCCTTGGTACAGCAAGACAAAGTGATCGGATCGGCCTCATTCCAAGTGCTTGAACGTTTTTCCTATACCACCACCCTGTTATTCCATTACCGCTGCCATGTGTTGTTGTCGCCTCAGGAATACCATGTTCGGGTCTATGATGACGCCTGTATGGCAGAAGTGGTGCTAAGCGAGTCGGGCAGACAGCTGAGCGGCGTCTATCCCTACCCTAACCAAAATATGTACCATCAAGATGAGAAACAGCAGCTTAATCGCATGTTGTCAGAAGCCCTAAGCGTGTGTCTGTCCCACGGTATTGGGCAAATTGGGTGTAAAGTCCCAAAATTCATGTGATTGAGTTCTAGGAAACAGGGTAAATTAGCCTTAGATACCAGTTGATGCTGTCACTCTGGTTGAGACTGTGTAAACTTAAATTAGACAAACACTTGCAAGGGATGCATCTATTGACTGCAACCGTGTATCGCCTAATTCAGATTACAGACCCCCACATACGTGCTGATAGCGAAGCCACGTTAATGGGCTTTGAAACCCGCAAGGGTTTGGATCTGGTCGTAGCCAAAATAAGTGAAGACACCACATCGCCCAACGCTATTGTGGTTACTGGTGATATTGCCCACGATTATTCAGATTCCTCCTACCGTACCGTTGCAGAAGCAGTCTTGGCGTTCGACTGTCCTGTACATTGGTGCCCAGGCAACCATGACGACAAAGCCACTATGGCAGTGGTCGCTAAAGACCTGAAGTTAGGGGGCGACCAAATTCAACTGGGTAATTGGGTGATCCAACTACTCGATTCTGCTGTTCCCGGCAAAGTGTTTGGCACCTTCGCAGATACAGAATTAGCCAAAGCCCGCGACCTTATCGCCTCCCATCCTGATACACATCTGATGTTCGGCTTTCACCACCAGCCGGTACAGCAGGGTAGTCGCTGGTTAGACGAGTTAATGATCAAAAACGGTAAGGCTTTTATGGACATCGTTCGTGATCAGCCACAGGTGAAAGGCTTGTTTTGGGGGCATGTGCACCAAGAAGAAGACCAGATTCAAGATGGGTTAAGGTTACTTTCCACGCCATCGACTTGCGTGCAGTTCGCGCCGAAATCAGACGGTTTCGCGCTCGACCGCACGATGCCAGGCTACCGTTGGTTTGATTTATACGATGACGGGCATTTTGAAACCGGTGTGGTGCGTATTGATGGCATTGAGATGAATGTCGATTTTGATGGCGATGGGTATTAGGTAGGTCGATACGAGCAAACCATGATGCAGGGTTCTATATTCTAGTGCCTAAGCATCCCTGTTTCCCCTGTCTTTCCTGTCGTTATTCCCTGTGTGTATCGACTGGTATTCAACTGGTATTTAACCATTCAATCTAGTATCGTCACTGTCATTCCTCAGCTAAGAATTCGCCATGACTAAACAATATAATGCAGCCGCCATTGAAGTCCTCAGTGGTCTAGATCCAGTGCGTAAACGCCCTGGCATGTACACCGATACCTCCCGTCCAAACCACCTTGCGCAAGAAGTGATTGATAACTCAGTCGATGAAGCACTCGGCGGTTATGCGACTAAAATTAGCGTCAAATTATTCGCTGATGGTGCACTGGAAGTGCAGGATGACGGTCGTGGCATGCCAGTGGATATCCACGAGGAGCATGGCGTCAGCGGTGTTGAATTGATTTTGACAAGGTTGCATGCGGGTGGCAAATTCTCAGGCGACAACTACCAATTTAGTGGTGGTTTGCATGGTGTGGGCGTGTCGGTCGTTAATGCGCTGTCGAAGCGGTTGGATGTTCATATCCGCCGTGATGGTTCGATCTATCACATGGCGTTTGAAAACGGTGAAAAGGTAACTGAGCTGACAGTGTCCGGTAGCTGCGCCAAACGTGATAAAGGTACCACAGTTAAATTTCTGCCAGATGCCTCCTATTTTGATTCAGGCAAGTTCTTAGCCTCCCGTTTAAAGCACATTCTCCGTGCCAAAGCGGTATTGTGTCCCGGCTTGCGCGTGTCATTTGTGCAGGAAGACAACGCTGAGTCTGAAGAGTGGTACTACGAAGATGGCCTGCGTGATTACCTCAAACTGAACACCCGATTTTTTGAAGCGCTGCCGATTGAACCTTTTTCTGGGGCCTTCGCAGGCAAAGAAGAAGCGGTAGACTGGGCAGTGCAGTGGCTTCCAGAAGGCGGCGAAGCCATCGCAGAAAGCTATGTAAACTTGATTCCGACCGCTCAGGGCGGCACGCATGTAAACGGATTTAGAACCGGTTTGCTTGAAGCCATTCGTGAGTATTGTGAATTTCGCAACCTGCTGCCACGCGGCATGAAATTGTCTGCTGAAGACATCTGGGAAAAAGCCCGTTATGTCCTGTCAGCTAAAATGCGCGATCCCCAGTTTTCTGGCCAAACCAAAGAGCGTTTGTCTTCTCGACAAGCAGCGGTGTTTATCGCTGGTGTGGTTAAGGACAGCTTTAGTTTATGGCTCAACCAGCATACCGATATGGGTGACTTGCTGGCTGAAATGGCCGTCAATAGCGCCCAAGCCAGACTAAAAGCCGCAAAGAAAGTGGCCCGTAAGCGCATCACCACGGGTCCTGCGTTACCAGGTAAACTCGCTGACTGTTCTGGCACCGATGCTATGGCAGGCGAATTGTTTCTCGTTGAGGGTGACTCAGCGGGTGGTTCTGCCAAGCAAGCACGCGACCGTCAGTTTCAAGCCATCATGCCGTTACGCGGTAAAATCCTCAATTCGTGGGAAGTCGATTCTAGTCAGGTATTGGCCTCGCAGGAAATTCACGATATTGCAGTGGCCTTGGGCGTTGATGTTGATTCGGACAACCTCGAAGGGCTGCGCTATGGCAAAATTTGCATCCTTGCCGATGCAGACTCCGATGGGCTGCACATTGCGACCCTGCTATGCGCCTTATTTGTCCGCCATTTCCGTACATTGGTTGCAGCAGGCCATGTCTATGTCGCCATGCCACCGCTGTTCCGTATTGATGCCGGTAAGGACGTGTATTACGCATTGGATGATTCCGAGCGCCAAGGCATTATGGACCGCATTGAATCTGAGAATAAGCGTGTGAAGATTCAGGTCACCCGATTCAAGGGTCTGGGTGAAATGAACCCATTGCAGTTGCGTGAGACCACCATGGCACCGGATACCCGTCGATTGGTGCGTTTAGACTTCGATGAAGGGACAGAAACCTTTGATATCATGGATATGCTGCTAGCGAAGAAGCGGTCTGGTGATCGTAAAGCTTGGTTAGAGACCAAGGGTGATTTGGCAGAAGTCTAAGATGGGCGGAAACACAGCCGTGACAGGTCAGCAATAGACAGCAGGCGAAGCAGACCCGTGCTGTTGTTGTAGGGTGTTATGTGGATGGATTCTATGAGAGCTAGGTCATCATGCTGAAGACAATAGGCGGCGTTAAGATTCAAAAAAACCACCACCTGTCCTGCCACTGTGGGGCGGTAGTGATCTCATTGTATGTACCCAATGGTTTAGAATCACCCACCTATTGCGATTGCTCATTATGCCGCCGAAAAGGCGCGATGATTGGCCATGTGACACTAGACAATCTCAAGATCATACAAGGGCAAGAAGCCTTAACCCGCTATCAATTCAATACCCTTACCGCCAAGCATTACTTCTGCAAGCATTGTGGCGTCTATACTCACCATCAAAGACGCTCAGATCCCAATCAATTTGGTTTCAATATGGGTTGTTTGGATGGCGTGAACCCGTTTGAGCTAAAACAGGTTCCAGTGCATGACGGCGTGAACCATCCTGCGGATCAATAGACACGGCCAATAAAAAAGGCGCCAACTGCTGTGGCGCCTCTGCTAAATGAATCCGGTGCTAGTCCATGTTGGCCCTATTCCGGATTAGCGACCATTCTGGCTTCTACTTCATCGACCATTCGACTTGACCCGAGATACAGTGGTGCACGCTGGTGTAGTTCGGTGGGTACCATATCCATGATGCGGATGCCTGGGCCAGCAATGGCACGGCCGCCGGCCTGTTCGATCAGAAACGCCATCGGATTGCACTCGTACAGCAACCGTAGCTTGCCATTTGGATAGGCAGTGGATGTCGGGTACATGTAGATGCCGCCTTTGATCAGGTTGCGGTGGAAGTCGGCTACCAGTGAGCCGATATACCGCGAAGTGTAAGGGCGGTTAGAGGCTTTGTCCTCAATCTGGCAATATTTGATGTACTTCTTAATGCCTTCGGGGAAGTGTACATAGTTGCCTTCGTTCACCGAATAAATGGTGCCGGTCTTAGGGGCGCGCATGTCGGGGTTGGACAAACAGAACACGCCAATTGATGGGTCATAGGTAAAGCCGTTGACGCCCTGTCCGGTGGTATACACCAACATGGTCGATGAACCGTAAATGATATAGCCGGCAGCGACCTGCTTGTTGCCTGGCTGTAAGAAATCTTCTTCTTTAGCCGGAGTGCCCACTGGCGTGAGTCGGTGGTAGATCGAAAAGATGGTGCCCACTGAAACGTTTACGTCGATGTTGGACGAACCATCTAAGGGATCCATCAATACGATGTATTTGCCTTTCTGACAGCGCGCACTGTCAAAGCTCACCAAGTGCTCTTCTTCCTCGGAGGCTAGGCCACAGACAACACCACGGGCTTCCAGCGCTGCTTTAAATTTGTCATTGGCATATAGATCGAGCTTTTGCTGGGCTTCACCCTGAACGTTCTCAGCACCAGCTGCACCGGTAATGTCTGCCAAACCTGCTTTGTTTATTTCTCTGTGGACAATTTTTGCTGCCAAACGTATGGAGGCAAATAAAGACGACAACTCACCACTTGCATCTGGGTGTTCGTGTTGCGCATCAATAATAAACTCGCCGTGTGTTTTGGTGATTTCCATGCAAAGCTCCACTGTATAAAATGTGATTTATGCTACCAGGTGGCATTTAGAATAATGGATTTGGGATAGACTGTCTAAATAACTATGCGTAGGCAGCCTTATTTTTCGGCCTTTTCACGGTCTCTGAGAGCGGATGATCTGGTTGGCAGGGTCAATTTGAAAGAACGGGTAGGATGACGGGGAGAGCCGCGGCGTATGAATCTGGACCTAACGGGGGTTGATCCACTGTGGCAAAAAGTGGTCAATGACTTGATGGCTACGCCGGAAGGGGCGCAGCTACAGTTGTTTCTGTCACAGGCTGTGGCATCAGGTGAAACTGTGTTGCCGCCGCCCCATCAATGGTTTGAAGCGCTAAGGATGACGCCCTTAGATCGGGTCCGCGTGGTCATCCTCGGGCAAGACCCTTACCACGGTGTAGGCCAAGCGCATGGCTTGGCATTTTCCGTGCAGCCTGGAGTGCCGGTACCGCCAAGTTTGAAGAATATCTTTCAGGCACTGCATAACGACCTTGGTTGTGATATTCCCCAGCATGGTTGTCTCACGAGTTGGGCACAACAGGGGGTGTTGTTACTCAATACGCTGTTGACGGTGGCACAGGGTCAGCCCTTGGCGCACCAAAGACAGGGCTGGGAGGTGCTTACCGACCAGTTGATCAAAACTGTCAATGACACGCAGGATGCAGTGGTGTTTTTACTCTGGGGAAAGGATGCCCAGAAGAAAAAAGTGTTGATCGATCAGGACAAGCATGTGGTCTTAGAGGCTGCGCATCCATCACCATTGTCGGCCTATCGCGGCTTTATGGACTGTGGACATTTTTCCCAAGCCAATGAGTTTTTAGTGGCCCACCATAAGCCGCCAATAAACTGGCCGATTTCTTGAAAAAAGGGGGCGTTTCACGTACCTTTTAATACGATTTTTTCATACTAATAATTTCGTTCTGATGTACGTCACATATCAGGTTGATTGCGGTTTCTTGTCATACCTTTGCGAATCTAATTGGCATAGTATGAAATCTCAATCATCTGCCCTGTAGAGAAACGACAATGGAACTGAGCGCATTAGCAGGCAAGAATCAATTCTACGGTGTTACATGGATATTAAAATTGGCCAATATGATTATTAATGATTTCTTAACGACTGCAAACCACGACGACGACTTTAAAAGCTCTCGTGCTGCACAAATGCAGGGGCGTCTTCAAGTATTGGCGGCTATTTACGCTATTTTCGGCGCGCTGTGGTTATTCATTGACCAAAGAACCCTGTCTGAAGAGATGTTTTTAAGCATCGGATTTGTGCGCATTCTGATGGTTGCCGCCTTTATTGTGTTGGCTTTCTCCCGCACCCAACGCAGGTCTTTGTGGGCAGTGCGGATCAGGTTGTTTCTGATGAACTTAATACCGACAGTCTTTTTTGTCGTATGTGAACGGTTGTTAGAGAACGAATCCTCTGAGATCGCTCGTCTGGTCTATGGCTATTATCCCTTTGTCATTGTGGTGCAGTTGGCGGTATTCCCATTGACGATTGTGGAAGGCGCTTTATTAGCCCTTGCACCCTTTGTTGGCATGACGTATTTGGCTATCGTGAGCGGTACTGTTACTGACGTCACAACAATGGGTGAAATGATATTGGCGATGTTGTTAGCGGCACTGGCGATTTGGGCAGCAGTGTCTCAGTTACGCATGCTGATGTATCTTTATCGACAAGCCACCCGCGATCCACTCACCGGTTTAAATAACCGTCGCTTGCTGATGGACCGTTTGGCTGAAGAAGAGCAGCGCGCCAAGCGCACCGGTCAACCGCTGTGTTTGATGATGATGGATTTGGATAAATTCAAACGGGTGAACGACACCTATGGGCACCATGCCGGTGACAAGGTATTACAGCGTTTTGCTAAAATTGCACGTGCTGCTATCCGAGCGACCGATGTCATTGGCCGTTATGGCGGCGAAGAATTCGTGGTGGTGTTGCCTAACACGTCGGCAGAAAAAGGCTTAGAAGTGGCAGAGCGATTGCGTAAGCAAGTGGAAGAAGACGTCATTCTGTTGGGTGACGGCCAAGAAATTAGCGCCACAGTCAGTATCGGATTTGCCGAGATGACAGCGTCGGAAGACAGTGCCGTTATGATCGAACGTGCCGACGTTGCCATGTATTCGGCAAAAGAAACAGGCCGTAACCGGATTGTATTGGCTTGATGCCGCATATACACAGGGTGGTCCAACAGGTAATCTCCCTGTGTAAGCGAGACAGACTGTGATTACTATCTATACCCTGTACCAATTGTTGGGTGCCGGCGCCATTGTGTTTTGGTGGTGGCGCTCCATTCAACGCAAAGAAATGGCGCAGGCCCATGCCAAGCGTTATTGTCAGACCATGGATTTGCAGTGGTTAGACCAGAACTTGGTGCTGCGGAAGCGGCGTTGGATTCGTGAAACGGCCCTATTGTGGCATGTTGAACGCTATTATGAATTTGAGTTCGCCACCACGGGCAAATATCGTCACCTAGGCTTTGTCATTATGCAGGGCCACCAAGTACGGCAAATCGTCACCGATCCCTACGAGATGGAAGACGACGCCGTTCATTAGCCTAAGAACAAACGATAAGCTGGATTCTCAGTTTCATTCCAATACGGATACCCCAATTCATCTAGCAAGGCTGTAAACTGGGCTTTGTCTTCTGGTGGGACTTGCAGTCCACAGAGTACGCGTCCATCAGCCGCGCCGTGATTGCGGTAATGAAACAACGAAATATTAAACTTACGACCCAGTTTCTTTAAGAAGTTTAGCAAGGCACCTGGGCGTTCTGGGAACTGAAAACGATACAGATGCTCATTGCTAATGCCGTCCGTGTGGCCACCGACCATATAACGGATGTGAGACTTGGCAAGGTCGTCTTCGGTCAAATCTACCGTGGCATAGCCCGCATTGGTCAATTCAGCAACCAGATTCAGTCGGTCATCATTGTCGGCAATTTTTATCCCCACAAATATCTGCGCTGAGGTGCGGCTGCTATAGCGATAATTAAATTCGGTAATGCTGCGTTTACCAATCATATTGATAAAGTGGTGATAACTGCCCGGCTCTTCGGGAATGGTCACCGCCAAAATGGCCTCACGGTGTTCACCGACCTCTGCACGTTCTGCCACATACCGTAGCCTATCAAAATTCACGTTAGCGCCCGAACAAATGGCCACCAAATTTTTTCCAGTCACCCCAGATTGGCTTACGTATTTTTTCAGACCAGCGATACTGGTCGCGCCAGCAGGCTCGGCGACTGAGCGTGTATCGTCAAACACGTCTTTGATGGCAGCGCAGATCTCGTCAGCCGATACAGTAATGACCTCATCGACATGGTCTTTGAGTATTTGCCAAGGTTTTTCGCCAACCTGAGCCACTGCAATGCCATCGGCAAAAATGCCGACCTGTGGCAAGCGAACACGACGGCCAGCTTTCATAGCGGCCTGTAAGCTGGCAGATTCTTCAAATTCTACAGCGATGATTTTGATGTGGGGATGCAGGTATTTCACATAGGCAGCCACCCCGCTGATCAGGCCACCGCCGCCGACAGGAATAAATATGGCGTCAATGGCTTGGTGTTGGCTCATGAGCTCCATGGCGATGGTACCCTGACCAGCCATAACATCTAAGTCATCATAGGGGTGTACAAAGGTATATCCCTTGGCAGCCGTGAGTTCTAGCGAATGGGCCAAAGCATCATCATAGGCATCGCCATGCAATACCACCTTGGCCCCCCGTGATCGCACTGCTTGCACCTTGATGTCGGGGGTAGTCTTGGGCATCACAATGACCGCTTTTACACCCATAAGTTTGGCAGACTCTGCCAAGCCCTGTGCATGGTTGCCCGCAGACGCACAAATCACACCTTTGGCTTTTTCAGCATCCGTTAATTGCGCCATCTTATTATAGGCACCACGAATTTTGAATGAGAATACCGGCTGTAGGTCTTCACGCTTGAGCAACACATGGTTGTTCATACGCACGGACAGATTTTTGGCCGGATCCAAGGGCGTTTGAATTGCGGCAGCATATACCTTGGCGGTTAATATTCTCTTTACCAGTGCGTCGATCATAAATTCTCAGGTCTTGTGTGGGGTTGTATGGGACAGTTTACCCAAATAAGTCGCAGGTAACAGAAGGATGTGATTATTTTCAGTACATTTCGGATTATAATGGCATCACAGTGACCTCAATACAGGACAACAGCATGAATCAGGACCAACTGAAGCAAAATGTGGCAGAAGCGGCCCTTAAATACATACTGCCCGATCTGCATGCCGATACCATTATTGGTGTGGGTACAGGCAGTACAGCCAATAAGTTTATTGAAGCACTCGCGCCTCACAAGTCGCGTTTTTTGGGTGCCGTGGCCAGCTCGGATGCAACCGCTGAATTGCTACGTGCTGCCGGTATTGAAGTATTTGATCTTAACCAGGTCACGCAGATAGCTGTGTATGTCGATGGTGCTGATGAAGCCAACAAAAAACTGCATTTGATCAAAGGCGGCGGTGCCGCATTGACACGTGAAAAGATTGTCGCGGCAGTGGCTAAAAAGTTTGTCTGTATTGCAGACAGCAGCAAAGGCGTCGAGGTGTTGGGTCGATTCCCACTACCGGTTGAAGTCATTCCGATGGCGCGCAGCTATGTTGCCCGTGAAATTGTCGCCCTTGGCGGCAATCCAGTGTGGCGTGAAGGCGTGACCACGGATAATGGCAACCAGATTATTGATATCCATGACATGGCCATTGAAGACCCAGAAGCATTAGAGCAGACCTTGAACGATATCGTGGGTGTTGTGAGCAATGGTTTGTTTGCGCGCCGTCCTGCAGATGTTCTGATGTTGGCTTCGGCTGAGGGTGTTAAAACCTTTTCGACCATGAATACCGTGTCTCAGGATGGCAACTACTTCTAATTCCACCTGACAGACACAAAAAAGGGCACTGTGAAGTGCCCTTTTTTATTGGGGAGGATTTATCGGCCTCCAGTGTCACCTGTCACATTTATTCCATGCGGGTCCAGGTCTGCGTACGACCTAGCAGTGCGAAACCGATAAAACCACGAACTTCTAGCTGATCGCCACCACTGATCACAGACAGTTTGGCTTTGTATTCTTTGCCATTCTTAGGATCTAGGATTTTGCCACCATTCCACTCGTCGCCATCTTCAGTCAAGCCCCAAACGAAGATCATGCCTTCAATAGGCTGGTTCTTGTTAGCGCCTTTACATTCGGTGCACAGGTTGCCCTTCTTGGCTGGATCTAAAAGTTCAACGATTTGACCCTTTAATTCTTTGCCGTCGATCCACATTTTGACAATGCTTTTCTTCTCGCCTGTTTCGTCATCGACCGTAGTCCAAGTGCCGACAGGAGAATGGCCTTCGCTCGCAATTGCGAATTGGAAGAAACCGCCCAACATCACCAATGCCGCTAAAATAATATGTTTCATGTGCTTTTCTCTCTTATTGTTAGATGAAGTCTAAACCAGCCGATACGTTAGCATAAAAAAACAGATACTAGAAAGACAATTAAGGGATGCAATAGCGGAAGGAACAGACAATCGCGGGAGAAGGAACAACGCTAGGGCAAACGCGTCGGTTTGGAATCACGCGAATGGATTTGTTGAATGGGGCTGTTAGCCCTGTGAATAATCACAGCCATTTTCTACCCTATTCAATCAACGCCACGAGGCTTGCGCCTAGTAACTGGCCTAAAACCGCAGGCGCCAGTGATACCTGCAGTCCCCGTTTGCCGGCGCTAATATAGATTTCATCAAAGTTGCTGGCGCTAGCATCCAATAGGGTGGGGAGTTGGGTTTTCTGTCCGAACGGACTGATACCACCCAATATATACCCGCTTGAGCGTTGTGCACGGGTAGGGTCTGCCATGATGGCTTTTTTCCAACCCATCGCCTGCGCGGCTTTTTTTAACGACAGGGTATGTGATGTGGGAATGATGGTAACGGCCATGACAGCCGGTTTGGTGTCTTGGGCAATCATCAGGGTTTTAAATAAGCGGTCTGGTGAGACGGACAAGGCTTTCGCTGCTGCCAATCCATAACCTAGATCGGTGGCTTCCACTGTGTAGGGCCAGGTGTGAAAGTCAACTTTGGCGGCTTTGAGTTGGTTGATAGCGGGTGTCATGGATACAGGGCCACAGTGTATTAGGGAAACAGATAATAGGATAAGCAGGGCGGAAAGAAAACACAGGAGGCATGTGAAGAAAAAGACTGAGCAAAAACCCAGGTGCGGGATACGAGCAGAGCAGAATAGAGCAGAGAGCAAAAAAGTGAGCAGAGAAACAAACCCAGAAGCATTCAAGATAATGCCAAAGTGACTGGCTTAATTATTCTGCCAATTTGGGTTGGTCAGTGCGGTTAAGACATGGTCTCGCCATTGGCCATTTAAAAACAGGTAATCTTTCGCTAGGCCTTCTTCGGTAAAGCCCAAACGCTGTAGTAAGCGACTACTTCGCTGATTGCTGGGCTGATAATTCGCCATGATGCGGTGTAAATTGACGTGATCAAACAGATAGCCAATAACGGCCGTCATGGCTTCAAACATCAGTCCCTTGCCTTCAAACCCCTGGTCGATTTTATAGCCGATATGACAGGCCTGAAACACGCCCCGCACGATATTGGACACATGGATTTCCAAGAGTAAATCGCCAGTAATGGGGTCTGTTCCATAGAATGACAAACCAGCCCCGCATGCTTGTATATGGACCAGCTGCGCCAATCGGTCAGACCAAAAGCCATCAGGTTGCTGCACCAATAGGTTGTCAGGGGAGCCGATCCTAAAGTGGTCTGCGTTGCGCACATGAAACTGAGATGACGCATCGGCCATTGATGAATGGGCCAAGTTGAGGTGCAAACGTTCTGTGGAGATGAGAGGGCCGTCCATTCCTAAGCCCGCGCCACGGTAGTGAGCGAACAACGGAAACCCGGACTCAGGTTCTGCCACTGGCGCTGTGACCCATACCCTGTCAGTGGGTATTGCCTAGTCAATTTCAGATGCCGTTGGCAGGGTAGTCTGGAAATCACTGGCATGGCGCATCGGCATCACTGCCGCCCGTAGCTTCGCAATCCAAGAGTTGAATGACCACTTCCAGCCCGCCTGATAGATGGTTTCTGGCACTGATAAAGCCGCCATGTCGGGTCACCACTTGGCGCGCTATTGATAAGCCCAATCCGGCGCCGCCATCTGACGTGTTGTCAACCGCACGGTAAAAGGGTTCAAACAACCGTTCTAGCATATCTTCTGGCGCACCAGGACCATGGTCACGGACCACGATTTCGACTTTTTTGCAGCCCTCAAAGGTCAGTGCGCGGGTCGAGATATCAACGCTGGTGTTTTCTTCAGTAAATCGGATGCCATTGCGTACCACGTTTTCGATGGCGCTATGCAGCAGTGTCGATTCCCCACAGACCCAGTTATTGCCTGATGGTGTGAATACCACCTGTTTGTGGCTGGCTTGGGCTTCAAAGTGTGCATCGTCGGCAAGCTGTTCCAGAAGCTGGTTGAGGTCCACGCGCTTTTTCTGCAAGTCTTGCATCTGGTTTTCAAGACGGGACAGACGCAGTACCTGTGCGATCATGACTTCGAGCTTGATGGTTTCACGTTCAATACGCATCAAGATGTTTTCTGCCTCAGGCCCCGCTTTCTGAATAGCGATGCCTAAAGCAACCTGAATTCGGGTGATCGGCGAACGCAATTCATGGCTGACATTGCCCAGTAGCCGTTGTTGCGCGCTGACCAAGTTTTGCAATCGGTCCGCCATGTGATCGAAGTCTCGGCCAAGGCTGCCGAATTCGTCCAATCGGTTGGTCAGTGACTGTCCAACGCGGGTTGATAGGTTGCCGTTGGCCAATTTTTGCGACGCCAGACGGAATTGTTTGAGTGGCCGTGAAAACGACCACGCCAGGATGCCACTGAGAAGGCCACTGAGAATCAGGGCAATAGCAAAGATCACAGACTCACTATAGGACGATGCCATCGGCAGGTCGGCATCTTCTGCGATGCCGCGAATGAGGATGTGAAACGGATGTCCACTGAGTTCGATACTCGCTGGCCCCATCCAAATTTCTCGCTGCCAGGTGCCAATCATGGGTTGTTCTTGGTTTAAGAGGCCTGCGAGTAGCGGAAATACTGCGCGTGGAGGCCTGGGTGTGCCGATCACGGTGAGGTTTTCATCAACCAAGTACACCTGAATACGTTCACGCTCGTTGAGGTGCGCCAATTCAGCAAAGGCATCCTCACCATAGAGGTCATACAGATCCAACACGCGGTGGGCATGACTGACCAGCGTCGTGACCTGAATATCGGTTGGTTCGGTAAGCTGAAAGGGCTTGTTAACCGATTTGACCACCACATTGGTGATGGCCATGATCAGCAGTGACGAGAGCCAGAACCACAAAAAGATTTTACCGAACAGCGTGTGCCAAGGCGTTGCGCTAGCAAGAAGTCTGCGTAGCTTCATGAGTCACTGGCACCGGTGACAAACAGATAGCCCACACCGCGGATGGTGCGAATTTTTGGATCATCGCCAGCCACTTGTGCGATTTTTTTGCGCAGGTTTGACACGTGCATATCGATAGAACGGTCATACAATTCGATAGGACGGCCAAGAGCGGCAATGTTTAATGCATTTTTGTCGACCACACTACCTGCTTCCTGCATCAATGCCTGCAATACCCGAAATTCAGTGGTGGTGAATTCTAGTAGCACGTCATTGACCTTCACCGTGTGGGTTGCGGTATCCAGGTGCACACTGTTCAGATCTAATTGGATGTGTTTCGGTGCGTCATCGGCGTCGATATGTGAGCGGCGAATGAGGGCGCGAATGCGGGCGACCAACTCACGGTGAGAATAAGGCTTTGGCAAGTAGTCGTCTGCACCCAGTTCAAGACCCAAAACGCGGTCCATCTCATCGCCCTTAGCGGTGAGCATCAAAATGGGGGTCTTGTTGCCAGACTGTCGAATGTGCTTCAGGACTTCAAAGCCATTCATGTCGGGCATCATCACGTCTAATAGAATCAATTCATATTGCTTGTCGGCTTTTTGGATGCCGGTCGCTCCATTGGGCGCCAAGTCGAGCCTGAACCCCTCAATCTCTAAGTATTCCTGTAGGAGTTGACCCAAACTTTTGTCATCGTCGATGAGCAATAAACGGTTCTTAGATTGTGTAGGCATGAGGGCTGTCCTTAAGTTTCCTATATTCTATGAGTCTATCGTGCACCGCATCGTTGATTTACCCAAATTTTACAAGGCCATGATTGCCGGCAATGCCGTGCACGTAAGCGCCTATTCAGCGTCGAGCAGGGTTGCTAATAACGGTAGCAGCTGATCCCAATGTTGCAACTCATGGTGTGGCAACGAGGCGGTTTCAGCGCGGTTGCTATGGAAGTCATGGTTGTGGTCTGGGTGATACCACAGCGACCTTATCCCCGCCTGATTACCGGCCAATACATCCACTTTTCCGTCACCGATCATAAAGGTGCGGTGCGGTTGGCAATCTAGCTGTGACATGGCCAAATGCAAGGGTTCAGGATGGGGCTTCAGTTGCTCAACATCGTCCTTGGTAATGATGCGTTGGAAATAATGGCGCAATGCCAATCGCTCTGCAACGGGGGCGACTTTGGCTAAGGGGCTGGAGGTGACAATGGCCATGCCGACCCCTGCAAGGTGTAGCTGTTCGAGCGCATTCTGTGCACCAGGGTTGAGTGCAATATCGGGTAAGTGGGCACGAAAATGCCCATAAAGTGATTGCGAAAAGGCGTTGAGATCGGGTACACCCAAGTCGGTTAGATAGGACCACTGATGCAATGCGGTCGCCAATTGGGTCGCAGTCGCGGTAATGCCCAAATCGGCTAAGGCTTCAACCACAGATAGCCGCCAGTAGGGCAGACTATCAACCAAACAGCCGTCCCAATCCATTAACAGGGTTGCGCCGCGTAAGTGGGTACTCACAGACGAGGTACTCTTGGGGACACACGGGTGAGCAATTCATAGCTGATGGTGCCGATAGTGGCGGCCACCTCGTCAACGGGCAGGTGCTTGCCCCACAATTCGGCATGACAATCTACCGTCGCTTCGGGGATGTCGGTGACATCAATGGTAATCATGTCCATGGATACCCGGCCAATCAAGGGTGCAATGTCGCCGCAAATCCAAATGGGTGTGCCGCTGGGTGCATGACGCGGATAGCCGTCAGCATAGCCGATCGCTAGGGTCGCGACGCGGGTGCGTCTGCTTGCCCGCCATGTGCAGGCATAGCCCACGGGTTCACCGGTTTCAACCCAACGTTCTGCGATAATGGGGGCGGTTAGCGTCATGACAGGCAACAAATTTAATGCTGCCGCACTTTTGCCAGCAACGGGGCTAGCGCCATAGAGGGCAATGCCGGGCCTGATCCAGTCCAATTGGCTGTCCGGAAAATTCCATATAGCAGCAGAGTTCGCCAGACTGCGCGGTTGAATCTCAGGTGCGCAGGTACTAAAGAGTGCGATCTGCCTGTGGTTCATCGGATGGGTTTGGTCGTCAGAGCAGGCGAAATGACTGGTTATTCCCAGCGAGGCAACCTGAGGGAGGCTGCTAAGCTGATTGACAATGGTTGTCACGTTATCAGGCGCAATACCCAAACGGTGCATGCCGGTATCGACTTTGACCAATACGGCAATCTGCTGCTCAGAACCCAAGGAATCGAGCCAATCAATTTGGTGGGCTTGGTGAATCATCAGTGTCAGCGCTAATTCGGCTGCTTGTTGCACTTCGTGAACGCTTGCTGCGCCCTCTAACATGAGAATCGGCTGGGTGATGCCGGCCAAACGCAGGGATTTGGCTTCTTGTAAGGTCGCGACCGCAAAACCATCAGGGCACACTATGGCTTCTGGATGCGATAGGGCGCTGGCGCATGCGATAGCCCCATGTCCGTAACCATCGGCTTTGACGACGGCCCAGACACGGCTGTGGGGGGCTTGTTGCTTAATCGTGTGGAGATTGTGCTGCAGAGCAATAGGATCTATGCGCGCCACAGTGCCTCTATTCATCGTCAAAGTTACCCTGATAGTCAGGGGCAAGGTCTTCAAAGCGGGTGTACTTGCCAATAAAGGCCAATCGGTCGGTGCCGATAGGACCGTTACGCTGCTTGCCAGTGATGATTTCGGCAATGCCCTTGTGCTCGGTGTCTTCGTTGTAGACTTCGTCACGGTAGATAAACAGAATCAAATCGGCGTCCTGCTCGATCGCTCCGGATTCACGCAGGTCGGAGTTTACAGGGCGTTTGTTCGGACGCTGCTCGAGTGCACGGTTGAGCTGGGACAATGCCACCACCGGACAATTGAACTCTTTGGCGATACCTTTTAACGAGCGAGAGATTTCAGAAATCTCACCAGTACGGCCTTCTGTAAAGCCTTTGATTTTCATTAGTTGCAGATAATCGACCATGATCAGCGCTGGCGAGCCATGTTCGCGTGCCAGACGGCGGATGCGTGAACGCATTTCTGTCGGACTGATACCCGCGGTGTCGTCTATGAATAATGGGCGGTTACTGAGCATGTTGACCGCGGTGGTCAATTTTGGCCAATCATCGGTTCCGAGCTGGCCGGTTCTGACTTTGGTTTGGTCTATGCGGCCCAGTGACGAAATCATACGAGAGATCAACTGCTGCGCTGGCATTTCCAATGAAAAGACCAAAACTGGCTTGTCTTGGGCCATGATAGCGCCTTCCACCAGGTTCATCGCAAACGCGGTTTTACCCATAGAGGGTCGTGCCGCCACAATGATCAGTTCGCCCGGGTTGAAGCCGGTAGTGCGCTTATCCAAATTGGTAAAGTTGGTGGTGATGCCCGTGAGCGGGTCTTCACTTTCAAACAATTCTTGGATCTTCTTGACCGAATCTTTGAGTAGCGGCTTGATGCTAACGAGGGCGCCTTCATTGGGTCGATCTTCGGCGATTTTAAATACCGAACGCTCTGCTTCATCCAGTAGGGTGTCGGCGTCTCGGCCCTGTGGGTCATAAGCGGCACCGGCAATTTCGCCCGCCACACTAATCAGGCGGCGCTGAATGCTGCGTTCATGAATAATTTGGGTGTAGGCCAAGATATTCGAGACACTGGGGGTTTGCTCTACCAACTCGGTGATAAAGCTGCGGCCACCAATGCGGTCTAATTCGTTATTGCGTTCGAGCTCATTACCCACGGTGATCAGATCGAAGGGTTCGGCCAAAGCCGCCATGCGACCCATGGTGCGGAACAGAATCCGGTGGGCAGGATGGTAAAAGCTGCCGTCGGTGATAACATCTGACACATTGTCCCACTGGTGATTGTCCAGCAGTAATGCACCCAGCACAGATTGCTCGGCTTCAATAGAATGGGGTGGGACCTTTAAAGGATGCAGGTCGTCTGTTGGCGGTAGTGAACTGTCAAATGTCATGAATCGCTCTGTGTTTGTGCTAACGGGCAAAGGTTCATGTTACGGTAAAGCCGTGCGTTAAGGAATAGGAAACTGGGCCATAAAAGTTCTGGTTAACCACAGACTTCATGTTGGATTGTAGAGGCAATGATATGACAGATTCAGACGGTACCGCATTCCAGTTAATGTTGGTTGGCGTGGCACAGGATGCAGGCCTGCCTCAGGTTGGTTGTACCTGCGCAAATTGTTCGGCGGTGTTGGCTGGCAAGCTTGAAGCGGAGTCGGCTGTGTCACTGGCGATAATTGACCCCAAAGGGACTCGCTATTGGCTGGTTGATGCCACTCCCGATATTCGCGGCCAAATGGCCTTGGTGGCTGCGCGGTTCCCGCGGGCGCAGTTGTCTGGGATTCTGCTGACCCATGCCCATATCGGGCATTACACCGGATTGATGTTTTTAGGACGGGAGTCGACCAACAGCCAGTCGATGCCAGTCTATGCCAGTGCCCAACTATGTCACTTTATACGCGATCACGCGCCTTGGCAGCAGTTGGTCACCTTGGGCAATATTGCATTGCATACCATTGCCCCCGATACCCAGACAACATTGGCTGAGGGTTTGTCATTTGTAGGTACCCATGTGCCGCATCGCGGCGAATACAGCGATACCTTGGCGTTCAGTTTTCACGGAAAGCAAGACAGTGCATTTTACTGTCCTGATATCGACCGATGGTCCGATTGGGAACGTGACATCCGGGAGGTGGTCGAGGCCCATACGCTGAGCTTTTTGGACGCCACCTTTTTTGACGTGAATGAACTGCCGGGTCGAGATCTATCGACCATACCCCACCCGCTGGTGACAGACACCGTCGAGCGGTTAGCCCATTGCGAAAAAACCGTGGTGTTGATACATCTGAATCACAGCAATGCGTTGTACCAAGCAGGCACCGCAACCCAATGGGTGGCTGACAATGGACTAACGGTGGGTGCCACTGGTCAGTCGTGGGTCTTAGAATAATGCGCAGCGGATAAGCGATGGCTCGCCGATCTACGGACGAAAAAAAAGCGCCCTAAGGCGCTTTTTAACCATCAACGCGTTGCAGATTACTCTGCAGCAACGATCAGGTGCAATGTAGCATGGACTTCAGCGTGAAGCTGAACGTCGATTTCGAACTCACCAACAGTACGGATCGGGCCGTTAGGCAAACGAACTTCGTGTTTAGCAACTTCAATACCAGCCGCAGTGATCAAATCAGCTAGGTCACGAACGCCAACAGAACCGAACAACTTACCTTCGTCTCCAGCAGCAGTGTTAACCGTAAGCTCAAGTTCGTTGATCTTTTCAGCACGCGCTTGTGCGATAGACAACTTTTCCTGAGCAGCTTTTTCTAGTTCTGCACGACGAACTTCGAATTCTTCGATGTTCTTTGCGCTAGCAATAACTGCCTTTCCCTGTGGGATAAGGTAGTTACGGGCATGACCAGCTTTGACGTTCACTTTAGAACCCAAGCCGCCGACTTTGCCGACTTTTTCCAGCAGGATGACTTCCATTATTTAAACCTCGTTATCGTTGTTGTTTTGGTGATTCTTTGAAGCTGGGATGCGGGCTTTCACATCTACGAAAGCGTCAATCATTCCCAGTATCACCACCAAAGGCAACATGTAGGGCACCAAGAGCATGCCAATATACAGGGCAGCAATCCAGGGCCCACCCATATCTCTTTTAGCCATTACCGCTTGAACCCACGCCACGCCCGTTATTAATAACGGCAATATGACGGGTTCGAGTGCATACACATTCAATTTAGACACAATAAAGGCGAGAACGACTAAACCAATCACCATCCACGGCGCCAGTCGTAACTGGTGCATCTCCTGCCGAAAACCGCCAGGATTGTAGAGGCTGGATTGCCAGCTTCTGGATAACATTAAAATCAGCACTGCAAGATCTACTGATCCGCCGGCAAAAATTAATATAAACCCATTGTTCTGCGCCATGTCTTCGACAATTTGTCGGTAAACATTCGCGTCTGGAATGGTATTCAGTTGAGCCAGTAGCTGGTCCGTTACAGGATCGAAAAGGGATCCTAGAAACGTGGCTGCAATCAAACTATAGGTGATTGCGATGCCAGTGCCAGCGATCAGCGTGTAACTCCAAGCCTGAGTAGATCGTAATACTGAGGCCAAAAGTACAATGGCTGTACTGCTCAAATACAATGGCAAATAAGCCACCGTATTGCCTAAATAAATCATTCCTAGAGTGGAACCTGCCAAAGCGGCCAGTAACACCCCAATGCCTTCTGTATGCCCTTTGCGTAATGTCACTAAACCTACCAGTGCAGCGCTCAACCAAAAGGTAAAGGGCATTGCCGCACTGATTGCAGCCAAGAGATAGACATTAAAAGACCGTTTCATTGCAAATGCTGCAAGGGCTTTCATCTGTCTACGCTCCCAAGTTATTACTCGTGGCTGTCAGTGTAGGGTAGCAAGGCAATGAAACGTGCACGCTTAATAGCGGTTGCCAGCTGACGCTGGTAACGAGCACGGGTTCCAGTGATTCGACTAGGAACAATCTTGCCAGTTTCAGTGATATAACCCTTAAGGGTTTCTAAATCTTTATAGTCGATCTGCTGCACGCCTTCAGCGGTGAAGCGGCAGAACTTGCGACGACGGAAAAAACGAGCCATTACAGTATCCTCCGAGTCTTATGCTTCGCCATCAGTTTCGTCAGCTGAATCTTCTTCAACTTCCGACACGTCAGCGTCTTGTGATTTAGGGGCTGAAGTGTCTTTACGACGGCTGTCAGGCTTGCTTTCTTTCATCATCGGTGACGCTTCGGTAATGGCCGCTTTTTCACGGATTACCAAGCTACGCAAAATCGCATCGTTGAAACGGAAAGTGCTCTTCAGTTCATTGATGGTTTCGTCATCGCATTCGATGTTGAGTAGCACGTAATGTGCCTTGTGGATTTTCTGGATCGAGTAAGCCAACTGACGACGGCCCCAATCTTCATTCCGGTGTGTACTACCGCCTTTTTCGGCGATCAAGCTTGTGTAACGTTCTAGCATGGCAGGTACCTGTTCAGACTGATCAGGGTGTACCAGCAGCACGATTTCGTAGTGACGCATATGGTCTCCTCGTGGGTTTAAGCCTTCTGGACAGCAGGATTTGCTACAGTAAGGCAAGGAGTGAATCGAGTTTTCCCTATTTATAGGGAGCGCGGATACTACAGGATAAGATGAGGGGTTTCAACATTCGCGCGTTGAAAGGACGGTGTTGGCGCTGTTTGTGGGCGTATTTAGACCAACGAGTCCGTCAGTGGGGGCATTGGGCACTCTAATGCAGCGGACACCACACGCAAGAATTCAAACTCAGGTACTGTCACTGCGCCATCGTGTAATACGATATCGGCACATGCCTGCAACAGGGGCTGGCGCAAAATGAAGTTAAGATCACCCAAATGCCATAAGGCTTTGGATACTGCGTCATAGGTCACCGCGTCTTTGCTCAACAACCATTGCTGGCTTAGACCAAACGATGCCACCGTCTTTTTATAAGTGGTATTGGCGCCAGCAAAATCCTCATCATTATGAACCAGTGCCGACAACAGGGTTTGGATGGCATGATTAACGGCATCAAACTGATTGACCTTGGGTGCCGCCCGTTTCGATGGTCTTGGGAACAAGGTGATACGCAAAAGGCTCAGTACCACCCATTCATGCATGTCTAGTTGGTTATTAAAACGGCTGAGCTGTTCGATCTGTTTGATAAATTGCTTACGTTGATCGGTTTGTAAGGCTTTCAGTGTTGGCAGACCCAGTTCTAAACAGGGTAAACGCAGGGTGGCGGGCATCGATGCAATCCAGGGGCCGAGCGTTGCACACCAGGTTCGTTGCCCCTCACTCATTTGGTCTTTGGCTTGTGCGATCTGCGTGGGGTCTTGGAATTCTTTTAGAATCAGTGACAAGCAAAAGGCTTGTGCACCGTCGGTCTGCTGCAATGCGGTGCGCAGTTTTTCTGGTATGTCTCGATAGAGCTGTTGGCCCACCGCCAAGTGCGCTGGTTTGGCTGTACCCACGGTGGATAAAATACTCTGGGTGGTCATCAATAGCGGTGCTGCCATGGCACCCATACCGGCACCCACTCCGGCACCCGCACTGGCACCCGCTCCGGCACCCACTCCGGGAACGAATGCACTCGCGCCGCCACCTATTGCTGATGTAACCGGCTCCGACAGTTTCTTGGCTTGAGCCTGATGTTTCATTTTGATACTGAATTGCGGCGAAATACGGTCAATGCGCTCCTGTAATGGCGGGTGCGTTTGCAAATTGCCTAACCAATGTTGGGTGTTGGTCGTGGCGCTAATGCAGAGGTGACTGAGTGATTCTTTATGGCGAGAACGCAGTGCCGAACCTGTTTGCGCTTGTTGGATTTGATACAAAGCGCCAGCCAGACCATCCGGATTACGGGTAAATTGTACTGAGGAGGCATCGGCCAGAAATTCCCTTTGTCTGGAAACAGCGGCCTTGATTAGGCGCGCAAAAAAAACGCCGATGTTACCTATCAACCAGAGACCGATGCCCAATATCAATACGGGCAGGGCGCTAGAATCTTTTTTGCTCCTGCGGTGTGATCGGTGGCGTCCAGTGTCGATCAGAAAGATGCCAAATTGACCGATCATCACGATGCCCGACAGCATCGACATGAGCTGCAGGTTCAGTCGCATGTCACCATGGGCAATATGGCTAAATTCATGGCCAGTCACGGCCTGTAACTGGTCACGATCTAGTGTGTCGAGCAAGCCCTGGGTGACAACCATAATGGTGTCACTTAATTGGTAGCCTGCGACGAAGGCGTTGATGCCCATTTCGCGTTCCAGCACAAATAGCTGGGGAACTGGCATGCCCGATGCAATGGCCATCTCTGAGACCACATTATTGTATTGTTGGACACTGGGGTTATTTTTGAAATCACTGATGGGACGAGCGCCCACTTTTTTGGCTACAGCTGGGCCACCATCGGCAAGTTGCAGCCATTGCAGCAAGGAGCCAACGGCGATTAAAAACAAGGTGGCAGCGATAACAAATAAGCCATAGCCTGTTTGCCACCAATCTATCCAGGTGTCTAGCCAGTGAATGGCACCATTGTTGGTATAGTTGTTGGTATATAGACCGATGCCAATCCATGCCAGCCAAAATGCGACATTAACCGCAACGACAATGCTGAGCACAGCAAAAGAAAACAGGGCAATCAACTTGCCCGTTTGTCTTCTGGCTTGGTCTTGGTGCTCAAAAAAGTTCACGCTTTAGGCTCCCGATGCGCTGACCACTGCCGTTGATAGGCAGTCGATCACGACAGTCTTGGCAAATATCCGACCGGTTAGAAGGATACTTTTGGTGCTGTCTTCACCGAGGCATCTTCCACTTCAAATAGATCCGCTTCCTTAAAGCTGCTGACAGCAGCCACAATGGAGTTGGGGAAGCTCTCTTTATAGGTCTGATACACCATAACCGAGTCGTTATAAGCTTGGCGTGAAAACGACACGCGATTTTCGGTCGATTCTAGCGACTCCATCAGATCACGCATGGTCTGATCGGCTTTGAGGTCAGGGTAGTTTTCTTGTACGGCGTAAAATTGTGCCAAGGCGCCATTCAACATCCCTTCAGCAATGCCCAAATTCTTTACTGCACCGGCTTTGGCGGGATCTGCAGCGGCGGTTTTCTGGGCTGAGGCCGCTTTGTTGCGGGCTGCCATTACCCCTTCTAAGGTGTCCTTTTCATGGGCCATATAGGCTTTGGCGGTTTCCACCAAACTCGGAATCAAGTCATGACGCCGTTGGAGCTGTACATCGATTTGAGAAAAGGCATTTTTGAAACGGTTCTTCAGTGCCACGAGTCGGTTGTAGATGATGACAAAGTAGCCGATCAACAGGAGGGGTATTCCCCAAGTAATGAGCGTATTGGTCCATTCCATCGTGTTCATCCTTTGTTAGCCAAAGTGAATAGCATGCCGCGAGGCGATGACATTTACTGTAGTCCAAACAAAAATGGAAAGAAATAGATGCCTCAGCAGAATTGCTGAGGCGGTCACCTTTTTGCGTGCTATTAGGCTGTGGTCGCCAGTCCGCGTTGGCGCACTACTTCAAACAAGCAGACGCCAGTTGCCACGCTGACATTCAAGCTTGAGACACTCCCCTTCATCGGAATAAACACCAATTCATCGCAGGTTTCACGGGTAAGCCGACGCATACCGTCGCCTTCAGCGCCCATGACCAGTGCCATTGCGCCAGTTAGCTTGGCTTGGTGCAGATTCTGCGTGGCTTCGCCCGCTGTACCAATGATCCATACGCCGCTCTGTTGCAGGTATTTGAGCGTGCGTGCCAAATTGGTCACTTGGATAAACGGTACTTTTTCTGCGGCGCCACAGGCAACTTTGATCGCCGTGGCATTGAGGGTGGCGGATTTGTCTTTGGGGGCTATCACTGCGTGGGCACCTGCCGCATCGGCTGTTCGTAGCACTGCACCCAAATTGTGGGGGTCAGTTACACCATCCAATACCACCAATAATGCGGGCTCCTGTAAGCCATGTAGCAACGTTTCGAGGTCGCCTTCATCTAAGATTTCCAGTGCGGTGCATTGGGCGATTACACCCTGGTGCCGGGCATCCGGTATATCGATATTTTTGAGTAAGCGCTCGAAATCAGCTCGCGGTTGAAAGCGGATTTTAATGGCATTTTGTCTGGCAGCATCAATGACCTTTTGAATGCGCTGATCTTTGCGGTCTTTTAAAATGATGATGTCACGAACGCGCTTAGGATCTGACTCTAATACGGATAACACGGCATGAAGACCAAACTGTAGATCGGTTGACTCGGACATGCAGGGATTCCTTTTTATAAAAATAATCGCAGATGGGTGTAGATGTTCAAGATTGGGTAAGGTTAACGAACACCCAATCCGGTAAAGGTGGTGGTATCTCCAGAGGTATCGTCTGACACAATGCAGCTAACGGTATCACCTGGGCCAATGCCGGCCGATGTGATGGTATAGCCATTGGGTAAGCCACTTTGCAAGGCTAGAGCCACATCGATGCAATTGGCAATGGGATCGCCTTTGGTACCATCCACGGCACGCGCCCCATAATTAATTGCAGATGCTGAGCTTAGCGCACCGGCAACGCCTTCCAGAGTTTCTCGGTGGGCATCAGCCTTGATGTTAATAAACTTTGGGATAGCGACGGCGGTGATAATACCAATGATGACAATGACCATCACCAATTCAATCATGGTAAAGCCGTTATTCTTGACAGTCATGCTGGTCATGCGTTGTCCTTTGTCGGTATTTCTTGAAGCCTGAATTGTCTGGTAAGTGCATTACTGGCGTATTGCCAGACCAACAACTCTTGTGGCTCCTCGTAATCTATAAACGGCAGTGTAAAAGATTTATGTGCTGCTGTCATCTTGACCCAGCACCCCCTCAACGGAGGCGCTGGCAGTCGTGATTAGGCTTTTTTGGGTTTGGGTTTACGCTTTTTCTTGGCCGGGGCCTTCGCGACTACCCCAGGACCACCAGCCTTTTTAGGGGCGCGTTTTTTCTTGCCTTTATTACCACTCTTTTTGCCTGCCTTGTCTGTAGCGCTGCCGGCTGCCTTCTTACCCGTGGTGCTTTTGGGAGAGGTGCCGTCAGCTGCTGTGGTCTTTCGTGATTTGCCACTGCGACTTTTCGACTTTTTGGAGGCCATACCACCGGTATCTACTGGGCCATTTTCGTCATAGAGTTCAAAGTCGATCTTGCGTTCGTCTAGGTCGACACGGGCAACGCGTACGGTGACTTCGTGACCGAGCGCATACACTTTGCGGGTGTGCTCGCCTACCAAACGGTGTTTGGCATCATCGTAATGGTAGTAGTCCGCACTCAAGCCGGTAATATGCACCAGGCCTTCGACAAACACTTCGTGGAGTTGCACAAACAAGCCAAAGGGTACGACCGCTGTTACTTTCCCGTGAAACACGCTGCCAATATGCTCTTCCATGTATTCGCATTTCAGCCATGACATGACATCTCGTGTGGCATCATCGGCGCGCCGTTCTGCCATGGATGACTGTTCGCCCAATACCAGCATGTTTTCAATGTTGTAAGGGTAGGTGATGTTTTTGCTGATAACCGTGCAATGGGGCACCCGGCGCACCAAGGGCGTATCTCGGTCACTGTGAATGACACTGTTGATTGCGCGGTGCATGGTCAGATCAGGGTAGCGTCGAATGGGTGACGTGAAGTGTGCATAGCCTTCATAGCCTAATCCGAAGTGACCTTCATTTTCAGGTTGATAAACCGCCTGACTCAATGACCGCAAAATAACCGTCTGTACCGTTAATACGTCATCGCGCTTATGTACCACATCCAGCAGTGTTTGAAAGTCTTTGGTTGCCGGTTTTAGCCCGCCACCCAGATGCAATCCCAATTCGCCCAAATAGCCACGCAGCTTTTCGAGTTTGTCTAGACCCGGACCTTCATGGACACGATACAACCCGGGGATCTTCAGCTGGGTCAGAAAGTCTGCTGCACAGGTGTTGGCAGCAAGCATACATTCTTCGATGAGTTTGTGGGCATCGTTGCGCACCACGGGTACGATTTCAGAAATTTTCTTGTGGTCGTCAAAAATGATGCGGGTTTCGGTGGCTTCAAAGTCGATGGCACCGCGGGTTTTGCGGGTGCGAAGCAACTGCTGAAAGAGGTCATACAGCACCCTGACATCCTGCACCACAGGCGCAAATTTGGTCAAAGCAGCCTGACCTTTTTCAGTGTCTGGCTCTTGTAGAAAAGCGGCGACTTCGGTGTAGGTCATGCGGGCGTGAGAGTGAATCACACCTTTATAAAACTGGTAGCTGGTCACGACACCAGAGGCGTCAATCGCCATCTCACATACCATCGCCAAGCGTTCAACGTTGGGGTTGAGCGAACAAATGCCGTTGGATAACGTGTGTGGCAACATCGGAATCACCCGCTCAGGAAAATACACTGAGGTGGCGCGGTTGGTAGCCTCGACATCCAAAGCCGTGCCGGGCATCACATAGTGTGAAACATCAGCAATGGCAACATAGAGGTTCCAACCTCCATTGGCTGTGGCCTTGGCATAGACTGCATCGTCAAAGTCACGTGCATCTTCACCATCAATGGTCACAAAGGGGATGTTGGTTAAATCAAAACGGTCTTTGTGGTCTTCTGGCCGCACCGACTGCGGTACTGTATCGGCTGCGCGGGCCACGGCTTCAGGCCATTCATTGGGAATGCCAAAGCTTTGGATGGCAATGTCGATTTCCATGCCAGGCGCCATGTGCTGGCCCATGACCTCAACCACTTTGCCCACCGGCTGCTGTCGAAATTTGGGTTGTGAGATGATGTCGACCACCACAATGTCGCCGTCCTCAGGTACGGTAGTACCGTCCAGATTGATCATGACATCTAGGGTCAGGCGTCGGTTTTCCGGCGTGACAACGCCCATGCCTCCGACGCGCTTAAATCGGCCAACGAGCTGTTGGGTGTTGTGTGTGACAACATCGACAATCTTGCCTTCGGGGCGGCCCTTGTAGTCTTTGCCCATGATGCGCACCAGGGCTTTGTCACCGTCAAATACACAGGTCATTTGCAACGGGTTAATAAATACGTCGGCTGAGCCGTCTTCTGGAATGAGAAATCCAAATCCATCGGGGTGCCCGCGTACCACGCCTTGCGTGAGGTGCATCTTGTTCACACTGCCAAACAGACCAGATCGTGCCACGCGCAGTTGGCCATCTCTTACCATGGCATTGAGGCGTCGCCGTAGGGCTTCAATTTGTTCGTCGCCCGAGATGCCGAGGTCATTTGCGATGTCGTGTAAGTTGCCTAGGCCAGAGCGTTCGGCCATATAGGAGCCAATCATTTCACGAGAGGGGATGGGATTGGCGTAGTTGTCTGCTTCGCGTTGTGCGAAGGGATCCTGACTGGATTTGCGACGGATAATATTGGTATTCCTTTGTGGTAATAATGGGTGCTTAAATTTTGTACTGATGGTAGACCATTTTTAACAGATTGGCATGAAGTAATTCACAGGTAGAAGATGACGGGTTAAAAAGGGTACGAAAACAAGGGTTATGGTAACACAGGTTATGAAAACAGGGGTTATGGTGACGCGGTATTTATCCGTAATGAAAACAAAGGGAAGCCAGTGGCTTCCCTTTACGTACCCTAAACTGCGAAGCTGTGTCGCAGTATAATGGTTTCAACACGGTCTGGGCCGGTTGATACGATATCGATCGGAGCGCCTACGGCTTCTTCGATAAATCGGATATAGGCGACAGCATTAGCTGGCAGCTGTTCCATAGTTTGTGCGCCATAGGTGGATTCAGTCCAACCCGGCAGGTCAACATACTGAGGAACCAAGCGGTCAAAAGCTTCCGCATTGTCAGGCCAAGATACGTCATTGCCGCTCTGGTCTTTATAGCCGATGCAGACGCGGATGGTGTCGAGGCCGTCCAAAACGTCTAGCTTGGTTAAGCAGATACCGCTGATCGAGTTAATGCGAATGCTGTGTTTTACCAGCACAGCATCGAACCATCCACAACGACGGGCGCGACCAGTAGTGGTGCCCACTTCATGGCCTTTTTCTGCCAAATACTTGCCGTTGTCGTCAAACAATTCGGTTGGAAATGGACCCGAACCGACACGTGTGGTGTACGCCTTCGTAATACCGATGATGTAATCGAGGTACAAAGGACCTACGCCAGAACCGGTAGCAACGCCACCCGCCGTGGTGTTTGATGAGGTCACGAACGGGTAAGTGCCGTGGTCGATGTCTAGCAATGAACCCTGTGCGCCTTCAAACATGATGTTGCCACCGCTGTTGCGGATGTCATGCACCAAGTTGACGGTATCCAACACGATATCCTTCAACGACTCTGCCCAGCTGTTCGCCAAGTCGAGTGTTTCCTGATAATCGATTTCTGTCTGCCCATAATACTGGGTCAACATGAAGTTATGGTAATCCATCAATTCACGCAATTTGGCTGGAAATTCAGGCTGATACATATCACCGACGCGCAAACCGCGGCGAGAGACTTTGTCTTCATAAGCTGGACCAATGCCCCGACCGGTCGTGCCGATTTTGGCTTTGCCACGCTTCAATTCGCGTGCCTGATCCAATGCGCAATGGATCGGCAAAATCAACGGACAGGCGTTGCTCAACTTCAAGCGGTCACGTACGGGAACGCCGCGGCCCTCTAATGCAGCCATTTCTTTGAGCAGGGCGTCTGGTGCAACCACCACGCCATTCCCAATGATGCACTGTACGCCAGAGCGCAATATGCCAGAGGGGATGAGGTGAAGTGCCGTTTTGACACCATCGATGACTAGCGTATGGCCTGCATTGTGACCGCCTTGAAAGCGAACCACTGCATCAGCTTTATCGGTCAATAAATCGACCACTTTACCCTTACCTTCATCACCCCATTGGGTGCCTAAAACCACGACATTCTTGCCCATAGCGAGAGCCTTACCTTTGATGTTGGTTAAATATCTTTGACGACCCAATGGCCATCCTGATGAACAAGCATCTGATTGCAATGCAATTGTTCGGGGGTTTCGTTAGCCATCATGGCTTGAACAACGCGACGCTGCTCTTGTCGTAACTGTGTGACTGTTTCATGCAAGCCAGGTTCGCCTTTGAACGGCGCAAAAATAGCCGGTGTCTCAGCCGTTTTTTCGACCAGTTTGGCCAATACTTTGAGATCAGAGCTAAATCCGGTAGCGGGTCGGCTGCTGCCAAAAACAGTGCCAGTGGCATCATAACGACCACCCTTAGCCACTGCATGACCAAAGCGCGGCGTAAAGGCCGAAAAGACCAAGCCCGTGTGATAATTGTAGTCTTTGAGTTCAGCCAAGTCGAAATTCAGCGTCACATTGGGATACCGTGTTTCGATGGCATCGGCAATTTTATTGAGACGGTCTAGATGGCCAGTAATGGTTTGTCCTAAATGGCCGTAGGCAGTGTAGGCTTTACGTAATGCTGCGCGTGAACCGCAGTATTGGTTTAGGTCTGCAACCAATTGCATGTCAGGGTAGTCTGACGCATGCAGGGCGATAAACTGTTCAAGATCCGGCATCGAACGGTCACGGACCAGTTGATACAATTGGCGATCGATTGCCTCTGGTAAATCCATTGACAGGGTGAGGTTGTGGTAAATGGCCACATGCCCCAGGTCGAGCGTCAGGTCTTCAATACCGAGATTTTGCAACATCTCTAGCATCAGGCTGACAATTTCTATGTCTGCCGCCACGCTCTTAATGCCATATAGCTCGGCGCCTACTTGAATCGGACTTCTTGAGGCGTGAATGCTGGCAGGGCGGGTGTGCAAAACCGGGCTGGAATAGCAATAGCGCGCAGAATTTTCTTGGTGCATCGAATGGACGTCCATACGAGCAACCTGCTGGGTGTTGTCGGCAGAGAGGCCCATCATACGACCGCTGAGTTGGTCCGTAATCTTGAACGTCAACAAATCAACGTCGTGTCCGACCCCAGTTAATAGGCTTTCAAGATACTCAGCCATGGGAGGGATGACGAGGTTGTAGCCCCAGGTACCCAGAAGATCGAGCACTTGTCTGCGCAAGAACTCAATGTTTGCCGCTTCTGGCGGCAATATTTCTTCGATACCATCTGGCAGCAGCCAGCGTTCAACTTGTGTCATTTATGTCATCCAACAGGCGTAAAAAAACCGGGGTGTCCCGGTTAACGAATTCTACCTGCAAACGGTGTCTAATTGCCAGTGTTTGAATGCCGTAAGCCCGGTGTTCGGGACTTACAACATTCGCACCTGTTCATACTACTTGCCAGACTGCGCGTTTAAGTACTTGAAGAAGTCGCTGTCAGGTTCCATCACCATGATGTCGTTGCCTGAAGCAAAGGTGTCTTCATAAGCTCTTAGGCTACGAACGAAGGCGTAGAACTCGGCATCTTTGTTGTACGCATCAGCGTAAACAGAGGCCGCAACCGCATCACCTTCACCACGAATGGCTTCGGCTTGCTTATAAGCGTCGGCAGCAATAACGATCTTTTGACGATCGGCATTGGCTTTGATCTTTTCAGCTTCTTCACGACCACGTGAGCGACGTTCCTGAGCTTCCTTTTCACGCTCAGTACGAATCTGACGGAAAACGTTTTCAGATACGTCTGAAGGTAGATCGATGCCTTTGACGCGGACGTCCAGTACTTCAATACCCAATTGTGCCGTTGCTACTTCGTTGACCTTTTCGGTGATGATACGCGTGAGCATGTCGCGCTCGCCAGAGACCACTTCGCTCTGCGTACGCTTACCAAACTCAGAACGCAAACCATCGTTTACACGAGAGGTCAGTACGGTCATGGCTACCGATTCTTGACCACCAGAGGTTGCCTGGTAGTAGAGACCCGGATTGGCGATACGCCACTGGACATAGCTGTCTACTTCAAGGAACTGATCTTCCTTGGTGATAAAGCGCTCTTTGCGAATATCCAAGTTGATCAATCGACCTTCAAACTTACGCACCGTATTGAAGAATGGCATTTTGACGTGAATCCCAGGTGGGATATCGTCAATTTCCATTTCACCAAAGTACAGCAAGATGCCGCGCTCTTTCTCACTGATGATATAGAGGCTGTTGGCTGCAATAAAAACGGCAAATGCCACCAGGATCGCACCAAAAAATGATTTATTTGTCATGATGCTTCTCCTTAGTTTCCAGTCCGAATCAAACCGCGTTTACGAAATTCTTCGATAATGCCGTCGGTTAATTCACTCATTTCAGAGGAGGACAAATTAGTAACACCGCTGGTCAACATCGAATCGTTTGCATTGTTCGCGATAGTCGCTGCTGCTGCGCGTTTAATCTGATCCAAAGGAAGATACATCAAGTTATTACCAGTGCTCACGTCAACCAAAATCTTATTGGTATTGGCATAGATTTCAGAGATCGTTTCTAGGTAAAGACGCTGGCGTGTGACTTCAGGTGCCTTTACGTATTCGGCGTATAGTCGGTTGAAACGTGTTGCTTCACCTTCTGCGCGCGCGATGATCTGTTCACGATAACCATTGGCTTCTTCGATTTGACGCTGTGCCAAACCACGTGCTTCAGGAATGATCTGATTTGAATAGCGTTCTGCTTCGTTCTTGAAACGCTGTTCATCCGCTTCGGCCTTGATCACGTCATCATAAGCAGGACGTACTTCAAGTGGCGGGCTCACGTCAGCAAAGTTGACCTGGGATACGACGATACCGGTGCCGTAGTCATCAAGCAGACTCTGAAGGCGCAGCTTCATTTCATTAGCCAATCGTGAACGACTGGATGTCATGACTTCACGCATAAGAGAGCCACCCACCACATTTCTGAGGGCAGATTCTGACGCGTGCTCTAAGACACGATCAGGGTTCTGTACCACCAGCGCAAAATTACGCGCATCGGTTGCTTGCCACTGAATGTTGTAGCTGACTTCAACAATGTTTTGGTCTTTGGTCAACATGCGAGATTTATCAGAATATTCTCGGATGTCAGTCACCACGACTTTTTCTACAGTGTCGACAAATGGCACTTTAAATTGCAGGCCAGGCTCTGTCACTGCGTTGAATTTACCCAAACGCAGCACAACACCACGTTCACGTGCATCAACGGTATAGACCGAATTCACTGCAGCGATGGCAACACCAGCAATGAGCAAGCCAATAAAGATAAAGGAGCCGGAAGCACCATTACCTGGACCGCTGCCATTACCACGGTTGCCGCCACGGCCTTTGCCCAGTAGTCCTTTTAGCGTCTGATCCATCTTTTTAAACAGTTCATCGAGGTCTGGTGGACCGTCGTTGCCCTTTTTTGGGTTGCCCCATGGATCCTTATCATTATTGCCACTTGGTGGCTCGTTCCAGGCCATGTTTATCTCCGTTGCTATGTCTCAAAAAATTCTTTTTCAGGCGGCTGTATAAACCGACTGGCGGGTATTCCGGTTTGTGCTAGTGCTTTTTTAAAAGCATCCATTTCCATTCGGACGTGCAGCACAATGTTGCCATTCTCTAGGTATTCTTCATTTAATACGGCCTTTTTCTCAAAAAGCAATGCCCTGAGCTGACCATCTTTGGGTAATAGTTCTAACTTGCCATCAAAAATATCCTGTGCCAGTAGTTCTGCAATGGCACTGATCAATAGTTCCTTACCCTGACCGGTTATTGCGGATACCCATACACGACGGGGTTTGCCGCTGGTATCTCTTTCAATAATAGGCTCAAAATTATGCAACAAATCGATTTTATTATAGACCTCAAGCCGTAATACGTCATCGGCGCCGATTTCGGCCAATACATTTTCAACTTGTTCAATTTGGTGAATGCGGTCGCCAGAAGCGCAGTCGACTACGTGCAGGATGAGATCCGCTTCAATGGTTTCTTGTAATGTCGCTTTGAAGGCATCAACGAGTTTGTGCGGCAAGTGGCGAATAAAGCCTACCGTGTCGGCCAAAATAACGTCGCCTAGGTCGGTGACATGCATTTTCCGTAACGTTGGATCAAGCGTCGCGAACAACTGGTTCGCTGCATAAACCTCTGCATCGGTCATGTGATTGAACAGGGTTGATTTGCCCGCGTTGGTATAGCCCACTAAGGATACCGTGGGTGTCGCCGAGCGACTCCGCATACGCCGGCCTTGATCGCGTTGCTTTTCGACCTTTTTCAACCGAGACAATAAGTTATTGACCCGCACGCGCAATAATCGACGGTCGGTTTCGAGCTGGGTTTCACCAGGGCCGCGTAAGCCGATACCGCCTTTTTGACGTTCAAGGTGGGTCCAGCCACGTACCAAGCGGGTGGCTTGATAATTGAGCTGTGCCAATTCAACCTGAAGTTTACCTTCATGGGTACGGGCACGCTGCGCAAAGATATCGAGAATCAGTCCTGTGCGGTCTAGTACCCGGCATTCAACAATGCGTTCAATGTTGCGCTCTTGGCTAGGGGAAAGACTGTGGTTAAACAAGACAACGTCAATCTCATGCTCAATAACGGCCGCACGAATTTCGTCTACTTTGCCTTTACCCACAAAGGTTTTGGGATCGCGAGCACGGCGGGTGCCATTGATTACGGCAATGGCATTAGCGCCTGCAGACAAAACCAGTTCTTCAAATTCGCGGGGATCTTCCTTATCGTCGCCTTCAGGAAATTCAATATGGACCAGAAGTGCGCGGTCCCCGCCAGTATCTCGTTCAAAAAACAAGGTGTTGTATTAACTCCGGAGTTATTCTTCGGTGGGCTCTTCGTCTTCTTGTGGCAGCTTCACATTACGCGCTGGCACGACAGTAGAGATAGCATGCTTGTACACCATTTGGCTGACAGTGTTTTTCAGCAAAATGACGAACTGATCAAAGGATTCGACTTGGCCCTGTAGCTTAATTCCATTAACCAGGAAGATGGATACAGGGATGCGCTCTTTGCGCAATGCGTTTAAGTAAGGGTCTTGTAAGCTGTGCCCTTTTGACATGGTGTGCTCCTAATTTTTCAATTCACCACCAGATTGGATCAAAGTGACCCTAACCTCCATTTGATGGTGTAGCGGTAGTAAAGCGCAATGGCTTTACTAAAATGGGCTGCTTATTTTTTTCCACTGCCCTTATCTGAACAGGGAGACAGTCGTTTCATTTGCAGTACCAAACCTATGTTTACTGAACCCAGTTTTCATTTTTAATGAGGAACTGACAGACCTGTTCAGTTAATTGTGGATCCATGCTGTCAAACCACTGAATGTCGGGCCAACGCCTCAGCCATGTCAGTTGTTTTTTAGCCAATTGTCTGGTGGCGATAATACCCCTTTCTATCATGGCTTCATAGGTATATGTGCCATCTAAATAATCCCACATTTGGCGGTAACCCACACTGCGAATCGCAGGCAGATCGGCATGAAGCCTAGGATTTTCTCTGAGCCGTACCACTTCCTGCTCAAAACCGTCGGCGATCATTTTACGAAATCTTTGCTCAATTCTCTGGTGCAGTTGCGCGCGGTCACCAGGGTTGAGGGCAATTTGGATGATGGGCCAAGGATGTATGGGTGCTTTTTGTTCATCCCACAATGCGGTGATTGACCGGCCAGTGGTCAGAAATACCTCCAATGCGCGGATGACCCGCTGTGGATTATTCAGGTCTATACGGTCGGCGCACAGAGGATCAAGGGTCAGTAAGTAGTCTGCCAAACCCTCAGGTCCCTGTGTATCTAGATGGGTGTTGAGGGTGGCGCGGACCTCTGGGGTGGCTTCTGGCAATCCGGTGGCCATGCCATCCAGTAGCGCTTTGAAATACATCATGGTGCCACCGACCAACAATGGGATACGGCCGTTTTGATGGCTGTGCTCTATGTGTGCGGTTGCTGCTGCGCAAAAGGCCGCGGCGGACCACACGTCTTCAGGTTCTACGATGTCGATCAATTGGTGGGGTGCAGCGGCAAGTTCAGCGGCTGTGGGTTTGGCGGTACCAATGTCCATGCCCCGATAAATGAGAGCTGAATCCACCGATATAATGTCGCAGGGGTAACGCGCCACCAGATCCATCGCCAAACCGGTTTTACCCGACGCGGTAGGACCCATAATAAATACCACGGGTAACATTACTGGCCCCGTAAGAATAATTTATCGAGCTGCGCTAGGCTGAGCTGCACCCAGGTTGGGCGCCCGTGGTTGCATTGGTCACTGCGTTCGGTGGCTTCCATATCCCGCAGTAAACCATTCATTTCCGCGATAGTCAGCTGGCGGTTCGCTCGAATAGATCCGTGACAGGCCATGCTCGCCAGAATATCGTCGCGGGCACTGGTAATGGCGTGGCTGCTGCCATGTTCAGCGATATCATTCAACACACTGAGTACCAGAGGCTCAGGGTTGGCTTGATATAAGAATGCGGGAATGCAGCGAATGAGCAAGCGGTTATCGTCAATGACGGTGACTTCAAATCCGAGTGTTGCGAGGGTCTCACCCTGTTGCTCTGCTGTTTCCGTTTGAAATGCGGTGGCGGATATGGCGAGCGGGACCAGTAGGGGCTGAGCCTGCAAGGATTGTTTGTCACTGGCTGACTTGAGTCGTTCGTAGGTGATGCGTTCGTGCGCCGCATGCATATCGACCAGAATCAGACCTTGGGTGTTTTGCGACAAAATATACACGCCATGCAACTGTGCGACCGCAAAACCCATGGGGTGTTGCGTGTTGGTCGGTAGTGCAGTCCCTTGTGTTAATTGGGGAAGGGCCTGTAGTTGCGCGGCAATGGCGCCCTCATTAACGCCCTCATAATGGGTGCGCGGTGCGGGTTGCCAGCTGATCTCGTTTTGCTGGGTTGGCGACGGCGAACCCAAGGGTACAGGCGGCGGCAAATAACTGTCGGGTAAAGAGGCCGGTGATAGGTCGGCCGTTTTGGGCCGTACCGAACCGATGGCTTTATGCAGTTGGTGAAAAAGGAAGTCGTGTACCAAACGACTTTCTCGGAAACGCACCTCATGTTTGGTCGGGTGTACGTTGACGTCGACCAGTTTGGGGTCGAGATCCAAATAGAGCACAAATGCGGGGTGTCGGCCGTGAAACAAGACATCGCGATAGGCCTGTTTGACGGCGTGGGCCACTACCCGATCACGTACCGGACGGCCGTTGACAAAAAAGAATTGGTAGTCAGCTTGGCTGCGATTATAGGTGGGCAAGCCAATCCAGCCACTGAGACGCAAACCGGAGGCCTCCGCTTCGATAGAGAGCGCCTGCTTCGCAAAGTCGGGCTGCAAAACCTGGCCTAGTCGGTGTTCTTTGGCCGTTTGGTTGTTGCAGGGGTGTAGCTGATATACCACTTTTTGGGCGTGGCGCAATTGGATGCTGATATCAAAATGGGCCAAAGCGATACGTTTGATTACATCGTCAATGTGTGAAAATTCGGTCTTGGTAGTCTTGAGGAACTTGCGACGCGCTGGGGTGTTAAAAAACAAGTCCCTAACTTCGACGGTGGTACCGATGGGGTGCGCACAGGGTGTAACCTCGGTCGCCATGTCGCGGCCAGACGCGGTGACCTGCCAACTATGGTCTTGGTCTTGGGTGCCCGATAACAGGGTTAATCGGCTAACGGATGCCACGGACGCCAAGGCTTCACCACGAAAGCCCAGCGTTGCCACGCCTTCCAAATCCTGTAAGTCCGTTATCTTACTGGTGGCATGGCGACTAAGGGCCATCGGCAGATCTTCTTTAGAGATGCCTTGCCCGTTGTCCTTCACCCGTATCAGGGCCACGCCACCGTCATCAATCTCAATCTGTAACTGCGTTGCGCCAGCATCTAACGCATTTTCTACCAGCTCCTTGACCACAGACGCTGGGCGCTCGACCACTTCTCCAGCAGCAATTTGGTTGGCAAGTCGAGGTGATAACAGGTGTATGCGACTCATGATGGCGCTCTCTTAAGGTGTTTCGATGTTACGAAGCACCAGGAATTTTGAGCACTTGGCCCACGCGGATGTTGCTATTGGAAAGGCCATTGAGCGCCCTAATTTGTGACACGCTACTGCGGTATCGTGCCGCAATTTCAGACAGGGTGTCACCCCGTGCAACAGTATGGCTATAGATGGTAGATGAACGGTTTTCGGCGAGCCAGGTACCAGGCGTTGGGTTGCTATAGAAGTAGTCTTTTATGCCGGATGCAATGGCCTTGGCCAGATTCCTGCGATAGCCGGCTGAGCCTAGATTGCGTTCTTCAGTCGGGTTAGAAATGAAGCCTGTTTCGACCAGGATGGAGGGGATGTCAGGTGATTTTAACACCGCGAATCCCGCCTGTTCGACGTTGCTCTTGTGTAACTTGGCAACCCTGCCCATGGGACCTAATATTTTCTCACCGACCTGCAAGCTGGCATTGAGTGAATATTCCATCGACATGCCGACCAATACTGAGCGCAACACATCGTCTTTGTTTTCAAGGCTGATACCGCCGACGCCACCGATGATGTCTGTGGCGTTCTCACGGTCTGCCAAGTAGCGAGCGGTGGCACTGGTGGCACTTTTTTGCGACAGGGCATACACAGATGCGCCGTTGGCTGCGGGGTGTGTAAAGGCATCGGCGTGTATTGACACAAACAAATCTGCTTGATGCTTTCTGGCAAGGTCGCGTCGACCCTGTAAGGATATATAGTAATCGCCCGAGCGTATCAGTACTGCTCGAAACCCCGGTGTCGCGTTGATGTTGTCGGCCAGCTCTTTGGCAATAGACAACACGATATGCTTTTCTTTGGTTTTTGAGGGCCCAATGGCACCGGGATCTTCACCGCCGTGCCCGGCGTCAATAGCAATAATCAATGGGCGGTCGCCGCGGGCAACGTCAGATGCCGCCTTGGATTGCTTTGCGGGTCCTGACGTAGGGGCTGCTACCGTTATGTTATTGGATTGTGGGTCGTTTTGTCTGAATAGGTCGACCACCAGACGGTGCCCATATTGTTCGTTGGGAGGTAACACAAATGTTTTTAATTGCATCACCGTGTCGAGGTCTAACACGATACGCAGGCCCGTGACGTCTTTTGCAGCGTAACGGATGTTAACAATGCCTGAATTGTCGAGGACGACATCGCTGGTGCTGGCACTCATCGTGCTGTGTTTGAGGTCGATGACCACGCGTTCCGGTCCGTGAAGCTGGAAAACCGAGTGTTCAACGTTGCCTGACAGGTCAATAACCAGTCGGGTATTGTCGGGAGCAGGCCAAATTCTGAGGTTGCCGACATCTGCAGCCAGGGCCACTACTGACACCCAGCTTAGGGTCAAAAGCACCGCTATTGGTCGGATCATCCGTTTTACCAGTCCTGACACCATGTATTTCCTATTGTGCTATGGGATTGAATAACGAGCTCGCGTCCGTCGCCTTGAGCGATGAGTCGGATACTGAGATCGGCTGGCGGCAAAATGGGTGCGCCTTTATCAGGCCATTCTATCAAACAAATACTGCGGTCATCGAAATAACTGTCCATACCCAAATATTCGAGTTCTTCTGGGTCATCGATTCGATAGAGGTCGAAGTGGTGAACCTCGAAGGTATCGAAGTCGTAAGATTCCACCAGGGTATAGGTAGGGCTCTTGACCGAATGCGGCCAGCCAAATGCCCGAATAATGGCCCGCGACAAGGTAGTCTTGCCCATGCCGAGATCCCCGATGAGGTAAACCACGCCGCTGCGATGTCGATCAAAACCGGCGCGCAGTCGCAGTCCTAACTGGGTCATTACTTCTTCATCTGGCGCTTGCCAATGGATCGCGGTCATCAAGGTCGAATTCGTTATGTCGTTGGCGGGATGTTACCACAATTTACTAAAAAATCAGGGGGCAAAAACGTCAAATAGCGGCTGCTTCTGTTACTTTCAGCTGAGGTGACCCATAATGGCCGCTATTCATTAAGGTAGGTTGTATGTCAGCGGCAGATTTGAAAGAAACGATGAGGCAGATGGCGCTGGATATGGGGTTCCAACAGGTGCATTTTACGCGCCCTGATGTGTCCCATTATCAAGCACAGCATTGGTCCCAGATTGAGGCCGGTTACCACGCGGATATGGATTGGCTTGAGCGCAATACGGACGTTCGCTACCACCCGGAATCACTGCACCCCGGTACGCAAACGGTGATACTGGTTCGGCTGGATTATTTGATGGACCGAGATGCTGCTGTTATCGCCTCTGACCGGGGAGACATTGCCCAGTATGCCGTAGGTCGTGACTACCACAAGGTTATGCGGCGACGTTTGACCCAGTTGGGCCATGAGATTCAAGCATTGTTGGATCCCATCGGCTTTAGGGCATTTGTCGATAGTGCACCGGTATTGGAGCGCCAATTGGCTGAGCAAAGTGGTATGGGCTGGATTGGCAAAAATACCCTGCTATTGAATGAGCAGGCGGGTAGTTGGTTTTTTCTCGGTGAATTGTTTTTAACTTGCCCGATTGAGCCCGATCCTCCGCGCACCACGCAACATTGCGGCAGCTGTACGTCTTGCTTGGATACCTGTCCGACCGATGCTTTTGTCAAAGAAGGCGTTTTGGACGCCGCCAAATGCATCTCTTATCTCACCATTGAAAACGCGGGACCTATTCCTGAGCGTTATCGAAAGGCCATAGGTAACCGAATTTATGGTTGCGACGAATGCCAATGGCGCTGCCCTTTCACCAAATTTGCACCCCTGTCGACCGAAGCTGATTTCCAGCCAAGGGCAGCCATCTATCAGCGACCTTTAGATGAGCTGTGGCAATGGCAAGAAGACCAGTTTTTAAGCCGTATGGAAGGATCACCCATTCGGCGAATCGGCTACCAATCTTGGTTGCGCAACATTGCCGTAGCGATGGGGAATTCGGGTCGAAAGGATTGGGTGCCACTGTTGGCCGCCCGCAGAGAGCATACGTCTGCTTTGGTACAAGAGCACATTGATTGGGCGATTGCCCAACTCAATGCGTCCTGCGATCCAGTAACGGTTAGCCCTGATTGATAAAGGACTTACGGTAATACTGTAGCTCTTCAATTGACTCTCGGATGTCAGCTAATGCCAAATGCTGTCCTGTTTTGGCCGGTGCACCGGTCAAGTCGGGACGCCATCGCTTAGCCAATTCCTTGAGGGTCGATACGTCGATCAAACGATAATGACACCATTGTTCTAGCAGGGGCATGTAGGCAATCAGAAAGCGGCGGTCTTGCCAGATAGAATTGCCACACAGCGGTGATTGACCGGGTTCAGTCCAGGCTTTAAGAAATGCCAGTGTCTGTGCTTCGGCTTCGGCCAAAGACAAGGTGCTGTCTAGTACCTTTTGGGTCAGCCCCGAGGCGCCATGGTGCTCGGTGCACCAGCTGTCCATGGCATCCATGATGCTTTTTGGCTGGTGAATAACGAGATTGGGTCCTTCTGCGAGGATATTCAGATCATTGTCGGTTACAATGGTAGCCATCTCAATGATGTGGCAGGTTTGCGGATCTAACCCAGTCATTTCAAGATCAATCCAAATTAAAGGTGGGCTTGTCGCCATGCTGGGTATCTCCAAATAAAGTGTGGCTATAGCATATATCTAAATAGGAAATCATGGCAAAGCGAAATCTGACCAAACAGCAATTACATCGGATTCAAACAATCCAGAATGAAAAAGTTGCCCGTACCAAAAAGCGAGAAGCGCGCGTCGATGACGTCGTGGATTCAGGTGATTTAGGACCAGAAGTGGATGGTCTGATCATTGCGCACTTTGGTGTCACGGTGGACGTTGAAGATGCCGACGGGACACGATTTCGGTGTCATAAGCGGTCTATGATTCCGGCCTTGGTGACGGGTGATCGTGTTATTTGGCGGTTGGGCAAAGATGGCACGGGTGTGGTAGTGGCTTTGCAAGACCGAACCTCGGTGCTGAACCGACCGGATTCGCGCGGTACGCTCAAGCCAGTGGCTGCCAATATTGATCAGATATTTGTGGTGGTATCGCCGGCGCCAGAAACGCCTGCCAACCTTATTGACCGATATCTGGTGGCAGCACATGCCAGCCATATTGCTCCCGTATTGCTATTCAATAAGCGTGACCTGATTACGGAGGATCATCCCTTTGCTGCTTTACGGCGGGAATATGAGGCCTTGGGCTACGACACCCTGTCGATTTCAGCATTGGAATTAGATGGTCTGGCACCCCTGCAAACACGCATGGCCAATCGGACATCGATATTTGTCGGTCAGTCGGGCGTCGGGAAATCCTCTTTAATTAACGTGTTGTTACCCGGTACTGAGTCACGTACCGCAGAAATCTCGGTCTCGACTGGCAAAGGGCGTCACACCACGACCACTGCGGTGCTCTATCATTTAAATACCACCGGATATCTGATTGATTCGCCGGGTATTCGAGAGTTTGGGCTTTGGCATATCGATAAAGACCAGCTGTTTGATGGCTATCCGGAGCTGTCGCAATTGGGTGGCTGTCGTTTTCGCAATTGTCAGCATGTCAATGAGCCATCCTGTCGCTTGAAAGAGGCGGTAGAAACCGGTGAGTTGCTCGAGCGCCGCTATCTGAGCTACTTGGGAATCCGAGATTCATTGGACGAAGTAGAAATGAAAACTGGCCCTCAGTAGCAGAGGGTTAAAGCACCCCGTTGGGATGTTATAGTACATGCCAAAAAGGTAATATAAATTTTGTGTGGCCATCAGATGGCCAGAATATAGTAAGCACTGGGTTTGAAGTATAGGAACGACAGTGGCATTGAGTGAGATCGGATTATGACGGTAAGCAAAGAAGCCCGCGTTTGGCTAGACGGGCTGGCGCAAGACCTTGCAATCATTACACCTCAGATGAAGTTGCACCAGGCAAAAGACTCGGTGGCAGATCTGGTGGTGTTGATTCGTCTCGACCCCCTGTTGAGCCTGCAAATATTCGGCCACGGCTATGCGGTATCACCCAACAAAGACGCCTTTCTGTCCTTGTCCGACGCCATTAATCAAATTGGTATCGACGCGCTATTGGTATGGACCAGCGAACTGCCTCGCTTAGATCCACATAGCAGCAGTACCCGTTTGTTAATGACCACCATTGGCGACAGCATGGTAACAGCGGCGCTGTTGGCGCATTGGCATAAAGCGCGTCAGATTGAGTGGAAAGAAGCAGATCATTGGGCTTGTTTATTTAGTCAGACCATCCGTTGGATGGTGGCCTATAAAGACCCCATGTTGGTTGAAGGTATTGAATTTCGAATCAACCAGGGCGAGCAAATTGAATCAGTGTATGCACAGGTGTTTGGATTTGGGTATAACGCCTGTTCAGAAGCCATTGCCGAACGCTTTCAGGTGCCCACGATTGCGCTGTTAGATGCAGTAGCCAAGGTGCGATCGAACCAGTCAGCCACCTTTAAATATCAAGCATTGGCTTATTACCTCCCTATTGCTACGCAATTGGCAACTGTGAGTCGCCAAGAATGGGGCTCGATCCGATTTCAAAAATTGATCGCGCGTGCGATAGGCGCTTCGCTGATCGACGGCTTCAACAGTTACTTACCCCAATGGCTGGCGCAGATTGCACGGGATTATCCGGTACCCGCTTGTTCGGCTGCCATACTGGCTGCCTTCCAATATGCCGGAACGATCGACCAGTCATTGGTCGGCGACAGAACGCAACCCAATCGACCAACAGAATTGCCACCCGTAGCCTCTACGGCATCGGTGGTGGCGACAAAGGCGACCCATGAACGTGCGCCAGTCGTTGAAAATGCCCGAGCAACAGCAGTGTCTCCTCAGGTAGCGGCCGACGGCCCCGTCGATCCCTTTGGCGCATTCGCACCCAAGCAACCAATGGCGCGCGGTGACAGCAGCCAGGTGGAGCGATTGCAACAGCAGTTCACCACCCAACAAGCTATCTTTACCAATGAAGAGGTGGCCTATAACCGTTTGTTGAAGGTGCTGATTGATGGGATGGGTTGTTCCCGAGTCTTGGTCGCCCTCTATCAAGAACGCATTAAGCAGGTGCGTGTCCAATACCGAGAAAGTGGTCCCGGACAAAAAAATGTGCCGCATTTATCCTTTTTGTTGCCAGCATCAGGCATCATTGCTTATTTGGCGACCAAGTCCGAAAGCTTTTGGATGACACCAAAGCGCGCGGAAGATACGTGGAAACAGCTACCGAGTAAGATGCGGCAAGTCGTTGAATGCGATGATTTCTTCATTCATTCTGTGCATATACGGGGAAAGTTTCGGGCATTAATCTATGTCGATGCCTTTGAGCAAGAAACCTTGTTAACTGAGCCAGAGTATCGGCAGTTTCGGGCGTTAATTACGCAGTTTGAACAGCTACTCAATACCCTAAGCTGACGTTTTGATGATTGTTTACCGAATTTAATACAAAGAGATGTTAACCCATGAACAAAAAGTTATTTGTGGCCTTACAGCATGTGGCACCACAACACCTGATTTCTCGCTTGGCAGGGGTAATTGCAAACTGTGAATGGGTGTGGGTGAAAGACCCGTTTATCCGGTGGTTCAGTAAGCGATACCAGATCAACATGGATGAGGCAGCGACCCCTGAATTGGATGCCTATCCGAGCTTTAACCAATTTTTTACCCGTGAACTGAAAGCGGGCGCACGACCAATTGATGACCGAACCGAAGCCTTGGTGTCACCAGCGGATGGTGTTGTCAGCCAATGCGGCCCGATAAAAGCAGGTACGCTGGTACAAGCCAAGGGACGTTCTTTTACCGTGCAGCAATTATTGGCCTGCGATGCAGATCAGGCAGCGAAGTATGCTGACGGACAGTTTGCAACGATTTACTTGTCGCCCAGTGACTACCACCGCGTGCACATGCCCTGTGACGGTACCCTGAAGTCAATGACCTACGTACCGGGCAAGCTCTTTAGTGTTAACCAAGCCACCGCAGAAGGTGTGCCGGGTTTGTTTGCCCGTAACGAACGCGTGGTGGCGACCTTTGATACACCTTGGGGCGAATTATCCATGGTGTTGGTTGGCGCTATGGTTGTAGCCAGTATTGAAACCGTCTGGGCTGGCGTCGTAGCCCCATTACGTCGGCAAGTGATGGCCACGCAATACGGTGATCAGCCGGCCATTACCTTGAAGAAGGGTGATGAAATGGGCCGATTTAAGTTGGGCAGCACGGTAGTTTTGGTGTCTGACAACCCCCATTGGATGTGGGATGCGGAGCAGGAATTGGGCGAAAAAGTTCAGATGGGCAGTGTTTTGGCCTTGCTTGAGCAATTCTGATTGGACCTGTCTTGCTAGCCGCTTTCATAATAAAGTCGTTCTTGGGCTTGTTAAACCTTGTCTGGCAGGGTAACCTGCCTTTTTTCACGAACATAGACCCTCTGTGCTATCTCCTATGACTGATACTCCTAAGCCTAGCGTTAAAAAGCCTACTCCTGAGCAAATTAAAAAGCGCCGTGAAGCAGCGAAAACTGCTGTTGCTGTTTTAACAGAAGCATTTCCGGACATATTTGACTTAGACAATGCAAAGCCACTGAAAATTGGTGTACACCACGATTTGGCAGCAGGCGGTGTTTTGTCAAAAACCCAAATCCGTAAAGCGTTGTCGGCCTATACCCGTCATTATCACTACCTGTCTGCAGTGGCAAAGGGTGGCGTTCGCTATGATCTAAAAGGTGCAACCGAAGAAGTGGTGAAGCCTGAAGAGATGTCACATGCTCAAGAGCAAGTGGATGCGATTGATAAGGTTCGCAATGACCGCAAAGTGCAACAGGACGTGCGTAAAAAGCGTAAGCAGCAGCAAAATGAGCGCGATGTCCGTTTAAGCACCAAGCTCGAAGCGCTGTTGGCAAAAACCAACTCTTAAACTGGTTTATGCCCGCGCTATGGGAAAGCTAAGCACATCATCGATGTGCTTTTTGCCCAAACACAGCATGATGACCCGATCGACCCCCACAGCCACACCTGCACAAGCTGGAATGCCTGCTTTCATTGCGTCTATTAGATGCGTATCAATGGGCATGATCGGCAAATTTCGAGTCTGACGGTCCCGATTTTCTGCCTCAAAACGCGCCAGTTGCTCCTGTGCATCCGTGAGTTCTGCATAGCCATTGGCCAATTCAAGCCCGCCGCAATAGACCTCAAAACGTTTCGCTGTCCAAAAGCCGTCGGGTTGCTGTTCTTTTATGGCAAGTGCCGCCTGTGCTGCGGGAAAATCACTGATGACCGTGATGAGATTGGGATCGAGCTTGCGTTCAACACCAAAGCTCATGGCAACGTCTAAACAGGTGTTACGGTCGTAGTCGTCACAGGGTTGTCCAAGTAACTCGCCAGCAAGTTCCCGAAGGGTTGCCAAGGAAGCCGACAAAGGATCAATTCCAAGGGTGGCTGTAAACGCCTCGCGATAGCTGAGATATTGGCTGTTACGATCCAAGCCCAGATGCTGCAAAAGGGCGACCACTTGTTGGGAAAGCTGTTGGTCATCCCATCCTGGTTGATACCATTCCAAAAGCGTAAATTCAGGATTGTGATTGCTGCCGGATTCCTCGGCGCGGAATACCTTACAGATTTGATAAATAGCGCCTGCCTGAGCGGCCAATAACCGTTTCATAGGATATTCAGGTGACGTATGTAAATAGCCAAAACGGGTTTCGATGCTGGCTAGGTGTACATCGGGGGTGGCATGGGCCGACAAGATGGGGGTTTCCACTTCCAATAGGCCTTTTTGATCAAAAAATGCGCGTAGGCGCCGCATCAGATCATGCCGCATCTTTAGGGTTGCTATCTGCGCTGAAGGCGCCCATTGATCGGCCATGTGGGGGTCTTTCTGTGGGTGAAGAGAAAGGGTAGGCCACCCAAGGGGCATGCCTACCTATGCACTATCGGTTACTTAGCACGACTCACGTATTCGCCTGAGCGCGTATCGACCTTAATCTTTTCGCCGATTTCGATAAACAAGGGGACGCGTACAACCGCACCGGTTGACAGGGTTGCTGGTTTTGAGCCGCCTTGGGCCGTGTCGCCTTTGAGGCCAGGATCCGTTTCCACGATCTCCAGTTCTACAAAGTTTTGGGGTACGACCGAAAGGATGTCACCGTTATAAAGTACAACTTCGAACGTGTCCTGCTCTTTAAGCCAGTCTTTGGCATCTTTAATGGCTTCAGGGCCTGCATTCAACTGCTCATAGCTGCCGTCAGTTTTCATAAAGGTCCAGAACGAGCCGTCGGCATACAGATATTCCATAGACACGTCCATGATATCCGCGCCTTCGATCGATTCACCTGACTTAAAAGTACGTTCCCAGGTGCGACCCGTTTTTAGGTTCTTGAGCTTTACACGGTTAAAGGCTTGGCCCTTACCGGGTTTAACAAATTCGTTTTCCACAATGCTACAAGGGTCGCCTTCCAATAAAACTTTAAGACCGCTGCGAAATTCGTTGGTAGAATAAAAGGCCATGTCGTAATCCGATGTCAGTTGAATTTTTGAGTGAATAATAAGCGCGCTATGATACCTGTTATTAATCAAACTAAACAGATGCCAACTTGGCAAGATTCTTTGCGGTCTTTGGTGCGTGATCCACTGGTGCTTTTGCAACGGGTTGGACTGGCCGATTGCCCCCAGCGGGTGGCTGCGGCGCAAGCGTCTGCTGCCCTTTTTCCAGTGCGAACGACAGACAGCTATATTGCCAGAATGCGGGTAGGAGATGTGAATGACCCGCTGTTGCGTCAGGTATTGCCATTATCTGATGAAGGCGTGGCTGTTGTTGGGTTTGGCACAGACCCCATTGGCGAAAGTGGTTTTATGGACACCCGGGGGCTGCTCCAAAAATATGAGGGGCGGGCGCTGATTTTGGCCACAGGCGCCTGTGCAATCAATTGTCGTTATTGTTTTCGACGACATTATCCCTATGGTGACAACACGTTAACCGATGCGGCGCTTGACGCAGTCGTTGAGCAGATACAATCCCAAGGGCTGACTGAAATCATACTGAGTGGCGGTGATCCCTTAATGCTGCCGACTGAGAAATTGCAGCGGTTGGTTGCACGCTGTATGGCAGACACTCAGGTGACCACTGTGCGCATTCACACGCGATTGCCGGTGGTGTTGCCTTCTCGATTGGATGCCCCCTTTTGCACCTGGTGGAATGCGCTGCCACTGCATAAAGTTATGGTGATACATGCCAATCATGCCAATGAAATCGATGCAGAAGTGACGGGCGCACTGCGGCAATTAACGGGTACCCAAATATTGAATCAGGCGGTTCTATTAAGGGGCGTCAATGACAGCGCCAATGCGCTGATTGAATTGAGTAGGGCCAGTTTCGCAGCAGGGGCATTGCCCTACTATTTACACCTGTTAGATCCAGTAGCCGGTGCAGCCCATTTTGATGTCGGTGAAACGGAAGCGCGTGGACTAATGGCCGAGATGTTAGCGGCGCTACCCGGTTATTTGGTGCCCCATTTGGTGAGGGAAACGGCCGGTGCACAATCGAAAACACGCATCCTTTAAATGCCCAATTCGCCAAATATTTGACCGATGCCGCGAAAATGGCGTTTATTTGGCATTTTCTGAGTTTCTGGCTAGCGATAGTGCGTTATAATCGTTATAAATAGACCATTAAACTATTGATATTGCAGGTACCTTTGCGTCAATAGTACATTTGACTCATCAATGAAGCGGTAGCACATGGATAAATTGCGCGAACATCAGTATTTGCAAGTGCCAGAACAGACGCTGTCAACATTGTCATTTTGTGAGCCAACAGCGCGGCATTTGAATAATTGGGTGAGTGGTCTACCAATGGCCAACATCGGTGAAACTGCACGTCAGCTATATCATGCGGCGATTGAATTTAATCAGCTAAGATTAACTGAACAGTCACGTTTTGAACTGTTAGAGCTGGTGCGAAATCCTATTCATTACGTGTGTAATGCACTCAACCGCCGTTACCTGACGCAGTCAATTGTGCTGGGCGATAACCAACGCAAAATTGCCAATTTGGCGCAGGCATTGCAAACACACCTTGCGACCGGCTATAAAATCATTATTAAGAACCGATTGGTGGAATCGCAGCCTAAAAGCAAAGAGTTGTTGGCGCGATCGATTCACCGGTGCCTGTCAGACTTGGCACCCAACATTTTGCGTTCTTATCAGCTGTATCTGCGCACCCCGCCGGGTATCTGGCAAGAAATTCATGGTCTTTATCAGATTGCTGATTCCTATGAATTGAATGACTTTAGATTCCCCGACCAACAGAACGTAGGTGATGACGCATTAAGCATTCAAGAGCTTTATCAGCGTCTGTTATTGTTGGGATCTTGCCAGCCGAATCAATTACACCAGCGAGACCTAACCGAGATATATGGTGTTTTGGAGTTGTGGGCAGGAAAGGTATCGATAGACGAAGTGGCCGATGATTCTTCTACTTTGATTGTTAACCCGCATGCCGACACCGGTCCGATGTACCGCCATTTGCTCAAACCGCAAAGTTACTCAGATTTTATGGGTCTGGACACGGCTTCTCTGGTGCGCGCATTACACCAGTCATTGGTGCCACCGCAGCAAGGGGTTGCAGCACCAGAGAGTAGTCTTGTCATTCCACCAAGCATTGGCAGTGGTCTTGTGCAACATTTGGTTCAGTCGTGGGGTGGTATGAAACAACGTACCTTCTCACGTAACCAAACCGATGGATCAGTAGCCGTTGCCTTGGGTCTTACCTCGGTGCACTTTCGCCTATCTAATGGCGTTGGTTTTTATCGCCAACTGTATAACAGCAATATTAAAGGCATCCAGAATCCCTTTATGGTAGCTGCTGTCGCGCAATTTGATAGTAAGGATACCAATGCTGACAGGGACAGGGCCAAGCAGGATGTGTGGGATAAATCTTTCGATGCAGGGCACAATTTAATTCCCGATGTCCCTGGTATGGAAGCAGACATTCCGGACTTTGAAGAAGAAGACCAAAAAGAATCTCATCCTCAGTATTCTGCAGCATTGATCAACACATCACCGCGCGGCTATTGCCTTGGGTGGAAAGGTGAGTTGGCGTCTACTATGCAAACGGGTGAGATTGTTGCGATCAGAGAAAGTGGCAATGACCGCTGGAATCTAGGCGTTATAAGGTGGATTCGTCAAGCGGCAAAAGAGGGTACGCAACTGGGTGTCGAGTTGATTGCGCCCAATTCACAGCCCTGTGCTGTGCGCTTGTTAAACAAAACCGGTGCCCATGGTGACTACATGCGCGGTTTGATGGTGCCAGAAATTCGCAGTATCGCCCAGCCAGCTTCCATACTGGTGCCTCGAGTGCCGTTTCAAGTTGGCCATAAGGTCGGTATTAGTTATCAGGGTGAAGAAGACAAGTTCCAGTTAATTAAGAAGATTCAGGGTGCGTCGAGCTTCAACCAGTTCCAAATCCGTACCCACGATACTAAGAAAACGGCTGATAAAGACGTTAAGAATAAGAACCCTGATGAAGGATTTGAATCACTCTGGCGTCAGTTGTAAAAAATTGAAAGTGGCCTCTGTGCAGCCTCGCTGCTGTGCACAGGCATTCCGTACGGCACCTTCGTGGTAGCCATGCATTAATTAGGTAAAGACTGGTAATGAATTCAGCGGTTAAACCGATCCAAATCTTGGTGCTGCACGACACGCAAAACGATGCAGAACCTTTGATTAACCATTTTCGTGTCAATGGCTATGCAACCCGTTCGCAATTTATTGCGTCGGCTGAAGAGTTATCTGGCATGTTGGCTGATCACGAGTGGGATTTGATTCTTGCCAAGCTAGAAACCGAAACTGTAGATGTGCCGCATTGCCTTGAAGAAATAAAAACGCTCGCCATTGACCTACCTATCATCCTGCTCATCGAAGACTACGACATCAGTGCCATCCTCAAGGGATATCAGTTGGGCGCTAAGGATGTCATCCTTGATGGCGAACCTGATCTCTTAGTACCAGCTGCGCTCCGTGAATTGGCCTCTTTGGAGCACCGTCGGCAGCTAAAGTCGGCAAAAGAACAGTTGGCACAGTCTGAAAAGCGGGTGCAGTTACTGCTGCGTAATTCGAAAGATGCAATTGCCTATGTCCATGATGGTATGCACATTTATGCCAACGAAAGTTATATGGAAATGTTTGGCTATGATGACCTTGATGATCTGCTTTGCGTCCCGGTGATCGACATTGTGGCCTCTGAGTTCCAGGCTGTTTTGAAAAAGCTGCTGAAACAAAAAGGCCAGATCAATGAGCATGCGTTAGCCTGTCAATGTGTGGGTGAGGACGGAGAAGCCTTTGACGTGGAAATGGACTTTTCATCAGCCATATACGACGGCGAGCCCTGTATTCAAATTATTATCAGCACGGTAGAAGATTCTAGTGCCGAATTGCAGAAGCAGTTGGCAGAGATTAGCCACAAAGACATGATTACTGGTTTGTACAACAGACAATATTTTGTAGAGCTTCTAACGGCACAGTATCAAGAATTGTCTGATTCCGGTCATTACCGCTATTTGGGTTATATCCACATTGTGGATATCAATGACATTCGCTCTGCAGCAGGTGCCAGTGGCACTGACGCTGTATTGACCGCGGCAGCCGGTGTGATTAAAAGTCAGATATCAGAAGATACCATTGTAGCGCGTATTGCTGATGATGCCTTTGCCATCATTTTTAACGACACTGATCAGAAAAAAGTAGTCAGCCTATCTGAACGTATCGTTAATGCCGCCGCCGACCAACTGCTTGAATTGGGTGGTAAGACCATTCAGATCAACTGTGTACTGGGTGTCGCCATGCTCGACAGCCATTCAGCCGATGGCCACGAAGCCTTATTAGAAGCCCAAAAAGCCAGTGATGTAGCGGTAGAAAATGCGCACAAGGTGAGCTTCTTTGATCGCACTGATGTGAGCAACATTGCTGACGGTGATCTGGTTGCCGAAATCAAATTCGCACTCGAAAACGACCGCTTTTTGTTGTATTTCCAGCCTATCATCAGCTTACGAGGCGAGGAGGCTGAGCACTACGAAGCCTTGCTGCGCATATTAAATAAAGAGGGTGAGACAGTATCCATCGGCTCTTATGTGTCCACCATTCTGTTATCAGGGCAGGCGGCGCCGGTAGATCGTTGGGTTATCGAAACGGCCATTAAGGCGCTGTCAAAACGGAAAGCCAAAGGGGTAGCCACGCGCCTGTTTGTACACATTACCTATGCGACCATCAGTGATCCAGATTTTCTGCCATGGGTAAATGTGCACTTGAAAAAACACAATGTGTCAGGCAGCTCATTGGTCTTTCAATTGTCTGAGCAGGACGCGACCGATTATCTCAAACCTGCTAAGGCATTTAGTAAAGGCCTCAGCTTATTGAAATGCCAATTGAGTATCGGTAATTTTGGTAAGGTTGCCGATGTGAAGACGTTGACCAGACACCTGGATGTTAGTTTTATGAAGCTAGACCCCAGTATCGTGCAGGGCATGGATACAGAAGAAGGCCATCAGCACTTGAAGAATCTGATTAACGATATTCGGGGAGAGGGATTGGCCAGTATCGTGCCGCATATCGAATCTGCGTCATTGATGCAAGCCTTGTGGCAAGACGGCGCAGCCTATGCGCAGGGCCACATGTTGCAGCCACCGACAGACGCCATGGACTTCAATTTCAGTGATGAAGACTAAGTCGTCGCTAGGGCGATTCGTCTGACGCGGTATCCAGTGCAATCATGTCGGCGATCATGCCTTCTCTAATGGCACCCTGTGCAATTTTCAAATAGGACAATCCAAAGCATTCAAAGGCTTGTTCGAGCATGACAAAACCCCCGCAAAAAACACTGGAGCGCCTCGGATTGAGATGCAACTTTTTGGCCATCTCATTGTGATCATGGCAGGATAAAATGGTTTCTCGGAGGCTATTCAGTCCTTCCTTGGTAATTTCACCATCGCTGATCTTGAGGTTTTGAAGGGCCCAACTAATGGCCTTTATCGTGCCTGAAGTGCCCAGTTCAGTATTCCAACTAAGGTCTTTATACGCTGCAGCCAGTGGCGCTAGTGTGTCACGCGCAGCGGCTTCAGCGGCGACAAACAAATCGGGATCAATGTGATGGGTGCTAAAGAATTTCTGGGTCAGGGTAATGCAACCCATGTTCTTGCTGGCGGCACTGACAATATGGTCGCCTTCTCCAACGATGACTTCGGTACTGCCACCACCGATATCAATCACAAAGCGTTTATCAACGGGCAATCCAAGGCTGACACCACGGTAGATATAGCGGGCTTCTTCGTCACCAGTGAGAATATGGATGCGGTGGCCGAGGGCTTTCTCTGCGCTGCGTAAAAACCGACGGTGGTCTTTTAATTGACGAAACACAGCAGTACCCACAACCCGTAAGTCGCGGATATCATGTTCGGCCAATGTTTTAGCAAAATAATGCAGCGCTCTTAATGCCCTTCGTTCGAGGTCAGCATTGAGTCGCCCAGTAACTGGATCAATACCAGCAGCGAGCCTCAATATCTCTTTTTTGCATTCTACCCAAACGAGTCGTTTGTGTTTCTCAGTCATGATGACGAGATGAAAACTGACGGAACCAAGATCGACTGCAGCGTAAAGTCGATTTTTCATGGCTTCAGTGTAGCGATCAACCAACAGCTTTGGCTACAACATTTTGGCGTGATGGCGAAGTTTGTTTGACAGGAGGTAAGCGGGGGCCCCGCGCAACATGCGCAGGGTGATGTTAGTGGGTGTTGTGGTCGGTATCTTGGCTGTCTGTGGGCTGCTCTGGGTCTGCATCAACCTTGGGTTGAGCGGGATGGCGCATGTCAGCTTGAGCGGCATGGATCAGTTCTGACGCAGTTTCGGCGTTTACCACAAAACGCGCCATGCCAATCACAAACTCGGGCTGCATGCCGAGGTTGGTGAGAGCATAGCTGGCATGTAGCACTTGGTTTAGCTGTGCAACGCGCGCCACGATAGTCTCAGGCTGCTCAATGCGCTTGATGAGCAGTGCAAAGTGGTCTTTTTCAATACGGGCGGCTTGGGTGTTGTCGTCACAGAGTCCGGCGACACGCCTGCCAATTTCGATCAACAGGCTATCGGCCTGTTGGTGCCCGACCCTGTGGTTGATCTTTGAAAAGCCACTGACATTGACTAGGATAACCGCCAGTTCTTCATCTCCACCATCAATGGCCTGTTGTAGCCATTCAGTGGCGAACCGATAGTTACCCAGCTGTGTCGTAGGGTCAATCAAGGGATTGGATTGCGCCGTATGTGTTTTCTCGCCAGTTGATTGGGTCAGCCATCCTGCTGTGCCAGTAATGGTGCCATTGCCGTCAACAGTCGGTTGGCTGTACAGGTCAAAGGTACCCTTGGCAGGGTCGGTCCAGACCGCCCGCTGGCCAGCGCGCTTAGCAATCGCCTCGTGGTCGGTGTCCTGAATGCGTGTTAGAAAGTCGGTCGGTATGCTCGCCTCTTTGGATAGCCATTCTTTTTCAGATACACCAGTGAGCGCTATCCATGCGGCGTTAACAAAGACAAATTGGTTCTGAGCGTCCTTCATCCAGCAGGCGAGTGGCGATGCTTGCAGGCATTGGATAAGGGCTTGTTGGTCGTCCTTTAAACGCTTGCTGGCCTTCACCACCTGTTGGGTCTGCGCTAACAACTGTTCAAATTGATCGGGTACCCTGGGCTCCGAGTCGGCTACCATGCGTCCCAAAAAGCTGTGGGTTATGGAAGCCAATAACAAGCCAAGCAGAATAATAAAGGCACCGGTAATTTGCAGCGACAGCAGGGGGCCAAAAATCATCGCAATGAGACCCAGTACGACACTGATGGTGGCTAGCACCGCCAATATGATGGCAGATCGCGTGAGTCTCTGATTGCGGTTCATACATTCTCATCCTGTTGCTGCAAAGGTGGCTGATGTGCCTAGACCTTCAAACGTTTATATTTCATCCGCTTTGGACCGTTGTCACCATGGCGTTTGATGTGGTCGGCTTCATATTCTGAATAGTTGCCTTCAAAAAACACCGTCTTAGAATCGCCTTCAAACGCCAGAATATGCGTCGAAATTCGATCAAGGAACCAACGGTCGTGAGAAATCACCACCGCGACACCTGGGAATGCCAGTAGGGCTTCTTCTAAGGCACGCAAAGTTTCAACGTCGAGGTCGTTGGTCGGCTCATCCAATAATAAGACGTTACCGCCTTCTTTCAGTAGTTTGGCAAGGAACAATCGGTTGCGTTCGCCACCCGATAGATTCTTCACGATTTTCTGTTGGTCGCCGCCTTTAAAATTAAATCGTCCCAAATAGGCGCGGGATGAGGTTTCATAGCCGCCGACTTGAATTAACTCACGGCCGTCTGAGATTTCTTCCCAAGCGGTCTTTTCGCCATCGAGCTCTCTCATCTGTCCAAGATAGGCGACTTTTACGGTTTCGCCCACTTCGACTGAACCCGAGTCTGGCTGCTCTTGTCCTGTAATGATCTTAAACAGTGTGGACTTACCGGCACCGTTGCCGCCAATGACACCGACGATAGCGCCAGGTGGAATGGTGAAGTCCAGGTCGTCATAGAGGACCTTGTCTTCAAAGGATTTGGCAACATGGGATACGCTGATGACCTTATCACCGAGACGCGGCCCAGGTGGGATATAGATTTCGTTGGTTTCGTTTCGGGTCTGCACTTCTCGGCTCGACAAGGTTTCAAACTGCTTCAATCGGGCTTTGGATTTTGACTGACGGCCTTTGGCATTCTGTCGTACCCATTCAAGTTCCGACTTCACGGCCTTTTCGTGTGCTTGCTGCTGTTTGCCTTCTTGGATCAATCGCTGGTCTTTGGCTTCAAGCCAGTTTGAGTAATTGCCTTCAAATGGAATGCCATAGCCGCGGTCAAGTTCTAGAATCCAACCGGCGACATTGTCTAGGAAATAACGGTCGTGGGTAATGGCGACCACGGTGCCTGGAAATTCATGGAGAAACCGCTCCATCCAGCCAACAGACTCTGCGTCCAAGTGGTTGGTTGGCTCATCTAACAACAGCATGTCAGGCGCGCTTAACAACAGGCGGCATAAGGCCACGCGGCGGCGTTCACCACCGGACAGGGTGGCAACTGACGCATCCCAAGGCGGCAAGCGCAAAGCGTCAGCGGCAATTTCTAATTTGTGTTCGATGTTATGGGCATCAGAGGATTCAATAATGGCTTCTAACCGTGCCTGTTCTTGGGCTAGGGCATCAAAATCCGCATCAGGCTCAGCATAGGCGGCATATACAGCATCTAACAGTGTTTGTGCTTCGGTGATTTGGCTCATGGCCTCTTCAACGATTTCTCGTACCGTTTTGCTGTTGTCTAACTCAGGTTCCTGTGGCAAATACCCGACACGAATGCCCGGTTGTGGGCGCGCTTCACCCTGAATGTCCTGATCCAAGCCTGCCATAATTCTTAGCAGGGTGGACTTACCCGAGCCGTTAAGACCCAAGACGCCAATCTTTGCGCCAGGAAAAAACGATAATGAGATGTCTTTTAAAATTTCACGCTTCGGTGGGACAATTTTGCCCACACGGTTCATGGTATATACGTATTGCGCCACAGTGTATGCCCTTACTCGTCAGTATGTTTGGGGGTGAATGCAGCGGCTAGTGTGCGCTGCATCTATAGGCTTTATAATACGCGACTTGTCATTGATTGGCACCTGAGATTGATCAGTCGACCGCATAATCAAGCAGCTGATTTGCATTCAGTCAAAGAACAGTAATGAGTGACATAATGTTTTTTCAAGTGAGAACTGTCGTCATTTAGGGTTAGAATGGCGCCATGATGAACCCATAACGTTGGAGCCTAACCATGTTTAACAAATCTATGCAGCTAGCTGGGTATGACGATGAACTGTTTGCAGCCATGTCTGCTGAAGCAGTACGCCAAGAAGAACACATCGAATTGATCGCTTCTGAGAACTACACCAGTCCGCGCGTCATGGAAGCTCAGGGTTCTGTGCTGACCAATAAATATGCTGAAGGCTATCCGGGTAAGCGTTACTACGGCGGCTGTGAGCACGTCGACGTTGTAGAACAATTGGCGATTGATCGTGCAAAGGCTTTGTTTGGTGCTGCCTATGCCAACGTCCAACCGCACTCAGGATCACAGGCCAATGCTGCTGTCTATATGGCGCTGTGTAAGCCTGGCGACACCATTTTGGGCATGAGCTTGGCACATGGTGGCCACCTAACCCATGGCGCTAGCGTGTCTTTCTCTGGTCGTATTTATCATGCCGTACAGTATGGATTAAACCCCGTGAGTGGCGAGATTGATTATGAGGAAGTTGAGCGCTTGGCGATTGAGCATAAGCCTAAAATGATCATTGCTGGATTCTCAGCCTATTCACGCGTGGTTGATTGGCAGCGGTTCCGCACCATTGCTGATGCAGTGGGCGCTTATTTGTTTGTCGACATGGCGCATGTGGCTGGCTTGATTGCTGCCGGTGAATACCCAAGCCCTGTTGGTATTGCCGACGTTGTCACCACCACTACCCACAAAACATTGGGTGGCCCGCGTGGTGGGTTGATCTTGGCGAACAACGATGAAGACATCAACAAGAAGCTGAACTTTGCAGTATTCCCTGAAAGCCAGGGTGGCCCGTTAATGCATGTGATTGCAGCCAAAGCGGTTTGCTTTAAAGAAGCTATGGATGATGAATTTAAAACCTATCAGCATCAGGTCGTCAAGAATGCACGGGCGATGGTCGCTGTGTTCCATGAGCGTGGCATTAAAATTGTCTCAGGTGGCACCGATGACCATTTGTTCCTCGTGGATCTCATTGGCAAAGAATACACCGGAAAAGACGCTGATGCCGCCTTGGGTCAGGCCAATATCACAGTCAACAAGAATGCGGTTCCCAATGATCCGCGTTCACCTTTTGTAACCTCTGGTTTGCGACTGGGCACACCAGCCATTACCAGACGCGGATTTAATGCTGAGCAAGCGGGTCAGTTGGCGGGATGGATCTGCGATGTGTTGGATGGCTTGGAGCAGGGTGATGCCACTGACGCAATCGCGTCGGTTAAGGCAAAAGTATTGGATATCTGCGCTCAGAATCCCGTATACCGTTAATCACGGCCACATGCCGCAGCGCGTTTGCCGTGCTGCGGCGTTGTTTTTTCTGTTGGATTAAAATTCATGATAGCAACATCTCGAGGCTGGGCCGCCATTGGCTTGGTCGGTGCTATGCTCATCTGGGGCAGTTCTTTTATTGCCTTCAAGGTGGCTTTGTCAGTTTACTCACCCTTGGTGGTGGTTGCTGCCCGTATGTTGGTGGCCAGTGGCGTATTTTTATTGCTTGGCAAGCTGTGGATGAATTGGGAATACCATGCGGGCGATTGGAAGTATTTGCTCATCATGGCTTTGTGCGAACCCTGCCTCTACTTCTTGCTGGAAGCTTGGGCGCTGGAATTTACCACGGCGTCGGAAGCTGGTGTGATGGTTGCTGTGTTGCCGCTCCTGGTGGCAATATTGGCGGGTGTGGTATTGGGTGAAGAGATCGCCAAGTTTCACTGGATTGGACTCGGTCTGACGATCCCTGGCATTGCGTGGCTTTCCATGGCGGCAGCGCCCTCGGAGTCGGCACCCAATCCCTTTCTGGGTAATATGCTGGAGTTGGCCGCGATGTTTACGGCGGCGGTCTATACCGTGGCCCTGCGTTTTCTTTCGTCCCGTTACAGTGCGTTGTTTTTAACGGCGGTACAGGCCTTTATGGGGGCTTTATTCTTCGTGCCCTTGGCGTTGATATTTGCATTTGAGCCCATCAGCTGGGAGTCCGATGCCGCTTGGTCCGTGATCTATCTTGGCAGCATTGTGACATTGCTAGCCTATGGGTTATATAATCATGGCATTAAGGTGTTGAATGCGTCAAAAGCAACGATGTTTACCAATTTGATACCTGTATTTACGCTGATCATGGCCTATGGGTTTCTTGATGAACGTATTAATGTGCAGCAAATGTTGGCTGTTGTCGCCATTTTTTCAGGTGTACTGGTCAGTCAAATAAAAACAAAGGTGCCTGCAATTCCAGTGGAAACCTTTTAGGGTTGTTGGAATGTAATGTCCTTATTAGGGGTGTTATGGTGGGTTGCTAATAATAAGAAACATCCCTGGCTTTGTGGACAGGGCGTGCGCTACTGAGAATTGTCTATGTTTAGTATTCATGAATTATTTCGTATTGGTTTGGGTCCATCAAGCTCGCATACCATTGGTCCGATGATTGCCGCGGGTCGCTTTATGTCGGGGGTGACCTTCGCCCCCGTCCATCTAAAGGCCACTCTCTACGGGTCGTTGGCGCTAACTGGTCGCGGTCACGCAACAGATAAAGCCGTGCTGTTGGGATTGGCGGGCTATGTGCCTAGCGAAATAGAACCTAATTTGGCAGATCAGTTGTTTGTGGAGTTTGCCACACAACAGCATGTCGTTTTACAAAACGGTGCTGTGGTGCCGGTTAGTGTGGTGTTTGAGTCCGATACCTTTTTAAGCGAACACCCCAATGGCGTTACCTTTATTGCCACAGGCGCAGCTGGTGAGCATCATGCTGAGACTTGGTTTTCTATTGGTGGTGGTGCCATTAAATCCTCAGACGATTTTAAGGTCCTGCCCCAAGAACATAAAAATTCTGAATTCAAATACCGTTTCAAATCTGCTGAAACCCTGCTTGCCTGTGCCAATGAAAATAACAAGTCGATAGCGGAATTGATTTTTGAAAATGAATTGCAGATTCAATCGGCGGAACCAGAAGCCGTAAATGCCCAAATTGATGAAATTTGGCGTGTCATGCAGGATTGTATCGATCGTGGTTGTCAGCAGTCAGGTATTTTGCCAGGTGGTTTGGGAATAAAACGCCGCGCGCAGCCACTCTATGAAAGTCTTCAAAACCGACCCATGTCCCGAGATCCTTTGTCAGCGATCGACTGGGTGAGCCTGTTTGCATTGGCAGTGAACGAGGAAAATGCTGCAGGCGGCCGCGTCGTGACCGCGCCTACCAATGGTGCTGCTGGTGTGATTCCGGCCGTCTTGGCTTTTTTGGTGCGCTTTGAGGGCTTTGGTAAAAACAAGATTCGTGAATTTTTGCTGACCACTGCAGCAATAGGCATGCTGTACAAAGAAAACGCCTCCATTTCGGCAGCGGAAGTCGGCTGTCAGGGAGAAATTGGTGTGGCATCGTCCATGGCGGCGGCGGGTTATGCTGCGGTGATGGGTGGCACGCCTGAGCAAATCGAAAATGCTGCAGAAATTGCTATGGAACACCATCTGGGTATGACGTGCGATCCTATTGGTGGTTTGGTTCAGGTTCCCTGCATTGAGCGCAATACCATGGGCGCAATCAAAGCGATTAACGCAGCACGTTTGGCGTTAAATGGCGATGGCCACCACCGGGTATCGTTGGATTCGGTCATAGCGACCATGTTGGAAACAGGAAGGGATATGGAGCGCAAGTATAAAGAAACTGCGCTCGGCGGTCTGGCGGTTAACGTGGTGATTTGTTAATTACAGATTTTGATATTTCTTCAAGTTGGACAGCTTAGGGTCCTGCTTTTTGGCACGTCGCATTAACAATGCGATGTTGCCAATACGCTGAATCAAAACGGCCTTGGTGTCATCACAAATCGTCGTCAAAATCTGATCGCGAACATCACGCTCGCCAACCACGACTTTAATTTTAATCAGTTCGTGCTGCTCTAAGGCGCGCTCTAATTCGGCGCTCAGGTTTTCAGTCAATCCTTTGCCAGCAATGGTGACAATAGGATTCAGTTCGTGACCGATGGTGCGGTAAAACTTTTTTTGCGCTTGAGAGAGTTTCATAGTGTTACTATAGTCGTTGATGAAGTTGCGGTATTGTAGCCTATCGGGCATGAGAAAAACCATCGCGCATCAGTCGATGACCAACATAATTACGGTGCCGCTGTATGCACAGCACACCAAACCCCGCTGATTCGAGTTGTGCCTGTGCAGATCCAAAAGGGCTGGCAATTGGTCAGCAGGCCATTTTGACGAGCATTGTGTAAAACAGTCGAAAATGGGTGGTTTAGGTTCCCGTGCCAGATATAAACTGGTGGGGTAACAAGAAAAGAAGCGTTTGCTCCGCTAGGCTATAGGGGGTTGATGAATGCCATCGTCAAGGGTAACGCGCATTCACAGTGATTTTGCTGAGGATACAGCCTGTAATGCCCAGATAGATTGTATCGAAAATGACAAAGCAGACCTTGTAATTTCAGATATGGCACCCAATATGAGTGGTATGGCTGCCGTTGATCAACCCGGGGCAAGGGGTTCGATACGTTCCTTAATGAAACCAAAACCCGGTTCAAACGGGTGGCGATTAGAAAACCAGAGTCTTATCGGGATGGATGGCTTGAAGTAACTAGGGTAGCAACCAAATTTCAGGGTTAACGAGGTCTTACCGTTGTTGGGTTAAGACAAAATACGTTTATTTAAGAGTGTGAGTTGAACGCTATGGCGAAGAATTTTATTTTATGGGTGGTGATTGCTGCAGTATTGATGGCGATTTTCAATAACTTCGAGCAAACCACGACGCAAGAGCGGGTCAGCTATTCGGCATTTATTAACGATGTTGAAACGGGCCGTGTCGCAAAAGTGGTCATTTCTGGCTATACCATTGAAGGCACCCGTACCAATAACAGTTCATTTGTGACTGAGCGTCCTTATGGGGTCGACTCCAATCTGTCAGAAGTGTTGATGCAAAATAGCGTGTCCATTGAAGGCAAAGCGCCTGAGCAAGAAAGTGTGTGGACACAATTATTTGTGGCCAGCTTCCCAATATTAATCATTATCGCGGTATTTATGTTTTTCATGCGCCAAATGCAAGGCGGCGGTGGCGGCGGTAAAGGGCCAATGAGCTTTGGTAAAAGCAAGGCGCGTTTGCTCAGCGAAGACCAAATTAAAACCAATTTTTCAGATGTTGCCGGTGTCGATGAAGCCAAAGAAGATGTCAAAGAATTGGTCGACTTTCTCCGTGATCCAGGTAAGTACCAACGCTTGGGTGGCAAGATTCCGCGCGGCGTATTAATGGTTGGTTCTCCGGGTACCGGTAAAACCTTGCTGGCTAAGGCGATTGCTGGAGAAGCCAAGGTGCCGTTCTTCTCAATTTCAGGTTCTGACTTTGTTGAAATGTTTGTTGGTGTCGGTGCATCACGTGTGCGTGATATGTTCGAACAGGCCAAAAAGCAGGCACCTTGTATTATCTTTATTGATGAAATCGATGCCGTCGGACGTTCTCGTGGTGTGGGTATTGGCGGCGGTAACGATGAGCGTGAACAGACATTGAACCAGTTATTGGTTGAAATGGATGGCTTTGAGGTCAATGACGGCATCATTGTAATCGCGGCAACGAACCGACCTGATGTGTTGGATCCTGCGCTATTACGTCCTGGCCGTTTTGACCGCCAAGTGGTTGTAAGCTTGCCTGACGTCCGTGGTCGTGAACAAATTTTGAAAGTACACATGCGTAAGGTGCCGTGTTCTGAAAAAGTGGATGCCAAGGTTATTGCGCGTGGTACGCCCGGTTTTTCAGGTGCTGATTTGGCTAACTTGGTTAACGAAGCGGCATTGTTTGCAGCACGTCTGAATAGACGGATGGTGACGCAAGAGGAATTTGACCGAGCCAAAGACAAGATCATGATGGGCGCTGAGCGCAAGTCTATGGTAATGAACGACAAAGACAAAGAGATGACAGCTTATCACGAAGCGGGTCATGCCATTGTCGGTCGGCTTATTCCAGGTCACGATCCCGTGTATAAGGTCACCATTATTCCGCGTGGCCGTGCATTGGGTGTCACCATGTATTTGCCTGAAGAAGACAAGGTGAGTTATTCGAAGCGCTATTTGATGGGCCGTATTGCATCTGCTTATGGTGGTCGAATTGCTGAATCCATTGTGTATGGTGAAGACGAAGTGTCTACCGGTGCTTCAAATGACATTCAGCAAGCCACCAATATGGCCCGTAGCATGGTCACCAAATGGGGCTTGAGCGAATTGGGTCCAATCCAGTTTGAGCACGAAGAGCAGGGTTATGTCGGTTCTCAGTCGACTGCAGTGATGACGTCAGGTGAGACCGCAAAATTGGTAGATGAGCAGATCAAAAAGATCCTGAACGAAGGTTATGAGCATGCCGTGTCTCTGCTTGAAGCGCATCGCCCACAGCTGGACTTGATGAAAGATGCCTTGATGGAATATGAAACCATCGACGGCCCTCAGATCGATGACATCATGCTGTTGAAAAAGCCACGTAAGCCAGCCTCATGGGATGATGCCGGAGAAGTGCTTGCAGGCGAATACGAAACTGACGAAGTCGCGAGCGACGCACCTGTGCAAGCAGCAGACGCAGCGCCAGTTTCTGAGGAAAAGTCAGAAGACGCGCCTGAAGCTGATAAGGATTCAGATGCACCGTCTGATTCTAATCCGAATGACCGCGCATAGTAGCTGACAGTACTAAAAGGAATGGTCAGGCATGACGGGGGCTATTGAAGTAATGGGTGTCTTAAATGTGACACCCGATTCTTTTTCAGATGGCGGACACATCCGCCACTTAGAAGACGCGCGCCACGCTGTGGCACGTATGGTCATCGCTGGCGCAGATATTATTGATGTGGGCGGTGAATCAACCCGTCCTGGTGCCTCGCCAGTGACATCCAGTACCGAATTGGCCCGTGTTATTCCGGTCATCCAAATGATTCGTTCTGAATTTGATGTCAAAATCTCGGTAGATACCAGTACCCCTGAAGTGATGCTAGCCGCGGTTCAAGCCGGTGCCTATTTGATCAATGATGTGCGGGCATTGTCTCGTCCTGGCGCTGTTGAGGCGGCCGCACAAACGGGCGCACACATTTGCCTCATGCATATGCAAGGGCAGCCTGGGACCATGCAGCAATCACCTCAGTATGCTGATGTTGTGAAAGACGTGTATGATTATTTGATTGCCCGTATTGCCATCTGCGAGCAGGCGGGGATTGTTCGCGATCGTTTGCTGATCGATCCTGGTTTTGGCTTTGGTAAAACTTTACAGCATAATATTGCGCTGTTGCAGCATCTCGAACGTTTTGTAGGTACCGGTTTTCCTGTCGTGGTGGGCATGTCGCGTAAGTCAATGATTGGAGACATTACCGGCAAGCCGACAAATGAACGAATGATTGGTAGCGTGGCTGCTGCCGTTATTGCAGCCACCAAGGGTGCAACCATTGTGCGTGTTCATGATGTTGCCGAAACCAAAGATGCCATGCGGATTGTAGCTGCAATACAAGAATCAACTGAGTAAAAACGTAATCGACAAAGGAAGTAGCTCATGACAAAGAAACGATTTTTTGGCACCGACGGCATTCGTGGTGCGGTTGGAGAGGGTTCGATCACCCCTGAATTCATGTTAAAGCTAGGTTGGGCGGCAGGGAAAGTGTTTGCTAGAAAAGGCAAGACCCGCATCCTTATTGGCAAAGATACCCGTATATCTGGCTATATGTTTGAATCAGCTCTTGAAGCGGGCTTATCCGCTGCCGGCGTAGACAGTTTGCTGTTGGGCCCCATGCCAACACCCGCTATTGCCTACTTGACCCGTACCTTTCATGCCGACGCCGGTATTGTCATCAGTGCATCGCACAACCCCCATTATGACAACGGCATTAAATTCTTTTCGCCAGAAGGCACCAAGTTGGGTGACGACGTTGAGCTCGCCATTGAAGCCGAAATGGATAAGGTGATGCGCATCATGCCTTCAGAGCGTTTGGGCAAGGCGGTCCGGATCAATGATGCCGGCGGTCGCTATGTGGAATTCTGCAAGGGCACGGCACGGAACCTCAATTTGTCCGGTTTGAAAATTGTATTGGATTGCGCGCATGGCGCAACCTATGACGTTGGCCCAAAAGTCTTTAAGGAAATGGGTGCAGAGGTCATCGTGATTGGCAATCAGCCAGATGGCTTAAACATCAACTTTGAGCGTGGGTCAACTGAGCCCAAGCAATTACAGCAGACGGTTTTGTCAGAAAAAGCCAACTTGGGTATTGGCTTTGATGGTGACGGTGATCGCGTGGTCATGGTGGATGACACAGGCGCGTTGGTAGATGGCGATGAGCTGTTGTTCATTATTGCGCAACACCGCAAGCAGTACGATAACTTCGAAGGTGGCGTTGTAGGTACCCTGATGACCAATCTGGGTATGGAAAAAGCGCTGGAACGCATGGGTATCCCCTTGGTACGCGCCAAGGTCGGTGACCGCTATGTGATGGAGCAGTTGGCCCTGAATAATTGGGTGTTAGGTGGTGAGGGTTCAGGTCACTTGGTGATTAGAGACATGACCACCACAGGTGACGCCATTGTTGCAGCACTACAGGTGATGCGTGCAGTGATTGAAACTGGCAATACCCTGCATGAGCTCAAGCAAGGTATGACCAAGTACCCACAGAAAATGATCAATGTGCGGTTAACTAAGGCCGGCAATATCATGGAAATGCCTGAGGTGAAGGCTGCGGTTAAGGCAGCAGAGGCGCGATTGGCGGATACCGGTCGCGTATTGTTGCGTCCATCTGGTACGGAGCCCTTGATTCGCGTGATGGTAGAAGGCGAGGAGATCCGTTTGGTAACCGACGTCTGTCAGACCTTGGCGGATGTGGTTCAGAAACTTGCCAGTTAACATCAGCAAAACAGTTAAAAAACAACGATTTAAAAGACTGGGCACTTGTAAGCGCCCAGTAAAATCATTAACATGCGCGATCTTTCACGAGGACGAATAATTGATGCGTCGTAAGCTCGTAGCTGCTAATTGGAAAATGAATGGTGACACTGCCTTAGTTTCGGGCCTGTTGTCGGGTTTTCTAGAAGCAGAATTGGGTGCCAAATGTGATGTGGCCATTTTCGCACCCACTATATTTTTACCCCAGGTAGCAGCAACCCTTAAGGAATCTAAGATTCGTTGGGGTGGTCAAAACAGTGCAGCCTACCTGAAGGGTGCCTATACTGGCGAAACATCGTCGGTGATGCTTAAAGAATGTGGTTGCCAATATGTATTGGTAGGGCATTCGGAGCGCAGGGCATTGTTCGGAGACACCAATGAGATTTGTGGTGTTAAAACCGAATTGGCGTTGTCAGAAGGCTTGATCCCGGTCGTCTGTGTCGGTGAAACGCTCGAGCAGCGTGAAGCGAATCAGACCATGGACATTGTGCGGGAGCAGTTGCGCGCAGTGATTGATCAGGTCGGCATAGATGCATTGGCATCCTGTGTTATTGCTTATGAACCGGTGTGGGCTATTGGCACAGGGGTTACAGCGTCACCGGATCAAGCGCAGGCAGTACACGCAGACATCCGCGCCTATGTAGCCGAACAGCGTGCCAGCGTCGCAGAAAAGATTCAAATCCTGTACGGCGGCAGCGTCACAGCGGGTACAGCACAAGAACTATTTGGAATGCCAGATGTTGATGGCGGTCTCGTTGGAGGCGCATCATTGAAACTGAGCGAATTTGTAACCATCTGCCATAGCGCAGAATGACCTAGGATTTTGGTTAATGGAAAGCATAATTATTGCAGTACACGTTGTTTTGGCCGTCGGCATCATTGGCTTCATTTTGATACAGCGTGGCAAGGGTGCTGATGCAGGCGCATCATTTGGTGGTGGCGCCTCACAAACCGTGTTCGGTAGCGAAGGCAGCTCTAACTTTTTGAGCAGAACCACTGCCATTTTGGCAACGCTTTTCTTTTCGACCAGCTTGGCATTGGCTTTTTATGCTAAGCAAAAAGCTGACAACGTAATGGATTTGGGTCTTGTGCCTGCCGTTATTGAGCAACAATCTGCACCAGTGATTGCGGATACGCTGCCTGTTGTAGAGCCGGGTGTTCCTAACATCCAATAAGTTTATGCCGACGTGGTGAAATTGGTAGACACGCCATCTTGAGGGGGTGGTGGGCAATAGCCCATGCTAGTTCGAGTCTAGTCGTCGGCACCATTTAGAAAGTAGCAGGCTGTTGAAGTTAGCGGGTATAACCCCTATAATAACGCCCGCTATTAAGTAGGTCTTTGTTGCGGGGTGGAGCAGTCTGGTAGCTCGTCGGGCTCATAACCCGAAGGTCGTTGGTTCAAATCCAGCCCCCGCTACCACTTTTTGTATAGCATGTGCCATTTGAGTGCCGTTGATAATCCTGTTCGCAGTGGGTCCGGTTTTCAGGTGTATAAGCATGAAATAAAAAGCTCCAGTATGGGGCTTTTTGTTTATGCAAAGTCGACTTGTGTATGTGCAAGTCAATCTTATGGGCACATGATGCCCATTTTTTATTTTCGGGGTTTAGATTTGAGCACCAAAACAGAACGTTTGATTGAAATGATTCAGCCCATCGTCGAAAGTTTCGACTATATTTTTTGGGGCATTGAATACATTGGACAGGGCCAGAACTCTGTACTACGAATTTTTATTGACCATGAAAATGGTATCTCTGTTGATGACTGTGCCAAGGTGAGTCACCAAGTGAGTGCGGTAATGGATGTTGAAGATCCTATTACCAGTCACTACACATTGGAAGTGTCTTCACCAGGTGTTGATCGGCTGTTATTTGTCGCCGAACACTTTGTGCGCTACAGAGGGCAAACAATTGAAATTAAACTGCATCAGGCTTTTGACGGCCGACGCAAGTTTAAAGGTATTTTAAATGGGATTGACGGTGACGATGTGCTGTTAATTATCGACGAAGACGAGTTTATGTTGCCAATAGATCAAATCGACAAAGCACGCATTGTGCCGGTTTTTGACAGCAGTATGACTACATTACAGGATGACGAGGCGTAGAAAATGAATAAAGAAATGCTTTTAGTTGTAGAGGCTGTATCGAATGAGAAGGGCGTATCGAAAGATGTGATCTTTGAAGCGATTGAGTTAGCCCTTGCGGCAGCAGCGAAGAAACGCTTTGACGATGAAGGCGAAGCCGACATTCGTGTCGTCATTGACCGTACTTCGGGCGACTACGCCACATACCGTCACTGGAACATTGTTAGCAACGAAGGTGTCGCTATCTTGGGCACTGAGCTCAATATGGAAGAAGCCGGTGCGATCGACAAATCATTGCAGCCAGGTGACACCTACGAAGAAGTGATCGAAAACGAAGGTTTTGGTCGCATCAGTGCTCAGGCCGCCAAGCAGATTATCGTACAGAAGGTCCGCGAAGCAGAGCGCGCGCAGCTGGTTGAATTGTATCGCGGCAAGATGGGCGAAATGGTTCACGGCACGATTAAGAAAGTGACCAGAGACAACATGATTGTCGATTTGGGTAACAACGCAGAAGCGTTATTGCCACGCGATCAACTGATTGCCCGTGAGCAATACCGCATCGGCGACCGTGTACGCGCAGTACTACAAGAAATTCGCACTGAAAACCGTGGTCCTCAGTTGGTGCTGAGCCGTAATAGCCCAGAAATGCTGATTGAATTGTTCCGCATTGAAGTGCCAGAGATTCAGGAAGAAGTCATTGAGATTCGTGGTTGTGCACGTGATCCAGGCGCACGCGCCAAAATCGCTGTCAAAACCAACGACGGTCGCATTGATCCCGTGGGTGCCTGTGTGGGTATGCGTGGTTCTCGTGTCCAGGCCGTATCGAACGAATTGGGTAACGAACGTGTGGACATCATCCTATGGGACGATAACCCAGCACAGTTGGTTATTAATGCGATGGCACCTGCAGAAGTGGCTTCTATCGTTATTGACGAAGACACCCATTCAATGGACGTTGCTGTAGCCGAAGAAAACTTGGCAATGGCGATTGGTCGTAATGGCCAAAACGTCCGTTTGGCGTCGGAATTGACTGGTTGGGAAATCAACGTCATGACCGTAACCGAAGCCCAAGAGAAGCAATCGGCTGAAAGCGACAGCATCATCCAGTCATTTGTTGACTCTTTGGGTGTTGACGACAGCATGGCTGAAGCCCTCGTTGAAGAAGGCTTCACGTCACTTGAAGAAATTGCCTACGTACCCCTTGAAGAAATGTTGGACATGGACGGATTCGATGAAGCCATCGTGACCGAGTTACGTCAGCGTGCAAGAGACGCAATCGTGACGCAAGAATTGGCAACCGAAGAGCAACTCGATAATGCCGAGCCAGCTGAAGATTTGTTGAACATGGAAGGCATGGACCGTCACTTGGCATTTGTATTGGCCAGTCAAGGTGTTGTGACCATGGAAGACCTAGCAGAACAGAGCATTGATGATCTTGTCGCCATTGAAGCAATGAGTGAAGAACGTGCAGGCGAGTTAATTATGACTGCGCGCGCGCCTTGGTTCGCACAAGAATCAGAAAGTGGGGAGGAGTGAAAATATGGCAGTGGTAACAGTAAAAGAGCTTGCCGAAAGTATCGGTACCCCAGTAGATCGTTTGCTAACGCAAATGGGCGAAGCAGGACTTAAGCAGAAACGCGCTGATCAAGCGGTTTCAGATGATGAAAAACAAAAGCTATTGACCTTTCTAAAGCGCGCACACGGCGACAGTGAAGGTGGACAGCGTAAAATTACTTTGACCCGTAAAGTGACGACACAGATTAAATCGTCAGGCAGCGGTGGTCGAGGCAAAACGGTGAGCATTGAAGTGCGTAAAAAGCGTACCTATGTGAAAAAAGACGCAGCAGAAGATGCTGTGGCCGTGCCAGTTAAGGACAGTGTTGCAAATCAGCGTGCCGAAGAAGACGCCAAGCTAGAAGCGGCGCGTGCGCGTCAGGCCGAAGAAAAGCGCGCAGCTGCGGAATCAGAAGTGGCGAAGAAAGCTGCTGCAGACCAAGCAGAGGCTGCTGCAAAAGCACAGCCAGCGGCGAAGAAGCCTGCTGCTCACAAGCCAGCACCTGTGGACGCTCAAAAGCCGACCAATGATCATGCTAAGAACAAAAAGTCGATTTCCCGTAAGCCTAAGCAATTAGAAGACAAGGATGTGGCTTCACATCACCGTCCTGCGGAACGGCCTAAGGGCAACAAGCACCAGCAGATGTTGGAATTGATCGATGATAATGAAGAAGGTGGCGGCGGTCGTCGTAGACGTCGTAAGTCTAAGCGCCGTGATCACCAGTTCCAGCAGCCTACAGCACCTGTTATGCGTGAAGTAGGTATTGGCGAGAGCATCACGGTAAGTGATTTGGCTGGTCAAATGTCTACCAAGTCTACCGAAGTGGTTAAGATCCTGTTCAAGATGGGTGTTGTCGCTAATTCGAATATGGTACTGGATCAGGATACCGCTATTTTGGTGGTCGAAGAAACGGGTCATAAGTATTTCATCGTGAACGAAAATGCGATTGAAGATAGCTTGGTAACCGGTGTGTCTTATGATCAGGACTTGGTTACCAAGGCGCCAGTCGTCACGGTAATGGGTCACGTCGACCACGGTAAAACCTCGTTGTTGGATTACATTCGTGACACCCGTGTTGCAGCGGGTGAATCTGGTGGTATTACACAGCACATTGGTGCCTACCACGTTGATACGCCTAATGGCATGATTACCTTCCTAGATACACCGGGACACGCGGCCTTCACCGCTATGCGTGCGCGTGGTGCGAAGAGCACAGACGTGGTGATCTTGGTGGTTGCAGCCGATGACGGTGTGATGCCACAAACAGAAGAAGCAATTTTGCATGCACGTGCAGCAGGCGTACCCTTGGTAGTGGCCATCAACAAGATGGACAAAGAAGGCGCAGATCCTGATCGCGTGACTAACGAATTGAGTCAGCGCAACGTAATCTCAGAAGATTGGGGTGGCGATACGCAGTTTATCAAGGTGTCTGCACATACCGGTTTGGGTATTGACGACCTGTTGAATGCTGTTTTGCTTCAGGCTGAAGTTTTAGAATTGAAGGCCACGCACAATGCACCAGCTAAAGGTGTGGTGGTTGAGTCGCGTCTTGATAAGGGTCGCGGTGCAGTCTCTACTGTCTTGGTACAAAACGGTACCCTGCGTAAAGGCGACATCGTATTGGCGGGTCAGTCGTACGGTAAAGTCCGTGCGTTACTCGACGAGAAAGGTGCACCAACGGATTCTGCAGGTCCTGCTATTCCAGTCCAGGTTTTGGGCCTAGATGGCACGCCAGAAGCAGGTGACGATTTTGTTGTGGTAGCTTCTGAGAAGAAGGCCCGTGAAGTAGCCTCGTTCCGTCGTGAGAAAATGCGTCAGAATGAATTGGCACACCAGAAAGCAGTGAAGTTGGACAACTTGTTCAGCGACATGACTGCTGGTGACGTTGCCTCATTGAATATCCTAATCAAGACTGACGTACAGGGCAGCTTAGAAGCCTTGAAAGGCAGCTTGTTGAAGTTGGGTACCGATGAAGTGAAAGTGAACATCGTCGCCGGTGGCGTGGGTGCGATCACTGAGTCTGATGCCAACTTGGCAGTGACTGCTAAGGCCGTTATCTTTGGATTCAACGTCCGTGCTTCCAGTCAGGCGCGTGAGATTATCGAAAGAAGCTCGCTTGATTTGCGTTATTACAGCGTGATTTACGACATTATCGACGACGTGCGCGATGCATTGAACGGTATGTTGGCGCCAGAATTGCGTGAAGAAATTGTCGGTATTGCTGAAGTACGTGACGTATTTAATTCGCCTAAGTTTGGTCAGATTGCTGGCTGTATGGTGATTGAAGGTACGGTCCACCGTCAAAAGAAGATCCGCGTATTGCGCGCAGATGTTGTGATATACGAAGGTGAACTCGAATCGCTGCGTCGTTACAAAGATGACGTTCAAGAAGTCCGTAATGGTACTGAGTGTGGTATCGGTGTGAAGAACTACACTGATGTGAAGCCAGGCGACAAAATTGAAGTCTTTGACGTGAAGGAAATTGCCCGCACGATCGACTAATCGTTGATCGGTGGCGTTGAAACTAGGGGCCGTCAAAAGCCCCTTTTTTTATAGAGCAGGAAATTACTATGGCTAAAGAATACAGTCGTACTCGGCGTATTGCCGACCAAATGCAGAAAGATCTGTCGATGATCATTCAGCAAGAAATCAAAGATCCGCGTGTGGGTATCGTGACCCTGTCTGAAGTTAAGGTCAGCAAAGACCTTGGTTATGCAGACATCTACTTTACCTGTATGAGTCTTAACGATGATGCAGACGCTCGGGTGACCAGTGAGAAAGTGCTCAACGGCGCAGCAGGTTTTTTAAGAACCTTGCTCGCAGGGGCAATCAAGCTGCGTGTGATGCCGCAACTGCGATTTCATTATGATCCGTTGTTGGGTTCTGCCAACCACATGGACAAATTGATCAAAGCGGCTGTAAGCCCACACACCAAGGCTGCTGAAGATGGCGAGAACGAGAACCCGTAAAGGCAACCCCGTACATGGGGTGCTTTTAATCAACAAGCCGTCTGGTTCAACATCTAACCGCGTGTTACAGCAAGTAAAGTGGCAGTTAAAGGCCAAGAAAGCCGGACATACCGGCGCCCTTGATCCTTTGGCTACCGGTCTGTTGCCCCTGTGTTTTGGTGAGGCGACCAAGTTTTCTCAGCTCCTATTAGATGCGGATAAGACCTATCAGGTTACAGCCACCCTAGGCATTCAGACCGATACCTGTGATGTAGATGGCGAAGTCATTGCTACCAAGCCGATACCAGCTTTCACCGAAGCCGACATTGAGCAGCTATTGGCGGCGCATTTCACCGGTACCATTACTCAGGTAGCCCCCATCTACTCTGCGTTGAAGGTCAATGGCCGACCGATGTATGAGTTGGCACGTGCGGGCGAACCGGTTGAAGCTAAATCGAGACAGATTACTATTTTTTCAAGCCAGTTGGATGCGGTGCGACCAGATCAAGTTGATCTAACCATTCATTGCAGTAAGGGCACCTATATTCGCAGTATCGTCGACGAATTGGGGCAGTTATTGGGTTGTGGCGCGACGGTCAGCCGCTTACATCGTACCCAGCACGGACCCTTCACGTTAGACCAAGCGATGGGTATCGATGATGTGCCAGATGAGGCTTTCTTATCAGCAATGCTGCCAGTAGATGCCATGATCGCCGATTGGCCAGTGATAGAGCTGACTGAGGCGCAATCTGTGCCCTTCATCCATGGCAATCCGACCACGCTAACCGCATGCGATGCACCTTCTGATCTGCAATACCGTGTGTATCAGTCAGACAGTCAACAATTCGTGGGTATAGGACAAGTAAAACGTGCCAATGAATTGTGGCCAGTACGTGTAATAAACTGTAATTCTTAATCAATATTCGGTATAATCCGCGCGCTCGGAAAATTCTGAGTCCGATTCCGCTGTTAACATGCACGGCGGACATTTGGTAATCCGTTGGTAGCCTCGGCATACCGACCAGCATGTTCACAATTGGAGTGTTTTTAACATGGCATTATCCCCAGAAAAGAAAGCTGAAATTGTAGCAGCTTACGGTCAGGCAGAAGGCGACACTGGTTCTCCAGAAGTTCAGGTTGCATTGTTGACAGGTAACATCGAAGCACTACAGGGTCACTTTAAGGCACACGGTAAAGATCACCACTCACGTCGTGGTTTGATCCGTATGGTAAACCAGCGTCGTAAGTTGTTGGATTACTTGAAAGGCAAGAACGTTGAGCGTTATACCGCGCTGATCGGCCGACTCGGTCTACGTCGCTAAGTAAGCCTAGAAAAAGACCCCGCAGGGGTCTTTTTGCCTTTGGGCATGTATACATTTCCAAGCAGTAACGGGTCGTTGTTCTCACCTAGGCAACTACTTGAGTCACAATAGGTTAATAACTCTAGTTCAGTACCACAGAGACGAGTGCTTCTATCAATGGGTCTTTACCCAAAAGGTCTATTGATAGAAGCGCTCTGCGGTATCTGGAAATCGTAAGAAGTGTAAAAGGAAAATTGAATGACTTTTTTAAAAGCAGAACGCAAAACCGTACAGTATGGTGCACACGAAGTAACATTTGAAACTGCAAAAGTAGCACGTCAGGCAACTGGCGCTGTGATCTGTACTATGGGTAACACCATGGTATTGGCAACTGTCGTAGGCGCTAAAAGCATGCGTCCTGGACAAGATTTCTTCCCATTATCAGTACATTATCAGGAAAAATACTATGCCATTGGCAAGATTCCTGGTGGTTACCTGAAGCGCGAAGGTCGTCCTAGCGAAAAAGAGACACTGACCTCACGTCTGATTGACCGTCCAATTCGTCCATTGTTTCCTAAGGGTTTCATGAACGAAGTTCAGGTTATCATCAACGTTATCAGTGCTGACCGTAATGAAGATCCTGATATTTGCGCCATGTTGGCTACCTCAGCGGCATTGTCTATCTCTGGCCTTCCGTTTGCAGGTCCTATCGCTGCAGCACGCGTGTGCTACACAGACGAAGCTGGCTATACGCTAAACCCAGACATCGCAGATTATGCTGCATCTGATCTGGACATGGTCGTGGCGGGTACTGACGCAGCGGTATTGATGGTTGAATCTGAAGCCAAAGAATTGTCTGAAGACGTCATGCTAGGTGGTGTGTTGTTTGGCCATGATGCAATGCAGCCTGTTATTGCAGCGATCAAAGAGTTTGCCGCAGAAGTTGGCAAGCCACAGTGGGATTGGTCAGCACCTGCCATTGATGCAGCCATGACTGAAGCCGTAGAAACGGGTTTCGGACAGCGCGTAGGCGATGCTTACCTGACTGTAGACAAGATGGAGCGCGTGAGCCTGTTGTCACAGATTAAGTCTGACGCAGTTGAAGCCTTGGTTAATGAAACGACTGGCTATTCAGCAGACGACATCAAAGGTGCTATCTCTAAAATTGAAAAGCGTATTGTTCGTCAGCGCGTTGTTGCTGGTGAGCCACGTATCGATGGCCGCGACAACAAGACCGTTCGAGCAATTGAAGTAGAAGTAGGCGTATTGCCGCGTGCCCATGGTTCTGCCTTGTTTACCCGTGGTGAAACTCAGGCATTGGTTGCCTGTACTCTAGGTACAAAGCGCGACTCTAAAATGGTTGATGACCTATCTGGTCTGCGTAACGATCCCTTCATGTTGCATTACAACTTCCCTCCGTTCAGCGTAGGTGAAGCAGGTCGTATGGGTGGCGTTGGTCGTCGTGAAATCGGTCATGGCCGATTGGCGCGTCGCGGTGTTGCAGCCACGTTGCCAGACGTAGAAGAATTCCCGTATACCATTCGTGTGGTGTCTGAAATCACTGAATCAAACGGTTCTAGTTCAATGGCTTCTGTGTGCGGTACCTCTTTGGCCATGATGGACGCAGGTATTCCGGTCACTACGCCAGTTGCAGGTATTGCAATGGGCTTGGTAAAAGAAGACAACGGCTTCGCCATCTTGACTGACATCTTGGGTGATGAAGATCACTTGGGCGACATGGACTTTAAAGTAGCCGGTTCTGCTAAGGGTATCACTGCATTGCAGATGGATATCAAGATCCAGGGCATCACCGAAGAGATCATGGAATCTGCGTTAGAGCAGGCTCACGATGCACGTATTCACATCTTGGCCGAAATGGCGTTGGTGATCAGTGCTTCACGTCCTGAGTTGTCACCTAATGCACCGTCTTATGAGAATGTGAAGATTGATACTGACAAGATTCGTGACGTTATTGGTAAGGGTGGTGCAACTATCCGTGCTTTGACTGAAGAAACTCAGACAGAAATCGACATTTCAGACGACGGTACTATCCGTATCTATGCGCCTAACCAAGAGCGTATGCTAGATGCCAAGAACCGTATTCTTGCCATCACAGCTGAAGCTGAAATTGGTGCTATCTACCGTGGTAAAGTGGTTCGTATTGCTGACTTCGGCGCATTCGTTAACTTCTTGCCGGGCAAAGATGGCTTGGTTCACATCTCACAGATTTGTGAGCGTCGCTTGAAGACTGTAGACGAAGAATTGTCTGAAGGTCAGGAAGTGGCAGTGAAGGTACTAGACGTCGATAACCGTGGTCGTGTGAAGTTGACCATGAAAGAGATGACTGACGAAGAGAAAGCGTCTGTGTAAACCACAGGCTCTTCTATAAAAAAGCCCGGCTAATGCCGGGCTTTTTGTTGCCTGTTACAAAAGGCCTTTAGTCGTGTGCAAACATCACGTGGCGCGCCACGGTATAGTCTTCCAAAGCATACATCGACAGATCCTTGCCATACCCCGACATCTTCATGCCGCCATGTGGCATTTCGTTGGTCAACATAAAGTGGGTGTTAATCCAGGTAGCGCCATACTGTAGTTGTCGTGCAACCCGATTGGCTTTGCCCAAATCTTTGGTCCAAATAGACGATGCCAAACCGTAGTCAGAATCGTTTGCCCAATCGATGACTTGCTGGGTTTCGTTGAATTTGGTGACGGATACCACGGGCCCAAACACTTCTCGACGTACAATTTCGTCTTCATGCTTGGCGCCAGCGATCACGGTAGGCTCGTAAAAGAAACCGGGGCCAGGGCGCATTTTACCACCGGTCACCACTTCCATATGCCCAGTTGACACGGCGCGTTCGACAAAAGACGCGACGCGATTACGCTGACGGTCGGAGATGAGGGGCCCCATTTCGACGCCTTCTTCATCCTGAGTACCCAATTTGATGGTGCTCACTGCGGCCGCTAATTCGGCGACAAAGCGGTCGTGTACCTTGCTGTGCACATAGACACGGCATGCAGCCGTGCAATCTTGACCGGCATTATAAAAACCAAAGGCACGTATACCTTCAACGGCAGCGCTAATGTCAGCATCGTCAAACACGATGACGGGCGCTTTGCCACCCAATTCTAAGTGGGTGCGTTTCATGGTGTCTGCCGCAATCTTGAGAATCTTTTGACCCGTCGAAATGTCGCCCGTTAAGCTGACCATTCTCACCACAGGATGCTCAACCAACGGTTGGCCCACTGATTCTCCGCGACCGCACACAATATTGACCACACCCTTTGGCAGGATGTCGGCCAAAATTTCTCCGAATTTCAGTGCGGTTAACGGCGTTTGTTCGCTCGGCTTGAGTACCACCGTATTACCGGCGGCGATAGCGGGTGCAATTTTCCACGCGGACATCATCAACGGATAGTTCCATGGCGCGATAGACGCAATGACACCCACGGGGTCGCGACGAATCATGCTGGTGAAGCCTTCAAGGTATTCACCTGCCACGGGGCCTGTCATGCAACGAATGGCACCGGCATAAAAGCGAAAACAGTCTACAACGCCTGGAATTTCATCTGCCAATACGCCGGCATAAGGCTTGCCGCAGTTGGTGGCTTCTAAACGCGCAAACGCCTCTGCGTCTGCCTCAATGGCGTCTGCAATCTTTAGTAGCAACAGGCTGCGTTGGCCCGGTGTTGTAGCGCTCCAGCCTGTAAACGCGCGCTGGGCAGCGTTAACGGCCTTAGATACCTGTTCAATAGATGCTTCAGCTACTTTGGTGATGGTTTCACCAGTCGCTGGATTGAAAATGTCTTCATCATGTCCAGTACCAGACACGAATTTTCCATCAATTAATAACTTAGTGTTTATGGCCATGAGTGTTGCACTCCTTGTTCGCGATTCTTTTTATTAGTGGGTGTTATTTTCCGCCGCCATCATCGATATCGGTATCCCGAGTCAGATAGTAGGCAGCCAATATGGGTATGGTGGTGACCATCACAATGATCACTGCCACCACATTGGTGACTGGACGGTCACGGGGTCTTATCAATTCTTGATACATCCAAATCGGCAAGGTGGTTTGCTGGCCTGCCGTAAAGGTAGTCACAATGACCTCGTCGAAGCTTAATGCAAATGCCAACATGCCACCTGCCAGCAACGCGCTGCCTAAATTCGGCAGAATAATATGCCGAAAGGTCTGTAGGCCATCTGCGCCCAAGTCCATAGAGGCTTCGATCAAATTCACACTGGTGCGTCGTAATCGGGCTACTGCATTGTTATAGACCACCACAATACAAAAAGTGGCATGGCCGATGACAATGGTCCAAAAGCTAAAAGGAATGTCGAGTGAGCCATAGCCCGACCTTAGCGCCAAGCCCGTAATAATGCCGGGTAACGCAATGGGTAAAACCAACAGCATAGAAAAGGTGTCTCGTCCAAAAAAGCGTGCGCGGGACAATGCCAATGCAGCCAAGGTACCCAACACCATCGCCCACAACGTAGACAATGCCGCGACTTCCAGTGACAACTGGATCGCTTCCCACACATCGGGGCGGTTCCACGCCTTCACAAACCACTTTACCGTGAATCCCGGCGGTGGAAACTGATAGCTTTTTTGTTCGGTGGTAAAGGCATATAAAAAGATAAATGCCATGGGAATATGTAGAAACAACAAGCCACCGATGGCGGCTATTTTCAGTCCTAGGGGGGCACGTGCCGTGTTAGAGTGCATCGAAAGCCCCCATTCTTTTCGCCAGAGTCAAATAAACAGCGATCACCACAATGGGTACCAACGAGAATGCGGCAGCAAAGGGCAAGTTGCCCGCCATGCCTTGATGCATATACACCACCTGACCAATGTAGAGCGTTGAATTACCGATCACGCCAGGGATGATGTAATCCCCTAATGTGAGTGAAAAGGTAAAGATTGAGCCTGCTGCAATGCCCGGCAGTGCCAATGGAAAGATGACCTTTCTAAAGGTTTGGCTGGGATGGCCACCCAAATCAGCAGAGGCCTCTAGCAACGATCTCGGTATGCGTTCAATCGCGGCTTGGATGGGCAAAATCATGAAGGGTACCCAAATATAAACAAACACGATAAAGGTGCCTAACCGTGAAAATGACAAGGACGAACCGCCTATCATGGGAATCGACAGGATGGCCTCCAATACGGGTTCAATACCCAAGGACGCAAACACCCATCCGATAACGCCTTCTTTGGCCAAAATCAGTTTCCAGGCATAGACCCGCACCAAATAACTCGACCACAGCGGCAGCATCACAGCGACATAAAATAACGCACGGGTTTTGCCATTGGTATAACGCGCCATGTAATAGGCAATAGGAAATGCAATGGCGGCACAGGCAACAGTGACCAATGTCGCCATCACCACGGTACGCACAATGACGTCGAGATTGGCGGCACGAAACAGGTCGATAAAGTTACCGATGCCGACTTCGTAAACCACCTGTCCACTGAACTCATCGAGGCGAAACACCGATTGTGCGAGCAGATTAAACAGCGAGCCCAAGTACACCACACCCAGCCACAGGGCTGGCGGCGCCAAAAGCGTCAATAAAAACAGACGCGGACGGATATAAAACCAAGTGGATAACCGACGCAGCATACTGGGCTGCAGAGGTGCCACAGCAGCAGTATTCACTTTTTGCCCCCTTGGATCGCATGGACAGCCGTGTCATCCCAATCCAATGACACCCGGGTGTCGCGTGCAAACCGTTCTTCGGCGGAGAGGTGCCCGGGGTTCGGTTGGTTTACGATCAACGTTAGTTGGTCATCAATAGCCACCTGGTACCGGATATAGGGGCCAAGATATTCATGTTCAAGTACCCAGCCGGTCAAGCGGCTAGGCTTATTCGCGTCTGCTGCGCTAATGGATATGCGTTCAGGTCGCAGCATCGCGGTGCCATCGATACCTAAAATGTGTTTGGCTTGGGCATTCTTGAGCAGATTCACGCTGCCCACAAATTGCGCAACAAATTCGGATTCCGGTCGGTCATACACATCATCAGGACTGCCAATTTGCTCAATGCGGCCCTTGTTGAAAATACAAATACGGTCACTCATCGACAAGGCTTCTTGCTGGTCGTGGGTAACAAAGACAAAGGTAATGCCGACCTGACGCTGTAAGGTCTTTAACTCAATTTGCATCTGTTCACGTAATTTAAGGTCCAACGCACCCAGTGGCTCGTCTAACAACAGCAACTTGGGCTTGTTGATCAGTGCGCGGGCAATGGCAACGCGCTGACGTTGTCCGCCAGACAGTTGTGACGGTTTGCGGTCACCCACATCGGGTAAATGTATCAACGACAGCATTTCGTCGGTGCGCGCATAGCGTTCTTTGGTACCAACGCCCGACACCATCAAGCCATAGGCGATGTTGTCTCGGACATTCATATGAGGAAATAGAGCATAATCTTGAAAGACCGTATTCACACTTCGGTCATAGGGAGGCTTATTGGCGCAATCCTCGCCCAATATTTTAATGGTGCCTGATGATTGAAATTCAAAGCCTGCCATCATGCGTAAACAGGTGGTTTTGCCTGACCCAGAAGGTCCAAGAAGGGTAAAGAATTCGCCTGATTGAATCTCGAAGTCGACGTTATCTACTGCAACAACATCACCATAAAGACGCGAAACCGATTCAAAGGAAACAGCTGACATAGGGGTCTCATTTTTGACATTTAAACGTTATAAGAACGGGGCACCCAGGCGGGCGCCCCGATTAGATTATCGACCGCCTAGAACAGCGATGTAATCAGATACCCAACGATAATAGGGTACACACTGGTCTTGCGTTTCACACTTGCTCACTGGCGTGCGCCAGAAGTGAATTTGATCAAAAGACTCGTAGCCGTTGGCAGCACAACCTGCGTCAGTCAACAGGGCGTTACCGGTACAAGCGGCAGGAACCGAAGGCACTGAACCAAACCAGGCTGCTAGGTCACCCTGCAACTTCGGATTGATCGAATGCTCTAACCAGCGATAGGCACAGTTCACGTTCTCAGCGTCTGCATGCAACATGGTTGAGTCAGCCCAACCAGTAGCACCTTCTTTTGGTACCACAGCACCGATTGGCGTATCCGCTTTCAGGATGCCGACTTGGAAACCCCAAGAGCTAGAGGCAACCACACCTTCGTTTTTGAAGTCGTCGATCTGTACGAACGCATCATGCCAATAGCGACCAACCAATTTGCGCTGACCGCGCAGCAAAGTAAGGGCGGCTTGATACTGATCTTCGTTCAATTCGTAGGGATCTTTGATGCCAAGTTCAGGCTTAACACTCATCAAATACAATGCTGCATCAGCAATGTAGATAGGGCCATCGAATGCTTGAACGCGACCGGCGTTTGATTTGCCATCAGGAAGCGTCTGTTCTTCAAAAACCACTGACCAAGAGTCAGGTGCTTTGCTAAACACGTCTGTGCGGTAGGCCAATACGTTATAGCCCCACTGATAAGGCACACCGAAATGCTTGCCGTTCACTGTGTGCCACTTGGCATTTTGTAAACGCTTGTCGACAGTCTTGTAACTTGGAATCAGATCGAGGTTGATTTCTTGAACCTTCTTGCCCGCGATTAAACGTAGGCTGGCGTCACCAGATGCGGTAACCAGATCGAATCCGCCTTCGTTCATTAGTGCGACCATTTCGTCTGACGTTGCGGCTGTCTTAACATTAACTTGGCAGCCAGTGGTTTCTTCAAACCCTGTTACCCAGTCGAATTCAGCCATGGTATCACCACGTTCAATATAGCCAGCCCAAGCGACGATGTTTACTTGGCCTTCACCTTTTCCAATCTTCTTTACCATGCCTGCTGCTTGCAAAGGACTGCTAAGCATCATGGTGCCGATGAGGAAACTGGCGCTTATCTTTGCCGATAGGCGAGTTTTATTACCCATTGAATTGATCTCCGTAACATTATTGTTGTTATTTCGTACGATCGGTACGTTTTTTTAGTGTAATCAAACATATTAGCGATAGATAATACTATTTTCTGAGGGGTGGCCATCAATTTAATTGATGGCTAAATGCCGGTATGCTGTTTTGAGCGACTTTGATCACGGGCAAGATCGATAAATTCTGAGGTAGCCCAATTGAGATGGGACCCCCTTCGCCACACCAGACCGATGTCGATACTGGGAATTTCCTCGCGGATATTGCGGGTTTCCACACGTTGCATGTCGAGCGTCCATGGGCGGTAGGCAAATTCTGGCAAAATGGCAATGCCCAGCGATGCGCCGACGAGGTTACGCACAGCTTCGACGGACTCGGTTTCAAGAAACGAGCGGGCGGTCTTGTTATAGCGGCGCCACGTCTGGCCAATAATGTGGTCAATGCGGTTGGCGGTCAGGGTAATCAATGGTTCCTTAGCCAATTCCAACAAACTGATGTCGGCTTGTTTGAACAAAGGATGGTTCACCGGTAGCCACACCTTGAGTGGCGAGCGCGTCAGGGTTTCCATTTCAAAGGCATCCGGCTCATGCATTTGTTGCAGCATGAATATTGCGACGTCAATTTCGCCGTTCACCAGTTGGTTTTCGAGGTACGCTTGCTCATCTTCGATCAAGGTGACCTTCACACCGGGGAAATGTTGGGTGAATCGACTCAGGGGTTCAGAAAGATAATAGCCTGCTACCAAACTGGTGACACCGATGACTAGGGTGCCTTTGTCTTGGGTCGTTCCTGCCGTAAGGCCCTGTGCAGCGTCGGCAACCGATGCCAGAATACGCCGAGAGGATATAAGAAACTGGTGCCCTTCATGGGTCAGAGTGACACCTTTATGCGACCTTATAAACAGCAATACACCGAGGCTGGCTTCAAGTTCAGACAGGGCATTGGTCAATGCCGATTGTGACAAATACAAATCACGCGCCGCTTTACTGACCGATAGGGTTTCGGCAATGGTGACAAAATAACGAATTTGGCGCAGTGTGAAATTCATTGGTGAGCTTCAATCCCCTGTGATGCAACCTAGACGCGAACACGAAACCAGCAGGTCGCTTGAGTGACAGCATAAAAACTTCAGCGCAGATTGTCCATGGGTTGCACACATGACTGATCACGTGGCAGGGCAGAGGTAACAGCCGATACCCAGCCTTATTCAGGTAGGTGTGCTGCAATCTCGGGGTGGCTCGCCAATAATTTATTCTTTAGACGCTCTCGTACCGAGCTGTGGCGGTCCAGTGTCAGAAAATAAAAGGCACTGGCGTCTAATTCAAACTGGTCTGCCAATGATTGAATGGCCTCTGCCTGCGTTACCGACGAGTTGTCTGCCAATGCGGGTTGGTTGGGAATAGCAAAGGTTTCACCTGCTGCCAATCGTGTCAATAATGCGGCATAGGTGCGTTCAAAAAGGGGCCACACCGTGGTTTCATTGCCACGCTGTAGTCGCCAAAAACCAGTCTCTCTGGCAGCATGGTAAACAATGGGATGTGACCAAGGGAAATTACGGGCGTCTTCGCGGCAGCGACAGGCTTCGACATAGGCTGCATGGGCAGAAACCACGCCTAATTCCGAAGCACTTGGTTGCAACAGCGCGACAAATTCTGCGATGGCTGGTGGCCACGCGTGGGTCAGTTTGCAGGTATGTAGCGCCTTCGCCAGTTGTGGCTCGGTGTAACCTGCCAAACAATAACCCCATTCCCGACGGGCAATGTCCAATGAGGCTTTGTCACCATAGGTACTGTCGAATTTGTGGCCATAAATCGCTTTAAAACGGGCAAACACCAAGTTAACCAATAACTTGGTGTTCTCGTCTAGGGTGCGCTGCTCACCAATTGGTGTCGTTGATATCCATGATCTGTCGTCGGACTTCATCACGTTTTTCCTGACGTTGATTATGTGGCGTGCCACTCTTATAGCCGGGACGGGCCAGTTTGGCCCATTCTTCTTTAACCCAACGGACGAATCGGCTATTCCAGTCGGCAGCAAGGGTGCCCGTTTCTACATGGTGGCCGATAAAGTTAGGTAGCTGTTCGCCAACGAAGCTCCCAGGAATGTTTTCGGCGACCAATCGTGGCACCAAAAAGTTTTTGTCGGGCGTCCATTCCTGCGTTATCGCTGATTTATACGCCGGTTCGGTCTGTAATTGCTGGCTTTGCTCAATCATAAAGGTCGGCAGACCAGAATGGGCTTGATTCCGCTGACGCGCAGAATTGACCTGAGTATGGGTCTGCTGCTGAATCTGTGCTGCTGGTTTTTCGCCTAACGGAACTGATTGCGTGCTATTGGCTCGCTCACCTGCTGGGTGAAACGCATTATTGGGCATAAGGCGAATAAGGAACTGTCCATTGGGATTAAAATGGCGCTCTACAATCTTAAGCTGTTCTAAATTTAAAAAGATGGCGTTAATCTTGGTCATATTCCAAAAGGGAACCAGTTCAGGCCACCGCTCGGGTGCCAAATAAAACCAATCGACACTCTCAAGCGTTTTGGTAGGACAAATATGGGATAATTCAAAAACCAACTGTGCCAGCACCGCTTCGTCTAAACCGATTTGTGCAGCCAGTGTCGGTGAGAAGTGCAGTAGTTTTTCGCCAAATTGAATATTCATGGGGTTAGAAGCTCCTTTCTGTTCGGTAGTGTACTCCTTAGGATCATCCTTGGCATTAGCACTAGCTGTGGATAACTTGTGTGTAGCCTGTAGAGAACAGAAATAAATCAAAAATTAGACCCAAATAGCGCGCATTCGCAGGTTTCCTCCCTGCTAGCCAAATAATTTGCGTCGGTTGGCGCGAAAAAACCGAAATCTCGGTACAATGTCGACCAAAGCGCCCCAATAGGGGCTTGGCAGTAAGTTGCCTCAGTTACCACCCTATAATGACAGAGTGATGTAAGCATGGAAGTATTGGCCGTTGCCAATTTGGTGAAAACATTTAAGCGCCATGCCGCTGTGAAGGGTATTTCCTTTTCCGTGGATGAGGGCATTTGTTTTGGTTTGTTGGGCCCCAATGGCGCCGGTAAGACCACCACCATCGAAATGATGGAAGGCATCTCAAAGCCCACCTCAGGAGAGATTCGGTATTTTGGTAAGCCAGCCACCGTATCGGACTACCAAAATGTCGGAATCCAATTTCAAAACACCGCTTTGCCCGATTACTTGAGTGTCAAAGAGACGTTGATGCTGTTTGGGTCTTTTTATAAAGAGACCAAACCCTTACCTGAGTTGATGACCCTGTGCAGCCTTGATGACTTTGCAGATCAAGACGCGCGCAAATTGTCGGGTGGCCAACGGCAGCGGTTGTTGTTGGCTTTGGCTTTGGTCAACAACCCAAAAATTCTATTTTTGGATGAGCCTACTACGGGATTAGATCCTCAGGCGCGACGCAATTTCTGGACCCTGATTGACCTGATCAAAAAGCAGGGCACGACCATTATTTTAACCACGCATTATATGGACGAAGCACAAACCCTATGTGACGACATCGTGGTGATGGATGCCGGCGAGATTATTGCACAGGGCAGTCCACAGGGTTTGTTAGACGCCCATTTTGATGGGGTGAAAGTTGTGTTACCTGAGAGTGCCGTTCCAGCAGATTTTAGTTTCGAATATGCCATTACCCGTGCCAACGGTTATGCCGAGATTTTAACCAATCAGGTCAATCAAACGGTCAACGCGTTAATTGCACGCAATATCGACTTAGATGGATTGCAGGTGAAATCACCCAATCTGGAAGACTTATTTATTACTTTAACCGGCCATGCCCTGCGCAGTTGATTGTGTGGGCGCATCCAATGGAAATGCATCATGTTTAAACGTTTTTGGGCCGTATTTCATGCCCGTAATCGAGAGTTCTTTCGAGACCGTAGCTCATTTGGGTGGAACTTCTTCTTCCCATTTTTGCTGGTGTTTGGCTTTGCCTTTGTGTTTGGAAATGGCCAGCCCATGTTCAAGGTAGGGGTTATGGGTGAGCAGGATGCCTATATCTCCAAGCCCCTGTTATTTGATGTCAAACACATCCAATGGGTGCCCTATTTAGAGCAGGATGTCGCGGTCAAAAAGCTGCGCCAACACCAAATTGATTTATTGGTACAGCTCGACCGGAAAACCTACTGGGTAAACCGAAGCTCACCCAAAGGTTATATGGTGGAAAAGCTGTTACTGGCAGATGATCCAGGCTTTCAGCGCACCGTGATTGATGGTCGGCAAGTGCGATATGTCGATTGGGTACTGCCCGGTGTCATTGGCATGAACATTATGTTTAGCAGTCTGTTTGGTGTCGGATATGTGATTGTTCGTTACCGCAAAATTGGCGTGCTCAAACGGTTTAAGGCGACGCCATTAGGCGCGGTTGAATACTTGTCCGCCCAAATGCTGTCGCGTTGGCTCATTCTGATGTTTGTATGCGCCGTCATCTTCTTCGGCTGCCATTGGGCACTGGATACCCTAATGCTGGGCAGTTATTGGTCATTCTTTGCTGTATTGGCCATTGGTATCTTTACCATGATTTCACTGGGTTTGGTGATTGCCTCACGTACCCGTAGCGAAGAACTCACTGGCGGGCTGCTCAATTTTGCTTCGTGGCCCATGATGGGCTTGTCGGGTGTGTGGTTTTCGCTCGAGGGTGCACCGCAGTGGTTACAGCAGGTGTCGCAACTGTTGCCACTAACCCATATTGTGGCAGCCAGTCGCGCCATTGCAGTAGAGGGTGAAACGTTGGCCTCGCAATCAGACCATGTGGTTACGCTGATGGTAATGACCGTGCTATTTATTGGTGCTGGCGCTGCACTGTTTAGTTGGGATGCCGACGGACGATAGCCAAAACGGACTATCGTCGTAGCCTTGTATCAGTGGTGTTTAGACCGCTCATAATGATCAAGTGCCGCTACCGCTCGGGCGCGGCCATAGGCAATTAACATTTCAGATCGATGAAATTCAAATACCCCAGCCAAGTCTCGCGGTATTTCGATCAGAATATCTGGACGGTTGGACGCCATCTTTGAATGCGCAATGGTGTTTTGCATCATTTCGATACTCTGACTCATCAACTCTAAAAGACTGAGGCGTTCAGCTGGCAATAGCGCACTGGGAATCTTTTCAGGTATGAACCGATCAAGGTAGGTAGCGACGCGTCTGTGCCATTTGGGATCCAGTGCATCTTCGTCACTCACCTCTACCGTTTCATCAATGGCTTTTTCATGGGCACTACGCACTTTCGCGTTGAGGTTCACAGCAATGGTGATGTCGGTGTTGTCGCCGGCGCTTGGCGCGATGGGAAGGGGGTCCAACAATCCGCCGTCGAGCAATTGCATACCGCGATAGTGGTGGGGTGTAAAGACACTGGGTATGGCGATGGATGCCCTTATCGCTTGGAACAATGAGCCATCAACAAACCATATCTCCTTTTCACGGTCGATATCGGTCGCAACGGCAGTGTATTTAATCGGTAAGTCTTCAATATTGTGTTCGCCTACCAAAGCCAATAACGCCTCGATAATACGGTCACCTTTAAACAGACCCGAACGCTGAAACGAAAAATCTAACAGACGAAATACAGCGGTTTTGTCTAGGCCTTTAAGCCAATGCCGGTATTGGGGCAGCTTCCCTGTTGCATAGATGCCGCCTACCAGTGCGCCAATTGAACAGCCTGAAATTGATTTAATCTCAAACCCGCGTTCAAGTAGCACCTCAATAACACCAATATGGGCCAGTCCACGTGCTGAACCGCCACCTAATATCAAAGAGACTGTTGGTTTCTTTTTGGTCATTTTGATTCACGAAATAAAGAAATTAATTGTACTGAAGAACTGTCAAAAGCGGATACGTCGCCGGTATTCAGTGCGTCAAAAACGGCTTCTCCAAGCACCTTACCCAACTCTACGCCCCACTGGTCAAAACTGTTAATGCCCCACATGACACCCTGCACTGCTACTTTGTGCTCGTACATGGCAATCAATGCGCCAATACGTGCCGGCGTGCCCTGATCAAATAATATGCTGTTGCAGGGTTTGTTGCCGGGCATCACCTTATGGGGTGCCAAGGATTGTGCGGCTTCTGTCGTCATGCCTTTTTCGGTCAGCTCTTGGATGATGGCTGCTTCGGTTTTACCAAAGGCTAACGCCTGCTGCTGCGCCAAATAATTGGCAAACAACCAGTCATGATGGTCTGACACCTGATGGTGGCTCTTGAGTGGCATAATAAAATCACAGGGGATCAAGCGGGTGCCCTGATGTAATAATTGGTGGTAGGCGTGTTGTCCGTTGGTACCTGTGCCACCCCAGATCACGGCGCCAGTCTGTTCCGTCACGGGAACGCCTGCCTTCGTCACGCGTTTGCCATTGGATTCCATGTCCAGTTGCTGGAGGTGGTTGGGCAATTCTTTCAAATAGGTGTCATAGACCAGCACCGCATGGGAATCTGCTTGCATATAGTTTTGGTACCAGACACCTAACAAGCCCAAAAGCACTGGGATGTTTTCATCCAGTGGCGCGGTTCTAAAATGTTCGTCCATATCGTGGGCGCCAGAAAGCAACGCCGAGAAATGCTCAAAGCCCATGACGAGCGCTTGCGGCAGGCCAACGGCCGACCAAAGGCTGTACCGCCCACCGACCCAATCCCACATGGGGAATAGGTTATCGGCAGAAATACCAAATTGGGTGGCTGCTGCAATATTGGTGGTCACTGCGACGAAATGCTGTTGCACCTGCTCAGGTGTACCGCCTTGCTCATAGAACCACTGTCGTGCTGCCTCGGCGTTCTTGAGGGTTTCAAGGGTATTAAATGACTTTGAACAGATCACAAACAATGTCGTTTCTGGGTCGAGCCCCTTCACGGTTTCCGCGAAGTCGGTGCCGTCGATATTGGCCATATAGCGCAGGTCATAGCCTGATTGCCAATAGGGCATCAATGCATCTGAGACCAGCTTGGGTCCCAAGAAGGAACCACCAATACCGATGTTAACGATGGTACGCAGTGGCTTACCTGTGTGGCCGCAAAAAGCCCCTGAATGCACTTGGTCGCAGAACTGCGCCATCTTATCCAAGGTAGCGTGGACTTCTGGCATGACGTCCTGCCCATTCACCTTTACTGAAGCGCCACGTGGCTGTCTCAGTGCGGTGTGAAGTACGGGCCGTTTCTCGGTATTGTTCAGCACGTCGCCAGCGAACATCGCAGCGATGGACTCCGGGAGGGCTTGCTGTTCAGCCAATGCCATCAAATGGGACAGCACATCATCATCGATACGGTTTTTTGAATAATCCAGTAGGATACCGGCTGCTTTTACCTGATAGCGCACAGCCCGTTGGGGATCCGCTGCAAACAGGGATACAAGAGTGTCTAGTTCAGATGCCTTCAGTGCCAACTTGCGTTGGGTAGCGGTTTGGTCCGTCGTCGTTGCCATGTATCTATCCTTTGTATATACGGTGTTGTCGATGACTGTGTTTGAATCTAGTGTGCTTACCGATTGAGATGAAAGTGCAGATTGTCGATCAAACGTGCACGACCCAGATAGGCTGCAGCTAAAATCACCAGTTCGGTGTCTTGTTCTGTTGCAGGTTCTAAGTCTATTTGGCGGCATATAGAAAAGTAGTCGGGAGTCAGACCGTTTTCCATTAAAAATTCTTTGGCTTCTCTCACAATCTCATACACCGGTTTGATACCAGCCTCTAGGTGTTGGCGGGCTGTGCATAGGGTTGCATACAAGCAAGGGGCAGTCTCGCGTTCAATGGCGGTTAGGTAGCCATTACGTGAGCTATGCGCCAAGCCATCTTCAGCGCGTCCAGTTTCAACGCCGACAATCTGCGTGGGTACGAACAAGTCGCTGAGCATGGTTTTCAAAATGGTGTACTGCTGGAAATCTTTCAATCCAAAGATGGCAAAATGGGGCTGTAATGCGTTTACCAACTTCAATACCACTGTGGTCACGCCGTTAAAATGGCCGGGCCTTGTAGCCCCACAATGCAAGGTCGACATGTGGTGCACCGTTACGCGGGTAAGGTCAGGCTGTGGGTACATATCATGAGCACTGGGAATAAAAAGCACATGGCAGCCATGCGCCTTTAATTTGTCGATATCGTCGCTGAGCGTTTTTGGATAGGCGTCTAAGTCTTCGTTCTCACCAAATTGGGTGGGATTCACAAAAATTGAACACACCACCTCGTCAGCCAAGGTTTGGGCATGGTCAATCAGAGACATGTGGCCACTGTGCAGATTGCCCATGGTTGGAACAAAAGCGATGGTCTTGTTCGCCTTATGGCGCTCGGCGCTCCACGCTTTTAACGCTGCGATATCGTGAATTTCAATCATGACAAATAACCGTGCGCTTCAGTGGGAAAGGCACCTGACTTCACTTCAGCGACATAATTTTGTACGGCGGTAGCCATGTCGGGTGCGTCGATCATAAAGTTTTTCACAAAGCGCGGGTTGTGATCGAGATTCAGGCCGAGCATGTCGTAACATACCAATACCTGTCCGTCGGTGTCTGGGCCGGCGCCGATGCCAATGACGGGAACAGAAACAGCCTCGGTCACTTTTTTGGCCACGGCAACGGGCACACATTCCAATAACAAAAAGTCAGCACCGGCTTTTTCCAATGCGATGGCATCGGCAACCAAAGCCTCAGCTGCATCCAATGTCCGGCCTTGAACCTTATAGCCGCCAAACTTATTCACCGATTGCGGTGTCAATCCCATGTGGATGCAGCAAGGTACGCCGTTGCGCCCCAAAGCGGTCACGGTGTCAGCGAGCCATGCGCCGCCTTCCAACTTGACCATCTCCGCACCTGCTTGCATCAGGGTGCCGGCATTTTTTAGCGCCTCTTCCACCGTTTGAAAAGACATGAACGGCATGTCGGCAATAATCAACGCCGTGCTATTACCCTGCGCCACTGCGCGGGTGTGATAAGCGATATCAGCGACAGTCACTGGGATGGTGCTGTTGTGGCCCTGTACTGTCATACCTAGGGAGTCACCCACCAACAAGGTTTCAACACCGCAGCTATTAAACAGCTTGCTGAAGGTATAATCATAGGCAGTCAAACAGGTGAATTTCTCACCCTTGGCCACCAACTGATTGATCGTAGAAAGCGTTTGTTTTTTCATTGAAAGTGCCTGAACCATTAAGTGTCGTAATAGTGTCGCCAGCCGTATCCTGTGTCAACCAAGTGTACCAGAAAACTGGACTCAGGCTGACGCTACGCAATTGGCGGCCTACATGGTTTACAATGCCAAGATCGGCTGGTCTAGTGCCTGAAGTCCATTGCGGTCGCACTTTTCTAGCCAGTGATTAATCGACTTGCCTGCAATGCAGATATCGGGTGCAATTTGATGCAGTGGCGCCAGCACAAAGCCGCGTTCAGTAATGCCAGGGTGGGGCACAATCAAAGTAGGCAGATGAATCTGTTCGCCACCAAATAATAGCACATCAAGGTCGATGGTTCGTGGACCCCAATGGCGGGTGCGGATCCGACGCTGTGCCTGTTCAATTGATTGGCAAGCCGCGAGCAGGGCTAAGGGGGCCAGTGCCGATGATAAGGCTACCACCGCATTCACATAATCGGGTTGATCACTTGGGCCCATGGGTTTTGACACCCACAAGCTTGAGCAGGCGGTGACGTGCGTATGTGGCAGCGCTTGCAGTGCCGTTACGGCCGTCTGAATTTGAAGCATCGGATCGTCGAGATTACTCCCCAATCCGATGTAGATGCGGTCATCAGTCACTGCTGGCAGCGGGGCGCTTTTTGGGTGCACGGGACCGCTTCGGCTTGTTCGACTTGATATTGAGCATCTTGGTGCGGCCTTCTTCGTCAACCGCCTGAAATTTGGTCCACCAATCGCCAAGGCCATCTAACGGCTCGCCAGCCTGTTCACGCAACAACATAAAGTCATAGCCAGCTCTGAATCGACTTTGCTCAAGCAAGGCCAACGCCTTTTGTGGTGTGCGCTTGGTCAGGCGCCACTGCAGATCCCAAATTTCTTTAATGGGCAGTGTGAAACGCTTAGGGATTGCGGTGTACTTCACCTGATCCATGATCGCGATCTGTGCAGCCTTTTGGGTGGCAGGTGCTTCCGGCATACCCTGATTGATCAAAGCGGTGCGCTTCTCAAGAAAATCGGGCCACAACAAAGCCGCAAACAAGAAGGCGGGGGTAATCGACTTGCCCGCACGGATCCGGTCATCGGTATTGTTTAACGCCTGCAATATAAACTGGCGGTTAAAGGGGTGTTCCGACTGAATCGCGCGCGCAGTGGCCGGCAATAACGGCTTGAGCAAATGCAGACGGTCCAGCGTTTCAAAAGTTTCATGGGCGTAGCCCCCGAGCAACAGCTTGAGGGTTTCATCAAACATGCGGGCTGACGACACATTGGTTAGCAATGAGGCCAAAGATTGAAACGGTGCGCTGGTTTTCTCATCGATAGTGAAATGCAGTTTGGCAGCGAACCGTGCGGCACGGATCATGCGAACCGGGTCTTCACGGTATCGTTGTTCAGGGTCGCCCATGATGCGCAATACACGATCATCGATGTCTTTCAATCCTTGTGGCAAGGCCTTGATTGAGAAATCAGCTATGTCGTAATAAATGGCGTTGACCGTAAAGTCACGTCGTGCAGCGTCATCATCTAATGTGCCATACACATTGTCACGTACCAGCATGCCATGGTCGTTGGCCTTGGCTATGGTGTGGTGTGACGTATCTGGGTCATGGGCCGCTCGAAACGTAGCTACTTCAATGGTGTCACGTCCAAAATTCACATGAACCAATTTAAAGCGACGGCCAATCAGGCGAGAATTGCTGAATAACTGACGGACCTGTTCAGGCGTAGCATTGGTTGCCACGTCAAAGTCCTTGGGTTCTATACCTAGCATGAGGTCACGGACACAGCCGCCAACCAATAAGCCTTGGTAGCCAGAGTTTTTTAGTCGATACAGTACCTTGATAGCATTCGGGTTAATTTGCTTGCGCGAAATCGAATGAGCATCTCGGGGTATGGTGACTAACTTTGCTTGTGGCGCTTCAGTTTTTGAGCGGCCACGGAAAATATTCAATAGTGAATCGATCAAGGTATGGGGGTTCCCTATATACCAATTAGATAGGCGCGCAGTGTACCGCACAAATGCACCAAATCCCAGACACGACAAAGCCGGCAATTGCCGGCTTTTTAGTAGTGTTCAGAATCATCCGGTTATTCTTCTTATTGTTGTTCCGGTAATTCTATACCCCATGTTTATTATTGTTATATGGGACTCAAATACTTTACTCGATCGCTTCTTTTTATTTTTATTTAGAAGTATTTCTCTGTAGTACTAACCTTATTGCACGCTGCGTGCCAACTTTTTGAAATCCTATGTATATCAATAGCTTACCTTTATCGTTATGCAGAATAAGAAGTAGAAATTCCGCTTTTAAATGCCCTTTGTTACCCAAGGTGGCACCGGTGGTAACAAGCGGGGTAACAGGTAGCAGGTAACAGGTAACAAAGGGCGCAAATAGAATCGACACTCTTGGGACCATTATTCTTTTTACCCTGCGCTATCGGAAGGGTAAAGACATTTTTTCAGTGTGCACAGGAATTTTTACATTCAATAAGCCGGCACTGTGCAGCACTTGTTGAAATCGGGATATGTCGTCTGATTGTGCTGGTGGCCAAAATGCGGCCGCTCCAACCACGCCATGGTGTTGAAAGCCATTAATACGAATGGGTGTTTCTGGTGAGAGTCCCCGCAGCATCAACAGTAAGTCATCTGGTGGTGGATCAAAATCGGTCACACTGGGGATCAGCAGGAATCTGAGTTCAGCAAGCTTCTTGGACCTAATCAGTTGGTCTAGGCTGGCTTTAACACGGTGATTGTGTGAACCGGTAATGGCCTTATGCTGGTCTGTGTGCCACGCCTTGATATCCAACATGACCCCATCCACCAACGGTAATAGCTGTTGCCACGCAGTTTTTCCTAACAAACCATTGCTGTCCACCAAACAGGAAAGTGCCGCCGTTGCAGGATTTGTACGCAATGCCGTTAAGAATGCCAGGATAAAAGGCAGCTGCGTGGTCGCCTCGCCACCCGACAGGGTAATGCCACTGATAAAGGGAGTGTTGTCCTGTACCACATCGAGAAGCTCGCTAACTGAATAGCGTAGGGTCTTTGGACTGGCTGAAAACGTGCACACCGATAAACAGGTATCACACTGGCTGCATAGGTCGGCGTCCCAGCGCACGGTCCCTGTGTCGTCCATCGATAGTGCCTGTTGTGGGCAGTGCGGAATGCAGTCACCGCAATCATTGCAGCGACCCATGGTGTAGGGGTTATGGCAGTTCAAGCAGGCCAAGTTACAGCCTTGAAAAAACACCACCAAACGATTGCCCGGTCCATCAACCGCGCTAAAGGTCAGGATTTTATTGATAATCGCTGACGGTGAGTTCATCACTAACAACCCTAGGCCTACGGTTTAAGATGCCGGTTTTCTCCACTGCTTCTACGCCCAATGCGGCGGTATTGCTGCGGGAGCCTTCAGCCTGTAGTTTTTCAATATCGGAGCGTTTGATCATAAAGCCGGTAACCCGAACCAAATCTTGATGGGCGATATTGACAGTAAATTCTCGCATCCCGATCTGTAAAGCGCCTTTGCAGAGTTGAAACACCGATTCTGGATTGTCGACCACGGTCTGGTCTAGCTGCAGCACATCACTAATGCCAGAAGGGTAATAGGCATGGTGGCTGGCCGCTATTTTTACGTGGCTAATGATATCGGGCTCCTCACCATAAGGAATACGGGTACCCGGTGTTTCTTCGCTGTCGGTGCTAATGCCTGCTTGAGAATGTAACAAAGCCCTATTTTTGTAACCAAAGGTAACAAACGTCTCGGTAACAATATCAGACAGCGCCTGTGATATGCGCGGTGCTAGGGCATTATGCCACTCACTGTTACCGTAGCTGCCCTGCTTGTTGGCCAGTGAGCCCAAATGGTTCACGGCCTGGGCCAATCCAAATACCCCCCACATGGGGCTAAATCGGTCTTCGTGAATCAATCCCTCTGACACCAAAAAACTATTAAAGAATCCTGATCGGTTATGCAGAAAATCGGTGCGGGCTTCAATGAGTTCAAACATCAGGTCACTGTAACGCGGTAGTTGATGGGCAAAAAAGTCCTCGAGGCTGTCGGACTGCTCAGCAACTTTTCTTAGGTTCAACCTAACCAGAGTATTGGCACCACCGCCCAGAGACAGTGCGTTATAACAGCTCACAATCCCAAAGCCAGTGTCTGTAAACTGTGCTTCATGCAGTGGGTTGTTGGCAATGTGGGGTTTGTTGCACTGACACAGGGTATCGGTAACAGCACGCAGCAAATCATCTGAAGTGATGGCGGGATCATACATGAAAGTCAGGTTGGGCACGGTCTGCTTTAGCTCAGCTTCTATGGCCAAAATTGCCCGAGCGATGCGGTTATCCTCAGGCCCAATATTGGCGTGCACAAAGGCATCAGGCAGGGTGCGATCTAATTGAATCCAAAACAGTTTCAATTTCTGATAGAGCTGTTTGTCTGACACATCATCGATATAAGGCAGTAGTAGGCGATCGATGTGCCCCAAAAACACCGGTAAATCGGTTACCGAAGGCACGTGGTGATACAGAATACCCAAATAGGTCAGTGCTTCGTCCAATGTATCTGCTGGCGGTAACTCTAGATAACAGGAACCTTGTTTTAAGAACAGGGCATAGTCGGGTAGTACATAGCGCGGTTTAAAAGGGGCGTGACCTTCAAACATATCGCAAACCACCCGAGATTCGAGTGCGGTGGAGAGTCCATCAGATAAAGATAAGTAGGGGAGCTGTTCGTCGGCCGACAAAGCAAATTGCCGGCTCTTTTGTTTAAAAGACAGCAAGGGGTCAGTAGCGATGCTCAATAGTCGATCTTGGATAAGCGTCATATCAGCCTCATGAGATGCAATTCAATAACAACAAGATAGCACAAGCCTATCGCTGCACCATGGACACACATCAAAAGCCTGTTCATTTATTATTCACATTCGGGCTATAGTAATGGCAACCCTTGAATTGCAAATGGCCAAGGAGGCTAGGGATGAAAAATGCCGTGCACTGTGACGTGGTGAGCGCTGAAGATACGCTTTTTTCAGGATCAGTCTATGCGATAACGGTAGACGGAGTGATGGGGCAAATGTGTATTTTACCCGGTCACGCGCCGCTTCTGACCAAGTTAAACCCGGGCATTGTTAGGCTCAGTGATGGTGAAGACACGCTGGTGCAGTGCTATGTGTCCGGTGGGTATTTGGAAGTACAGCCGCATGTAGTAACCATCTTGGCAGACACGGCGGTGCGGGCCGAAGACATTGATGAAGCAGCCGCCATCGATGCCAGAAAACAAGCCGAACATGAAATCCAACAAATGAACACCGAGCTCGATTACGCAGCGGTATCGGCGCGGTTGGCGCAAGCAGTGGCACAATTGCGACTGCTAGAAGAAATGCGGAAACTCAGGCGTTAA
>ENA-UOYD01000015-UOYD01000015.1-marine-metagenome-genome-assembly--contig:-NODE-15-length-128419-cov-4.812369_pt1 | contig 128419 bp, 114 predicted proteins | sample MGYA00238169_ERZ767097 | MGnify/ENA primary metagenome ERZ767097 (study PRJEB28937, sample SAMN06267346) | marine metagenome | isolation source: Columbia River Estuary | place: USA:Columbia River... | reverse complement strand
TTCATATTCCATGGCGAAATAGTTTCAGGTGAAGCATATCCATCCAATAACTGAGTAGGAGTTATTTCAGTTTTAATCTTTAATTTTTTAATTTTTTCGTTTGCAATAATAGGATTTTTTTTGATTTTAGAATCTGACCATTTTATTGTGTTTGTTAGTAATAATTCATTATTTTTCAATGCCGCACTTTCAGAAAAAAAACGCTCTGTAACTAGCCCATTTTCATCATAATTAAATATTGTTACTTGGTGTAATCTTTGTCCATTATTAGATACACTCACTGCCTTAATAATTTGATGGCCATTTAGTGTGGCCTGTCGCATCCAATACCCATTGTCATTGATTAATACTTGAGATTGTTCTTTGCTGCGAAGTTTATCTAATTTTATATCATAATATCCAATCATCTTCCCAGCGAGTGGATCTAATATAAATATTGATATTAAACCTAAAAAAAACGCACTTAATATTACTGAAAATAAACCTTTAAATGCTGATACTCCAGATGCACGTAGTACGATAAACTCGTTTGACCTACTTAGGCTGACACTAAAAGCCAAGGCCGATAGCATAATAATTAATGGCATGGCTAATGACAAATAAGTCGTGGTTCGTAAAAGACTTAAAATTAATGCATTCCATATTTGTGCTTCTATTCCATTTAGTCTGTTAAGGTTCGTCAAAAAATCAAATAATAATACAAGTAAAACAATACTTAAAAAGACACGTATAAAAGAGATTAAATATCTTTTTCCAAAATATATTGCTAATGTCATACTAACACCTTGCTTTTTATTTTGAATAATCCAGTTGTCTTGGTCGAAACAATCCATATTATTAATGCAATAATAAATGTACATAATAATGGTGATAAGTATTGTGCAGGCCATATTAGTGGATTTTCAACTACCCAAGATTTACTAGCGCCACGTAAAAGATCCAAGCTAGCCATAATTAAAATACATGATACAATCCTAATTAAATAGCCAGAACGGTTAAACCCCCCTAGAAGTAATCCTAACATACCCAATAATGGAAAAAGCATTGCTAAAAGTGCTTTTGCATTTCTATCATGATATAATGACACTGCCCTTCCAAGTCTTGGATCAAAGCTTTCCATGGTACTAATTTTTTTCTTAAGCATTGTCGAATTTAAACTTGATAAACTACTTTCACTCGAGATTGTATCTTTCCTTAATTGGTTCAGGTCAAAAACTAATGTGTCAAATTGTAAGAGACTAAAAGTTCCTGAAACCTTATTGTAGCTCTGTGTTGATCCATTTCGCAAAAGAAGAGCGTTTGAATCTTTATTTGCAATCACTTGCCCATTTTTTGCGATGTGAGTCAGTGTTGTATCAGGAGTTATTTGTTCTTCAATTAATATTTCACTTAATTCTCCATTGTTGCCTTTATCCCCAAAAAAGAATGTATATTTATTTTGATACGAAATAAATTGGTCGGGTTTAATTATTTGCGTTACATATTCTTTTTTAATTCTTTCTTGAGCGTCAATAAATTTTGAATGAGCGTATGGATTCAAATTATGTACCACCAAAAAAAGTAAAGAAGCTATTAGAATGCCAAATAATAAGAATGGTTTGCTTAATTCAATGAATGAGCGACCTATACTCATCATTACTAAAAGTTCTTCTTCATTGTACAGACGATTAATAATTAAAACACTAGCAATGAATCCAGAAATTGAAATTGCAGTTATAAGGACTTTAGGTAAAATTAAAAAGCTTAGTTCAAATACAATATAAGCTGGTTGGCCATTTTCAGTGACTATATCAATAATGCCAAGCGCTTGGTTTAATAGGAGTATGCCAGAAATAATAAAGCAAAAAAAAGCAAATGGTCCAATCAATTGCTTAAATAAGTATCTGTCAAGTTTTGTCACAATTACCAATATATGTTGATTATTTATATATTTATTAATTAACTTATTTACTAACATAATAACAGCAATTTGTACCCTTGTATCTAATTTATTCATCGGTTTAAATGACAAAACAAATATAAGGAAATTGTTATGACAAGACCCATTCACCCAACTTTTAAAGAACACTCTTTACAATCAATTGCTGATGCCAAGGGCTTAGTGGTGATTTGTGCAGATGCTGCTGGTAGCTTTGGTCCCTCGGCAAAAAGAGTAAATAGATTAATGAAGGGTGCTCTTAGAAAATTTGCAGATTCTGAATTTTTTGAAAAAATGGAAGAAGGTGACGTACAACGATTTCCATCACCTTTGGGGTTGTCAGCTAATGCAGTTTTATTACTAAAAATGAAAAAGCGTCCTTCAATAGAAGTCGCTCAAAAATGTGGTGCGAATATTGCAAAAGAATCTGGTAAATCAGATATTAATTTATTTGTTACAGCAAATGCACGAGCTGCTCATTTATCTTTTGGCATAACAATGAGGCGTTATAATTTTAATGAATACAAGACAAATAATCAAACTGAGTTTGGTGAGTTAAACGTCTATATTACTAATGTGTCAAAAACTCTGGACGAGTATAGTGATTTGAGTGCTGTTGTAGATGGTGTCTTTTTTACAAGAGACCTAGTAAATGAGCCTGCTAATGTTCTGACAACAACAGAATTTGCAAACAGACTCCAAGGATTAGAAGAATTAGGTTTAAAAATTAATGTTTTAGAAGAGTCTGACATGGAAGCGCTTGGGATGTTTTCACTCTTAGGTGTTGGCATGGGTTCTGAAAGCCCATCTAAAATTGTTACTATGGAATGGTCAGGTGGTGGTAATGAACGGCCATTTGCGCTTGTGGGAAAGGGTGTTGTTTTTGATACAGGTGGTATTTCATTGAAGCCTGCGGGTGGTATGGAAGATATGACAATGGACATGGGGGGAGCTGGCGTTGTGGCCGGTGTAATGAAAACACTCGCCCTTAGAAAAGCAAAAGCAAATATAATTGGCTTGGTTGGTCTTGTAGAAAACATGCCAGATGCAAAAGCTCAACGCCCAGGTGACGTAGTTAAGTCTATGAAAGGTGAAACAATAGAGGTTATAAATACAGATGCTGAAGGAAGGTTAGTCCTTGCTGACGTTTTATGGTACGCACAGAAGACATACAAACCATCTGGTATTATAAATTTAGCAACTTTAACTGGTGCAGTAATTGTTGCTTTAGGTCATGAAAATGCAGGTGCTTTTTCAAATAATGATAAATTAGTAAATGATTTCTTGAAATCTGCAAACCTAGAGGCTGAAGGGGCATGGAGAATGCCTTTAAATAAAAACTACGACAAATTAATTCAATCTAGAATTGCTGACATAAAAAATGTTGGAGGACGCACCGCAGGTTCCATAACAGCAGCACAATTTTTGCAACGCTTTATTGAGGATGATATGCCTTGGGTTCATTTGGATATAGCTGGCGTAGCATCAGTGAAATCTGAAACTGATTTTGCGCCAAAAGGAGCAACTGGTTGGGGCGTAAGATCTTTAAATCGTTTAATTTCAGATATATACGAAATATAATTAAAGTATTTTTTATTTCAAAATTCTATAAGGCACGTTTAAATTTGTAAGCGTGCCTTTTCTAATTTTTCTTCAGCGGATACCCAAAGAGCTTCTGCTTTTGTAATAGCTTCATCTGCCTCAGCACGTTTTTTGCTTAAACTTTCAAATTTTTCAGGATTTGAATTTGTATAGATATTTGGATCTGCCAATGCCTTATCGATTTTTTCTTTTATAATTAATATTTTATTTAAACGTTCTTCACATTTAGTAACTTCTAATTGAAATGGTGCGAGAATTTTTCGTCTTTCACCATGTGATAATCGTTTCTTTTTAATTTTTTTTGGCTTTTCAGATTTATCAGCTAAGCCTCTTTCTGAAAGGAGGAGTTTTTTATAAGCATTTAAATCTTCATAAAATACATTTACTTCACCATCTTTTACCAACCATAATGTATCAGCGACAGCGTTTACTAGGTGAGGGTCGTGGCTGACTAATATAACAGCTCCTTCATATGCTGCTAATGCAAAAACTAAAGATTCACGGCTTTCAATATCTAAGTGATTGGTAGGTTCATCGAGAATTAACAGGTGTGGTGCTTCTATTGTAGCTAATAACAGCGATAATCGTGCTTTTTGTCCGCCTGACAATCGTCCTACTTCAGTAAGCGCTTGTTCAGGCCCGATTCCACCTCTTGCTAGCCGTGAGCGTAGTTTTGATGGAGTTTCTCCGGGAAATTCTCTTGTTATATGTTGAAGAGGAGTTTCATCAAGATGTAATTCATCTACTTGATGTTGTGCAAAATATCCTATTTTCAGTTTAGATGACCTTACCAAATTGCCATTCATTGGTATTAAGCGATCAGCTAAAAGTTTTGATAGGGTAGACTTACCCTGACCATTTGCTCCTAAAAGTGCAATTCTATCACTTTGATCAATGCGAAGATTCAGATCTCTTAGAATTGGCTTTTCATCATATCCAACTGATGTATCTTCTAATCGTAAGATTGGTGGTGATAATTCTTCAGGTGTTGGAAAATCAAAGGCTGCTACGGAATTCTCTACGCCTGCCGCAATAGGTTCCATCTTTTCAAGCATCTTAATTCGAGATTGTGCTTGCTTTGCTTTCGAAGCTTTTGCTCTGAATCTATCAACAAAACTTTGCAAATGTTCTCTAGTTGCTTCTTGTTTGCGAGCCATAGATTCTTGTTCAGCAAGTTTAGCTCTTCTTACGCTATCAAATGTATCATAGTTACCTTGATAAAGCGTTAATTGTTTATCTGTTAGGTGTAATATAGCATTTACAGAAGTGTTTAATAATTGACGATCATGAGAAATGATTAATACTGAATGTGGGTATTTTTTTAGGTAAGTTTCAAGCCAAATTGTTCCTTCAAGGTCCAAATAGTTTGTTGGTTCATCAAGCATAAGAATGTCTGGTTGTGCAAACAAAACGCCAGCCAATGCAACTCTCATTCTCCACCCACCAGAGAATTCGTGGCAAGGTCGCGATTGTGCTGAAGATGAAAATCCAAGGCCAGATAAAATAGAAGCTGCCCTGGCTTCAGCAGAATATGCATCTATGTCTGCCAATCTACCATGTATATCGGCAATGCGATTTGGATCTGTTGCAACTTCAGCTTCTTCTAATAGTGCAGTTCGTTCAGTATCAGCAGATAGAACAGTTTCTAATAAACTATCATCTGATGCAGGTGCCTCTTGTGCAATTCCACCAATCCGCATTTTTTTTGGGATTTCAATATTCCCATCATCCAAACCTAATTCATTTGTTATGAGTTTGAATAGGGTCGTTTTGCCAGTGCCATTTCTTCCAACTATACCCACTTTATGACCGGAGGGTATAGTTGCTGATGCATTCGCTAATAATTGGCGACCTGCTATTGAATAACTAATATCATTTATTTTTAACATAAATGCGGAATGACGTATGAAGTAGACACTGTCAACGCTAGATTCATTGAGGCCTTTCCAAAGTATTCTTCATATGTTACTCGATCGCCAATTCAGTTTCAAAATTACCATAAAGGATTATAAAAATGGCATTAGAACGCACATTTTCAATTGTAAAACCAGACGCAACAAAACGTAACCTTGTTGGCCAAATTGTGGCTAAATTCGAAGAAGGTGGTCTACGGGTTATTGCTCAAAAACGCATTCAGTTGACACTTGCACAAGCACAAGAATTTTATGGAGTTCATTCAGAGCGCCCATTTTTTGGAGAGCTTTGTGAGTTCATGATTTCAGAACCGATCGTTGTTCAGGTACTCGAAGGTGAAAATGCAATTTTACGCAATCGTGAAATAATGGGTGCAACAAACCCATCTGAAGCAGATGCAGGCACAATTCGTAAAGAATTTGCACTTTCAATAGGTGAAAATTCTGTACATGGTTCAGATGCACCAGAAACAGCGGCTGAAGAGATTAGCTTCTTCTTTTCTGGTCTTGAATTAGTAGGTTAATAATTTTTCTAAATTTTTAAAAAAGGGAGCGCCGTCTCCCTTTTTTTATTGGACATAAATATTATTTATAAAATCATCTAAAATTTTTGAATATAATACATGTTCTTCTATAAGAACTTTCTCTGCTAAAGTTTGCGCTGTTTCATCTGAAGATATGTTAACAGATTTTTGTCCTAATACTAAACCTCCGTCTAACTCACTTGTGACTATATGAACTGAGCACCCACTTATTTTATCTGATGCATCGATAGCTCTTTGGTGAGTATTAAGTCCTTTATACTTTGGGAGAAGGGATGGATGAATATTTAGAATTTTGTTATCCCACTGGTTTATAAAAGAATGACTTAATATTCTCATGAAACCCGCTAAGCAAATTATATCAATTGCTTCACGTTGAAGAGTATTATTTAGGGTCTCTTCAAATGCTTCTCTATTTCCATTAAATATTTTATGATCAATTGATATTGTTGGTACATCAAGCTCTGAAGCTTTTTTTAATCCAGCTGCATTTGGATTATTAGATATAACAATTGCTGGTAATGCATTGATTCTATTTGATTTCATAGAGTTTACAAGTGAAACCATGTTTGATCCACCACCAGATATTAGAATAGCTATCCGAGGTTTCATTAAAGGGTGCCAGAATAGTTTACGCCGTTACCATTAATGATTTCGCCAATTACAATTGGAGAACAGTCTTCGGTTTTTAATGCTGATATTACCTCAATTAAATCATTCTCTGAACAAATAGCTATCATTCCAATTCCACAATTAAATGTTTTTAAAGCTTCAGAACTTTCTAAACCAGCCTCTTTTATAAGCCAATTGAATATAGGCAATCTGCTCCATGAATCTAGATTTATATTAGCACCTAATCCTTCGGGTAATGCTCTTGGTAAGTTTTCTGTTAATCCGCCACCTGTAATGTGAGCAAGAGCATTTAATTTGCCAGTTTTAATGGCTGTAACAGCAGATTTCACATATATTCTTGTTGGTTCTAGTAAGTGATTAGCTAATGTTCCTTCACCAAATGGACAATCATCATTCCAAGAATGACCTGAATTTTCAATAATTTTCCTAACTAACGAATATCCATTAGAGTGAATTCCAGAAGAAGGAAGCCCAATTAACACATCTCCACTTTTGACATTTCTGGGTAATGTTTCACCGCGTTCCATTGCTCCAACTGAGAAACCAGCTAAATCAAAGTCTTTACCATCATACATGCCTGGCATTTCAGCAGTTTCACCGCCAATTAATGCGGTATTTGCTTGCCTGCAACCTTCTGCAATTCCATTTATAACCTTTGATGCTTCTTTAACTTCTAGTTTACCTGTTGCAAAATAATCCAAGAAAAACAGAGGTATAGCTCCTTGGCATATAAGATCATTTACGCACATTGCTACAAGATCAATACCAACAGTATCTAGATTTTGAGTATCAATTGCAATTCTTAGCTTCGTACCAACTCCATCTGTGGCTGAAACAAGTATTGGATCATCAAAGCCGGCGGCTTTTAAATCGAACATTGCCCCAAAGCCACCTAAACTATCCATTACGCCAGGCCGCTTAGTGGACTTAGCCGCAGGTTTTATTTGTTCAACTAATGTATTGCCGGCATCGATATCTACACCCGCATCTGCGTATGTTAAGCTTTTATTTTTGGTCATTGGTGTCCCCATGGAATCTCTAGTTTTTCCTTAAAGTATTAAAGATCAAATTAAAATGGTGTTGTCGCTTGACCAGGTCGATTTGGTTAAGTAATTGGAGGGCAGGCGGGCCTGTAGCTCAGTTGGTTAGAGCAGAGCGCTCATAACGCTTTGGTCGCAGGTTCGAGTCCTGCCGGGCCTACCAAATACCCCACCGCCTAAATATTTAGATAATGTTTAAAGGGGTATTTGTATTTCTGCTCTTAATCCACCTAAGTCATTGCTATGGTTCAATATTAGTTTACCACCATGACTTCTAGCTATGTCGGAAACTATAGCTAAGCCTAGTCCAGCTCCAATACCTTTATTTTGATTCCTTGATGTATCAAGCCTCTCAAAGGGTCTTATTGCTTTTTGTCGTAAATCTTTTGGGATTCCTTTACCCGAATCTTCAACAATAAATGATAACGTATCTGATGTTGATTTTACGCTAACAATTGTTTTTTCGGAATGTTTTGCAGCATTTGAGAGTAAATTATTTATTGCTCTGCTTATAGCTAAGGCTTTACATTTAAACTTAATTTTATCTGAACCAATATTATCTAAATTTAATGATACATTATGATTAAGACGCTTTCTTTCTTTAATAAGTGTCTTAATTAATTTCTTTGGGTCAACTATTGAGAATTCTTCACCACTATCCCCACGTGAAAATGCTAAAAATTCATTTAATATATCTTCCATTTCTTTAACATCGCCCTGTAAATCATCTAGTAGATCATCTTTCTCCATAAGGCTTATTGAAAGTTTCATGCGGGTTAAGGGTGTTCTTAAATCATGACTTACTCCTGAAAGCATGGCGGTTCTTTGTTCTAAGTGCCGTTCTATTCGTGCTCGCATCGATATAAAAGCATGCCCAGCTTGTCGAACTTCCGTAGCTCCACTTGGTGAAAATGAAATTTTTTCACCTTTACCAAAAGACTCTGCTGATTTTGCTAATATTCTTATTGGGCGAACTTGGTTTTTTAAAAACAAAACGGCAATGCTTATAAAAAGACAAGAAGCTAGAAATCCCGCTACGAGTAACTGATGAGGGTTTTCTGCAGTTGCTCGCCGTCTTGATAAGCTAATGATGAAATTGATATTATCTCGATAAACAATTAATTTAACTTTTGTTTCGTCGGATCTTAAATCTATAGACTTTAATCCAACAACTTGTGATTTTAATGCTTTTATTAAATAACGACCAGAAATATCAAAAAATGTATGTTCAAATTTTGTCTCTTTTGGGTCAGCGTCAATATTTACTGTAATAGATAATGGCTGCGCTTTCTCATGTATGTATTTTAATGGGTAAGAATCATTCTCGATTATTTCAGAATTTAAAATGAAGTTTAGTTCTCGCGCTATATCTGAAGTTTTGCTAATTGTGACATCACCGTATAGTCGATCGATAAAAATTACAGTTATTATGGCTTGTATCAATAATATTGGTATAGCTAAAATCAAAATTGATCTGCCAAGTAAGCTTTTAGGGAGATAGTTTTTAGGCCAATATTTTTGTGACATTAAAATAAACTACGCACTGAATAGTTAAAACGCAAGAAAAGCTGCAATTTATTAAAATAAATTAAAAAAAACTTAAATTTACGCAAAAAATCTATGGACGCATAAAAAAGCCTTAGCTATAGAGACGTTGTACATGGTATTCCGACGTAGCTCAGTGGTAGAGCAGTTGACTGTTAATCAATTGGTCGTAGGTTCGACCCCTACCGTCGGAGCCATGTACTTATTATCCTTATATATCAAAATTTAATCATTGTTTATTATAGGTTATTCTTCTTTTACTTTTGTAGTTATGTATTTATTAGAGCTTTAAAGATGATATTTCAAATTGAGATTAATCTTTAACCGATCTTTGCTTGTTATCAATTATTATTGTTTATCATTAAATCATATATTATCTTTTTAATAAGTTTTTATATTTTGAGGTATAATTTGGTGATTAAAAAAAATCTTATTACTGTAATCAGTATAATTGGACTGCTAGCTTTTCTGAATCCTGCAAATGCAAATGAAAAGAGTGGGTTGCGCTTGTATCACGTGAAGATTAGCAAGTTTGATTTAAAAGCTAAATGTATGGAAAATTTCCCAACTGAAGAATTAATTCAGCAGAGTTCAAGCATTTATAAAAAGATTAACTACAATGGTAATCAATTTATTCTGCAATATACTTCAATGGGAGACTGCTTCTTAAATGAATATCGCTAAAGAGAAGGTTTATTGTGTTGGAATTTCATAAAAGACTGATTGAATTGTTTAAAACAAATTTAGGCCTAAGTAATTATACATTACTTTGGATAGCATTTTTTAAAGGAATTTTAATTGGATACCTATTAGCTTGTTATCTATGAATTCAATCTTCATGTGAATTAGATACTTTTAAGGATAAATAGTTATGAAAAAACAGTATATTGATAACATACTGTGTGTTGGAGAAATAAATGCTAATACAAGTCACATTGAGTTTTATACTTGGGATCTTGGTGCTCACAAACAAGATCATCCCAAAAATTTCTTGAGATTAGATGAGAGATTAGAAGTTAAAAACAACAATATTTCTTTTGAAGACCTTATAGAAGAAAGACATAAACGGTGGATTGACGGTTTGGGTATGGGTGGTCATGCAAAACAATTCAGTAAACTTGTAGCTGTCCAAAAAGAAGATCTATAATTATATCATTGTGATGTTACAGTAAGTTGATAACTTAAAAAATAATTTAAGTTATCAAATCTATAAAATTTTATATTGATAATTACTTTCGGGAGGTCATTTGCCTATACATTTTTTTTATTTGTGTGCTTGCAGTTTTTTTGAACAAAGCCGGTATAAATGCATGTATTAATGCAGCAATGGAAGAAAGAAATAACTTGCAAGAAAATCTTATAGCGACAAAAAAATGTTCAAAGTATGTTTCTCCAACACTTTCTGGATGCTCAGTAAAGAAATTCATAAGATAAAATATAGATCTTTTTTGTGTTTTGCTGTCATTATTCAAAACGCCTGGTGCTCTGCTTTTCATCAATTATTACTCCATAATATTTAACCTTTTTACAGTAAATGTAGTTAAAGATTATCCCATTTATCCTTTTAAATTTTAATTTTTCGGGATATTATCTCTCCTATGGCATATAAATCAGACTATATAGATCAAAAAATATTAGAAATTTTACAAATTGACTCATCGTTAAGTATGGATGAAATTTCTGAAAAAGTTAATCTTTCAAGAAACGCCTGTTGGCGCAGAATAAGAAGGATGGAGAATGATGGATTTATAAAAGGCTGTGTTGCTTTGATTGATCCTGGCTCTATTAATTTAGGTTTATCTGTTTTTGTGATGATAAGAATAAATTCACATGATACTGATTGGGCTGAAAAATTTGAAACTGTGGTTTTGAATTTTCCAGAAATAATAGGAGCACATAGAATGGCTGGAGATTTAGATTATATTCTGCGTGTACGTGTTAAGGACGTGAAAGATTATGATAGGTTTTATCAAAGTTTAATTGGTAAAATTTCAATATCTGATATTTCAGCAAGTTTTGTAATGGATGATATTAAAGATACTACAGCCTTGCCTACAAATCGAATGTGAACATAGATAAGAGATAGCATATTTTATGAACTTAAATATCCAGCAAATATAGCTATAAAGGCACCAATATGTACAACCATTATGGCTTTATCTTTCCACATGTAGCCAACTAGAAACCATAATACTATCCCAATAAAAAATGCAAAAACATTCCACGGCACAATATTTAATCCTGTTAATCCGTAACCAATAAGTTGTATTGCTGTTGCAATCCATTTAACAATGTCCACATTTTTCATTTTCTGCTCTACCTAATTTTTTTTGCTAACTAAATATAATTTAGATTATAAAAAAACTTTAAAGCGACAGTAATGCGGCTTTTTGGATATTATTAATAATGTTTGGGCAAATTAAATTAATTTATTAGATGTACGCTGTTTGAAACCCCAAATATCAAGTAAAGATAACGACATTTCATTTTTTGTATCTGCATAAACAGCTACTTCTAATAATTCTTTTCCATAAGAATTTGATAGAGAAATAAGTTGACCGTTTTCCAATTCTCTATGAATCATACTTATTGGCAACCAGCCAACCCCAATCCCTTTTGTAACCATCTCTTTAATACCATTAGAAAATGCTGTCTCACAAACAGCAGATTTACTAAAATTTGGAGTGCCAAAGGTTCGTTTATTTGCACTCAAGACTTGCCCAAAATAACTGTCTTCAGGATAGGCTATAGAGGGCGTATCTATGGGTATTAATCCATTGTCTTTTACTGAAAACCTTAATTTTCCTCCAACTACTGGAACTAGGTAATCATTTCCCCAAAGCTCACGTTTTATTGTATCTCCAAAAGGAAGTGATCCAACATGGTTGGATTCGTAGCATAAGAGCATACTGGTATCGCCTCTTAGAAACATAGTTACACAATCCCTTAGGTTGGCCGCTCTTAATCGAAATTTAAGTGATGGGTAGTGTTTTTTAGCATGCAAGGACATGTCTGGAAATGCTGTAAATATTGGAGAATGTTGAGCTGCGATTGATACTATTGTGCTTGTAGGGTCGTAATGTGTTAATTTACCCTTAAGATCATTAATTCTCGCAACTAGGGCTCTGATTTCAGTTTCATTCGAATGCAGGGAAGGGCTTATGTTTATTTTATTAGTACCGCGATCTAGTACATTTACTCCAAGCCAATCTTCAAAGCTTCTTATACGTCTAGAAAAGGCGGGTTGTGTTATGTTTCTCCGTGCGGCTGCGCGGGTCATATTTCCTTCTTCTAGTAGAATTAATACATCATCTAGCCAATTCATATCCATTTTTAAACTCCTCCTGCCAATACAATAAGTATGGGTAGGCTAAGAATAAAGCATTATTTTTTTCTTTCAGTATTTGTAATTGTATTAGTGAATCATATTAAAGGAATTAATCTAGTGACCAATGCTACTCAAACAAATGAAGTTGAAATGCCATTCTCACCCGAAATGGAGCAAAGTTTGTGTAAGGATTTATCCTTAACCTTAGCAAAATTTCCCAAAGTTAGACTTGGTCATTTGCCAACTCCATTAGAGCCAATGGATAGATTAAGTGAAATATTAGGTGGACCGCGACTGTGGGTTAAACGTGATGACTGTACTGGTTTATCATCTGGAGGAAATAAAACACGTAAACTTGAATTTTTAATGGCTGATGCTCAATCAAAGGGTGCTGATACTATTATCACTCAAGGTGCGACACAATCTAATCACGCAAGACAAACAACGGCAGCTGCAGCTAAGCTTGGTATGGAATGTCATATTTTATTAGAAGATAGAACTGGGTCTAATGATCATAGTTATATTTTAAATGGAAACGTTTTACTCGATCGTTTGCATGGTGCTTCAGTTTCAAAACGAAGTGGTGGAACAGATATGAACGCAGAAATGCAAGATTTTGCTGAGAGTTTAATTGAAAAAGGAAAGAATCCTTACATAATTCCTGGTGGGGGATCTAATGCTATTGGTGCTTTGGGCTATGTAAATTGCGCCAGAGAGTTAACCGAGCAAGCATCAGAAATAGGATTAAAAGTAGATGCACTTGTACATGCAACTGGCAGTGCTGGAACTCAAGCGGGGTTAGTTGCAGGCTTGGCCGCTATTCAAAGTGATATTCATTTATTAGGTATTGGTGTAAGAGCACCCAAAGACAAACAAGAACAAATGGTTTTTGATTTAGCGCAAAAAACAGCTGATTATTTAGATACTGGTATAAAAATAGAACGCGACAAGGTGCGTGCTATTTGTGATTATGTTGGTGCTGGCTACGGGTTGCCAACTGACGGTATGATAAAAGCAGTTAAATTATTAGCACAATCGGAGGGTTTACTTTTTGACCCTGTATATTCGGGCAAAGGTTTAGATGGCCTAATAGATCAAATTAAAAAAGGTTATTTTGCAGGAATGGATAATGTTGTGTTCTTGCATACTGGCGGGAGCGCCGCACTATTTGGATATCCAGAAACGTTTGAGCTACCTGGGTACGCAAATTAATACACTAACTAAAATATAAACTTAACTAGGAGAAAAAGAATATGTTACTTAAAAAATCACTAATAACAGCATCACTTCTTGCTGCAATGAGCGTTCCTGCTATTGCTGAAGATGTGAAAATTGGCGTACCGTCATGGACTGGTGCACAAGCAATGGCTCACTTATTGGGTGCTGTGGTTGAAATGCGAATTGGTGGTACAGTTGATTATGTACCAGGAAATAATGCAACAATTTTCCAAGGTATGGACCAAGGAAAAGGCGATATTGATGTACATCCTGATGTTTGGTTGCCAAATCAAGAAAGTTTCACAAAGAAATATGTAGATGGTGCAGGTTCTGTTGTATTGAACCAACAACCATATGAAGGCAACCAAGGCTTTTGTGTATCTAAAGACTTTGCAGAAGCTAATAACATCACTGATATTGCTGATTTAGGTCGCCCTGACGTTGCAGCGCTAATGGATAGTGATGGCAATGGAAAAGGTGAAATGTGGATCGGTGCTCCAGGTTGGGCATCAGCTAATGTAAATGAAGTAAAAGTTCGTGATTATGGATTATTAGACTTTATTGAGCCTATTAGAGCAGAAGAAAGTGTAAAAACTGCAAGAATTAAAGATTCAATTGCAAAAGGTGAAGGTTATGCATTCTATTGTTATAAGCCTCATGCGGTTTGGTTTATGTTTGACGTAGTAATGTTAAGTGAACCAACTTATGATGCTGCTAAATATACAATGGTTCAACCTTCAGATGATGCTGATTGGTATGAAAAATCTAGCGTGAGCACAAAAGATGCATTGAAGCAGGTTCAAATCGCTTACTCAAAGTCTTTGCCGGATCGTTCACCTGCAATTGCTGAATTCTTCGAGCGTTTTTCAGTTACTGCTGATGATGTGAGTAATTTTGCTTTTGAAATTAGTGGTAATGGCCGAGATCCTGCAGAATTTGCACGTGAGTGGGTAGAAGCAAACCCTGACCGTGTTGATGCTTGGTTGGGTCTTTAAAATTTAAAAAGATTGATTTAAAAAAAGATGGTTCCAGTGAACTGGAGCCATCAAACAAATAAACATCGGTATAAGACCATGTTATGGAGCACCATCAAATTATGAATAACGATAAAGTAATTGAAATTTCCAATGTATGGAAAATTTTTGGTTATCGTCCAGAAGAGGCATTGCGTGCAATACGAGATGATGGACTTAGTAAAGCTGAAGTTTTAAATAAATACAATGCAGTAGTAGGTGTTGCTGATGTAAGTTTATCTGTAAATAGGGGCGAGATATTTTGTATCATGGGCCTCTCAGGTAGTGGAAAGTCAACATTAGTTAGGCATTTTAATCGATTATTAGAGCCAACAGACGGACAAATATTAATTGAGGGTACCGATGTTATGGGCTTAGGTACGCAAGATTTACAAAAATTTAGAAACCAAAAAATTGGAATGGTTTTCCAAAATTTTGCACTCATGCCACATAGATCAGTTTTAGATAATGTCGCAATGCCACTAGAAATTAGAAAAATTAGTAAAAATGAACGGATGCGGCAAGCAGCAGCAATTTTAGATATTGTTGAACTTGGCGCTTGGGGTTCAAAGTTTGCCCACGAATTGTCTGGGGGAATGCAACAACGAGTTGGCTTGGCAAGGGCACTTGCTGCCAATCCAGATGTTTTGTTGATGGATGAGCCTTTTAGTGCTCTAGACCCATTAATACGTCGGCAGTTACAGGATGAGTTCATCAGACTTTCTAAAATTCTGAAAAAAACCACAGTATTTATAACTCATGACCTTGATGAAGCCGTTCGTATTGGAGATAGGATAGCAATTATGAGGGATGGTCGGCTTGTTCAAACTGGAACTGCTGAAGATATTGTTATGAATCCTGCAGACGATTACGTTGCTGATTTTGTTGCGGGAATATCTCGGCTAAAAGTTGTTCATGCTCATGCAGTAATGCAACCAATAGAGCAATATATACAAAAAAATGGACCACTATCTACTGATATGCCCCGAGTTGAAGAAAGTGAGACGCTAAGTACTTTGATTTCTTTAGCAATAGATCATGAAGATCATATCCTTGTTGAAAGAGCTGGCGAAGCAGCTGGAGTAATAACGCGTTCTGATATTCTGCGAACAGTTGTAGAAGGAACTGAAATGTCATGAATAATAATGAAAATCCACTTGATGCAAAAGATTCTGAAGCAGCATTAGCGTACGCAGCAGAGCGGCGTGACAATATTAGAGAATTTGTAAGGACAAATCCTGATTACTACATTTCGCAATTTGATAACATTGGAGAGAACGCCAACTTTACTCCAACATTAAATATAATGGCAGGTATATTTGGTCCAATTTGGTATGGTGCACGCGGCCTATGGTCTTGGGCTTTGCCATTTTTGATACTTGAAATGCTTGCATTTGTTCAAATTTTTCGTGGATTATTTGGAGATTTGGCTGCAGAAGCTTTTGCAAGAATTGCTTCAATCGAAAATACTTTAGATTTGCGCCGTCAGCAACTTGCGGCTGCACTTGAAAGTGGCTCCAGTAAAGTTGATGTTTATAAACGTACCGTTGACGCGCTTGAAGCTGCGATCGGTGGCATAAGAGAAGAAGCAGTGGCTTTGTCAGAGCAGGGTGTAACAATTGCTCTTATAGGACTAAGCATTTTGATTATTTCAAAATGTATTCAGGCTATTGTCGCTAATTGGGCATTGGAAGCACGCTTTTCAGATTGGTTATCAGACAGAACAATTCGCTCAAGTCTTCCAGTTTCTAATATAATTTTTAGTGCATTATTTGTAATTTTGATAATTGCTGCTGCTGTATTTCATTATAGTTTCCCTGGAAAAATTGTTATTTTGAGCAATTTCCCAACAAACCCAGAATACAGATTATTTAGTATTGCAAAAGTTGAAGCATTTTTCTCATTTTGTGTTGCAAATGGTGAAGTGGTTTTTGATTTTATTACATATGGAATTCGTTTGATATTAGATGCATTAGAACTGGCATTTGTAACAACACCTTGGATTGTTATTGCAAGTTTAATTGTCGTTTTAACATGGTTGACTGCTGGCATAAGAACAGCACTTTGGTCTGGTGCATTTTTATCATATATGGGTCTTTTGGGATTTTGGGAAAAAGCCATGACTACATTAGCTTTATTAGGTACTGCAGCATGCTTATCAATAGTCATTGGCATTCCACTTGGAATGTTTTGTGCCCGCAGAAGGCGGTTTTATTCATTTATTCAACCTATTATGGATTTTATGCAAACAATGCCTGCATTTGTTTTTATGATACCTGTTATTGCGTTTTTTGGAACAGGAAAGCCAGCTGCCGTTGTTACTACTATGATTTTTGGTGGAACACCGGTAGTGAGGTTGACTGTACTTGGACTAAGAGGAGTTCCAGATAGTGTAAGGGAGGCAGCAATTTCATTTGGTGCAAATAAATGGTATCTATTAACAAAAGTTGACTTGCCGCTAGCGAGCCCCTCAATTCGAGCTGGGATTAATCAAACTATAATGCTTTCATTGGCTATGGTTGTTGTTGCATCTTTAATAGGTGCCAAAGGATTAGGCGAAGATGTATTAGAAGCGTTACAATATGCTAATGTGGGTCAAGGGATACTTGCAGGATTTTCCATTTTGTTCTGTGCAATGATTTTAGATCGAATTGTTCAAGGAAAACGTAAATGATACCACTCGTTTTAGTCCATGGGTTCATGGGTGGAAGTGCACAGTGGGAAAAGCAAATAAAAGACCTTTCAAAGGACTTTGAAATCATTTTAATTGATTTGCCTGGATTTGGTGCAAATAATCATCTTCCAGTTATAAATAAAATAATTGGTTTTTCAGATTGGATAATATCTGAGTTAAGAAGGCGTAATATCAAAAAATATCATTTACTGGGTCATTCAATGGGAGGAATGATAGTGCAGGAAATGGTTCGTTCAGACTATAATAATATTGATAAGTTAATATTATATGGTACGGGATCAGTAGGCGTTTTGCCTGGCCGCTTTGAGACAATCGCTCAAAGTAAAATTCGCGCCCAAGAAGATGGTGCAAGCTCAACAGCCTTTAGAATTTCATCCACTTGGTTTCTAGACTATGAGAAATCTCCTGCTCATGAAGCATGTGCGCGTATAGCTAAATATAGCTCTATAGAAGCGATTTTAGCAGGATTAGATGCAATGAGTGAATGGTCAGGTGAGAAGTATTTAAAGCATATAGAAAATAAAACACTTATCCTTTGGGGCGATGGAGATAGAACATATTTATGGCCCCAAATTGAGATATTATGGGAAAAAATTAGAAATTCTAACCTTTCAGTAATCGCAGGTTGCGCTCATGCAGCTCATCTTGAGAAGCCTGAAATTTTTAATAAAATAGTTAAAGATTTTTTAAAAAATTCATAATATTTTTAAATGAGAATCATTATATTCTTAAAATCGTATAGATAATTGTAAAAATAAATAATTATAAATATACAAAAAAAACACTTTTATTAATGTTAGATAAGAAAATTATTTAGTTAAACGTATATTTAATAAGGGTTTTTTTACAAATTCAGTATATTTTTTTACTTCATATATCTACAAATATTTCATATAATTTAAATTAAAGTGAATTATTTGTACATATATTCGGCGTATCAGTATAGGCGCGGTTAAAATTTATAAATTAAGTTAAGTTCACTTAGTTCTCTCTGAACTGATTTTTTTGATGCAAAATTCCCTGGGAGGAAAATATGAAATCTTTACGTAATACTGTACTAGGATTAACGCTAAGCGTTACTGGTGCATCATTCGCAATGGCAGATGATCTGACTATTGCGATTGTGAACAATGGTCACATGATTAACATGCAGAAAGTTGCTGAAGCTTATACTGCTGAAACAGGTGTAAACTTAAATTGGGTTTCTCTTGAAGAAGGTGTTCTACGTGAGCAAGTAACTTCAGATACTGCAACTGGTGGTGGCCAATATGACATTATCAATATTGGTATGCAGGAAGCGCCAATCTGGGGTGCAGCTGGCTGGATCGAACCATTAAACTTTGGTGCAGACTATGATGTTGACGATATGTTGCCAGCAATGCGCAATGGTTTGTCACACGATGGCACATTGTATGCAGCGCCATTTTATGGTGAATCATCAATGGTTATGTACAGAAAAGACCTAACTGATGCTGCTGGTATTTCAGTTCGTGATAACGATTCATGGGCTAATATCAAAGGCGCTGCTATGGCAATGCATGACCCAGACAATGGTGTATATGGTGCATGTTTACGTGGTAAGCCAGGCTGGGGTGACAACATGGCGTTCATCACAACTGTAGTTAACTCTTTTGGTGGTGCTTGGTTTGACGCTGATATGAAACCAACTTTGGATTCAGCTGCTTGGAATGAAGCAATTAACTTCTATGTTGATTTATTAGGAAACTACGGACCTCCAGGTTCAGAAGGTAACTCATTCAACGAAATCTTGGCTTTGTATAACGAAGGCAAATGTGGCATGTGGATTGACGCAACTATTGCGGCATCTTTCTTGACAGTTGATGGTGTAGCTTACGCACAATCACCAAATGCTGGTAACCCAGTAGGTGCTAACTGGTTGTGGGCATGGGCAATGGCTGTTCCTACAGGTTCACCAAACTCAGAAGCTGCACACGCATTTATCGAATGGGCAACTTCAAAAGCATACATCCAAGCTGTAGCAGATCACCCAGATTTCGGTTGGGGATCTGTTCCAACAGGTACACGTGCCTCTACGTATGCATATCCTGAATTCCAAGCAGTCGCTGGCTTTGCCGCAGCTGAAATGGCCGCAATCGAATCTGCAGCACCTGCAGCTACAGATCTGAAGCCATACGTTGGTGTTCAGTTCGCTGCGATCCCTGAGTTTCCAGAAGTTGGTTCAGCTGTAGCACAAGAAATGGCTGCTGCTTTATCTGGCGCAAAATCAGTAGAAGATGCATTAGCTGCTGCACAAGCTGCTGCTGTATCTATTATGAATGAAGCTGGATACTAATAGCTAAATCAATTTTAGAAGGGCCCAGATTAATCTGGGCCCTTCTAATTAAGAATACCTCAATATCGTTAAAATATTATATTTTTAAAAATCATAAATGATTTTAAATTTATTAAAAATATAATACTTAACGATTAAGTCTAAAAAGGATTATCGAATAATGTCTAACAGAACTTTACCGCGCTTACTTCAAGCTCCAGCAGTATTGTTACTTTTAGTTTGGATGCTTGTCCCACTATCAATGACGTTATATTTTTCTTTCATTCGTTATGTATTAAATAGTTTAAATAGACCTGAGTGGACATCGCCTAGTTTAAGTAATTGGCGTGGTTTTGGAAATTACAATTATGTATTAGATGCAAAAGATTTCTGGTTTGCAGTTCAAAACAGTGTTTTCATTGTAGGCGGCATATTATTTTTTACAGTTATATTAGGTCTATCAATTGCTGTATTAATAAATAAAACTTTTCCTGGAAGAGGAATTGTACGTGTTCTTTTGATATCACCTTTTTTCGTAATGCCGGCCGTAAGTGGTGTATTATGGATTAATATGATACTTGATCCAGTACTTGGTTTGAATGGAATTGCTGTTGAAGCTCTCAATAATTTAGTAAAAGATCTCAAGGATCTTCCAGTATTAGGAAGTTTTTTCTCCTTATGGCCAGAATTAACACCTATATCATTTAGAGCAACGCAAACATCTGCTTATGCTGTTATAATTATGGTGACATGGCAATGGACACCTTTTGCAGTATTAATATTCATGACTTCTTTACAGTCTGAAGATCAGCAGCAGAAAGAAGCTGCTGTACTGGATGGTGCAACTTCTTGGGCGCAATTCAGATATATGACATTGCCTCATCTAGCCAGACCTATTGCCATAGTTGTGATGATACAATCAATTTTCCATTTATCACTTTATGCTGAAATAGAAATTGTCAGCAGGGGGAATGGAAATAAAAATCTGCCATATCTAATTGGAGAATTTGCAAATAATAATATTGGTGCTGCAAGTGCGACTGGAATTTTTGCAGTAATATTAGCAAATATCATAGCAATTTTTTTACTGCGCATGGTTGGTAAAAACTTAGTTGATTGAGGAATAAATGAATGTCTATTGTAACTGATAAATCAAATTTTGGAAATTTTTACAGACCAATTCTTGCATGGTTGGTAGCATTATTATTTTTCTTTCCAATATTTTGGATGATTTTTACAAGCTTCAAAACTGATGCTGACGCAGTAAAGCCAGAATTTTTATTTTTCTTCAAACCTACTTTTGATAATTATTTAAATATGACTGATAATTATGATTATTGGCGCTTTGCTATAAACTCCGTCATCACGTCTACTTTTGCTACAACATTGGCATTATTTGTTGGAATACCTGCAGCGTATTCTATGGCATTCAATCCTACTCGTAGGACGAAAGATGTACTCGTTTGGATGCTTTCAACTAAAATGTTGCCTGCAGCGGCTGTTCTATATCCAATGACATTTCTTACCAAGAATTTTTTAAATATCTTTGATACTCACTTTTTAGTAATAATTGTACTTTGTTTGATTAACCTTCCGATAGTTATTTGGATGTTATTTACTTATTTCAAAGAAATACCAAAAGAAATTATTGAAGCTGGAAAAATGGATGGTGTAAGTACTTGGGGGGAAATAAAAGATATATTAATTCCATTAGCTTGGGGCGGTGTCGCATCTACTGCATTGTTATGTTTTATTTTTTGTTGGAATGAAGCTTATTGGACCGTTCGATTAACTACAATTGATGCAGCTACATTGTCTAAGCTGATTGAAGGGAATAGGGCACCTGAGGGTTTATTTTTTGGTCGTCTTTCCGCTGTTTCAACCGCGGCGGTTGGTCCTATAATTATACTTGGATGGTTTTGTCAAAAGCAGCTTGTTCAAGGATTAACTTTTGGAGCGGTAAAATAATGTTTTCTCCAGGATCCATCGATTTAACTGGTAAAGTGTGTCTTGTTACTGGCGCTGCGGGTGGAATTGGTCAAAGTACAATCGAGCACTTCAAAGAACTAGGTGCAATTGTTTACACTACAGATAAGGATATTAAATTACCTGGAGCAAACAATTATAAGAAATTCGATTTGTTGATAGAAAAAGAGCTATTATCTTGCTTAGAATGGATTTCTGAAATTCGTCCTGATGTTTTATTTAATAATGCTGCCATATTTGATATGGGTTCTATTCTTGATGCAAATTTGCAATCTTTTGATAAATTGTTTGGGTTAAATGTCAGAGCTCTTTATGCAATTATGCAAGCCTGTGCAAAATCAATGATAGCAGAAGAAAAATCAGGATCTATAATTAATGTTGCTAGTCAGGCTGGTCACCGAGGAGAAGCTCTAGTAGCGCATTATTGCGCTACAAAAGCTGCAGTTATAAGCTATACTCAATCTGCTGCACTTGCTTTGGCATCAAATAAAATAAGAGTTAATGCGATCAGTCCTGGAGTAATAGATACCCCAATGTGGGATCATGTTGATAAACTATTTGCTAAATTTGAAAAAAAAGAAATTGGACAAAAAAAACGTGAAGTAGGGAAGGCCGTACCTCTAGGCTTTATGGGAAGACCAAAGGACGTTGCAAGAGCGGCTGTTTTCCTTGCAAGTGATCAATCTGAATATATTACCGCTCAGACTATATGTGTCGACGGTGGAAATGTACTGAGGTGAACTAATGTCAATTATGCACCCACAGTTTGAAGTCGTAGATCGTTCAAACAGATCTATCCGTTATCTTGAACATGGTTGGCCAACAGATCTTTGCCGCTGGCATGCACATGAAGAATATGAATTGCACCTAATTGTTGAAACAAGAGGCAAGGCATTTGTTGGTAATTTTATAGGTAATTTTGAACCTGGTAGTTTATTTCTAACAGGACCGAACCTGCCACATAATTGGGTCACTGATAGTGTATCAACAGAAAAAATTGAAATTCGAGATATGTTGGTTCAATTTAGCCAAAAAAGCTTTGAAAAATTAGCTGAAGGTTTTCCTGAATTTGGTGGAATTAGAAAAATGTTAGATTTAGCTGCATCAGGAATTTTGTTCAAAGGATTTAATCCAACATTTGCTCGTGGTCACATGGAAGCCATTAGAGATAATACAGGTCCAGAGCGGATCCTAGCATTTATTAGGTTTTTGGTGAGATTAAATGAACATGCAGAAAAAGTTACGTTATCAGAAACAAAATTAGTTAATGCAGATGGTAATAGTAAATATGCGCGCATTGGAAATATTATTGACCATATATTAGAAAATTTTGATGTAGATTTAAATGCAGTGGATGCGGCAGAAATGGCTGGAATGTCTTTAACCACTTTTGGAAGAAATTTTTCAAGTGTTACAGGGCATAGTTTTGTTGAGTTTGTTAATCGTGTGAGGATAGGCCAAGCATGTGGCATGTTATATGCTTCAGATGATCAAGTAACATCTATTTGCTTTGATGTAGGTTTTAAAAATGTTGCTAATTTTAACCGTCATTTTCTAAAGATTAAGGGTATGACCCCATCTGTTTATCGAGAAACTGCTCGCAAACAACTATCTGATAAGATGGATCCAGCTTTATGAATAATATTTCTCTGCCAAAAATTCATAGTACAAACTATAATAAAAATGAATGTGAAATTGGTGTTGTTCATGTTGGTTTTGGAGCTTTTCATAGAGCGCACCAAGCTGTTTATATGGATGATTACATGTCTAAAACGAATGATTTACGTTGGGGCATAGCAGCTGTTAATTTACGAGAAAGTGAGACAGCTCATTTCGAAAAAACAGTTCAAGAAATCAAAGCGAATGGTGGGTATTTGATAAAATCTTATTCATCAGATGGCCATGATTCTGTTAGAATGGTTAGATCACATATTGGTTTTTATGATTGGACAACTGATATTGAAAACACACAAAATTTACTTGCTGTGGAAACAGTTCACCTAGTTACAATAACAGTTACTGAAAGTGGATACTATACAAATGCATATGGTCAATTAGATATAAATGAACCAACAATTATTGATGAAATAAATAATTCTAATCTTAAAACTATTTATGGATATTTAAGAAATGCTATTAATAAACGTATTATGGCCCATGGAAAGCCTATTACAATAGCATGTTGTGATAATATTCGCCAAAATGGATTAATGCTTAAACAAAATTTAATTTCTTACCTGAAAGCTTGTGGTGACCAACTTGTATTGGATTGGGTTCAGAAAAATGCGTATTTCCCTTGTTCAATGGTTGATAGAATTACCCCACAAACTTCAATATTATTGCAAGAAGAGCTCTCATCATTAATCGGACATGAAATTTACTCTCCAATTATGGCAGAAGATTTTTCACAATGGGTTTTACAAGATATATCTTTAGGAACTTTACCTGCATTAGATATAGTTGGTGTAACAATAACAAAAGATATTGACCCTTACGAAGAAACAAAAATACGTGTTTTAAATGGTGGCCATACAGCGTTAACATACATGGCTGCATTAGAAAAAATGATAACATTTGATGAAGCAATGAGATCTCATCAATTATTAGAACACTTTAGATGCTTTCAGGTTAATGAAGTTTTACCAGCATTATTGTTAGATGTACCTTTTTCAAAGAATGATTATTTAGCGAAAATAGAAGAGCGATTTTGTAATAAAGCAATTGGTGATACGATTTCTCGTATTTGTGCTGATGGGATGGCTAAATTTCCAATATTTATAAGACCAACATTAGAAGGCTGCTTACAACAAGGTATAGTTCCGCATTTTTCTATTAAAAGTATAGCCAGTTGGCATCAGTTTTGCTTGCACGTGGCTGCAGGAAAAATCGATTTTAAATATGTGGAACCTTCTTGGGCATTTTTAGAGACCATAATAGGAACTGATGAGTTTATAACCTGTCAACAATTGTGGTCTGATATACCGAATAAATATCCAGATTTTACGATAAATCTGCGTAATGAAATTTTTGAAATGGAGAAAAAATGGCCAGTTTAACACTTCGTGGTTTGCGTAAAAAATATGAAGAACTTGAAGTCATACATGGTGTTGATTTAGACATTGATGATGGAGAATTTGTAGTCTTTGTTGGTCCATCTGGGTGTGGTAAGTCAACACTTTTAAGAATGATTGCTGGTTTAGAAGACATCAGCAGTGGTACGGCAAAAATCGGTGAAAAAATTGTAAATGATGTTGCGGCTTCAAAACGTGGAGTCGCAATGGTTTTCCAGACTTATGCTTTGTATCCTCATATGACCGTATATCAAAATATGTCATTCGGATTGAAGCAGGCTAAAACTGACCCAAAAGAAATTGATATTCGCGTAAAAGAAGCAGCAGATATACTTCAAATTACAGATTATTTAGACAGAAGTCCAAAGAACTTATCAGGAGGTCAAAGGCAACGAGTAGCTATCGGTAGGGCCATTGTGAGGGATCCAGAGGTTTTCTTATTTGATGAACCTTTATCCAATCTCGATGCAGCACTCAGAGTTCAAACTCGTCTTGAAATTGCTAGACTGCATGAAAGATTGGGATCAACAATGATTTATGTTACGCACGATCAAGTCGAAGCTATGACACTTGCTGACAAAATTGTTGTTTTAAAAGATGGATACATAGAACAAGTTGGAACACCTATGGATTTATATGAGAGGCCAAATAATTCATTTGTTGCTCAATTCATTGGAAGTCCCAAAATGAACATTTTTCCAAATACGGATTTGCCACAAAAATCAAAATCAGTGTTGTCAAAATTAAAAGATAAAAAAATAGATCTTGGAATTCGCCCGGAACATCTTATTGAATGTAAGGAAAAAGATGCGATTATATCAGGAAAATTAGACTTAGTTGAAAATCTAGGTGAATATGCATTAGTACACATGACTTCAGACAACGGTATGGAGTTTATTGCTAAACTAAATAATTCACCCACTGAGAAAAAAGGTGAAAAGCTATATTTCAAAGCAAATAAAGACTTTGTGCATTATTTTGATAGTAGTAATGGTGATAGCATATAATATTAAATGTTTTGTTGGGTATTTAAATGATAATTTGTTGTGGTGAATCTTTAATAGACATGATTCCTATAGAAATTAAGGATAATGAAATTTTATATTCACCTCTTACAGGTGGTGCCATTTTCAATACAAGTATTGCTTTAGGAAGATTAAACGTTTCAGTTGGTTTGCTTTCTGGTGTGTCCACTGACCTTTTTGGTGAGAAGTTGATAAGTGATTTAATATATTCAAATGTGAACGTAGATTATTTAATTAGAAACCCTAGACCAACTACTCTTGCATTTGTTGCGATCCAAAATGGACATGCAAAGTATACATTCTACGATGAGTGTTCTGCTGGAAATAGTATATGTTTAAATGATTTTCCAAATATACCTAAAATTGTCTCTACATTATGTTTTGGTGGAATAAGTTTATGCACAGAACCTGCTGCTAGCGCATATGAAAAATTACTTATTCAAGAGTCTAATAATAGAGTTATATTTTTAGATCCAAATATTAGAAGTAATTTTATAAATGATGAAAATACCTATCGAACGAGATTAAAAAAAATGATTTCTTTATGTGATATATTAAAAGTTTCAGATGAAGATTTGGATTGGTTAGATATTTCTGATGGTTGTTTAGATGAAAAAGTGAAAAGTCTTCATCAATTAGGTGCAAAGATTGTAATTTTAACAAAAGGTGCAAATGGAGTATCTGCATATATTCCCGAAACAGAACCAATCAGTTTGCCTGCAAAAAAAGTAAATGTTATTGATACTGTAGGTGCTGGTGATACTTTTAATGCAGGTTTTTTGGCTAAATTGAATCAATTAGATTTATTGTCAAAAAAACAAATTCAAAGTTTACCAATTGAGAAGATTAAAATAGCTTTGGAATATGGCATAAATGCAGCTTCTATAACCGTATCTCGTAAGGGGGCTAATCCACCTCTTTTAAGCGAACTTTAAATACTAGTCCCCATATCTACGGATGTTTCTAGTTCAATAGTTTTTGCAGGATTTGTTATATTTTGTTCATTACGCTCTAATATCATGTTTGCTGCCAATTTTCCTATTTCAAATCTTAATGAATCTGTAGTTGCAAGCTTTATAGGTAAGCCTGATGCCATACTTAATTTATTAAAACCAGCTATAGCTAATTCATTTGGAATCGATATTCCAGCTTCAAGGCAGTGCATAACTGCTCCCATAGCAATCACATCAGTTGAACAGTAAATACAATCCAAGTCTTGATTTCTTTTTAGCATCTCCGCAGTAAAGTTTTTACCTTTTTCAACAGAAGACCCAGAGGAATAATTTTCTTGGTCAATAAGTTTAATACCATTAGATTGCAGGCCATCAACAAAACCATTAAAACGTTTTGAAGCCCTAAAGTCAGATGACATTTTAGTACCTAAGAAACCAATTCTTCTGTGACCTTTTTCCATTATTGCCAATGCCATATTATATCCTGCAGAATAGTGTGAAACACCCACGCAAGAGTCTATTGGATCACCGTCTGTATCCATTATTTCAATTAATGGTGTAGTGGTATTTTTTAATATTTTCTTTGCTATTTCAGAATGTTCCAGTCCAGCAACAATAAGGCCACTAGGGCGCCATTCTAACATTTCTCTTATGACGTCTGCTTCAGTATCAAGATCATAATCTGTTAATCCAAAAACTGGACGTAATTTTGATGGTTTTAAAGATGCCGATATTCCATCAAGTACTTCTGAAAAGACATAGCTTTTTACAGATGGAATAACTACTCCAACTAAGTTCACTTTTTTTGATGCTAAGCTACCTGCAATACGATTTGGCACATAACCAATGGATGCAGCTGCATCCATTACTTTTTTTCTTGTATTAATTGATACATCATTAGCATCACGTAATGCACGCGATGCAGTCATTTCACTTACACCTGCTAATAAAGCCACATCTTTTAATGTTAAGTTAGAAGTCATGTATATAGTTTTATACTTTAGTTTGAAGATGTCACGTAGGAATTTTTAAAAAAATATTGACTATTTGTGCTATTTCCGTTAGCGCTAACGGAAATATGTGTTTTATTATTAAGGAAGTTAATATGACTTTAAAAATTGCTATAAATGGGTTTGGAAGAATAGGAAGATCAATATTAAGATCAGTAATTGAATACAATCATCATGATATAGAAATTGTTGCGATCAATGATCTAACTGAAATTAAGACTATTGTGCATTTATTGAAATATGACTCAGTGCATGGACGATTTAATGGAATAGTTGAGGCAGTTGATGGTGGCATTAATATTAACAATAACTTTATTCGAATTACTGCTTTGCGAGAGCCTGAAAAATTACCATGGAGCGATGTGCAAATTGCTATGGAATGCACTGGCTTTTTTACCAAAAAGTCTGAAGCGAGCAAATTGTTACTTGCTGGTGCTGATAAAGTTTTAATTTCAGCTCCTGGTACAGATGTAGATAAAACAATTGTTTATGGGGTTAATGAAAATACATTAAAATCAAATGATTTAATTGTTTCTAATGGCTCATGTACTACTAATTGTTTGGCGCCAATTGCGAAAGTGTTAAATGATCTAGCTGGTATAAAATCAGGATATATGACAACAATTCATGCCTACACGGGTGACCAAGCATTACATGATGGTGATCATAAGGATTTATACCGTGCGAGAGCTGCTTCATTATCGATGATACCAACTTCAACTGGTGCTGCACGTGCGATTTCATTAGTATTACCAGAATTAACCGGAAAATTAGAGGGGAGTGCTATCAGAGTGCCTACTCCAAACGTATCATTAGTTGATTTGTCATATATTCCAAATAGATCTGTAAGCCTAGAGGAAATCGATGCATCTTTAAAAGCAGCTTCTGAGGGGAGAATGAATGGTATTCTTAACTTTGAAACTGAACCAAAAGTCTCTATAGATTATAATCATACTACTACCTCAAGTAATTATGCCCAACCACAAACTGCAGTAACTGATGGTGGTTTGGTTAGAGTAGTGTCTTGGTATGATAATGAATGGGGTTTTTCTAATAGAATGATTGATACTGCAAAAGTAATGGCAAATTTATAAAAGGTTCTTAAAATGGTATCTAAAACTATCCCAGTCCAACCTTTTGACCTGGTTGTATTCGGGGCTACTGGAGATTTGGCTAAACGCAAAATAATTCCTGCGCTATTCAGGAGATTTATAACTGGTCAAATTCCTGATACATCTAGAATTTTAGGTGTTTCTAGACAAAATCTTTCCAATGAAGAATACAACGTCATGGTGGAAGGTTTTATAAATGAATTTGTTCCTGCCGATGTTTACGAAAAAAATGAAGTTACTCGTTTTTGTTCGATGATTGCATTTCTAAGTGTAGATTTAAAAGCAGATAAAGGTTGGAAAGAACTCAGTAGTTTTTTTGATGCTAAATCAAATAATATTAGAACATTTTATTTATCTATTAGTCCGTCATTGATTGATAGTTGCTCTAAAAAATTAAATGAATATAATTTAATTACGCTAAACACACGTGTCGTTGTTGAAAAGCCTTTGGGAACAGATCTCCCTTCAGCAAAAATGTTGAATGATACATTACGAAAAGTTTTTGATGAAAAACAAATTTTTAGAATTGATCATTACCTAGGAAAAGAAACAGTTCAAAATTTGATGGCTTTAAGGTTCGCAAACGTATTATTGGAACCATTATGGAATAATAATTATATTGATCATGTTCAAATAACAGTCGCGGAGACAGGTGATGTTAATGGGCGTGGTGAATATTATGATGATGTTGGAGCTATGCGTGATATGGTTCAAAACCATTTATTGCAATTACTTTGCTTAATCGCAATGGAGCCCCCAGCACATTTTGACGCTGATGATATTCGGAATGAAAAACTTAAAGTTATAAGAGCTATACAACCTGTTGATTTAAAAGATACGGTCAGAGGCCAATATGTTAATGGTGACAACTCATTTAAATTTCACGTGAATAATACAAATTCAAAAACAGAAAGCTTTGTTGCCTTAAAAGCTCATATATCAAATTGGAGATGGGCTGGAGTTCCATTTTATTTACGAACTGGCAAAGCAATGTCAAAAAAAGTATCAGAAATTGTTATTGAATTTAAACCTCTAGCTCATTCAATATTTCCTGATTTAGGTGAAAATTATCAAAATAAACTTGTAATTAGACTTCAACCAGAAGAGGGCATGACGCTTCATATTGGCGTAAAAGAACCAGGTCCAGGTGGCATGCGATTAATTAATGCGCCATTGGATATGACTTTCGCTCAACTTGCTGGACAGGTTGACGCAATTGAAGCCTATGAAAGATTAATAATGGACACTTGTCGAGGTGACCAAACTTTGTTCATGAGGGGCGATGAACTTGAAGCAGCATGGAGTTGGGTTGATAAAATTATACTTGATTGGAATAAATCTGAGATAGGTCCAATTGAATATAATATTGGATGTAATGGGCCTGCGGAAGCAGAAGAATTATTGACCCAAGATGGTCGTAGTTGGCAGTAGTAACCAATTTTAGACATTTCTAAACAGTAAAAAAGATCAATTTAATAGGATATTAAATGATAATTAATCCAACCATAAAAAATGTAACCGATAGAATTACCAAGCGTTCAGAGACAACTCGTTCTGATTATCTTGAAAAAATGAATGGTGCTCGAAAAGAGGGTCCAAGAAGGGCGCATTTAACTTGTGGAAATCAAGCACATGCATATGCACCCGTGCCAGAAGATCAAAAACGTTTAATTGATGAGGCAGGGGGGAACATTGGAATTATAAATGCCTACAATGATATGCTTTCAGCTCATCAGCCTTTTCAAAAATATCCAGAGATAATTAAAAAGGCTGCCAGACTTGTTGGTGGTACTGCTCAAGTTGCTGCTGGTGTGCCTGCTATGTGTGATGGCATTACACAAGGTCAGACTGGTATGGAATTATCGCTTTTTAGCCGTGATGCAATTGCTATGTCAGCCGCGATTGGGTTGTCACATAATGTTTTTGATACAACAGTCTATTTGGGTGTTTGTGATAAGATTGTGCCTGGTATGATAATATCTGCAGCAACATTTGGCCATTTGCCTGCAGTATTTTTACCAGCAGGTCCTATGACTACCGGTCAAAGCAATGATGAAAAAGCAAAAATTAGACAGGATTTTGCTGAAGGAAAGGCTAACCGTTCAGATTTAATGGCATCAGAAATGTCAAGTTATCATGGCCCGGGTACATGCACATTTTATGGTACAGCTAATACAAATCAAATGCTTATGGAGTTTATGGGCCTTCACTTGCCAGGGTCTAGTTTTGTAAATCCTAATACACCCCTTAGAGATGCATTAACTGATTTTGGTGCAAAACACGCTCTTTCTATATCAGATTTAAATTCAAATTACATTCCAGTATCTAAAATTTTAGATGAAAAAGCTTATGTAAATGGAATAGTGGGATTAATGGCTACTGGTGGATCGACTAATTTATTGATTCATTTAATTGCTATGGCTCGAGCATCTGGCATTATTATTGATTGGTCTGATTTTGCCGAAATATCTAAAGTAATCCCACTTTTGGCAAAGGTATATCCTAATGGATTGGCTGATGTTAATCACTTCCATGCTGCGGGTGGCTTAGGATTAGTTATCACAGAATTATTAGGGGCTGATTTATTACATTCTGACACTCAGACAATCATGGGCACTGGCCTAGAAGCATATACAAAAGAACCAAAAATTATAAATGGTGAACTTGGCTGGCATTCTGGTGTTTCTTCTAGCCTTAATTCTAAAATTATATCGACAACAGCAGAACCATTTCAAGAAACTGGTGGACTAGCGGATTTGAATGGAAATTTGGGTAGTGCAGTAATGAAGGTGTCTGCAGTAGAAAAATCTAGGCGAAAAATTACTGCGCCTGTAAGAGTTTTTAATGATCAGCAGTCAGTAATAGATGCTTTTCGTGCTGGTGAATTTACTCATGATGTTATTATTGCTGTAAGGTATCAAGGACCACGTGCGAATGGAATGCCAGAACTTCATAATTTAACTCCATCTATGTCTGTTCTGCAATCTAGAGGTCTTAAAGTTGCATTGATAACCGATGGAAGAATGTCTGGTGCATCAGGTAAAGTACCAGCCGCTATACATATGTCACCTGAGGCATTGGATGAAGGCCCAATTGCATATCTTCAAAATGGAGATATTGTTACTGTAGATGCAATAAATGGCTCCATAAATGTAGAAAATATTAAAGTTTTTGATAGAAAAGTTAACCACCCTGATTTAAGCAATAATAATTTTGGTGTTGGCAGAGAACTGTTTGATATATTTAGGAATAATGCTGGCCCTGCAAAAGCAGGCGCCTCTGTTTTTAATTTTTAGAAAGAAATTTAAATGACGAAAATCTCATCAAAAGATGCCAGTATTAGAAACTTAGAATTATGTAAAATTGCTCCAGTTATACCTGTGTTGATAATTGAAGATATTTCTTCTGCAAGAGATCTTGGTGAAGCACTTGTTGCAGGTGGGTTGCCAGTATTAGAAGTTACACTAAGAACTAAATGTGCGCTTCAAGCCATTGCTGAAATGTCAAAAATTAAAGGTGGCATTGTTGGAGCTGGTACTCTTATAACATATAATGATGTAAAAAATGCTGTTGATGCTGGTGCAACTTTTGGAGTTTCACCTGGCGCTACGGATAAACTTATTGATGCCTGTGAAGAAGCTGGTTTGCCATTACTTGCAGGCGCAAGTTCAGCAAGTGAAGCAATGGCACTTTTAGAAAAAGGTTATAGTGTCCAAAAATTCTTTCCAGCAGAAGCAGCTGGTGGAGCAGCATTTATAAAGTCACTTTCTTCTCCTTTACCACAAATTACATTTTGTCCAACCGGTGGTATATCCCAAAAGAATGCTGTAAATTATCTTGATTCATCAAACGTGGAGTGCGTTGGTGGTTCATGGGTCGCACCAAAAGAAGCTATATCGAACAGAGACTGGCAGAAAATTGAAGATTTAGCTAAAGATGCAGTTAGAGAGTTGTCATGAATATCAAAAATACTGTTTCATGGGAAAACCTTAACAATGACTTGGAACGTTTAAAAGGTGTTCATTTAAACGATTTATTTTCAAAAAATCCAAACAGATTTACTAAATTTTCATTTAGTAAAGATGATCTTCATTTAGATTTTTCTAAAGAATTTATAGATAATAGTGTACTTGATAATCTAATAAAGCTTGCTAAAGAATGTGATGTTGAGCAACAACGCGATGCAATGTTTTCTGGTGAACACATTAATAATACCGAAAACCGAGCGGTAATGCATGTTGCACTTAGAGCAAATTCTAAAGATGCCTATGAAGTTGATGGAAAGCCTACCTCTGATGTAGTAGATAATATATTAAATAAATTTATGATATTTTCTGATTCAATTAGGTCAGGTAAAATTTCTAATGCTTATGGACAATCATTTACTGATGTAATTAACATTGGAATAGGCGGGTCTGACTTAGGTCCAGTAATGAGTGTAAATGCACTAAGTGCCTTCTCAAATGATGGCCCTAATTTACATTTTATTTCGAATGTTGATGGTAATGATTTTTTAGATACAACATATGGGTTAGATCCAAAAAGAACATTAATTCTCATAGCTTCAAAAACGTTTACAACTATTGAAACCATGACTAATGCAAAAACAGCAAAAGATTGGCTTTTAACTGAGCTAACTGAAAGCGAAATTAGCCACAACATGGTTGCGTTATCTACTAATCTTAAAGCCACAAAAGAATTCGGAATTAAAAATGAAAATGTTTTTGGATTCTGGGATTGGGTTGGGGGCAGATATTCAATGTGCGCTTCAATTGGACTACCAATAGCACTATCAATAGGATCTAAAAATTTCCGTGAACTTTTGGCAGGTTTTAGAGATATGGATATTCATTTTAAAACTGCTCCATTAGATAAAAATTTACCAGTTTTATTGGGTTTAATTGGTGTCTGGCGCCGAAATTTTATGAAGTTACCAACTTTAGCGATAATACCATATGATCAGAGATTAGATCGTTTTCCTGCATATATCCAACAAATGGATATGGAAAGTAACGGCAAATCTGTTGCAAAAGATGGATCAGATGTTTCAATTGAAACTGCTCCAATTGTTTGGGGTGAAGCTGGTACTAATGCTCAGCATTCATTTTTTCAATTATTACATCAGGGAACTAATATAGTCCCTGTAGATTTCATAATTGCTGCTAAAACTACAAATAAGTTAATCAACCATCATGAAAAATTAATAGCGAATTTTTTAGCACAGTCTGAAGCCTTGGCCTTTGGGAAAACAAAAGATAAAGTTCTAGCTGAAATGCTAAAGAATAATATTGATGCTGAAAAAGCAAAAAATCTTACCCCACATAGACATTTTAAGGGTAATAAACCAAGTACATCGATTATATATAAAGAATTATCACCATTTTCTTTAGGCAGGCTTATTGCAATGTATGAACATAAAGTATTCGTACAGGGAATTATATGGGGAGTTAACTCTTTTGATCAGTGGGGAGTTGAGTTGGGTAAGGTTGCTGCCGTTGACATAGGAAATGTTATAGAAGGAAATGAGTCAATTTCTAAATTACACGTCGCTACTCAACCATTACTCAAAAAAATCAATGAGTTACGAAAATAAAATATATATACATTTTATTTCAAATTAAATTTGGTAATTTTTTTTAACGTTTTTTATACATTTTACCTAGTGTCATATCATTATTTGTATAAGTTGTTTTGCGACATTGTCGTAAAAGTGCTTAATTTTGGGTGAAAGTGTTTGCAAATTTAATGATAAAAATAATATAAGCGCATCAGAATTATCAAAATAGCCTATGTGCATCTCTTAAAGGAAATTTAATATGAAAATGACAACTGAAGAAGCATTTGTAAAAGTATTGCAAATGCATGGAATAGAACATGCATTTGGAATCATTGGATCCGCAATGATGCCAATCTCAGACTTATTCCCAGCAGCAGGAATTAATTTTTGGGATGCAGCTCATGAATGTAATGCTGGTATGATGGCTGATGGATACACAAGAGCATCTGGAAAAATGTCTATGATGGTTGCTCAAAATGGTCCCGGTATTACTAATTTTGTGACACCCGTTAAAACTGCTTATTGGAATCACACTCCTCTGTTGCTAGTTACTCCTCAAGCTGCAAATAAAACTATTGGCCAGGGTGGTTTCCAAGAGATGGAGCAAATGAACTTATTTGCTGATTGTGTTGCCTACCAAGAGGAAGTACGTGATCCTTCTCGTATTGCAGAGACACTCAATAGAGTTATTTTACAGGCTAAACGAGCATCAGGCCCAGCACAAATTAATATTCCACGTGATTTCTGGACACAAGTAATTGATATTGAATTACCAAAAGTTGTTGAGTTTGAACGTCCTTCTGGTGGATCAGATGCTTTAAATCAAGCTGCTGAATTATTATCAAATGCAAAATTTCCAGTTATTTTGAATGGTGCGGGTGTTGTCCTTTCAAGTGGGATACCAGCTTCTGCAGCACTTGCTGAAAGATTAGATGCGCCAGTATGCTGTGGATATCAACACAATGATGCGTTTCCTGGTAATCACCCATTATTTGCGGGACCATTGGGATACAATGGTTCTAAAGCAGGAATGGAGTTGATCTCAAAAGCAGATGTGGTTTTAGCATTAGGTACAAGGTTAAATCCTTTCTCAACATTACCAGGTTATGGTATTGATTATTGGCCAAAAGATGCAAAAATTATTCAAGTTGATATAAATGCAGATCGTATTGGGTTAACTAAAGATGTAACCGTTGGTATAGTTGGTGATGCTAAAAAAGTAGCTGAAGAATTATTATCAAGCTTATCTGATCATGCTGGAGAAACTAATAGGGCCGATCGAAAAGCAACAATTGCAAAAACAAAATCAGCTTGGGCTCAAGAATTAACATCTATGGATCATGAAGATGATGATCCAGGAACAACATGGAATGAGCGCGCTCGATCAGATAAACCTGATCATATGTCTCCAAGAATGGCTTGGAGAGCAATACAAGCTGCTATGCCAAATAATGCTATAATTTCTTCAGATATTGGTAACAACTGTGCTATTGGTAATGCTTATCCATCGTTTCAAGAGGGAAGAAAATATTTAGCTCCTGGGTTATTTGGCCCATGTGGTTATGGCTTCCCTGCAATTGCTGGTGCAAAAATTGCACAACCTAATGTTCCTGTAATTGGCTTTGCTGGTGATGGTGCATTTGGTATTTCTATGAATGAAATGACAGCGGTTGGGCGAGGTGAATGGCCAGCTATAACTATGGTGATATTTAGAAATTACCAATGGGGTGCTGAAAAACGTAATACTACATTATGGTTTGACGATAATTTTGTTGGTACTGAACTTGATGAAGATGTATCTTATGCAGCTATTGCTAATGCATGTGGACTTGTCGGTGTACAAGCAACATCAATGGATGATTTAACTGATAAATTAGATGCCGCAATAAAAGCTCAAATGAATGAAGGTAAAACAACATTTATTGAAATTATATTGAATAAAGAGTTAGGTGAACCATTCCGTAGAGATGCAATGAAAGCTCCTGTATCGGTTGCTGGGATCTCAAAAAATGATATGATCCCTCAAAAAGGCGCATAATTTTGAATAACGAAAATAAGTTTATCAGCGGGGCAGATCCAATCTGTCCCGCTGATTTTTTAACACGTGCTAAATTGGGCAAAGTTCCTAGAGTTGCAATTGCAAGAGCTGGTGCAGCATTACCTATGCTGGCAGCTTATGAAGCAACAAATGAAGGTATCATGACACCAATTTTTGTTGGTGAAGCTGATGATATAAATTTAGAAGCATCAAAGTTATCGTGGGATATTTCTAATTATAAAATACTAAATGCTAATGGCGAGACAGAAGCAGCATCAATTGCGGCTAATCTTTGTGGGGTAGGCGAGGCTGACGTCCTTATGAAAGGTCAACTTCATACTGATGTTTTTATGAAGGCTGCATTAAATCGTGATGCGGGATTAAGAATAGGTTCTAAATTTGTTCATTTATTTGCAATGAGTCATCCCGAAGGTGGGCCACCAATTGTAATTTCAGATGCAGCAGTAAACGTTAATCCAGATATAGAAACGAGAAAAGATGCAACTATTTCTGTGGTTAAATTGCTTAATGCACTTGGAATAAAGCATCCAAAGATTGCATTTTTAAGTGCTACTGAGTCAGTTATACCTTCTGTTTTAAGTTCAATTGAAGGTGCAGAATTATCTAAATGGGCAAAACAGCAAATTCCTGACGCTTATTTTTCGGGGCCATTAGCCCTAGATTTAATACTTTCTGAAAAATCTAAAGTTATTAAGGGTTTGAAGGATGATCCTGTTGCAGGCTTTGCTAACGGTATAATAGTTCCAGAGATAGTATCAGGCAATACACTGTTTAAATCAATGGTCTACATGACAGGTGCATGTGCGGGTGGTATAGTTGTAGGCGGAAAAGTTCCAATACTTCTTACAAGTAGAGCAGATAGTTCTGCGGCACGATTATCATCTATCTCACTTGCATCTATTTGGTCTAATGCAAATTAGACTTTAATATGTATATTAATGTATTAAAGCCCTCGGGAAATTGCAGCAACACCAGTTCTAGCGACATCAACTAGTCCTAATGGTGTCATCAGCTCCACAAATGCATCAATTTTTTCAGGGGTTCCAGTTAATTCAAAAACAAAACTTTCAAGTGTTGTATCTACTACTGATGCGCGAAATATTTCTGATGTGCGTAAAGCTTCAACTCTACTTTCACCGCTTGATACTACCTTGACCATTGCTAGTTCACGTTCCACTGAGGGACCTTCAACGGTTAAATCATGAACATCATGGACTGCTACCATCCTAGCTAATTGAGCTTTAATTTGGATAATAACTGACGGTGTTCCTGTGGTTACAATTGTAATTCTTGATAAATTATCAATATGATTTGTTTCTGCTACCGTTAAACTTTCTATATTATAGCCACGACCAGAGAACAGTCCTATAACTCTGGCTAATACACCAGCTTCATTGTCAACTAATACTGCTAATGTATGCGTTTCCAATATATCACTAGATGTATTCTTGAGGTTATATGCACTTTTTTTAGAAGAGCCTTTTTTTAATGTCAAAGCATTCATATTATTTCCTTTTACATAAATCTGTTAAGATCATGTTGTATTAAATTGCAATTATACCATTACAGCGCCACTTGACCCTATTGCATTTTCAGTTTTATCATCACTCATCAACATTTCATTATGTGCTTTACCTGATGGTATCATAGGAAAACAATTTTCGTGCTTTTCTACTAAACAATCAAAAATTACAGGGCCGTCATAATCTAGCATTTCAATTATTGCATCATCAAGTTTTTTAGGATCAGAACATTGAATACCTTTAGCTCCAAATGCTTCAGCTAATTTTACAAAATCGGGTAAGCTTTCAGACCAAGAATTAGAATATCTTTCCCCATGTAGTAACTCTTGCCATTGCCTCACCATACCTAACCGTTCATTATTTAATATGAACTGCTTAGCGGGTAAATTATATTGTGTGCATGTACCCATCTCTTGCATATTCATTAACCAAGATGCTTCACCTGCAATGTTAATTACGAGGCCATCATTATGAGCAACTTGAACGCCAACAGATGCTGGGACACCATATCCCATTGTACCTAATCCCCCAGAAGTCATCCACCTATGAGGATCTTCAAAACCTAAATATTGTGCTGCCCACATTTGATGCTGACCAACTTCTGTAGTTATAAAGCGGTTTGGATGATCTTTTGTGAGAAATTCTAAACGCTCTAAAGCATATTGTGGTTTTATTATTGTATCAGAGTTTTTATAAGATAAACATTTACGTTCTCGCCATTTATTTATCTGAGACCACCAATCTAAAATTTTGGCAGAATTAGTTTTATTACCTCGAGATTTCCATATTTTTAACAAATCCTCTAACACACAAGCAACATCACCTAATATTGGTATATCAACAGATATTACTTTGTTAATTGATGAAGCATCTATATCAATATGTGCTTTCTTTGAGTGAGGACTGAATTTATCTAAAACTCCAGTTATTCGATCATCAAATCGTGCGCCAATATTAATGAGCAAGTCGCAACCATGCATTGAAAGGTTTGCTTCGTATGTTCCGTGCATACCAAGCATACCAAGCCAATTTTTACCTGAGGCAGGATAAGATCCAAGGCCCATAAGTGTAGAAGTAATTGGGAAATTAGTTTCTTGTACTAGTTCTCTGAGTAATTGACTTGCTTGATTTCCAGAATTAATTACACCGCCACCTGTATATAAAACTGGCCTTTCCGCTTTTTCGATTAGTTCTACTAATTCAGTAATAGCATCTAAATCTCCTCTTCTTTGAGGATTATAATGATCTATTTTCGATTTAGATTTTTCTGTATATGTACCTGTTGCAAATTGTACATCTTTTGGAATATCGATTAAAACAGGGCCAGGTCGCCCCGAAGTCGCTATATGAAATGCTTGATGAATTGTTTCAGAGAGTTTGTCTGTCTCTTTCACCAACCAATTGTGTTTTGTGCAGGGCCTTGTAATTCCTACCGTATCAGCCTCTTGGAATGCATCTGATCCTATCATGAATGTTGGAACTTGGCCTGTTAATACAACCATTGGAATTGAATCCATTAGAGCATCAGTCATACCTGTAACCGCGTTTGTTGCACCTGGACCAGATGTTACCAAAACTACTCCAGGCTTGCCAGTTGAACGTGCATAACCTTCAGCAGCGTGTGTTGCTCCTTGTTCATGCCTTACTAAGATATGTTTAATGTCACTTTGTTGAAATATTTCATCATATATTGGTAATACAGCCCCGCCTGGATAACCGAAAATTGTATCAACACCTTGATCTTTAAGTGCTTGAATTACCATCTGTGCACCAGTCATAGTTTTAGACATCTTAAAATGTACTCCGTTTTAGGCGAAAAGTTTTATTAGAAAAATGTTTTTTAAACATATTATTTAACACTTTTTTATACTTTATTTCATATAATTAATTTTGCACATTATTAGTATGGAAACTGTGGTCAAGTAAAAAAGTGTAAAAAAAGTTATATTTTGTAATAAAATTACAATAATTATAATAAGACGTAATAAAAATTCACATATTTGTATCAAAAAGTATTTATATTGCGCTGTTTTTATTTAGTGGGCAGTGCTAATGATGAGACTTGATCTGTTATAGATTGTTCAGATCCATTAAATTTTCCAATATTTATATTAGAAGCATCATTTACAAATTGCCACTCACCATCAATGTATAATTCTAACGCTGAAAATTTGGATTTATAATCCATTTTATCGCTACCAGGAACCCAGTACCCTAAGTATAAATATTCTAAATTCATATTAGATGCTATATTTATATGATCAAGTATCATAAATTTACCTAAACTTAATTTAGACATTTCTGGATTAAAAAAAGAATAAACCATTGATAATCCATCATTTAATACATCAGTTAAACTTACACAATCGAGCTTATGGCGGCCATTTTTTGTTTTTGAATGATATTCAATAATTTTTGTATTTACTGGTGTTTCTTCTAACATTGATGAATATTCAAATATGGTCATTTCTGACATTCCACCATTTGAATGTCTGGTATTTAAATATTTATTAAAAAGTTCGTATTGTTCATCAGTAGCTATAGAAGAGTGATAACCTCTAACTAGGTTTGAATTTTTATTTAAAATTCTTTTTTGAGATTTAGTAAATCTAAAATCCTTAACTCGTATTCTTGCGGATATACATGCTGAACACCCTATGCACGCAGGTCGATACAACACATTTTGAGACCGTCTAAAGCCTTGGGAAGATAACGTATTATTTAATGCAATACCATTGTTATCATTGAGGCCTGTAAAGAGTTTACGCTCAATCTTATTTTCTAAATAAGGACAAGGTTGAGGCGCTGTTACATAAAATTGTGGGACGAATGGTAAACTATGTTTCATATTATCAAGATTATCAACAGGTTGTCAGATGATCAATAATATTGATATTAATACTTAATTTTACAATAATAAATATTTTTGAGGTATTGTCTTGTGAAATATATTCATTGTCCATATTAGTTTGAAGATGATTATAATAACAAAAACACAAGAATTAATTGATTTTTGCAAAAAATGTTCTGCATATGAATATGTGACATTAGACACAGAATTCTTGCGTGAAAGAACTTACTATTCTAAACTTTGTCTGGTTCAGATGGCACATCCGGGAAACACAGAAGACTCTGCGGTTTTAATTGATCCACTTTCACCTGATCTTTCATTAGATCCATTGTACGAACTTTTTAAAAATCCTAACGTCGTCAAAGTTTTTCATGCCGCCAGGCAAGATTTAGAAATCTTTTTTATAGATAAAAAAATAATTCCTTTTCCTTTTTTTGATACGCAAGTTGCTGCGATGGTTTGCGGTTTTGGAGAACAAGTTGGTTATGAAAAATTGGTACGTTCAATTTGCAATGAAGGACTTGATAAATCATCACGGTTTACTGATTGGTCTGCACGTCCTCTAAGCAATAAGCAAATGCATTATGCAATTGGTGATGTGACATATCTCAGAGAAATTTATGAATTTTTATCAAATAAAATTAAGAATAATAAAAGACAAGCATGGGTTGAAGAAGAACTAAAAATTCTTATGGATCCAGAAACTTATACTATTGATCCAAAATACGCTTGGCGAAGAGTTAAAACACGTTCTAGCTCATGGAAAATGCTTGCTGCAATAGCTGAACTTGCAATGTTCAGGGAGAAATATGCACAACAAAAAAATATTCCTCGCAATAGAGTATACAAAGACGACTGTATGATGGAATTAGCAGCTACTCGACCTAAAAGTTTAGAAGATTTAACCAAATCAAGATTATTGTTACGTGATGCGCGAAAAGGTCAGATAGCTGAAGGAATCCTTAATTCAATAAGACAAGCCGATAAATATAAATCTAACGACGTGGAGCGCCAAACCCCTCAAAAAGAAAAAGCTCAAGGTAAGGAAGGGCTTTCTGAGCTTTTACGTGTTCTTTTAAAGGCTAAAGCTGAAGAATTTGGTGTTGCGGCTAAACTTATTGCAACATCTGCTGATTTAGATCAAATTGCAGGTGGTGAAAAAGATCTGAATGTCTTCAAAGGATGGCGTAATGAAGTATTTGGTAAGGATGCAATGCGCCTGAGAGATGGAAAAGTTGCTTTATCTGCAAACGGTAAAAATGTTATTGTTGTCGAGATCAAGTAAAGAGATATATCACTCTTAATATTGTAAATCTTTAATAATGGAATGTCATGGCTATTACTTTTGAAGAAATTTCTGAAACATTTGAACTTTTAGATGATTGGGAAGAAAAGTACCTATACATTATAGAGCTCGGAAGAGATTACGATGCCTTAGATGAATCATTAAGAACCGATAGTGTAAAGATAGACGGATGTGCTTCACAAGTTTGGCTTTTGCCTCAGTTGCGCGATGGAAGATTTTATTTCAAGGGAGCATCTGACGCAATAATTGTAAGTGGATTAGTTTCAATACTATCTGTTCTTTATAATGGTAATACAATTGAAAAAGCTATAGATATTAATGCGTTGGAAGTCTTTGATGATTTAGGGTTGGGTGCAAATCTTTCTACGCAAAGATCTAATGGTCTAAGCTCGATGATAAAAAGAATTAAAACATATCTTGAAACTGCTTCATAATCATTATGTGATTTTTTCCACTTGCTTAATCTATTGTTTTTCCCACTTTAGTCTATATTAAATAAAAGATTTTTGTGCGACTTTTAATGGGAAAATTATGTCTGATATTATTGATGAAATAATTGCTAAAAAGGGTTTTCTATTGGCAGATGGTGCTACTGGAACAAATCTTTTTAATTTAGGACTTGAAGCTGGTGATCCTCCAGAATTTTGGAATGTAGATGAACCAGATAAGATAAGATCCTTATATCAAGGATCTGTTGATTCAGGCTGTGATTTGTTTCTTACAAATTCATTTGGAGGAAATGCATCGAGATTAAAATTACATAATTCAGAAGATCGTGCATATGAATTGTCTCTAGCAGCATCAAAGCTTGGAAGAGAAGTAGCTGATAAATCTGGGAGAGAGATATTGGTTGCTGGTTCAATTGGTCCCACAGGTGATATTATGGGTGATGCTGGTTGGCTTAGTCACAATGAAGCAGTTCAAATGTTCCAAGTTACTGCGCAAGGTTTAATGGATGGTGGTGCAGATTTGATCTGGGTAGAAACAATTTCTAGCCCTGAAGAATTCATTGCAGCATCAGAAGCAATAGAAAATATTAATGCCCCATGGGTTGGTACAATGAGTTTTGATACAGCCGGTAGAACAATGATGGGTGTTACAAGCCATGATATGTCCAATTTAGTAAAAAAAATGAAATATGCTCCAATTGGTTTTGGTGCAAATTGTGGTGTTGGAGCCTCAGATTTATTAAGAACAGTATTAGGATTAAATGAAAATGCGGATAGGCCTATAATAGCAAAAGGTAATGCCGGAATACCAAAATATGTTGATGGGCATATTCATTATGATGGAACACCGGAAGTTATGGCGGAATATGCTGTTTTGGCAAGAGCATGTGGTGCGACTATAATTGGTGGCTGTTGTGGAACAATGCCAGCACATTTAAAAGCCATGAGAAGGGCTTTAGATAATTATGAGGTTAGAGATGTGCCAAGTTTATCTGAAATATCAAAAGCATTAGGACCTTTTTCATCAGAAACAGACGGTACAGGTGATGGGCCAAAACCAGCGCGTGTACGTCGTGGACAACGTAGATAATTTTAATAATTTGGTCGGTGTAAGAACTGCTTTTGTCGCAAACTGTAGAGAATAAATAATAAAAAATTACGAAATTAAACTCAACATTAGTTTTGTAAATATGGAAGTGAATACCATGTCTGATGAACAAGATATTATATTAGCAGATTTAAGTGATGAAGAATTAACATTACAAATGCATGATGATTTGTATGATGGAATGAAAGAAGAAATAGAAGAGAGCGTAAACATTCTTCTTGGGCGTGGTTGGATGCCGTATGACGTATTAACAAAAGCTTTAGTCGAAGGAATGCGTATTGTGGGTATTGATTTCCGCGATGGTATTCTATTTGTCCCTGAAGTTTTGTTAGCTGCAAATGCTATGAAGGGTGGTATGGCTATATTAAAACCTTTGCTTGCAGAAACTGGTGCCCCACGTCTTGGAAATATGCTTATTGGTACAGTTAAGGGTGATATTCATGATATTGGTAAAAACCTAGTTACAATGATGATGGAAGGTGCAGGTTTTGAAGTAAAAGATCTTGGAATAAACAATCCTGTAGAAAATTATGTACAAGAGCTTGAAGATGGAGAATATGATATCTTAGGTATGTCAGCTTTGTTAACTACCACAATGCCATATATGAAAGTAGTCATAGACACTATGGTTGAAAAGGGCATGAGGGATGATTATGTTGTTTTAGTCGGCGGCGCACCATTAAATGAAGAATTTGGTAAAGCTATTGGAGCAGACGCTTATTGTCGTGATGCTGCAGTTGCAGTTGAAACTGCAAAAGAATTTATGGCTAAAAAGCATAATCAATTAAGTATGTAATTACAAAATGAAATAATTTTTTTGGAATATAATTATATGCATTCAGATGATTATTTAACAGATATTGGCATAGTGAATTCAATGCCAAAAATTGACAAAGTGTTGATCATAGCATGTGGTGCTTTGGCTAGAGAAATAATTGACTTGATAAAGATAAATAATTGGCATCACATGGATTTAACATGTTTGCCAGCTAAATATCACCTATATCCAGAAAAAATTACCACTGCAGTTGAACTTGCAGTAAAAAAACATATTTCGAATTACAAAAATATTTTTATTGCATACGCGGATTGTGGCACTGGTGGATTGTTAGAAAAAAAATGTAATGAATTGGGGGTGAAAATGATTAAAGGCCCCCATTGCTATTCTTTTTTTGAAGGCAATGATAAGTTTACTCAAAATGCTGAAGATGAGATCTCAGCATTTTATTTAACAGATTTTTTGGTGAATCAATTTGATGCTTTCGTCTGGAAACCTATGGGCTTAGATAAGCACCCGGAGTTAATCGATGTGTATTTTGGAAATTATACAAAACTGGTTTATCAAGCTCAAACAAAAAATAATCAGCTCGAACAAAAAGCATATGAAATATCAAAAAAAATGAATTTGCCACTTGAAAGAAGATATACTGGATATGGGGATCTAGAAACCGCACTTTCATTAGCATAAGATATTATACATATAGAAAACTAATTATGATCCCACATAATTTGATCGCGAGAGACCGTACTTAGCCATTTTTTCGTTTAATGTTCTTCTAGGAAGTGACAGTTCGGCCATTACAGATTGTATTGAGCCTTTGTGTCTTCTCATAGTGTTATCTATTAGCATCCTTTCAAAAGCTTCTACATGCTCCTTAAGTGGTTTTGCGATTGCTTTTTCATTATTTTCTTCATTATTTTCGTTTGAAGGTAACATTTCTGTAATGGAATAACTTCCACGTCGACTTTGTAATACTGTCCTCTCTGCGAGGTTAATTAGCTGTCTGATATTACCTTCCCAGTTAGCCTGTAGTAATTGAGCTGCGTCTTCTGCAGCCACTGCAGGTTTCTCACATCCATATTCATCTGCAAAATTCTCAAGATAACGATTGAATAAAAGTAGTATGTCTTCACCTCGAGACTTCAATGGTGGGGGGGTTATTTGCATTGCTGCTAACCTATAATATAAATCCTGTCGTAATGTTTCTTCTAATGTCTGATGAGTATCTTCAGTGTCGTTTGATATAGCAATTATTCGAAGTCTAGATCCTTCATTTCCAAGGTCATATTTTGCTATAAGCGCCAAAAGCCTTGCTTGAATCGAAAATGGAATACTTTCAATATCTTCTAAGCAAAGTGTTCCATCCAATGATATATCTATAAATGAACCATCATCAGTGTCTTCACCAAACAACCTTTTTGATAATTCATCCTCAGAATACGCAGCACAATTAACTGTTATAAATTTTTTGCCTTGTCTTGGTCCGCATGCATGAAGTGCATGTGCTATAAGACTTTTCCCTGTACCTGTTTCACCTGATATTAAAACATGTCCATCTGCTTGAGCAAGATCCAGGATATCCTCTCTTAAGCGGCCCATCAATGCAGATGTACCCATTAATTTCCTTAATAAAACTGTGCCATCTGATAACTCTCTGCGTAATGATCGATTTTCTAATGTTAGATATCGTGTTTGAACTGCACGTTTTGCTAGTTCAGCCATTCTCTCTGGGTTAAAGGGTTTTTCTAAAAAATCATAAGCTCCAATACGCATTGCTTCTACTGCCATTGAAACATCTCCGTGGCCAGTAATTAAAATTACAGGCAAGGCATTATCGATTTTTTGTAATTTTTTTAGAAATGAAATACCATCAGTGCCAGGCATTTTTATATCCGAAATAATTATTCCGGGATAATCAAGATCAATATTTTTCAATGCTAAATCCGCACTGGCATAAGTAACGGTCTTGTAGCCGGATAAACTTAGCCATTGAGATATACTTTCACGCATATCTTGTTCGTCATCTACAATAGTAATCATTATTTGTTCTGCCATACGGCTACTCCAAGAATATCTTTTTATTTTTCTACTATTTGTGGCAATTGGAATTCAAAGACAGCACCTCTTGGAGACACATTTCTGGCAAATAATCGCCCATCAAGATCTTTTGCAATAGACGAACTAATTGCTAACCCTAAGCCAACACCTTCACCAGGTTTTTTTGTTGTGAAAAAAGGCTCAAACATCTCATCAAGGTTTTCTATACCAGGACCATTATCTTGGATAGTTAAAGTTGCCATTTCACCAGCAGTCAAAGAAATCTGTAGATACCGTTCTGTTTGTCCTTTCATAGCATCAAGTGCATTTCTTAATAAATTTATTACTACTTGCTCTAATCTAACTGGGTCTGCCAAAACACTTACTGGAGTGTCTGGTAATGATTTGGTTATTTCAACTGCTTGTTGTCCCAATTGAGGAGCCATCATTGCAATTGAAGTATTAATTGATGATATAAAATCAACAGGAATTAAATCATCACTGCCTTTGCGGGAGTATGACTTTAATTGTTGTGTAATTGTACCCATGCGACCAATTAAATCGTCAATTCTTTGAAAACTTGAAAGAGCTTCATCAGATCTTCTTCTACTTAACAATAACTTTGCTGCTGCTAAATATGTTCTCATAGCGGCTAATGGTTGGTTTAATTCATGGCTCACAGCTGCAGACATTTCACCGAGAGCGGCCAATTTAGAAGATTGTTCAAGTGATGCTTCTGCCACTTGAAGATTACGTTCTGCACGTTCTCTTTGAGTAATTTCATTTGAAAGTCTGTCATTTAATGCTCTTAATTCTTCACTTTCAGCCTTGAAAAGAAAAGATTGTCTAGTGGCTCTTCTTGAGAGAAAGTAAAACCCTAAAGCAATAAGTAATGCTAATGCAGTAATACCAATGGCCAAAACACCATTTACTTTTTCACGTACAGATTGAAAGGGAGTGAGATATGTAAGTCTCCATCCTTGAAATGGAATTGCAGTATCGAGCCTATATAAAGCTTGATCTTCTATATATGCATCAACTTCAGTACCATTCCAATCACCTGTGGCTCTTATAGCTCTTTCCAAAGCTGTCAATGTAGGTTGTGCAAGAAGAGCAGTTTCTAAGGATTGATTTAAGAAATCTTGATCAGTGGATAAAACAACTATTCCTTTTGAATTTGTGACCATGATTGTTGCATCATTTGCTGACCAGGTTGTAAATAAATTATCAAGTCCAACCTCAACTACAATAACGCCTAAAACTTTACCTTGGGATTCTAGTTTTCGTGAATAGAAAAAACTTCTACGACCTTTTTCATTATCTGATATTGTAAATACCGTACCAGATTGCCTCATGGCATTGAAAAAGAAATTTTGCCCTCTTAGATTTTGTCCTAAATCAGAACGATCTGATGATGCAACAATTCTACCAAACCTTTCTAATAATGTAATAGACTTAACCCTAATTTCATCCGAAAAAGTTATTAATCTTTGACTAGTTAACTGATAGTCCTTCGTATTTATATCCGATATCAAACCTGTATCTCTGGATAAAAGAAGGGGTACAACAGATATTCTTTGAAGTTCAGAAATCAATCTTCCAGAATATAATGAAAGTTCTCTTTCTGCTTCAGTTCTTTTTACCTGACTATAATTTTGTGTTAAATATAGATTTGATAAAAGTATTATAGTTATAGTTGAAATGATGAGCAAAATAACACCTAGCCTTACAATTAAGTTAGGCCACCTGCGTGAAGGTTCATTTGCTTGCTGTGGTATCATAAAACTAAACCTAATGTGATAGTTGCTGTTGGTCTAGTTATTATGTTTTTATTTTAAATACTGCTAATGAATTAGCTCGTCACTAATGATTCTGATAAACTTTGGAATAATCTATTCCCATCTAAGCCACCAAGCATTGGATCATTCAATCTTTCAGGATGAGGCATCATGCCTAATACTCTTCGGTTATTTGATAGTATTCCTGCAATATTATTCATTGAACCATTGGGATTGTTTACATAAGAAAATGCAATGCGGTCTTCATTTTTTAATTCGTCTAGAGTATTTTGATCCGCATTATAATTACCGTCATGATGCGCTATTGGAGTGTCTATTATTTCATTTTTTGAATAGCATGAAGTAAAATTACTAGACGAAGTTTCCACATTTAATTTAATATTTTTACAAACAAATTTTAGATTTGAATTGCGCATTAACGCCCCAGGCAAAAGGCCACTTTCAGTCAACACTTGAAATCCATTACATACGCCTAAGACGAACCCACCTTTTTTTGCAAAATCAATTACTGCGTGCATTATGGGTGATCTTGCAGCAATTGCTCCACATCTAAGATAATCACCAAAAGAAAAACCACCTGGTATGGCAACTAAATCTAAGTTTTTAGGAAGGCCACTTTCTTTATGCCAAACCATTTGTGCGGGTTTTTTTTCTGAACAAAATTTATTTAATGCAACGGCCATGTCACGATCACAATTAGATCCTGGAAACTGTATGACTGCAGCTCGCATTATAAAATTTCCACAGAATAATTTTCAATAACAGTATTAGCTAATAACTTTTCACACATATTTTCTACCTGTGATTTTGCCTTTTCTGGGTCATTTTGATTAAGATCAAGCTCTATAACTTTACCTTGCCTGACTTTATTAACCCCATCAAACCCAAGTGCTCCTAGTGAATGGCGCACCGCTGCACCTTGAGGATCCAATACACCAGGTTTTAGTGTAACATTTACACGTACTTTCATTAGTTTACTCCACTAATTTTGGGCCAGCAGACCCACCATTTTTTGGTAAAATTCCAAGTCTTCTTGCTACTTCAGAGTAGGCATCCGTTAAGCTTCCTAGATCTCTGCGAAATACATCTTTATCTAATTTTTGGTTAGTTTCAACATCCCATAGTCTACAACTGTCAGGACTAATTTCATCAGCTAAAATTAAGCGCTGCATATCATCTTCAAATTGCCTTCCAACTTCAATCTTAAAATCAACTAATTTAATTCCAATCCCATACATTAAGCCAGCTAAAAAATCATTAACACGAAGGGCTATTTCTCGCATATCATCAATTTCATGTGATGTTGCCCAATTCATAGCTAATATATGTTCTTCAGACACCAAGGGATCACCTAAAGAGTCATCCTTCAGACAAAATTCAACAATTGGCCGTGGAAGGGGTGTACCTTCTTCGATATTGAACATTTTTGAAAATGATCCTGCCGCAACATTTCTAACTATTATTTCTAAGGGTACAATTTCTACTTTATGCACTAATTGTTCACGTACATTTAATCGCTTTATAAAATGAGTTGGTAAACCAATGGTATTTAGTCCAATCATGAAATGTTCACATAGAAGATTATTTAGTGCTCCTTTACCCTCTAATGTATCTTTTTTGACCGCATTAAACGCTGTTGCATCATCTTTAAAGTATTGAATAATCGTTCCAGGCTCTGGCCCTTCATATAATGTTTTTGCTTTGCCTTCGTAGATTTTTTTACCGCGTGCCATATATGGCCTCCGATCTTATGAGAATCTAATAATTATATTTGTTTCTATATAAATAATTGAATTGCATCGAACAAGAACTGTTGTTTGAAACTATTGAATAAAAACTTTAGAATTAGAAAAAATTAAAATGATTAAACCTCAGAGTTAAATACTCTGGAGAAAATGGTATCAACATGCTTTGTATGATATTGTAAATCAAACTTATCTTCAATTTCAGCTTCATTCATGACTTCCATTACATCTTTGTCATTTTTCAATTCTGTCATAAAGTCTGCACCTTCTTCCCAAACTCTCATGGCATTTCTTTGAACCATTTTATAACTATCTTCTCTTGAACAACCTTTTTGGGTCAGAGCTAATAACACTCTTTGAGAGTGCACAAGACCTTTAAATTTATTCATATTAGCAATCATATTTTCTGGATATATTACAAGTTTATCTATAACCATTGTTAATCTTGCTAATGCAAAGTCTAAAGTAATTGTTGCATCTGGGCCGATATTACGTTCCACAGAGCTATGTGAAATATCTCTTTCATGCCAAAGTGCTACATTTTCCATAGCAGGAACTACACACATTCTGACCAGTCTAGATAAGCCAGTAAGGTTTTCTGTTAATACGGGATTTCTTTTGTGTGGCATAGCGGAAGAGCCTTTTTGGCCTTTTGAAAAAAACTCTTCTGCTTCAAGAACTTCTGTTCGCTGCATATGTCTTATCTCGATTGAAATATTTTCTATGCTGGATGCTACGACACCTAATGCAGCGAAAAATGCAGCATGGCGATCCCTTGGTATGACTTGGGTTGATATAGGCTCAATTTCTAGACCCATTTCTTTACACACATGTTCTTCAACATATGGATCTATATTAGCAAATGTACCCACTGCACCGGATATAGCCCCAGTAGCTATCTCCATGCGCGCTTTTTTAAGCCTATTTAAGTTTCTATCCATTTCTGCGTAAAAACGTGCAAATGTAAGACCCATCGTCGTAGGTTCTGCGTGTATCCCATGCGAGCGACCTATTCTTATTGTATTTTTGTGTTCAAAGGCACGTCTTTTTAATGCAGAGAGTAGTTTATTTGTGCCGTCAATTAGCATGTCAGCTGCTCGAACTAACTGCACATTAAAGCATGTGTCTAAAACGTCTGATGAAGTCATTCCTTGATGAACAAATCGCGCTTCGTCACTGCCTATTATTTCGGAAAGATGTGTTAAAAAAGCAATTACATCATGTTTTGTTACAGCTTCGATCTCGTCAATTCGCTCTACGTTGAATTCAACATCTTTGGCTTTCCAAACTGCTTGCGCAGATTTTTCTGGTATTACGCCGATTTTAGCTTGGGCATCACATGCGTGTGCTTCAATTTCATACCATATTCTAAATTTTGTTTCTGGAGACCAAATTGAGACCATTTCTGGGCGAGAATAGCGAGGGATCATTGCAGAGCCTTTAAAAGATTAAGATTATAAAATGCGTCTTAAACTGCATTCTAATAAAGAACAAGTATTTGAGATTATTAAGTCTTTTTATTTGCAAATTTGCTTTAAATATCAAAAATAAATTTACAAAAAATCAGTATCTTTAAATATATCTGCAGCATGTAATTTCATGTAAATTTTTATCCAAGCCGTATATGTTTCTGGATATTGTTTTATATCCTCTTTAATTTGTCTTAATGATAGCCATTTTATTTCTAATACTTCATTTGGATTTATTTCAATGGGATGATTTGATTTGCACTTTCCAACAAAAATATCAACAACTTCATGTTCAATTAAATCAGGAGGTACTTCAGAACGATATTCAACTGTATTACGTTTTGTTAAATTTATATTTTTCATCCCTAGCTCTTCTTCAAGCCTCCTCAAAGCGGATGTATTAGTATTTTCATTCCAATACGGATGAGTACAGCAAGTATTTGTCCACAATCCTGGTGTATGGTATTTTGAAAAAGCTCGTCGTTGTAATAATATCTTACCATCTGCAATAATGAAAATTGAAATAGCTAGGTGTTTTAAGCCTTTTTTATGCACCAACATTTTTTCAATGGGCTGTAACTGACCATTATCGTAGGCGGGTATAAGTATTGTCATTTTAAAGTGCCATATGAAGAACGTGTTTACATAAAACAATAGTGTTAATTGCAAGTCCAGACTAATCATCCTTTTCATTTACCAAATGTCATATTAAACCGTAACAAATGAAAGGGTTTTAAATGGTATTAGCATCTCAAAAGCAAAAAGAAGAAGTAGAAAATTGGTTTTCTAATTTAAGAAATGAAATTTGTATGTCTTTTGAAAATATTGAGAACAACCAATCCACTGGCCCACATTGTGATCTACCACCAGGAAAATTTGAACTTACCGAAACCAAGCGAGATGAAGGAAGTGGTGGTGGTGGGCTGATGTCAGTTATGCGAGGAGGGCGTGTTTTTGAAAAAGTTGGTGTTAATATTTCGACAGTATATGGAAAACTAAATCCCCTCATGCAAAAATCTATGGCATCAAGAAAAGAAATGACAGGAATAGAAGATAATCCTATTTTTTGGGCCTCTGGGATATCTCTTGTAGCACATATGAATAGCCCAAAAGTACCAGCTGTGCATATGAATACACGTATGTTTTGGACTCCAGTTGCTAGTTGGTTTGGTGGAGGGACAGATCTTAATCCAATGATTGAAGTAGCTGAAGAAACTAAATTTTTTCATAAAGTCTTAAAAAAAACCTGTGATAAATATAACCCCGAATATTATCCAAAATATAAGAAATGGGCTGACGAATACTTTTTAATAAAACATTGGAATGAAACCCGTGGAGTAGGCGGAATATTTTTTGATGATTTAAACACTGGCAATTGGAATGCTGATTTTAATTTTACAAAAGATGTAGGAAAGGCATTCCTTGCTGCTTATGTTCCATTGTGCGAAAAAAACCAAGCGAACAGTTGGACAGACGCTGAACGTGAAGTGCAACTGATAAAACGCGGAAAATATGCTGAGTTTAATTTAGTTTATGATCGTGGAACACATTTTGGACTTCAATCAGGCCATGATCCAAGTGCAGTATTAATGAGCTTACCACCAGTTGCAAAATGGCCCTAATTACTAAAATATGTTTATATGATTTAAAATAGTGCCCAATTTAAACTGGGCACTAAAATGTGTTCATTCAGCAGCTTCTAAATATTCATCCATAGGAGGGCAGGAACATATCAGATTTTTGTCTCCATGTGCATTATCTACCCTGTTGACTGGTGCCCAATATTTATCAATTTTAAATGATCCTGGAGGAAAACATGCTTGTTCACGGCTATAAGGCCTATCCCAATCACTAACTAAATCACTCATAGTATGAGGAGCGTTGGATAATGGATTGTTATCTTTAGGATATTTACCATTTTTCACTGCATCTGCTTCCTCTTTAATGCCTAACATTGCATCGCAAAATCTATCTAATTCAGCTTTTGGTTCGGATTCAGTAGGTTCAATCATAAGAGTACCTGATACTGGGAAAGACATAGTAGGTGCATGGAAGCCACAATCTATAAGTCGCTTTGCAATATCATCAACACTAACACCATAATCTGCCATTGGCCGAGTATCAATTATGCATTCATGTGCGACACGTCCAGAAGGACCTTTAAATAATACGTCATAGGAGCCCTTCAGCCTTGTAGCAATGTAATTTGCGTTTAAAATTGCGTATTTTGTAGCGCTAGCAAGACCTTCTGATCCCATCATTAAACAATATGCCCAGGATATTGGCAATAAACTTGGAGAACCATATTGCGCAGCAGAAACCGCACCAGACGTATTCTGACTAGAATGACCCGGTAAAAAGGGTATGAGATGTGACTTTACGCCGATGGGGCCCATTCCTGGACCACCTCCACCATGTGGGATACAGAAAGTTTTGTGTAAATTTAAATGAGATACATCAGATCCAATCTCACCTGGTTGGGATAATCCAACCATTGCATTCATATTTGCACCATCCATATATACTTGACCACCATGATCATGTGTGATCTTGCAAATTTCTCTAACACTTTCTTCGAAAACCCCATGTGTCGATGGATAAGTTATCATTACAGCCGCAAGTTTATCATTATGCTCTTCTGCTTTTGATCGGAAATCATCAATATCAATATCGCCATTTTGTGCTGTAGAAACAGTAATAACTTTATATCCAACCATTTGGGCGCTTGCTGGATTTGTTCCATGGGCAGACATCGGAATTAAACATATGTTACGCTCTTCTTCTCCATTTGATTTATGAAAAGCTCTTATTGTCATTAATCCTGCGTATTCACCTTGTGCACCCGAGTTGGGTTGCATTGAAATTGCGTCGTAACCTGTTATTTCACATAGCTTTTTCGAAAGATCCTTAATCATAAGATCGTATCCAGCCATCTGATTTTTTGGTGCAAATGGATGAATTTTAGAAAATCCTTCCCAAGAAATCGGCATCATTTCAGCTGTAGAATTTAACTTCATTGTACATGACCCTAAAGGTATCATAGTCCTATCTAGTGCTAGATCTCTATCTGCTAAACGGCGCATGTATCGTGTCATTTCTGCTTCAGAACGATTCATATGGAATATAGAATGCTCCATATAATCAGATTTTCTTTCCATATCCTTTGGTAAATTATAAACAGAATCTGAAGGATAATCTTCTGGAGAAAGCCCAAAAGCACGCCACACAGATACAAGTGTTCTGTCAGTTGTCATTTCATTCAAAGAAATACCAATTTTAGTTTTCCCAACTGCTCTCAAATTTATATCTTCATTTAAAGCAGATTTGATCACAACAGATTGTAATCCACCCACATCAACAGTAATTGTATCAAAAAATGTATTTGGATCAATTTTAAAACCTAGTTTTTCTAGCCCAGCGGCAAGTTTAGTAGTTTTTAGATGAATTCTTTGCGCAATAGCTTTTAATCCAAGTGGCCCATGAAATACACCATACATTGAAGCCATTACAGCTAACAAAGCTTGAGCAGTGCACACGTTTGAAGTGGCTTTTTCGCGACGTATGTGCTGTTCACGAGTTTGAAGCGCAAGCCTATATGCTTTATTTCCATGGCTGTCTATTGAGACCCCCACTATTCGCCCAGGCATGCTCCTTTTGAATGCATCTTTAGTAGCCATATATGCTGCATGTGGACCCCCATTACCCAATGGAACACCGAATCTTTGTGTATTCCCAACAACAATATCTGCCCCCATTGCACCAGGTTCTTTTAGCAATGTAAGTGCCAAAGGATCAGCAGCCATTATCGCAATAGCTTTTGTAGAATGCAGTTTTTCTATTATCCGAGTGAAATCCCTAACATGGCCATATGTGCCTGGATATTGAAATATTGCACCAAAAACATCATCTTCATTTAGATCATCTGGTGATCCAATTATTAATTTGATTCCTAACGGTTCTGCGCGAGTTTTTATTAAATCAATATTTTGTGGATGGCATGCTTCATCAACAAAAAAAACAGTTGATTTAGACTTTGAAACTCGTTGAGCCATTGTCATAGCTTCCGCACAAGCGGTCGCTTCATCAAGAAGTGATGCATTTGCAACTTCCAAGCCAGTCAAATCAATAATCATAGTTTGAAAATTTAATAATGCTTCTAATCTTCCTTGAGAAATTTCCGGTTGATATGGAGTATATGCAGTATACCAGGCCGGGTTTTCAAGAATGTTTCTTTGAATTGCAGGTGGAGTAAATGTATCATGATAACCTTGCCCGATTAGAGAAGTGACCACACGATTCATTTTACTGACATCTCGCATGTAATTTAATAGTTCAGACTCTGATAACCCAGGAGTATATTGGAGTGGTTTTTTCTGGCGAATATCTACAGGAATTGTTTGCTCTATCAAATCGTCAAGATCATTAGCTCCAACTATATCTAACATTTCTTTAGTTTCTAATGGAGAAGGCCCGATGTGTCGTCTATTTGCAAAATCATATGGTTTATAGTCAGTAATATTATAGCTCATGATACAGTTTCCATTTTAGCCGATTAATTCTTTATAAGCATCTTCATCCATTAAACCATCAATCTCAGATGGATCAGTTAGTTTCATTTTGAAAAACCAGGCAGCGCCAAGAGGATCATCATTTACTAATTCAGGTTTTTCAGTCAATTGTTCGTTAACTTCTATAATCTCACCATCAAGTGGCGCAGTGATATCAGAAGCAGCTTTTACACTTTCTATTACAACAATCTCATCACCTTTCGAAACAGCTGTACCAACATCAGGTAATTCAACAAAAACAAGGTCACCTAAAGCTTCTGCGGCATGTTCTGTTATTCCAACTATTACATGGTCATCTTCTTTAAGTAGCCATTCATGCTCTTCTGTAAATTTCATAATTATCTCCTCAATTTGAACGTTTAAAATTTAATTTGGTAAAGGGCAGGGATGTGACCACTGCTTCCATTCGTTTACCTCTGATTTCTGCAAATATTTTTGTATTAACTTTTGTATATCTTGTATCCAGGTAGCCCATTGATATTGCTCTTTCTACAATAGGACCAAAACCTCCTGATGTTACTTTCCCTATCGGAATTGTGTCATTTCTATCTTTAAATAATTCAACACCTTCACGCATCGGGGCACGTCCAATTGGAACAATTCCAACTCGCTTTATATCAGTACCATTTGAAATTTCATTTAAAATTCTTTCAGACCCAAGAAAATTACCACTTCGTGTTCCACTGGCACGACGTTTTTTTGAGATTGCCCAATTTAATCCTGCTTCAGTGGGTGATGAGTTTTGATCTATATCATGACCGTATAGACATAAACCTGCTTCTAATCTTAAACTATCTCTAGCACCCAAGCCGATCGGTAATACATCTTCGATTTCTAATAACTGTTCAGTAAATTCAATTATGTTATCATTTGGTATTGATATTTCGAACCCGTCTTCACCAGTATACCCAGATCTGGAGATCCAGACTTCGAACCCTTGTAATTGTACTTTTAATGTATCCATAAAAAACATATCAATTATTTGATTGGAAAATTTCGAAAGAACTTTTTCAGCTTTAGGACCCTGCAATGCTATTAATGAGCGGTTTTCAAGTAATTCTAATTCACAATTATCATCCAAATTATCTCTTAGATGTTCAACATCAGTTTTTTTACAACCAGCATTTATTACCAAAAATAAATGATCACCTTGATTTGATACCATTAAATCATCGATAATACCGCCATGTTTATTAGTTAAAAAGCCGTACCTTTGGTGATATTTTGGTAAATCAATAATATCAATTGGAATTAATTTTTCTAATGATGCTGCAATATCTGATAAGTTTCCATTTTTTGGTTTAATAATTACTTGTCCCATATGGCTAACATCAAATAGCCCAACTTTATTTCGTGTATGAATATGCTCTTTCATTACACCTGTTGGGTATTGAACAGGCATCTCATAACCAGCAAAGGGTACCATTTTTGCTCCAAGCGAAATGTGTAAATCATATAGAGCTGTTTGAATATAATCAGCCATGTTATCTCCATAAATAGCTGAAAAATCAGCACTGTTTAGATGAACATAGTTCACCACTAGTGCCTCCTCTGTCGTGGTTGCCTGAGATCGCTATCCCTTCGGCGGACACAAATGTGTCACTCTCCAGAGTTTTTTGTCGAATACGGTCCTTTTGCCTGAGAGTTTCCGAGGCGGTTGCTCCTTCGGCCCTGAAAGTCAGTGTCTCCCAGATTCGATTTTTAATATTTAAAACTGTTTTGTTATAAAATCAACTTTATATTTAAGAGATACTAATCATAAAATATTTTACCTGATCAAATTATTTTATTATATTACTGATTTATATTAAAAAATATTAACAAAAGAAATTATAAGATAAATGCTCAATAATCAATCAGAGATAGCAATTATTGGTGGAGGTGTCGTAGGATTATCTGTTGCTATAGGATTGCTACAATCTGGACATAAAGTAATTGTTTGTGATGGTGAAGATAGTGATGCACGTGCTTCATTTGGTAACTTTGGGTTAGTTTGGGGGCAAGGGAAAGGGTGGAACTTTGCTCCATACGCTAAATTAACTGTTGATGCTATTGCTGCTTGGGAAGATTTTTCTAAAAATTTGAATGACTTATCTGGGTTGGATGTCTCACTAGATCAAAACGGAGGATTTGAATTTTTTACTGATCCTGATAAATTGAATAACTTCATTAGTATGCTGGAAATTCAGAAGGGACATGCTGGAAATAGATTTAATTATGAAGCTCTTTCCGGTGATGAGCTTCGCAATCAAATACCTGGAATAGGATCAAAAGTTGTAGGAGCCACTTTTTCGCAACTTGACGGACATATTAATCCATTACGGTTTTTAAGAGCCTTGCGGCGAGCAGTAAAAGTTTTAGGTGGTCAAATTAAATCAAATGCTAGTGTAAAAAAAATCACTTCAAATAAAGATGGCGGTTTCAGTTTAATTTTAGCAAATGGAAGCGTTACTAGTTCTGAAAAAGTTATACTTTGTGCTGGATTGGGTGCAATAAAATTAGCTGATCAATTAGCTTTCAAAACTAATATTCGTCCTGAAAGGGGAGAATTATTAATTACTGAAAAACTTGGAGACCAATTACCTTTTATATCAAGCACAATAAGGCAAGTAGACGAGGGTGGTATACAAATTGGTGGAACACATGCTGATGTCGGTATGGATGATAATGAAACATTAGATATTATGGTAGATTTAGCTCGACATGCAGTGGAAATATATCCAGCTCTTTCCAATGTAAGGGTACTTCGCGCGTGGGGTGCGTTGCGAGTAATGTCACCAGATGGTTACCCAGTTTATGCTCAGTCAGAAGAATATCCAGGCGCATATTTAATTACTTGCCATAGCGGGGTAACATTAGCATCACTTCATGCTTCGATTTTATCTGATTGGATTGAAAATAATGTTAGAGCTCCAAATTTAGAGGCATTCAATGAAAACAGATTCTAGATTTAAAACATTAATAAAAAGTACTAACGACGTGAACTTTACACTCTTTGGCGAAATTGTAACTGTTCCTAAGGGCACCACATTAGCAGCAGCTATACTTTCTAATTTTGGCGAGGCTTCTCGGATAACCGAAACTGGCGCCTTACGAACAGCATTTTGTATGATGGGAGTTTGTTTCGATTGCTTAGTCGAAGTAGATGGTAATCCAAACATACAATCCTGTATGGTTTTGGTTCATGATCAAATGGTTGTGAAGCGCCAGATTGGCTTGCGAAGCATTGGAATTAGCAAAGATGACTGATTTTGATATAATCATTATAGGTGCTGGTCCAGCGGGAATGTCAGCGGCTTTGACTGCTGCAAATGGTGGATTGGATGTGCTTCTATTAGATGAGCAACCTCACGCGGGGGGGCAAATATATCGCAATGTCAAACAAAACCATTCAAAACAAAGTTGGTTTGGAAAATCCTATTCTTCTGGTATTAATTTAGTCGATGCTCTTAATCATATTAAAATTACAAAATGTTTTGGAGCAACTGTTTGGCGTGTTGAAGCAAATAAACGCGTACTTTGGTCTCAAAATGGTGAAAGTAAGGTTTCAACAGCAGTACACATTGTGCTTGCAAATGGTGCGCAAGAACGCCCATTTCCTTTCCCTGGTTGGACTTTACCTGGAGTAATGACAATAGGATCAGCTCAAATTTTGATGAAATCATCAGGTATATTCCCAAAAGATTCTGTTTTAGTTGGGTCTGGTCCATTATTATATCTTGTAGCTACACAGATGATTGAAGCTAATTGTCCACCCAAAGCTTTATTAGAAACACAAACACTACGAATGATGATAAATTCCTTAATTCATTTGCCTAAAGCATTATTAAACATGAAATCTTTAATTATGGGTTTCATGTTTATTTATAAAATCAAATCTGCGGGTGTTCCTCGCTATAAATCTGTCTCGAGGCTTGAAGCGCAATCAAGTGTTAACGGATCAATAAAATTTTTATTTTCACATAAAGGAATAAGAAAATCACTGACAACAAAATTATTATTGATACACCAAGGTGTTATTCCATCAACAGAGATTAGTCGATCCGTAGGAGTAGATCATTCTTGGAATACGTCACAATTAGCATTCCAACCTATTATTGATAAATGGGGTAAAACAAATATTGATGGATTATATATAGCTGGCGATTGTGGAGGCATAAATGGATCGGAAGCTGCAGTCTTATATGGTAAAATAGTTGCTACAAAAATTTTGTATGAAACTGGGAAAATTAATTTTAATCTTTATAAAAAACAATCTTTTAGTATAAGTTTTAGTTTGTTTTTTACTAATTCAATACGCTTATTTCTAGACACACTATTTGCTGTACCTCAAGAAACTCTATCACCAAGTGACGAGACAATTGTTTGTAGATGTGAGGAGAAAACTGTAGGAGAGATTAAGCTTGGGTTAAATGAGGGAATTACTGGTGTCCGCCAGCTTAAAGCATCTATTCGAAGTGGTATGGGGCAATGTCAAGGTCGTATGTGTGATGCAATCGTTAGGGGGATCATGCTCAATAATATTTCGCAAAATGACATTAATATTTTGGCACCAAAAGCACGTTCTCCAATTAAACCTATAACCTTGGGTGAATTGTCTAAAATGAAATTAGATTGAAATAATGCAAAGTAATTGTTTTAATCAATCAAATTCTTTCTAAATATGTATTGACCTTTAAGCAAAAGACAGTGTTAAGTTGATCAATTATTTAAGGGAAAATCGTGAAAGATTATAATTATACTCTCATTGCTGAAAATATTCATAAAAGTTTTGGTAATTTAAAAGTTTTGCGTGGAGTGAACCTTAAGGCAAGCAAAGGTGATGTCGTTTCAATAATTGGAAGTTCAGGATCAGGTAAAAGCACATTTTTACGCTGCATTAATTTTCTTGAAACACCCGATAATGGCCGTGTAATTTTGGACGGAGAAGAGGTTATCGTAGATAAAAATAAAAAAGGTAACCACATAATAGATACAAAACAAATACAAAGACTGAGAAGTCAATTAGGTATGGTTTTTCAAAGCTTTAATCTTTGGTCCCATATGTCTGTCTTGCAAAATGTGATGGAAGGACCAATTCAGGTTTTAAATTTAACACCTGAAGAAGCGGAGTTTAGAGCTGTAAAATATTTAAAAAAAGTTGGAATTGATGATAAAATAAGTTTTTATCCTAGCCAACTATCTGGCGGACAACAGCAGCGTGTTGCTATTGCGCGTGCCCTGGCTATGGAACCAAAGGCGCTCCTATTCGATGAACCGACGAGTGCACTTGATCCAGAACTTGTAGGGGAAGTATTACGAGTTATGAAAGATTTGGCTGAAGAAGGACGAACAATGATTGTGGTTACACACGAGATGGGGTTTGCAAAAGAAGTCAGTGATCGCATAATGTTTATCCATCAAGGTCAAGTAGAAGAAGAGGGAACACCAAAGCAGGTGTTTGGCAATGCAAATTCTGAACGATGTCGAGATTTCTTGGCAAGTTCATTATAGTCAAAAAAGGAGAAAATTATGACTTTAACTAAACTAATAACAGGAGCAGCTTTAATTGCTGCATTTGCTTCATCTGCATTCGCAGATGGTCACACTATAAGAATGGGTACTGAAGGTGCTTACCCTCCTTATAATTTTGTAAATGACAGTGGTGAAGTAGATGGTTTCGAACGAGAAGTTGGTGATGAGCTATGTAAAAGAGCAAATCTTAATTGTACATGGGTAATAAATGATTGGGATTCAATTATTCCAAATTTAGTATCTGGTAACTATGATACTATCATAGCTGGAATGTCTATTACTTCTGAGCGTGATGAAGTGATTGATTTCACTTCTGAATATTTCCCACCAGATCCATCAACATATGTTGCTTTAGCGGGTGCATCTGCTGATGTTGTTAATGGAGTTGTTGCTGCTCAAACTTCAACAATACAAGCCGCATATATTGCAAGCTCATCTGCAACAGTAGTTGAATTCGCAACACCAGAAGAAACTGTAGCTGCAGTTAGAAACGGTGAAGCTGATGCAGTATTGGCGGATGATGCTTATTTAGCTGATATTGTTAATGCTTCAAATGGAGAATTAGCTTTTGTAGGCTCACCTGTTGCTATTGGTGGTGGTATTGGAATGGGTATCAGAGAAAGTGATACGGAACTTAAAGCTACAATGAACACTGCAATAGCATCAATGAAAGCTGATGGAACATTAACAAAACTAATTGCAAAGTGGTTTGATGGCCGCTCTGTAGAGTATTAATTTTTACAGCATGAATTTCTTAAGGCACTATATATGTGCCTTAAGAAAATTTAAGGTATAATATGTTTGATTATTGTGTAGATCCACAAAGCCTTGATGGATTTTATTGGTGGTCTTGTTACCTCACAACAGTAAAGCATATTAGTTTTTACAAAAGTTTTTTAGTTGTTTTTGCATTACTCGGTGTAACCGTTCCCTTGATTTTAATTTTTGGTTTTATGGGTGCAGTTGCAAGGCAATCTAAGCTATACCCCATAAGATTATTTGGGATAACATACACATCTATTGTCCGTGGAGTGCCTGATATTATATTTTTCCTATTTGTTCCAATTGCCTTAGATCAAGGCATTGAATATTTTAGGCATAAAATCAAATGTCCAGATTGGACTGATCCAATTAGACAAGGAAATGATTTTGTAGTCTGTCAATTAGCAAAAATGCCTATGGGATCAACAGAACAATGGATTCATGAAACATATGGGTTTTTTTTAGCGGCTTTAGCCTTCTCGATAGTTTTTGGCGCATTTGCGGCAAATACAATAAATGGCGCAATAAACGCTATTCCTCGAGCTCAAATTGAAACTGGAGTTGCTTATGGAATGTCAAGAAAACAAATATTCATGCGTATTCAATTTCCACAAATGTGGGCATATGCCTTACCAGGATTATCAAATCTTTGGATGATATTGATTAAAGCTACACCGTTATTATTTTTATTAGGAGTACAAGATATCGTATATTGGGCAAGGGAGCTTGGTGGTACTAAAACCGCTAGGTTTACCTATCCTCACGAAGATTGGAGATTGGGTTATTTTATTGTATTGCTAGTATTTTATCTACTTTTGTCTTGGTTGAGTGAAATATTTTTTGATAAATTAACTTTAAGAGTTACAAGAGGGCAGGCGACATTAAGCGGAATTAACAATAAAAATAGTGGAAACCGGTCATCATGAGCTGCTTTCAAACATTAACTGATTATGGACTAAGGTCGATAGGACTTGGGGTAAGAGGATTACCAAAAGCGGATATATCGTTATGTGACCAGATTGTTTTAATCGGTTCAGGAATGATCTGGAATATTTATTTTGCTGTAATTGCACTATTTCTTGGATTTTTTGCTGCAACAACAATTGCTTTTGCCAAGAATAGTTCAGTTGCGTTGTTTAGAATACCATCTTCAATATTCATTTTTTTACTGAGGGGATCTCCATTATTTATTCAATTTTTTATTGTTTATGAAACATTTGTTTTATTACCAAAAGTTGGAATTGATTTAAATTTATTAATTACTGAAATCACTATTGAAACAAGATGGTTAACCCGAGCATGGTTAGGAGCATTGATTGTCTTATTCTTAAATACAACTGCTTACAGTGCACAAATATTTTATGGAGCGATTCAATCAATTCCAATTGGTGATATTGAAGCAGCTCAATCACTTGGCTTGACCGATAAGCAAATAAACAAACGAATTATTTTACCAACAATGCTTAGATTGTCCTGGTCATCGTATACTAATGAAGCAATTTTTTTGTTTCATGCAACAGCACTCGTTTTCTTTTCAAGCTTTCCAGCTTGGCAACAAAAAGGGGATTCATTGTATTACGCAAGTTATTTTGCTGATAAAACATTCAATCCTTTTGTGCCTTATCCTATTATTGCGATATTTTTTATTATTTTTACCCTAATTATAATTTATATTTTCAATTCAATAGATAAAAGATTAAATAAACATATTTAGTTCGTAATCAATTTTGTGCTTTCCCGAGCTTTTACTTCTACGCTAACTTTTATTCTGATTGGCTCGGCCTCTCTGTCTCCATTTATTCGTTCTAAGAGAACGTTAGCAGCTTTTACGCCAACTTTATTTGGACGCATTCTAACAGTTGTAATGCTCGGAAAGGAGGACTCTGAGCTTGAAAAATCACCAATACCTGTAATTGATATATCACCAGGCACATTTAACCCATTAGCTTGAGCTGCATAAATTATACCTTTTGCGATAACATCATTGCCAGCAATTATAGCTGTTGGAAGAGGATGATTTTTAAATAATTCTTCAGCACAATTTCTGGCATCATTAACTGAATATTCAGTTTTTATATTCCAATATTCAGGAATACATATATTTTTTGAATTTAAATACTCTATGACACCAATTTGTCTGTCTCTTGCCCTGTCATTTTCTTTAACGTTAGGAAATGCAATGGCAATTTTTTTATGACCCAAGCTAATAATGTGTTTAGCAATTTCAATACCAGCTTCTTTATTTTCACCACCAACGCAAGAAATCTTTGATTTTTCTTTGTAATTCCACATTGATACAACTGGGACATTTCTAATATCGAGAAGATTGTAAGTTTCCTCAGAATGATCGTGGCCTATTAACGCGACACCCTCAACTCTATGTTCAAGTAAACTTCTTAATAATTTATATTCGTCATTCAAATCATAACCATTTGTTGCAACTAACATTGTAAATCCATGTTTTCTCATTTCTACTGAAAAAGCTTGGATTAAATTTGAGAATATTGCGTTATCTAATGTAGGAACAATTAAACCTACTGTCCCGCTGCGTTTACCTTGTATAGCTTGCGCTGCTCTATTTCTTATATAGCCTGTTTGAAAAATTGCTTTTTCTATTTTTTTTCGTGTACTTTTGAGAACTTTGTTTGGGTGATTAAATGAACGTGATACAGTTGCAGGTGAGACACCTGCTTTTATAGCCACATCTATAATATCAACATTTGTATTTTTTTTCATAGTTTCGTTATATACGAAATGAAAACGTTTGCATAACTATTTTCATTAAATATACATAGAATCATTATATGGAGAATAGTTTATGGATTTCATTTTTTATTTTGGTGAAGTTTTTACATTTACATCAATGTTGTTGCTAATTGGTGGAACAATTGGTGGATTAATAATGGGAGCCACACCAGGCTTATCTCCTACTATGACTGTTGCACTGTTAATCCCATTCACATTTAATATGACTCCAGTTCATGGATTGATATTGTTGGGAGCTGCATATACATCAACTGTTGCTGGAGGTGCCGTTAGTGCAATCCTATTGAAAATCCCAGGTGCCCCCGCGAATATAGCTACCACACTTGATGGCAATGCAATGGCTCGAAAGGGTGAGGGAGCAAAAGCTTTACAATTATCATTTATTGCGTCGCTAATAGGTGGGATATTTGGCGTTTTTTTATTAATTTTCTTAACGCCAGTTTTGGCAAAAATGGCTAATTCTTTCGGCTATTCACATACATTTTGGTTGGCAATCATTGGGGTAACAGTAATTGGTTCTCTTGAAGCTGGTTCTGTGGTTAAAGGATTATTGTCTGGTTGTATTGGAATGTGGCTCGCTACTATTGGTTTTGATGACATTCAAGGTGTAAAGAGATTTGTATTTCATCCAGCAATTGCTGGAGGTGTAAATATTATTCCAGCGTTAATTGGTTTATTTGCAATTCCACAAGTTATAACAATGTTTGCTAAGGGTCGCTTTCAAAATGATGTTGAGCAAATTCAAGTTAAAAAACATCCAATAGCAAAAGCTTTTCAGGAAGTATTTTCTCGTAAAAGAGCATTAATAATAGGTACAAGTATTGGATCCCTAATAGGATTAATACCTGGTGTAGGTGGTCAAATTGCAGGATTATTAGCTTACGACCAGGCAAAAAAATTCTCTCCTGAAAAAAAGAAGTTTGGAACTGGACATTCTGAAGGCGTTATAGCTGCTGAGTCAGCAAACAATGCAATGGTAGGTCCATCTTTGGTGCCACTACTGACACTTTCAATTCCTGGTAGTCCAACTGCTGCAGTTTTATTAGGCGGATTAATTATACATGGAATTTTTCCTGGTCCTACATTATTCCAGCAATATCCTGAAGTTATTTGGCCTTTCATTAATTCTATGCTTATTGGTCAAATTTTAATGTGTATATTTGGTATTTATATAGCTTCTTTAGCAGCCCGTGTTGCACAAGTCCCTCAGTTTATTATGGCAGCTATAGTTTTAGGTCTCGCTGCTTTCGGCTCTTTTGCAGTGCAACAATCCATGGGCGATGTTTATGTAATGGTAGTTTTGGGCACTATGATGTACTTTCTTGAGCGTTTTGGATTTTCAGCTGCTCCTTTGGTATTGGGACTAATATTAGGACCCATCGCAGAAAGTAATTTTGTAACAGGATCCTTGATTTCAACTGCACAAAATGGACCTTTTGTTTATTTCTTTACAGGTGGATTAAATATTTTGCTCGTATCGATTGTTATACTTTCAGTAGGATTTTCTATTTGGTCAGAAATTAATACTAAAAGGCAATCATAATGAATATTTTCCAACATAAATTATCATCAGGATTTGTTGCAGGTTTAGCATTTATTGTTTGCTATATTAGTTTTACCAGACAACCATCAGATGCCTATTTATTTCCTCGAGTCATTTCAGTGTTTTTCTTAACATTGTCTTTGTGGACATTTATTAAAGCCTTGTTGGGCTTATCGAAAGCTGGAAACGGGCTTACATTAAATATGTTTAGAAACATGTTACCAGGAATGTTAATCTCTTCGATTTATCTTTTTTTTGCTGCAAAATTCTTAGGATTTTATACAGCAACTGCCATCGCATTCTTTTTACTTTTAACAGCTTATGACCCTGAGTCATATTCGAGCGTTAACTCATGGGTGAAAAGAATAATAATAACGGCATGCTTTATTGCCATTATGTACACACTCTTTGCGAAGATCCTAGTGGTCTATACACCGCGGGGAATGTTCATTTAGCTGTATAATACAGCATAAATCTCTAGGGAGGAGAAAAACATGAAAAAGATTATAGCAGCATTAGCAGTTTCGCTAATTGGAATATCAGGAGTTGCGAAAGCAGAATATCCTGAAAGGCCAGTTTTATTGATGATACCTTATGGGGCAGGTGGAGCAACTGACTTTCAGGCTAGAATAGCAACAATCCCTGCAGGTAATGATGATATGCTTGGAATGCCTGTAGCTATCATAAACAAGCCTGGTGCAGGTGGTAGAGTAGGGTGGAATTGGTTTGCAAACGATGCAGAAAAAGATGGATACACAATGGGCGGTTATAACGTTCCACACTTTATTGCTCAATCTATAAAAGGCGGAGTTGATTATTCTACAGATAGCTTTGAACCGATTGCAAATTGGGGTTCTGATCCTGCGGTTTTTGTAGTTGGAAAAGACAGCAATTTCAATTCTATGTCTGATGTTGTTGATTTTGCAAAAGCCAATCCAGGAAAGCTGACATTTTCAGGTGCTGGTTTATTTGTAGGACATCATATTGCAGCTTTACAAATAGAAAAAGCAGCTGGTGTAAAGATGTTGTACATACCAAATAAATCTGGTGGTGCAGGAGCAATGAAAGCCGTAATTAGTGGAGAAGTGCTCGCTGGTGTTAATAATTTATCAGATGCGTTCCGTGCACAAAAAGCTGGTACAATAAAAATACTTGGGGTTGCTGATCTTGAGCGAAATGCATTTTTACCAGATGTACCTACTATGATGGAACAAGGTTTAGACGTTGATAATACATCAGTAAACTTCAGGGGTGTAATGGTACCAAAAGGAACTCCACAAGCAGTTATTGACAAATTAGCATCTGTTGTTCCTGAAATGTTTAAACATAAACGTGTTGCGCAAAAAATGAAGGCAGGTGGTTCACCAATGAAAATTATGAACAGAGCTGAAGTTTTAGATATGTGGGCGAAACGTCAAACAACATTAGAAGAACTTTTAAAAGGTCTTTAATTTTATAAAACTGATATAGAGGCGGAAAATTATTCTGCCTCTATTTTAAGAAAATAGGTAACAAATGCCAGATCAATCAGAAATTCAAGAAGTAAATCAAATCATAAAAAGAGCAAGAATAGCTCAAACTGACTTTGAAAAGAATGGTTCGCAAGAAAAATATGATACTGCTGCTCAAGCAGTTGGTTGGGCAATTATGGAGCCAAGTAGAAATAAAGAACTAGCTACATTAGCTGTTTTAAGTACTGGTTTGGGTAATATAGAAGATAAAATTACAAAAAATCATCGTAAAACATTAGGCTTATTAAGAGATATCTCTAAAGTAAAATCTTATGGCGTTATTGATGAAAATATTGATAAGGGAATTATTAAAATTGCCAGAGCAATTGGTGTAATTGGGGCCGTGGTTCCATCAACAAACCCAATAGCAACTCCCGCAAATAATATTATAAACTCTTTAAAATGTGGTAATGCAATTATAATCTCACCATCTCCAAAAGGTATAGCTGGGTGCGAGCGTCTCATACATTTTATTCATGCAGAATTTGAAAAGTGTGGGATAAATAAAGATCTCGTTCAAATGATACCTGCACCTGGAACAAAAATAAAAACCCAACAAATGTTAGAGGAGACTGATCTAGTTATAGTTACAGGATCTCAAAACAATGTTCGCAGAGCTTATACGTCTGGAACTCCTGCAATTGGTGTTGGTGCTGGAAATGTAACTGTTATTATTGATGAAACATCGAATTTAAAAGATGCAGCCGTAAAAATAGCCGCCTCAAAAACATTCGATAACGCTACATCATGCTCATCTGAAAACTCACTTATTATCATCGATGAAATTTATGATGCGTTTATTAAAGAGTTGTCTTTAGTAGGATGTGTAACTCTAGAAAAATCCTTACAAAAAAAAATAACAGAACGATTGTGGAAAAAAGGTCAATTAAATAGAGATGCTGTAGCTCAAGATGCAAAAAAATTAATTGTTGCTTTAGGTTTAGAAAGCAATGTCCCTGAAGATACAAAAATTATTGGAATTGAAACAGATGGAATTGGTGAAGGCTACCCACTCTCTGGTGAGAAGCTATCCCGTGTAATTTCTATTTACAGAGCAAAAGATTTTTCAGACTCCATTATTAAAGCTGAAAAAATGTTAAAACATTATGGAGCAGGGCACTCAATTGGCATTCATACAAAAGTGCAACTTAGAGCAAATGAATTAGCAATGAGATTGCCAACTTGTAGAGTAATCGTTAATCAAGCACATTGCTTTGCTACTGGCGGTTCTTTTAATAATGGTATGCCTTTTTCATTATCAATGGGATGTGGCAGTTGGGGTGGGAACTCTATTGACGACAATTTGCACTGGAAACACTTTTTAAATGTAACAAAAATAGTAAATGAAATACCACATAATGAACCCTTACTCTCTGATATCTTTGATAAATACTGGAGTAATGCTGGAAAATGATTTACTCACCTAAATCTAAACCAGATGGTACTATACGTGACTGGTTGAACTACCATGCTGAAAAATCACCTGATAGGATATGCTATCAATTCTCAGATAATAGCTCTGATCTTACATGGTCAGGTTTATTAAAAAAAGTTATTTCTATTTCAAAATTTCTTATTCAGTTAGATATAAAGAAAGGCGAAAGTGTTGCGATCTGCATGTCAAATGGAAGCAATGCGCTACAAATCTTTTATGCAATTATTTATGGTGGATTTAGGGTGACCCCACTTAATCTTGCGGCTGGTCCAGCGGCACTTGGACATGCAATTTCACATAGTAAATGTAATTATATATTATATGATGATGAACAATCTGAAATACTATCAAATGCTCTTGAAGAAACGAATGCAAACCCAACAACTATAAATGTCAAAAATAACACATTTGAAAATATTAAAAATAATATTCAATTTCACGACTTAACGCCAGATGATCATGCATTATTAATGTATACTTCAGGAACTACTGGCGTACCAAAAGGTGTTATTCATACACATTCCAGTCTATTAGCAGGTGGCTGGACAACTTCGGTTGCTCATGAATTGGACCCAAATGATAGGGCGCTGTGCGTTCTTCCACTTTATCATATAAATGGACTTTGTGTGACTGTGATGGCTCCTTTGATATCTGGTGGATCAAGTGTTATTTGTCCAAAGTTTTCAAGTTCAAAGTTTTGGCAAGACTGTGAAAAATATACAATTACATGGTTTTCAGTGGTTCCAACAATCATATCACACCTTTTACATGGGAAAAATGATCCTAGCAAAATTGTTTGTAAGAACCTACGTTTTGGTAGATCAGCATCTGCTCCTTTGGCTATTGATACACAGTCAAATTTTGAAAATAGATTTGGAGTACCTATAATAGAAACTATGGGATTAACAGAAACAGCTGCTCAAATTTTATCAAATCCTTTACCACCAAAACAACGTAAAATTGGATCACCTGGTATAGCATTTGGAAATGATGTTAAAATTTTAAAAGATGATGGCTCGGATCAATTGGTAAATATCATTGGAGAAATAGCTGTAAAGGGACCCAACATAATGCTTGAGTATCTTGATAATATTGAAGCTACGCAATCAACATTTATAAATGGTGGATGGCTACTTACGGGTGATCTAGGATATATGGATGATGATGGATATGTTTTTGTCTCTGGCAGATTAAAGGAATTAATTATCAAGGGAGGGGAGAATATATCTCCTAGAGAAATAGATGATGCATTATATGCACACAAAGATGTAATTGAAGCAGCTGCGTTTGCTATTCCTTGCGATATTTATGGCCAAAGAATTGAAGCAGCAATAAGGCTGTCCATTAATAGTATCGCCTCTGAGGATGAATTCATTGAGCTTTGTCGTTCAAAACTGGGTAAATTTAAAGCTCCAGACCGTATATATTTTCTTGATGAGTTGCCAAAAGGGCCTTCTGGAAAAATACAACGTATTAAATTACTCGAAATTACAAATTAGTCATTCTGCATATACTATTATTTAATGAAATAATTCTCGATTCTATTAATTGTTTATTTCTATTGTTATTTTTTATTTTAAATACAAAATTATCTGAAAATCCATTAAATTTAAAATATAATGTTAAAATTTCCTTTATTTTCTCGAAACTAAATATAATTTTTAGTCGTTTTTAAAATTTCTACTAGACACTCAGCATAATCTGTTCAACATTAGAATACTTAGAATTATAGTTGTGTATTTTATTAATACACAAAACATTCAAAAAATCTTTTTGGGAGAAAGAAATGAAAAAATTACTTTTAGCGACTGTAGCTTCTGCAGCTATGGCAACTGCAGTTTCTGCAGACGATGTTAAAATTGGAGTATTCCTTGGCTTTACAGGGCCAATTGAAAGTTTAGTAGCACAAATGGGGCCTGGTGCTGAAGCAGCTATAGCTGAAGTATCTGCATCTGGTTCATTCATGAATGGTTCAACAGTAACTGCAATTCGTGCTGATACTACTTGCGTGGATGCTGGTGCTGCGACTGCAGCAGCAGAACGTTTGATCACTTCAGATAAAGTTTCAGGTATTGTTGGTGGCGATTGTTCTGGTGTAACTACAGCAACTTTGACAAATGTTGCTATGCCAAATGGAATGGTAATGATATCACCTTCAGCGACATCACCAGCTCTTTCAACAATTGAAGACAATGGTTTATTCTTCCGTACGGCGCCTTCTGATGCTCGCCAGGGAGTTGTTATGAGCGATATCATTATGGAACGGGGATATAACTCTGTTGCACTTACTTATACTAATAATGACTATGGTAAAGGTTTAGCTGACGCATTTGCTGCTGCTTTTGAAGCTGCTGGTGGTGAAGTTACTATAAATGCATCACACGAAGATGGAAAAGCAGATTATTCAGCTGAGGTTGGTGCTTTAGCTGCTGCGGGTGGTGAAATATTAGTTGTTGCTGGTTATTTGGATCAAGGTGGTAAAGGAATTATTCAAGCATCACTAGATACAGGTGCTTTCGATACATTCGTTCTTCCAGATGGTATGGTTGGTGACTCACTACCAGAAGCAATTGGTACAGACTTAGATGGATCTTTTGGTCAAGCTCCTGGCACTGACAGTGAAGGCGCAGCTACATTAGTTTCAATTGCAGGAGACTCGTTTGATGCTACTTCTCCGTTCGCAGCTGAAAGTTATGATGCTGCAGCACTTATCCTATTAGCTATGCAGGCAGCAGGTTCGAAAAATCCAGCAGACTACAAAGGTAAAGTATTTGATGTCGCAAACGCACCTGGTGAACAAATACTTCCTGGTGAATTAGCAAAAGGTATGGAAATATTAGCTTCTGGTGGTGAAATTGATTATGTTGGCGCATCTAACGTTGAATTAATCGGTGCTGGTGAAAGTGCTGGTAATTATCGTGAAATAACAATCAAAGACGCTAAAATTTCTGTTGATCGTTATAGATAATTAAATTAATAAAACTTAAAATTGGCCCCATTTATGGGGCCTCTTTTATTTCTGGAACAGCAATATGATAACAGTAAAAAATCTTACAAAGAAATTCGGTGGTTTTACCGCTGTAAATGATGCTTCTTTAACTATTGAAGAAGGATCTATCACAGGTTTAGTAGGTCCTAATGGTGCGGGCAAAACAACATTATTTAATGTTATCGCAGGAGTTTATAAGCCTTCAAAAGGTACAGTATATCTAGACGGTAAAGATATAACTGGCCTTGAACCCCACCAATTATTTCATAAAGGGTTGTTACGTACTTTCCAAATTGCTCATGAATTTAGCACTATGACTGTTCGTGAAAATCTTATGATGGTTCCAGGTGAACAATCAGGAGAGAAACTTCTAGACGTTTGGCTCAAACCATCAAAAATTCGTGCAGAAGAAGTTTTGTTACGAAAAAAGGCAGATGAGGTTATAGAGTTTTTAGAAATTTCACACGTTGCTGATGAATTAGCTGGTAATTTGTCTGGAGGTCAAAAAAAGTTATTAGAACTTGGCAGAACTATGATGGTTGATGCTAAAATTGTTTTTCTTGATGAAGTTGGAGCTGGTGTGAACCGCACATTATTAAACACAATTGGCGATGCAATAATACGACTTAACAAAGAGCGAGGGTACACTTTTTGTGTTATTGAGCATGACATGGAGTTTATTGGACGACTTTGTGATCCTGTTATCGTAATGGCTGAAGGTGGAGTTCTTGCAAAAGGAACTATAGATGAAATTAAATCTAATGAACAAGTCATCGAAGCTTACCTTGGAACTGGATTAAAAAATAAGGCTGCATCATGAGCTATTTAGTTGGAGACAATATGACCGGTGGATACGGCGCTGCAGATATTTTACATGGATGTAATATAATTGCCGAAAAAGGTGAAATAGCAGTCATAGTTGGACCCAATGGGGCAGGTAAATCAACGGCTATGAAAGCAATCTTTGGTATGCTTAATATACACACAGGCTCTATTCTTTTAGATGGTGAAAATATTACAAGTTTATCTCCACAAGCTCGTGTGGCAAAAGGTATGGCATTTGTTCCTCAAACGTCAAACGTTTTTCCAACTATGAGTGTTGAAGAAAATTTAGAAATGGGAGCCTTTTTAAGACGTGACGATATAAGTAAAACTATGGATGAAGTTTTTGATTTATTTCCAATTCTTAAGGATAAAAGAAGTCAAAATGCTGGTGAATTGTCTGGGGGTCAAAGACAACAAGTGGCAGTTGGGCGCGCGTTAATGACACAACCAAAAGTATTAATGCTCGATGAACCTACTGCAGGAGTTTCACCGATAGTCATGGATGAATTATTTGATAATATTATAGAGGTTGCCAGGACAGGTATCACAATTTTAATGGTAGAACAAAATGCACGACAAGCCTTAAATATTGCGGATAAAGGTTACGTAATGGTACAAGGCAGAAATAAATTCACTGATACTGGTCAGGTTTTACTTAACAATCCTGAAGTTAGAAAAAGCTTTCTTGGAGGATAATGTGTTTATAGCTTATTTTATAAAAAATGATCAATTTAAAGGTATGTATTTAACTTTAAATATAATCAAAGGCGGAGAATTTTAATGGAAGATCTACTCAACGCGTTCTTTCTAATGTCTAATTTTGTATTTGTGCCAGCAATTGCCTACGGATCTCAATTAGCCTTAGGCGCAGTAGGCGTTACTTTGGTTTATGGCATATTACGTTTTTCTAACTTTGCACATGGTGATATAATGGCATTTGGTACAATGGTCGTTATATTATTTACTTGGCTGTTCCAATCATATGGAATTAATCTAGGTCCTCTACCAACAGCAATTCTTGCACTACCCTTTGGTATAATAGCTACTGCTATATTTCTCCTTGGATCAGATAAATTCGTATATAAATTTTACAGAGAAAAAAAGGCTGTTCCAGTAACATATCTTATTGCCTCAGTTGGAATTATGTTTGTTCTGAATGGTATAGTACGTTTTATAATTGGGCCAAATGATCAGAGATTTGCTGATGGTGAAAGATTTATAATAAAAGCTAAAGCTATGAAACAATATTTAGGCACAGCAGAAGGTGTTTCCATAAAAGTTTCTCAAGGATTGACCGTTATTACTGCTGTAATTGTTGTCATGGCATTGTTTTGGTTTTTAAATAAAACTCGTACAGGTAAATCAATGAGAGCTTTTTCAGATAATGAAGATTTGGCATTATTATCTGGTATAAGCCCAGATAAAGTAGTCTCAGTTACTTGGATATTGGTTGCTATATTAGCTACAATTGCAGGAACCTTATATGGTTTAGACAAATCCTTTAAGCCTTTCACTTATTTTATGCTATTGCTTCCAATATTTGCATCTGCAATTGTTGGTGGGTTAGGTAATCCTTTAGGGGCTATAGCAGGTGGATTTGTTATAGCGTTTTCAGAGATTATGATTACTTATCCATACAAAAAGTTTGTTGCTTATATTGTGCCAGGCGATTGGAAGCCAGATGGTCTAGTGCAATTATTAGCAACGGATTATAAATTTGCTGTAAGTTTTATAATACTAGTTTTGGTATTACTTTTTAAACCAACCGGAATTTTTGCAGGAAAGTCAGTTTAATGACGCTTAATCGAAACACTCTATATTTCACAATCATGGCATTGCTATTGCTAGGAGTGGGACTTTTTCAAAGCTGGAATGTTTCATTGTCTATACTAAACCTATGCCTAATAAGTGCAATAATGGCTTTAGGAGTTAACATTCAATGGGGATACGCTGGCTTATTTAATGTTGGAATTATGGGTTTCGCAGCATTAGGTGGCCTTGCTGCAGTTTTGGTTGCAATGCCACCAATTGAGGGGGCCTGGGACAAAGGTGGATGGGGAGCGATTGGTGGATTATTACTTGCCGTTATCTCAATAGCTATAGCTGTCTTTACATATAAAAAAATGAAGATTGGTAAATATAGAACAATTTCTATAGTAGCTATTTGTATTATTGGTTTCTTTTTATCTAGATATATCTTCGGACCAGCAACTCATGCAATTGAAAGTATAAATCCTGCAAAATCAGGTTATTTAGGCGGACTAGGGCTACCAATTGTTATATCTTGGCCAGTTGGTGGTCTATTTGCAGGTATTGCAGCATGGGTGATCGGTAAAATTACTTTAGGCTTGAGATCTGATTATCTAGCTATTGCAACTCTTGGTATATCTGAAATTATTATAGCTGTTTTAAAACATGAAGATTGGATGACTAGAGGTGTAAAAAATGTAATTGGGATGCCAAGACCTGTACCATATGAAGTTAACCTTCAGACAACAGAATGGTTTCTTGATATGTGCAATTGGTTAGGTACTGATCCAATTGGATTTTCAAGTATTTTCGTTAAAATCTGTTATGCTGGATTATTTATCATAATGCTTTTAATTGTGTTATGGCTCTCAGAAACTGCATTGAAATCCCCGTGGGGTAGAATGATGCGTGCAATTCGTGACAACGAAGTATCTGCAAATGCTATGGGTAAGAATGTTACTAAGCGGCATTTACAGGTATTCGTATTAGGGTCTGTTGTAGTTGGAATTGCAGGTGCTATGCTTACTACATTAGATGGGCAACTTACACCTACATCATATCAGCCATTGAGATTTACATTTTTAATATGGATCATGGTTATTGTTGGTGGCTCTGGTAATAATTGGGGCGCTATACTTGGTGGGTTCGTTATTTGGTTTTTTTGGATAGAAGCTGAACCACTTGGATTATTGCTTATGAATTTAATAACCTCCGGAATGTCAGAAGATAGTGGACTAAGGTTACACTTAATAAATTCTGCGGCACATATGCGATTAATGACAATGGGTATTATATTATTATTGGTATTAAGGTTCAGTCCACGAGGGCTTTTGCCTGAAAAATCATAAACGTATATTGTATGTTTAACTTAAGTATATATTTTAATTTGCGTTGATTAATAAATCAACGTTGCCACCAGCTGCTGTTGTGTCGATACAGACATGTCGTTCAATTTTCATATTTTGTAAATTCTTAGCATTCGTTATTAATGGAATAATATTACCATTTCGATCTGCAAGTGCTTTTTTTGCATCTCGTACATTTTCAGCTGAAGAAGAAAGTATGACTGCAGAAAAATTTTTTAATTCTTGCAAATTCCTTAGGCTTAACCCTAAAATTATACAAGCTATGCTACCATTTTTACGCACGTATTCTGCTTGAATTTCAGCTATATTTTTTGTTGGACCCAAGCATAAAATTACTCCTTTTGGGTAAGTAGAAAGAATGTTAGATTCTCCCGTGGGACCTGGAAGAGAGGTACTATTCAATACTTTTCTTCCAATCTGTGAACAATCATCAATTAATAATTGTGCATTTTCCAATGTAGTATTTTTATCATTATAATTATAAGTTTTTACATCATCATCTTTAATAAACTGATAAAGATAAGAAGGCCCTCCAGCTTTTGGCCCAGTACCAGATAAACCTTCTCCTCCAAAAGGTTGGGACCCAACAACCGCCCCAATTTGATTTCGGTTTACATAGATATTTCCAATATTTAAATTTTCACACAGATAATGAATTCTTGCGTCTATTCTGGAATGTATACCAAATGTTAATCCATACCCTGTATTATTAATATCATTTACTATTCTTGAAATATCACCAGCCTTAAAAGTTGCTACATGTAAAACAGGTCCAAATATTTCTTTTTTTAAATCTGTTATTGATTTAACTTTAATCACAGTTGGCTTTACAAATGATCCTTGAGTGGGGATTTTTACTTGATGTAAAACTCTATTATTTACGATTGCTAAATCAATATATTTTTTTATGTCTTTGGCAGCGCTACTACTAATAATTGGTCCAATGTCTGTATTAGCAGACCATGGATCATCAATTATTAATTCGTCCATTGCGCCAAAAAGCATTTCTAAAAAATTATTAGCTATGTCTTCCTGTATGTATAGCATTCTAAGCGCTGAACAGCGTTGACCAGCGGACTGAAATGAACTGGCTAAAATGTCTTTAACAGCCTGTTCTGGTAGAGCAGTACTATCTACTATCATAGCATTAATACCGCCAGTTTCAGCAATTAAGGATACATAAGGATTTCCTTTCGATACAGAATTTTTATTTATTAATTTCGCAATTTTCGTTGATCCCGTAAAACATATCCCATCAATAAGTTTGCTAGTCACTAGTGCATTACCGATGACAGGACCGTCCCCAATTAACAATTGCAATGAACTTTTTGGCACACCTGCCTCATACATTAGTTCAACTGCTCGAATGGCAATTATTGGGGTTAAATCCGCAGGTTTGGCTAATACAGCATTTCCCACTGATAAAGCCGCAATTATTTGCCCTGTAAAAATAGCTAATGGGAAATTCCATGGAGATATACAAACAATTTTTCCACGTGGTTTTGAGTTAGTTAATTTATTAGCTTCAAATGAGTAATATCGAATAAAATCAACAGCTTCTCTAATTTCTGATATGGAATCACTTATGGTTTTTCCTGCTTCTCGACATAAAATTGCAAAAAACTCACTGAAATTTTCTTCATATAAATCAGCAATCTTATTTAATATGATAGATTTTTCTTCATTTGTTATTGTCCAAAGATTTGCATTTTCTATAGATTTATTTACATCTAAGACAGTAGAATTCCTAACTTTGCCAACTATATCACTACTTTTATATGGATTTACAATTGATGTAATTGAACCTGAAGGTTCAGATACTAGTTGTGACGATAAAATCCATTTTTTATGTTTAAATTTTTCACGTTTTTTATCTATGTGATTTAGTTCAGTAACATTATTTAAATCATATCCAGATGAATTAATTCTTGATGGTAGATATATTTCATTTGGCTTTATTACTTTGTTTAATTCAGAGATAGATGTTTTCCATTTATGTATAGGGTCCATTACAACTTCAGAAGAATTAATTCTTTTGTCCAATATTTGATTTACAAATGACGAATTTGCACCATTTTCCAATAATCTTCTAACCAAATAAGCCAGTAAATCATCATGGACGCCAACAGGTGCATATATTCTACATTTTACTTTATGATTTTGAATTATATGACGATATAATGCTTCTCCCATTCCATGAAGCCGTTGAAATTCATAATTTTTATTATTTTTTGCAATTTTAAGTATTGAAAAAATTGTATGAGCATTGTGAGTAGCAAATTGTGGAAAAATATAATCTGTCATTTCAAATAGTTTGCTTACACATGCTAGATAAGAAATGTCTGTAGCAGCCTTTGATGTGAAAACTGGGAAATCTGACATGCCTGCAGATTGTGAAAGTTTTATTTCTGTGTCCCAATATGCTCCTTTTACTAATCGGACCATAATCTTTTGGTCATATTTTTTTGATAAAGCATAAAGCCAATCTATTACAACTAAAGTTCTCTTGCTGTATGACTGGACTACCACGCCAAAACCACTCCAACCTGATAATTGTGGATTTGAAAATACTTTCTCGATTATATCTAAAGATAAATCTAATCTTGCGGCTTCTTCTGCATCGATATTTAATCCCATATTTGCTTTTTTTGCCATCAAAGCGAGGTCAAATAAACGTTCTCCTAATATATCTAAAACAGCTTCTTTATGAACTAATTCGTAGCGAGGGAACAGTGCAGATAATTTTATTGAAATGCCAGGATTGGCTCTAATGTCATTATTTGTACAGTAGTTTGACAAATAAGAAATAGTGTCAGCATAGGCTTTTGTATACGTGATTGCGTCTCTATTTGTTAAGGCAGCTTCTCCCAACATATCATATGAAAATGTATATCCAATATTTTGCTGCGACTTTCCTCTTTTAATAGCATTCTCAATTGATTGACCAAGTACAAATTGGTTACCCATTTCTTTCATTGCAGCTCTTACTGCTTTTCTTATAAATGGTTCTCCAAACTTTTTAATTAAGGAATGAATACTATTATATATTTTTGGCTCTTTTGTATTCTTTAAGACTTTACCTGTAAGCATCAATGCCCATGTAGATGCGTTGACAAGTGTACTCTCAGAATTCCCAATATGTTCAACCCAACCTCTATTAGTCAATTTGTCTTTAATTAAGCTATCAATAGTTGCAACATCTGGAACTCTCAAAAGCGCTTCAGCTAAACACATTAATGAAATACCTTCATCGTTTGAAAGCCCATATTCTGCTAAGAAGACTTCCATAACTCCAGGATTTTTATCTAACCTAAGTATTTCTACTAATTCAGTTGCATTCAACGCAATTTCTTTTTTTTCAGTGCTTTGTAAGCTTATCAAATTAATTAATTCTGGAACTAATATTCTTTCATCAATTAGATGGTGCTGACGTATTTTCTGTCTAATTTGATCTAGTGCATTCATAAAACTAACCTCTGTTTGCACTTATTCTAATATATATTATATAGACTTAGATACTATATATCATGAATTTATATTAATATTAATTTTATTTAAGGTGTATTTTTAGTTATAAAAACTAAAATAAGGGAAAATTTAGTTAAATGGATAAAATAGATTTCAGAATATTGAAAATACTGGAAAAAGATGGGCGAATAACTAACTCAGATTTATCAGAAAGGGTTGGTCTTTCAAAAACTCCATGTCAGTTAAGAGTTAAAAGCTTAATAAAAAGTGGCATTATTAAGGGCTTTAAAGCTGTTCTAAATAACAGCAAATTAGATCAAAATCACATTGCTTTCACCGAGGTAAAGCTCAATGACACAAGAGATACTGCACTGAAATCATTTAACGAAGCAGTGCAAGAGATACCAGAAATTGAGCAATGTCATATGATTGCTGGAAAATTTGATTATCTTTTGAAAGTACGAACAAAGAATATTATGGATTATAGGCATACCTTAGGCGAAAAAATTTCGTCTTTGCCTTGTGTTTCAAACACATCAACACATGTCGTTATGGAAGCTATTAAAGAATGAGATTTCAATATCAAACATTCAAAAAAGTTTTAACTGTTTATTATCAATTGATACTTTTGATTTTTGATTAGTATTCAATTTTCTTTTCGACCTAGATTTTCTACTTCCATGTTTTTCAAATACTAAACGTGACTCATATTTAAACAATTCATTTTTTCTTACATTAGAGATCTTTTGTTTCGCAATTCGTGCCTCATGTTCATGATCCACAATAGGAAAAGGATAATCACGTCCAATTTGTACACTGCAATTATCTACCAAATTATTATGATATTTCCATGGTTCATGTATAAATTTCTCCGGTAGATCAATTAACTCTGGAACCCATTTTTTAATAAAATGACCGTTTATATCATGCTCAATAGATTGTTTTATTGGGTTATAAACTCTCATTGCATTTATACCAGTCACACCAGATTGCATCTGCAGTTGGCTAAAGTGAATACCTGGCTCAAAATCTGTGAAAAGCTTTGCTAAGTAATTGCCTGATAAACGCCAATCAATCCAAAGTTGATAACTTGCAAAACTTACTAACATTGCCCTCATTCTAAACGTAATCCATCCCTCAGATATTAAGTTTCGCATACATGCATCAACAAAAGGATAACCAGTGTTACCTTTAGACCATGCAAGGAATTTATTGTCATCAGGATCAATTTTACGCAAACTTTCAAAAGCCGAATGCATGCAATGTGTTTCAATATTTGGTTGAGATTCAATCTTTTGTATAAAATGACAACGCCAAGCTAATCTTGAATTAAAGGCTGACAAATTTCTACCATAAATTTTTTTATCATCATCACAAAACTGTAATCTACGTTTTTTTATAGATTGAACAATTTCTCTTACTGATAAAGACCCCCAAGTTAAGTGTGCTGATAGTCGAGAACAATATTTTTCTGATTTTCCAGGTGCCGATATATGATATAAATAATTGCTAGACCTCTCATTTAAAAAACTCTTCAAATCACATATTGCTTTTATTCTTCCACCTCTTTGTACTCTTCCAATGATGGGAGTACCAAATAATTCATCATCTTTATTGGGTATTGTACTGTAAACATTTTTTTTGATTGGATTAATATAATCAGGTTTTGGATAAATTTTTTCTGACATTCTTTTGTTGCGAATTTTAGACCAATCATCTCGTGATGAAAGTTTTCTAACAACTCCGTTTGATGGGTATTCCTTCTGACCTATGGCATTTTTTTTGCACCAAACTTGCACTCTTTTGTCACGCTCGTATGTCCACATATTGCCAGTCTCTTCATGAGAATATATGTTTTTTATGTCAAATATTTCACTTATCTGTATAAAGATATCTACAACATCACCTGTTTGTACAATTAAAGGCTGACCTAAGTCATTTAATTCATTATTTAAATCGACAAGACAGTCATATATGAAGTGCCAATGCTTACGTGAACTGCTCTCAGTTTTCCAATAATCTGGCTCTACTACATAAATCGGTAATATAGGGGTATTCTGCTGTGAAGCGTTTAATAAAGGTGCATGGTCGTTAGTTCTGAGATCTCGTTTGAACCAAACAATATTTATCGCATCAAGTGTTCTTTTCACGTTTACATCTTTCAGAACAATATTTTACTTCATTCCATACATTTTTCCATTTTTTACGCCATGTGAATGGACGATCGCACTTTACACAAACTTTAGTGGGTAAGTTAGATTTTTTCATTTTTATCAATATGTTTAAGAAAAATATTACTATCAGATTTAATGGCTTCATACTTATCTAATTTCATTTTATCTAAATTTCTATAAATAAGGCCCATTCTAGGATTATTTCTTAGCTTAGTTTCATTTCTTATTAAAAAATCCCAATATAAATAATTAAATGGACATGCATCTTCTCCAGTTTTTGAACTCACTTTGTAATGGCAATTTTTACAGTAATTTGACATTCTATTTATATAAGCGCCACTAGCAGCATATGGCTTTGATGCCAGAATGCCACCATCTGCATATAAAATCATACCAGTTACATTTGGCAACTCAACCCATTCATATGCATCTGAGTAAACTGAAAGATACCATTCATGAACATCATCTGGATTAATACCAGCCAATAAAACAAAATTACCAAGCACCATAAGTCTTTGTATATGGTGTGCATAAGAGTTTTCTTTTGTTTCATTAATGCATTGTTTCAAACAATTCATGTCAGTTTGGCCTGTCCAATAGAATTCAGGTAATTTTCTGTGTGCTTCCAAAAAGTTTTCACTTTTGTAAGTTGGCATTTTATACCAATACACACCTCTAATATATTCTCTCCATCCCAAAACTTGCCTTATGAAACCTTCAACAGCATTAAGTGGCGCTCTATTGTCGTAATAAGCTCTTTCTACAGCCTTTATACATTCTAATGGTGTGAGTAGGCCGCAATTTAAATAAAAACTTATATGACTATGAAACATCCAAGGTTCACCCTCAATCATGGCATCTTGAAAATCACCAAACATAGATAATCGCTTATCTATAAATTCATCTAATACAACCAAAGCTTGCTGTCGTGTCACTGCAAAGTTAAATGGTTTTAAGTCTCCAAAATGGTCATTGAAAGACTTTTCAACAAGATTAATAACCTCCATTGTAATTTTATCAGGTTGTGTTGAATAACTTTTAGGAACATCCAAGCCATTTTTTGGTGGTTTTCGGTTTTCGCTGTCAAAATTCCATTGACCCCCAATAGGTTCATCACCTTCCATCAAAATATCGTATTTCCGTCTCATATTTCGATAAAAATACTCCATCCTGAGCTGTTTTCTGTCACTTGCCCAAGTGTTAAATTCATCAGTAGAGCAAAGAAATCTATCATCATCTCTTATTTCAACAGGAATATTTAACTTATTTTCCCATTCTAGCATTTCTAAGTACAATCTAAATTCGTTTGGTTTTGTGATAACAATTTTTTCATGATTATTAGTGAGAATAGCTCTTTTCACTTCGCCATAAAGGCTACCACTATTTCCTGAATCATCATACTTTATGTAAGTTAAATTGTAGTTCAAACCTTCAAGAAATTTTGAAAAATGTCGCATAGCAGAGAATAGAAATGCAATTTTTTTCTTGTGGTGTTTAACATACGTTGCTTCAGATTTTACTTCGCAAATTAAAATATTGTCATTTAATTTATCTACGTCTCGTAAACTGGATATAGTTTCACTAAGTTGATCACCTAATATTAGCCTTAATGTCATCGTGCACACCCTTAGAATTAGCTACAACTACACATGACGGTTATATCGACCACATTGAATTGCATTAACTATATATGGCTCAAAAACATTTCTTTTCTACTTATTAAATTATCTGGTTAGGTTGGATAATTGTTTTTATCAAGCAAATCTACTGATAATCCAGTTTCAGCGCTCTTTTGTGCTGCTAATCCCATCGCAACTGCTTTCCACCCATCAAGAAGCGAAACTTCAGGCAACTGTAAGTTACCTCTGACTAATTCAAGGAATTTTTGATGCTGAAAAAAGGTCGATCCATTATGATCACCGGCATTTAGTAACTCTTCATCTACAAATATATCTTCATGTATTGGCCCTTGAGGTTTTCTTGGGCTAATAATTAATTTTGGAGTTGGGGCAGGGCCTAGATGCTCAGGCCAAAACCTTCCTGGACCTGGCACTAATGCTTCTATTTTGCCAATTGGCCCAACAGCAGAAATTTCTTCTTGATACCTTGACCCTTCTGCAAACATACATAATTCAAGCATAGCTCTGACATTATTCTTAAATTCAACAATTACATAAGCATTATCAATTATATCTGGAGTTTTGCCATCGTATGATTCATCTAAATGATTAACTGATTGACTTGCACTAGCCATTATCCTTATCGGTTCAGACTTTATAAGTAACCTCATTAAATCAAAAAAATGACAACATTTTTCAACTAATGTTCCACCAGAATATTTATTAAACCTATTCCAATCATTTACTTTTTCTAGAAAAGGAAAGCGATGCTCTTTGATTGTGAGCATATTGATTTTTCCAGTTGATTGTAGAATTTTTTCACTAAGCGCTTGAATTGGCGGCATATATCGATACTCCATTGCGACCCAAACATGAGATTTATATGCATCTCTAAATTTTTTTAATTTAGCCACATCGTTTTCGTTAGTGAAAAGTGGCTTTTCAATTAGAATAGGAATATGTCTTTTATCTAATATCTGCATTAATTGATCAATATGACAAAAATTTGGACTAACAATCAGTAAACAGTCAATATCATCTATGCTCAATAAGTCATTGATAGTATGAGTGAAAATTGCATTGGGAGCAAGTGCGTAAGCTTTTTTTGCCATTTCTATATCTGGCTCGTATATTGCTTTTACATTAGTATCTTTTAATAAAGCTATATTTCTTAAGTGTTCTTGCCCCATCATGCCACAGCCAATTATTCCGTAGTGTATTACTTTTGTCATAAAAATTCCTATTTTAATCTTTGCACATAATGTGCGTTATTTGTATCGTACCACGTTTTTGAATATTCAATTGGCTTTGATTTCTCAGACCAACTAAATCGTTCTATAAAACCTGTAATAGTACCATGAGGCAAAGAAAAATCCTTAGGTGTCCAATCGGGAAGGGGCTTAATACTTACCCTATCTTCTGCATGTGTTATCCAAAAACCTAACCGTGTCCTATAATAATGATACAGCGAATCTGATACTTGATTTTTTTTAACAATTCCTTCATCAGAATCTAACCAAATTTCTTCAAGTCCTATGATTGTTTTATTTAGATATCTTATTCTTCGCATTCTTGTAGCTTTGCTTGATGTTCCAAAGTCTGGAATATTTGAGGGTTTATCTAATTGCTTTATTTCAATGAATTTTGCGCTTGGTAATCCTCCACCATCAAGCAATTCAAGTCTAAACATAGCATAAACACTGTCATCCTTAACACCATGACATACATAGTTACCAGATCCTTGAATTTGTTTAATCATTCCTTTTTTCGCTATTACTTTCAGTGACTTACGCAGTGTTGTTACTGTTACATTTAGGGTGCTAGCCAGCACTCTTTCTGGTGGTAATCTTTCTCCATCGATTAATCTTCCAGACACAATATCTCGTATTAACAATTCAGATATTTGTATATATTTTGGTAAATTATAAAAATTTTCATTTGAAGTAATCATTATTAATCTCAAAACCTAAAATTGATACACCATTGATTTACATAGTTTGGGATGCTAATCAATCCCTAACAATTACTGAAAGTAAATATAATGACCGTCGTGCCAATCAAATCATCAAATCTAGATTCAAGTGAAATTTCATGGTTTTCGGCACTCTGTTCAGATGATTATCAATTTCTAGGCGTTCCAGATGGAAATTTAAGATCAAGCTGGGATCATTGTTCCAAAATTGTCACAGAAGCTGAGAAACAAAAATTTAATAACATTCTATGTCCTTCATCTTATCAAGTAGGGCAAGATACTTTATCGTTTGTCGCAGGTTGTGCACCTTTAACAACTGATATCAATTTACTTGCTGCTGTTAGATGTGGCGAAATGCAGCCAATTATGCTTGCGAGAACAATTGCGACACTCGATCACATGTTAAGTGGCAGATTGACAATAAATATAATAAGTTCTGATTTCCCTGGGCAAACAGAAGACAGTACATATAGATATCAAAGGTCCAGAGAAGTTGTCGAAATTTTGAAACAGGCTTGGACAAAAGATTTTATAAATCACAAAGGTAATATATATAATTTTGAAAATATTGATACTTCACCTGTGGTTCCTTATCAAAAAAATGGTCCATTATTATATTTTGGGGGTTATTCACCTTCAGCATTAGAGCTTTGCGGCGAACATTGTGATGTATACTTAATGTGGCCAGAAAAAAAAGAAGAGCTAGCAAATCGTATGCGAGCAGTTAATGATATTGCAAAAAAATATAAAAGAACATTAGATTATGGTCTAAGAGTGCATGTTATAGTACGTGATACTGAGCAAGAGGCACAAGAATATGCAGAATACATAACATCAAAATTAGATGATGAATATGGCAAAATGATACGTGATAGAGCATTAGACTCGACATCTTTGGGAGTTTCACATCAATCAAAAAATAGAGAGATTGCTGATAAATATGGTTATATAGAACCAAACCTATGGACTGGAGTAGGGCGTGCTCGTTCTGGGTGTGGAGCAGCGTTAGTCGGATCATCAGATCAAATATTGTCTAAGATAGATGAATACGAAAAAATGGGTATAAGAGCTTTTATTTTTTCGGGTTATCCGCACATTGATGAAGCAAAACATTTCGGTTCTAAAGTTTTACCATATCTTAAAACATGTTCACTACCAAATGTTTATGGGCGTGTTCCAAATGAAACTCCTTCAACACCTCTAGGTATAGGAATTAGAAAATAATGAATAGAATTAAGATAAACGACACATTAGAATTTAGTCAAATCATATATGGAATGTGGCGCCTAGCCGATGGTGAAAATAATGGTGTTAAATCTGTAAAAGATAAAATTAACTTATGTCTCGAACAAGGTATTACAACATTTGACCAGGCGGATATTTACGGTGATTATTCTGCAGAGGAAATGTTTGGTCTAGCATTAAAAGAAGACAAATCTTTAAGAAATAAAATTGAAATTGTTACAAAATGTGGAATAGTTGCACCATGTGGAAAATATGCAGATGTACCTGTTAAGTATTACGATACATCAAAAAAACATATCGATGCATCTGTAAATTCATCATTAAAAAATATGAACATTGACCATATAGATATGTTGTTAATTCATAGACCTGATCCTTATATGGATCATAATGAAACAGGTCATGCTCTTGATGCATTGATCAAATCTGGAAAAGTTGGTGCGGTAGGTGTATCAAATTTCAAACCATATGATTGGGAATTATTGCAATCTGGTATGGTTAATAAACTATATACAAATCAAATAGAATTATCTTTGCAATCTGTCGATGCTTTTTCAAATGGAGATGTTGCTTTTCATCAAAAAAATGCATCGCCAATTATGGCATGGTCGCCATTAGGTGGCGGTAAACTAATGACTGGGAACTCCGAACTTACAGAAAAAATGGATCAAATTGGATTGCAATATAACGTAGATCGCTCGGCAGTAGCTATATCGTTTTTATTAAGTCATCCAGCTAATATAATTCCAATTATGGGAACTAATAATATCGACCGAATTTTAAGAATAAGTGATGCACTTAAAGTTAAAATGGATCGAATTACATGGTTTGATTTATATACTGCAGCACTAGGCAGGGAAGTGGCATAATGGCCGATGGAGGCATAGACATGTTTACGGAATTCACACCTAATTCTAGTAATACAAAAATGCTACGTAATGCATTTAGTAGATTTGCAACAGGAGTAACCATTGTTTCATGTGATAGTTTAGACGGCCATATTGGCATGACAGTAAACAGTTTTTCATCTATTTCGTTAGATCCTGCTTTAATTATGTGGGCTCCTGATAAAAAATCTTCAAGATTTAAATATTTTGAAGCTGCAGAATATTTTGCAGTTCATGTACTTAACTCTGATCAATATAAATTATGTAGTGAATTTGTTAAAAATAAAAATGCTTTTGATACAATTGCACACAGCACATCAAATGAGGGTGTTCCTTTAATTGATAATTGCTTGGCAAGATTTCATTGTCGCAAATTTGATATGCATGATGCAGGCGATCATAAAATCATTATAGGAAAAGTAGACAATGCTCTTGAAAGTACAGGTAATGCATTATCATTTTATTCTGGTGAATTTGGAGAAATTAAATCTAAAGCTCTAGAAAAATAGACTAAAATGCTGACATTTACTGAAAGGAGGAAATGCAAAATATGTCTTTATTAATATTTACAATGCAAATGTTAAGTAAGTTTAACAATTTCATTCTTAAGATTTGCAGAAGCCTTGGAATATTAGCAGTAATTTTGATGGTTATTGCAATTTTAATACAAGTATTTTTTAGATACATACTTAATAATGCATTACCTTGGCCAGATGAAGCCGCTAGATTTTGCATGTTATGGATGACTGGGCTAATGGCACCAACAGCTTTTAGACGCGGTGGATTTGTTGCTATTGATTTTATAAATCAATTTATTCCAAACATAATTAATATAATATTATCTATGTTTCTTTTATTATTATCTTTACTGGTATTAATAACTTCAGTTCAAATAGGATTTGCAGAAGTAACAGGATTTGGTGGAAAATTTGCTACAGCTTCTTTGTATATCCCCACGTCAATAGATCTTCAAAATTGGTACAGGATTCCAAGATCTTGGATGATGATGTCTTTATTTGTTGGGTGTGTATTGTTAATATTGGTAAATTTAGAATTGATAGGTAGAAATATTTTATCTAATCTAGGTAAAGATCATTTACTACCAAAAATCCATGATGATACAACCATGGAGATTTCAAAATGTTGATTTGGTTCTTACCTGTATTTTTGTTTCTTCTACTTATTGGTTTACCTGTATTTTTTGGCCTTTTAGCTGCTCCAGGTTTACTTTTATATTTTAACGGTCAAGAACGAGACATCACTTTACTATATAGAAATGTATATAATGGAATTGATAGTTTTCCTTTGATGGCAATCCCTTTTTTCATGCTTGCGGGTGAGCTTATGAACAGGGGGGGAATAACCATGCGTCTTGTAGAATTCTCACAAGCATTTATGGGGCACCTAAGGGGAGGGTTAGCGCATGTAAATGTTTTATCATCCATGTTATTTGCTGGATTGTCAGGCTCAGCAGTTGCAGATACTTCTGCTCTGGGTTCAATGTTAATTCCAGCCATGGAAAAACAGGGATATTCAAGGAAATTTGCAGCAGCTATAACCGCAGCAAGTTCTGTAATAGGCCCAATCATTCCACCTTCTGGTATTATGATTATATACGCATATGTAATGGGGGAAAGCGTAGCAGCATTATTCTTAGCTGGTGTTATACCAGGAGCCATGGTTGGTATTGGATTAATGTTAATGGTCAAATTCATGGCCAATAAATATGATTTTCCAATAGCAACTAATAAATATACGTGGCCAGAACGAGGAAAAGCAAGTTTAAAAGCATTTTTTCCTTTATTAACGCCTGTAATTATACTTGGTGGTATTCTAGGTGGGATATTTACTCCAACTGAAGCGGCCGCTGTTGCCGTCGCATACGCATTATTCATTGGAATATTTGTATTGCGAAGTTTGAAGATTAGTGATTTGTCGGGCGTGATAACTAGAGCAGGAATAACATCATCTGTAGTATTACTTTTGGTAGGTGCCGCGATGGCATTCAAAACTGTTGTTAGCCTTAGTCATGCACCTGAGCAACTAGCGGCTTTTATACTTACACTAACGAGTAACCCACTATTATTATTATTTTTAATTAATATTTTACTTTTCATAGTAGGAATGTTTTTGGATGCTGGGCCTGCAATAATCATCCTAGGCCCAATTTTAGGTCCAATTTTTATAAATTTAGGAATAGATCCTATCCATTTTGCTATTATTATGAGTGTTAATCTAACAGTTGGATTGGCTACACCACCAATGGGATTAGTACTTTTTGTTGCATCTGCAGTTTCGGGCGAGCGCGTCGAAGCAATTGCAAAAGCGATACTACCGTTTCTGGCGGTAGAAATCGTTGTGATTTTTTTAATCACATACATACCTGCGCTTTCAATGACTATACCAAGGCTTACAGGCTTTGTACAATAAACGAGTATTAGGGAGGAACAAAATGCTCACAAAAACAATTAAAACTTTAACAATAGCTGCTATCTTAGCAGGTTCATCATTTACTGGTGTTGTTGCAGACACTTTTAAAATTCGTGCAACTGCGAATTCAAATGAAAATGATGAGGATTATGATGGTCTTGTCGTATTTAAAAATTACGTAGAAGCAGCATCTAACGGAGCAATAGAAGTTGAATTATTCATTGGTACCCAACTTTGCTCAAATGGCGCTGAATGTTTACAAGGCGTAGCTGATGGATCCATAGATGTTTATATTTCTACATCTGGTGGCGCTGCAGGCATATTCCCATATGTACAAGTTCTAGATTTACCATACTTAATGGCAGATGACCGCATAGCGGAACATGTTTTATCTGGAGATTTTACTAGAAAAATGCGCTCAATGGCACTTGAGGATTCTGATGATTCAATACGTTTAATGACTATTGGTAATACTGGTGGTTGGAGAAACTTTGCTAATACTCGTCGTAGAGTTGCTGAACCAAGCGATATGGAAGGGCTAAAAATTAGAACTGTTGTTGCTGATTTACCTCAAGAATTGGTTAAAGCACTAGGTGCTTCCCCAACTCCAATCCCATGGCCTGAATTATTTACATCATTCCAAACTGGTGTAGTAGAAGGTTCTAAAAATGGCATCACTGATATTATGGGTATGAAATTTCCAGATGCTGGATTACAATATGTAACATTAGATGGTCACGCATATATGGGTGCACTATGGTGGATGTCTAACAAAACCTTCACATCAATGCCTGAAGATATGCGTGCAGTTGTAAATGATGGTTTTTATGCTCTTCAACAAGCTACATTTGCTTCACCTAAACGTAAATCAATTCAAGCATATGCAGACTTTGTAGCCGGTGGTGGAGACTTATATGTTCCAACGCCTTCACAAAAAGCTGCTTTTGCAGAAGCAGCAACACCAGTTTATGATTGGTTTAAAAATAACGTAAATCGTGGTGATGAAATATTTACTGCACTTACCGATGCTGTAAGTGAAGCAAACTCAGAAGTCGGAAGTGCTCGTGCCGCTGACTTAAATTAGTACACTTAAGAGCGCGGATTTTCCGCGCTCTTAAATAAAAACTTTATCTAAATGGATACATCCAAACTTTATAATCATTGACCAAAATATGAGCTTTATTAATTTCTTCTTTAGACATTTTTTTAACAACCTCTTCCAGCGAGATAGCTGCGTCAGGGTCACCTCCGATTGCACTAAGGGTATACCACATATAAGATCTGACCAAATCTATACCAACGACACCACGACCAACCTCATAGTACCATCCAATACCGGATTGAGCTCCTGGATGACCCTTCATAGAAGCGCGCAAATACCATTCAAAAGCTCTTTGATCATCTTTTTCAACGCCTTGTCCCATTGCGTACATTACGCCAATAAGTTCTTCAGCATCAGCGTTACCAGATCTTGCAGCGGGCAACAATTCATTGTAGGCCTCTTTAAAATCTCCACTTTCCATAAGGTCACGAGCTTTTTCGATGCCCGCAAAGCAAGGCGTGGAAATAATCATAAAAAATATCAATATATATCGCATCTAATAATCCTACTTTTAATGTCTGGTATAGCTGAAGCTAATAAATTACCACAAGCTTTAACTGATGATGATTTTCCAACATTTACACCTGATCAGATTCAACTTGGGCAACTCTTGTTTTATGATAAAATTTTATCAGGAAATAGAAATATTTCTTGTGGTACTTGTCACCATCCAAAACATGGCACAAGCGATGGATTGCCTCTGGGGATAGGTGAGGGGGGTGTAGGACTAGGACCAAAACGAACAGTTGGAAGTGATTTAATAAAAAAAAGAATACCACGAAACTCTACAGCTTTATGGAACTTAGGCTCAAAAGATATAAACGTTTTATTTCATGATGGTAGATTATCAAAAAAAGATACATATGAAAATATATTTGATAGCCCAGCTGAAGAATGGTTACCAGTTGGATTTGATTCAATATTAGCAGCTCAAGCAATATTTCCACTGGTTTCTCAATTTGAAATGGCCGGAAACCCTGGTGAAAATGACGTGGCAGGTGCAGCACATGATCGAATAGACGCTCCATGGCCAATTATAGCAAAAAGGGTGCGGAATATTAATGATTATGGATCCAAATTTGTTAGCTCATATGAACATATTAGTCATTATACTCAGGTAAATATTGTCGATATTGCAAATGCTTTAGCGGCGTTCATATCGACTGAGTGGAAATCTAATGACTCAAGATATGACAAATTTATATCTGGAAACAAAATGATTTTAACAAATTCTGAAAAATCAGGTATGAATTTATTTTTTGGCAAAGCCAAATGTAATGATTGTCATAATGGAAAACTACTTTCAGACCAAAAGTTTTATTCAATAAGTCTTCCATCATTTGGGCCAGGTAGAACTAGAATTTTTGATCCTTTACCTAGAGATACCGGCCATATGGCTGAGACAGATGATTTGTCAGATGCATATAGATTTAGAACTCCAATGTTAAGAAATATTAAACTTTCAGCTCCATATGGTCATAATGGTGCATATCCTGATCTTAAAGGAATCATTCAACATCATTTAAATCCATTAAAAGAGAAGGGGCTGTGGAAACAAGAATATGTAAGTTTACCAAGTATTCAGCATTTAAATATGAATGATTTTATTATTCAGGAAGATGTTAGAGAGATGATTAGACAAAGTTCTTTTATTGATATCGAACCAATTAAATTATCTGATGCCGAAATAAACGATTTGGTTTTATTTATGGGTACGCTTACAGGAGATACCATAGAGCGTATTGGTATTCCAAAGTCTGTACCAAGTGGTTTAAGCATCGATTGAATGAGGGAGCATATTTACAATATAGCTTTTAATTACAATAACGATATCCGATAATATATATTATGTTAACTTTCATATAAATATATACTTTACAATGCGTTAAAAGATATTACGAAAGTATATCGTAACAGAAAGATAAAGCATCGGCTAACTTATCTATTTCTTCTGTTGTATTATACATTGCAAATGATGCACGTGCAGTAGATGTAACGCCTAAATGTTTCATCAAAGGTTGTGCACAGTGGTGCCCGGCGCGCACAGCTATTCCCCGTTGATCGATTATAGTTGAAATATCATGAGGATGCCCAGCACCATTAAGTGTGAAGGAAAATATCGCTCCTTTATTTACTGAATTACCCTGTATGTTCAGAAAATCTAGATTTGAAAGCTTGGTATTTGCATAATCTCTTAATGATGTTTCGTGCTTGGCTATATGATCAGTCCCAATTTCTTGCATATAATCGATTGCAGCACCAAGACCTATCATTTGTACAATACCAGGAGTTCCAGCTTCAAATCTGTGCGGGGAAATATTGTATGTTACGTGATCACGTTCAACTATTTTAATCATGTCTCCACCACCCATGAAATTAATCATTTCCTCATGGCGTTTTTTACGAGCATATAATGCACCAGATGATGATGGACCATAAAGTTTGTGCCCAGTTATTACAAAAAAATCACAGCCAATATCTTTTACGTTGATAGGTAAATGTACACTTGATTGTGACCCATCTATAAGTGTAACAATATTGTTTTCTTGAGCAACTCTACATATTTCTTTAACATCAACGACTGTTCCAAGAACATTAGACATTTGTGTTATTGCAATTAGTTTCGTTTTTGGATTTATAGCATCAATAACAGCTTGGGCATCTAGATCTCCATTTTCATCCGTTTCAACCCATTTTATGACGACACCTTGTCTCTCTCTTAAAAAATGCCACGGAATAATGTTTGCATGATGTTCCATAATAGAGAGAATAATCTCATCTCCAGCTTTTAAGTTTGGTACAGCCCAAGAATAAGAGACAGTATTTATTCCTTCTGTTGCACCAGAATTAAATATGATTTCTTCAGGGTGATCAGCACCAAGAAAGTTTTGTATTTTACCTCTCACACTCTCATAATTGTCAGTAGCAAGATTAGATAGTGTGTGTAAGCCTCTGTGAACATTAGAGTATTCTTCAGAATATGCCTTTGAAACAGCATCAATTACTACTTTTGGTTTTTGTGCTGAAGAGCCATTATCAAGATATACAAGTGGTTTATTGTTAACATTACGCGACAATATTGGAAAATCTGCTCTAATTTTATTTACATCATACATTATTAAATTCTAACTCTTTTAAATTTGAAACCCACTGCCAAACAAATATCATAGTTGTAATAACTGAAAGTATTGTACTAATTTCAGAGAAATACGCCTCTGCAATTGAGGTTAACAAAATAGCTGGTGTTGTTACTAAAGCAGCCCAAAATAGTGCTCTTCTTGCCCCAATGTAATCCCCCTGCCCGCCAAAATATTTCAATATTAAATGTGAAACGGCAGCTATTCCGTACATCAAAAGTGGCATCATAAATACTGATGATATAAATTGTGCAGCAGCAAGGGCAGATAAACTTTCATTTGTTAAAAAAGCATGTTTTGCTAATGCAGGCAATAAAGACAGAAAACTTAATAATCCAAAGAGTATAGCAAAAAAAAGTGTTTGCTCTTCTCTTATCCCATCTTCTAGGTATCTTTTCATTACCTGGCGGGGCTTATAATGTGCTAGCTTTATATCACTTAATACAGACACGCCTTTACCGCCTATTCATCCAAGCTGCCAAGCGATCATTTATGTCATCAGCTAAGTCATTGCTGTCTATTTCATCTATAGCTTCAGCTAAAAATGCTAATACTAACATATCTTGCGCCTGTTTTCGCGGAACACCACGAGAAACCAAATAGAAAATTGCATCTTCATCAATGGCTCCAACAGTTGAACCGTGTGAACAGGCAACATCATCAGCATAAATTTCTAATTCTGGCTTAGCCAAAAAATTAGAGTTGTCATCTAACAGAAGGCCCTGAGATATCTGATATCCATCAGTTTTTTGCGCATCAGCCTTTACTAAAATTTTACCTTGGAATACACCAGTTGCTCCATTTCTAAGAACTTTCTTAAATACTTGCCTACTTTCGCAATTAACTGCGTCATGGGTGATAAATACAGTATCATCATGATGAAAACTTTCACCATCACCTGCAGTGGCACCTGCCACAGTTGCACGAGCATTATCACCAGTAAATTCTAAAACAGCATCATTTCTTGTGAGAGTTCCGTTTACAGTCATTGTAAAAGATTTAAAGATACTTTCTTTACCAAGACGACCGAAAATATGAGTAACAGTTTTGCGTTCATGATCCCTACCCTGAGTTCTAACATGATGAAAATCTGCATTATCAGCAACGTCTACCTCGAGAACTGAGTTAAAACGTGCTGCGCCAGCACCGCTCTCAAGTAAAGTAAATTGGGCATTACTCTCAATTTTGATGATATTATGAACTAATGCATCGGATGTTTCTGAGTTATGGATGTAACGAATTGCTAATGGTTTTTTGCATTTGTCAGTTATTCTAATAACTAAGCCTTCAGCAGCCATTGCTGTATTAAGTGCTGCAAGCGGACGTTTAACTGGCTTTTGACCATTTTTTTCTAAAGAACCAAATAAATCTTTTGCCCAATGAATATCTTTGGAAGTTGCATCAACAAGAGTTTCAATAGTAGCGCCTTCTAATATTAAATCGTCAGATTGTGACAGATCTAAAATACCATCTACAAATACTATTTTAACACGATCAATACTTTCGAACATTGGGGGTTCATCATTAGAAAACAAAGCCGCAGGCTCAGTTGGAATCATAGTTAACTTTTGAGGATTAGTATATTTCCAATATTCATCCCGTTTTGTTGGTACTCCAAAATCATTGAACGCCACCAGGGCTTCAGATCTAATGTTATTGGCCCAAGTAGCGCCATTAGGCTGTATAAAAAAGTCTGCAAGTGTATCAGAAATTTCATTTTTTCCTATTAATGAATTCATTTTTAAGCAACCTCTGCCAAAATATCTGCATACCCATTTTGCTCAACTTCAAGCGCCAATTCTGGACCACCAGTTTTAATAATCTTTCCATTTGCCATAATGTGTACGACATCAGGTTTGATATGATCTAACAGGCGCTGATAGTGAGTAATAACTAGAAAAGATCTTTTACCATCACGCAGTGCATTGACGCCTTCTGCAACAAGCTTCATGGCATCTACATCTAAACCAGAGTCAGTTTCATCCAAAACACACATTTTTGGTTCTAACATTGCCATTTGCAAAATTTCATTTCGTTTTTTTTCACCACCAGAAAAACCAACATTTACGGGACGCTTCAACATTTCTGCATCTATTTTTAATGATTTAGCTTTTTCACGAACAATTTTTAAGAATTCTCCAGCTGTTAATTCTTTTTCTCCACGAGCTTTTCTCTGGGCGTTAACAGCTGTGCGTAAGAAAGTCATATTACCAACCCCTGGTATCTCTACAGGATATTGAAAAGCTAAAAATAATCCAGCAGCGGCACGCTCTTCAGGATCCATATCCAGTAGGTTCTCACCATTTAATTCTGCAGAACCAGCAGTAACATTATATCCATCTTTACCAGCAAGAACGTATGAAGTTGTTGATTTTCCAGATCCGTTTGGCCCCATGATTGCATGAACTTCACCCTCACCAATATTTAAATCCACACCTTTGAGAATTTGTTTATCTTCTTCTGCAAGTCCAACTTTTAAGTTTTTGATATTTAACATTTTTTATCCTACTGAGCCTTCAAGGCTTATTGCTACCAACGCTTGTGCTTCCATTGCAAATTCCATTGGCAATGCTTGTAATACTTCTTTACAGAAACCATTTACTACTAATGCTACTGCTTCTTCTTCATCCATGCCTCGTTGTCGACAATAAAACAACTGATCATCATCAACCTTGGATGTAGTTGCTTCATGTTCTACACGAGCTGTGTTATTTTTTACTTCGATATATGGAACTGTGTGAGCACCACATTTATCACCAATTAAGAGTGAGTCACATTGAGTGTAATTTCTGGCGTTTTCTGCTTTTGGGTGCATAGAAACCAGGCCTCGATATGTATTTTGTGCTTTCCCAGCTGAAATACCTTTTGAAACAATTCTAGATTTTGTATTTTTACCTAAATGTATCATCTTTGTACCAGTATCTGCTTGTTGCATATTATTTGCTATAGCAATGGAATAAAACTCACCTTGGCTTTCATTTCCGCGTAAAATACATGAAGGATACTTCCATGTTACTGCTGAACCAGTTTCAACTTGTGTCCACATAACTTTTGCTCTGTCACCACGGCAATCAGCTCTTTTTGTGACAAAGTTGTAAATCCCACCTTTTCCATTTTCGTCGCCTGGATACCAGTTTTGAACAGTAGAGTATTTTATCTCTGCATCTTCTTGTATTACCAATTCTACAACGGCTGCATGAAGCTGTGCCACATCACGCTGAGGAGCTGTACAGCCCTCTAAATATGATACTGATGAACCTTTTTCTGCAATAATTAATGTCCTCTCGAACTGTCCAGTGTTTTCAGCATTTATTCGAAAATATGTAGATAGTTCCATTGGGCATTTTACACCCTCAGGAATATAAACAAATGATCCATCTGAGAAGACCGCAGAATTTAATGTTGCATAGAAATTATCAGATTGCGGAACCACAGAACCAATATACTTCTTCACAAGGTCGGGATGCTCTTTTAATGCCTCTGAAATTGACATAAAAATAACTCCAGCATTTTTTAATTCTTTTTGAAATGTTGTTCCCACCGAAACTGAGTCAAAAACAGCATCAACAGCAACCTTTCGATCACCATCAGGAACTTCAACACCCGCTAAAAGAGCTTGTTCTTTTAACGGTATTCCTAATTTTTCATAGGTTTCTAGTAATTTTGGGTCTACTTCATCTAATGATTTAGGTTTATCTTCAGACATAGATTTTGGTCTTGCGTAATAATATATATCCTGAAAATCTATTTTGGGATAATCGACCATAGCCCAATCAGGCTCTTTCATTTGTTTCCAACGTTCAAATGCCTGTAAGCGCCATTCCAGCATCCATTCTGGTTCATCATTCTTTTCAGAAATTAACCGAACTATATCCTCACTTAAACCCAATGGAGCATATTCAATTTCAACATCAGTTGAAAAGCCATATTTATACTTGCCACTCAATGACTTAACTGCTTCTACAGTTTCAGCTTCTACGCCATCTTTTGCTATCATATCAGTCATATAGTTCGTCCTTTAAGCAGTTTTTACTGCATATTTTTTGTATGCTTTACTCCAAGCATCTACAAAATTCATTACTTCATGTTCTGTTGTGCTAGGACCAAGTGAAATCCTTACTGCACTTGATGCGGTAATGTCATCATAGCCCATTGCGTTCAAGGCCTGACTTGATTTTACTTTTCCGCTAGAACAAGCAGATCCTGCAGATATGGCAAACCCAGCTAAATCCATATTCATAACTTGTGTTTCACCCTTCCACCCAGGTACTGAAAAATTACTAGTGTTAGGAAGCCTTTCAACATCCTTTCCTATGAAGATAGCGTCACTTGCTATATCGGCAATTCTCATTTCCATTTTATTTCTTAATTCAGAAACTTGCTCCCATACACCATCTGTTAGATCCTTTGCTGCAGCCAAAGCAGAAGCTCCAAAACCAATAATTCCATATAAGTTTTCGGTTCCAGATCTTCGACCCTGTTCTTGGCCTCCACCCTTGATGATCGATGTTGCATCTATGCCATCGGCTAAAATCAAGGCTCCAACTCCTTTAGGCCCACCAATTTTATGAGCAGAAAGAATTGCACTATCAACATCAAGCCAATTAAACGAAATAGGTAATTTACCAAAAGTTTGCACCTGATCACTCATAACAGCACCTTTGATATTCTCTCCTTGGCAAATGCCAGTTTCACTATTGGCACCCTGAAGGACAAATTCGTCAGCTTTTTCTACAATACCATCGCTATTAACAATAAGATTACTAATTCCATGTGATTTGACACATTCATGTTCAATATCAGAGCAGTTTAATCTTTTGTTATGCATCATCAAGCTTGCCGCTTCAGTAGCACCACTAGTCCAAATTATTCCATTAGGATCACAACCAAATGATTCCGATAATTGTAAACGAGCTTTTTCAATTAAACCCTTTACTAGCCTTCCTTCAAAATGAACACTTGAAGGGTTACCAATGATATCAAGGGAAGAAATCATAGCTTCACGTGCTTCTTTTCGCAATGGAGCAGTCGCATTCCAATCAAGATAAACACGCTTCATAATAAAAACAAACCAAATATAATCATATATTTAGACATTAAACCTAACTTTCATCAACAAGTTGAAAAAGGGATGGTACAGCAGGACATGGTGCAATTTGATTTTCTATTAGGTCTGATAATCTTGTTGCATGTAAATAAACGAACACTTGCGCTGATAGGCTTTCCCAAAGCCTATTACTTAATGACTGAGCTCTAGTGCCAGAGGATGCGCCAGAAACTCCTGCACCTTTTGAAAGAGCATTCATATCTTCATCAACTGCGGTTAAAATATCAGAAACACGAATTGCCTCAGCAGACTTAGCCAATTTGTACCCCCCACCCGGACCACGTACAGATGTTATTATTTCTTTTCGTCTTAGCTTCAGAAACAGTTGCTCTAAATAATTTAATGATATATTTTGACGATCAGATATTTCACCCAATGAAACCAAACCTTTTTCACCTTCAATTGCTAAGTCTACTAACGCAATCATGGCATATCTGCCTTTTGTGCTAAGTTTCATACTTCGAGAGCCCTATTTAGTTGACGAAACCTTACCAAATCCTTAGTCAGAGTGATTAGTAGGAAACTTAACCTCAATTTAGAACCATTCTAAAGTTACTGACCATTTTAGTCAACATTTGAAATGGTGAATAGAAGCAAACGTGAGAGAAGCAATAATATTATGCCAGAAGTAATTTTCCCAGGTCCAGATGGTCGCCTTGAAGGTAGATATCATCCACAAAAAACAAAAGATGCCCCAATAGCAATTTTATTACACCCACATCCACAATTTGGTGGGACTATGAATAACAAAGTAGTTTATAACCTACACTACGCATTTTATAATATGGGTTTTACTGTTCTAAGATTTAATTTTAGAGGTGTTGGACGCTCACAAGGAGAATATGATCAAGGTGTTGGAGAATTATCAGATGCAGCATCTGCATTAGATTATCTTCAAGCTATGAATCCAAATGCAAAACATTGTTGGGTTGCTGGTTTTAGCTTCGGAGCATGGATTGGTATGCAACTTCTTATGCGAAGACCAGAAATCTCTGGTTTTATTTCAGCAGCTCCGCCTGCAAATACATATGATTTTAGCTTCTTAGCCCCTTGTCCTGCTTCAGGATTGATAATTAATGGGTCATCTGACCGAGTTGTTCCACCTGTCGACGTTGAAGGACTGGTAGGAAAATTGCATGAACAAAAAGGTATCACTATTACACACGAAGTACTAGAAGGCTCTGGGCACTTTTTCGAGAATGATCACATGGATACTATGATTGGATCAGTCGACACTTATGTTAGGCGTAGATTAACAGAGAATACTAGATAATATTGCATTTCTTACGGTTGTGATATTTTCCCACCATAAGTGGGATTATCACAACCGGTTGTTGTGGGACTTGTTAATGGTAAATCATTGACTACCCTAGCTGCTAGATAGCCAAATGCTTGGGCTTCTAACATATCCCCATCCAAACCCTCCTCATCAACAGTTGTTACGGGATTTTCTAATCGCTTCTGTAAGGCTCTTATAATTGTGCGGTTTTTTCGCCCTCCTCCACAGATAAGCCAACGAGATGGAATTGATGGCAAATGTTTCTGAGCCGCAATAATTGCTTCAACGCATATTGCTGTTAATGTTGCAGCTCCATCCTCGTTTGATAAATCTGACACCAACTCTGATACCGTGGAAAAATCGTTTCTATCCAATGATTTAGGCGGTTTTTTATTGAAAAAATTTAAATTTAAAACGGTATCAACTATTTTTTTATTAATCTTTCCACGTTGAGCCAAATCCCCATTTACATCACATGACAAACCTAACCTAGAAAACATAAAATCATTTATAGGTGCGTTTGCAGGCCCAGTATCAAAGGCAATAACAGAGTTTTTTTCTTCAGGAAGATGCATGTTTGAATTTATTAAACTAATATTTCCCACACCACCTAGATTTACGAATGCAACCGTTTCTTTTATTTTTAGTAATTTTGCGCATGCAAAATGAAAAAATGGCGCTAAGGGCGCTCCCTGTCCGCCATTAATCATGTCAGGTGATCTAAAATCCCATATTACTTTTTTTCCAGATAGTTTAGCCAGTTCTTCACCGTCACCTAATTGAAAAGTTCTTCTCAGACTTGGATCATGATTTAGGGTTTGACCATGAAATCCTATTAAATCAGCTTCCGGAAAATGTTTAATTACATCAAGATGTGCATTTTGCACTATTTGCAATGCTTCATCTAAATTCGTATTTTCAGGCCAACTGTTAAGTTTAGCTTTGAGTACTGATTGTTCTTTTGAATTATAAGGTCGAAAATACGTTTTTTCAAACCTCACAATATTATTTCCATCTGTCAAACAAATAGCACCGTCAACACCATCTAGGGATGTACCAGACATTAATCCTAAGCACTTATAAATCATAAACTAACGTCTCCTACTTGCCACTCGCAAAATTGCCGCTAAAAGGGCTTATATATGTATAAATGAAAGCAAACCAATATGACTTACAACCCTAAATCAGAGTTTTTGCAAGAAATGCTATCTCGTGGCTTTTTGCAAGATTGTACGGATATGCAAGGATTAGATGAAAAACTTCTTGAAGGTTGTATGCCTGCTTATATAGGCTTTGATGCAACTGCAGATAGTCTTCATATTGGCTCTTTAATTCAAATTATGATGTTACGATGGCTACAAAAAACAGGTCATAAACCAATTCCATTAATGGGCGGAGGCACAACTAAAATAGGTGATCCATCAGGTAAAGATGAAAGCCGACAGTTAATTACTACTGAAATAATTAATGAAAACATTAATGGAATACAAAAAGTTTTTGAAAAATATTTATCATTTGGGGATAATTCAAATGATGCAAAAATAATAAATAATGCTGAATGGTTAGACAAACTCAACTATATCGAATTTCTTAGAGATATTGGAAAACACTTTACTATAAATAGAATGATTTCAATGGAAAGTGTTAAGCTTCGACTTGATAGAGAACAACCGTTAACATTCTTGGAATTTAATTATATGTTACTTCAAGCATATGATTTTATGGAATTAAATAACCGTTATGACGTTTCCCTTCAAATGGGTGGGTCAGACCAATGGGGCAACATTGTAAACGGTATTGATCTTACAAGGCGATTAAATAAGAAATCAGTTTTTGGCCTTACAACACCATTATTGACTAAAGCAGATGGGTCCAAAATGGGAAAATCAGCTAATGGTGCCATCTGGCTTAATTCAGAAAAATTATCTCCATATGAATTTTGGCAATTTTGGAGAAATACCTTAGACGCTGATGTAGGTAAATTTTTAAAATTATTCACAGAATTACCAGTCTCGGAATGTGACCGTTTAGGATCACTAGAAGGACAGAACATAAACGAAGCTAAAATTATACTAGCTAATGAAGTGACAAAGTTGTGTCATGGCGAAGAAGCTGCATTAAGTTCAGAAAAAACTGCGCATAAAGTGTTTACAGAAGATAGTTCTGACGAAAACCTTCCTACCTTAGAAATACTAAATACTGAAATAATAGATGGTATTAGCTTCACTCAAGCGCTGGTTAGAACTGGACTTGTCTCTTCTGGCAAAGAGGCGAAGCGTATAATTGCTGGAGGCGGCGCTAGACTTAATGATCAAGTAATTAATGATGCAGGCTTTATGCTATATGCTGCTGACTTGCAGAAAACTCCAAAAATTAGTGCATCTAAAAAGAAGCACGCATTAATAAAAGTTATTTAAATTTCAATTCTTAATATTCATTATATTAAGAATTTGGAGTTTGAAACGCTAGCCAAATAATTTTCTGGCTAGCGTAAATTATTATTTATCTGCCTTTATCCAAACTTTTTTCATAATATCTGGATCTATAACTGACCCATTATCACTCATTGCGCCACGTTTAATAGAGTTTACCACGTCTTGCCCTTTGATTACATTACCAATAACCGTGTAATTTCCGTCTAAATTCGGGCTACTATTAAACATTATGAAAAACTGAGAATTAGCTGAGTTTGGATTTTGTGCTCTAGCCATTCCAACAGTCCCTTTTTCATATTTTAAAGTACTGAATTCAGCGTCCAAGTCTGGGTAATTAGAACCTCCTTGGCCTGCATATCGACGCTTATATCCTTCAACCTTACCAAATTTCACATCTCCAGTTTGAGCCATAAAACCATCAATTACACGGTGAAAAACTACATCGTTATATAAACCATCTCTTGCTAATATTTTGATGCGTTCAACATGTAGTGGGGCGACATTAGGCAATAATTGAATTTCAATTATTCCATTTGCTTCACCTTCAACTTCGATTACCATTATGTTTTCAGGATCAGCAGCATACACAGTGTTTGCAAAAACTGAAAAAAGCAAAATTACGTAAAGTATTAATGATTTGATCATAAATCTGACGCTACTTTCACAGAAATCATTCTATCTGGAGCGTGTGGAGGTTCTCCTCTAACAATCGCATCGACATGTTCCATACCTGAAGTCACGCGGCCGTATACTGTGTATTGGCCATTAAGGAAATTATTATCACTAAAATTGATAAAAAATTGAGAATTAGCTGAATCAGGGCTTGCCGATCTAGCTGCACCTATGGTTCCACGATCGTGAGGCAGTTTTGAAAATTCAGCAGGTAAATTTGGTAGACTAGAGCCACCAGTTCCTGCAGAACTTAGATTAAAACCATCTTCCATATCTCCATTCTGGACATCACCAGTTTGTGCCATAAAACCATCTATAACTCTATGAAAACATACATTATCATATTGACCTGATCTTGCGAGCTCTTTCATTCTAGCACAGTGAAGTGGTGCCACATCAGGCAGTAAAGTGATATGTACTGGCCCATCTTTTAGTTCAATTATAATTGTATTTTCAAGATCTTGATTATCTGACATTTTTTCGCCTTTTAAGTTATAGATTAATATTTATTTAAATTTACTTTTAGTAAACATAAAGATCAAAAGTTATACTTTATGTTTAAATTTTTCTTTTAATGAAGTTTCAACACCTGGTGTGACAAATTTCGATACGTCACCATTTAATCTTGCTATTTCTTTTACTAGCCTAGAAGCAATGGCTTGGTGTTTTGCTTCAGCCATTAAAAAAGTTGTTTCAATATTATCATTCATTGCTCTATTCATGCCAACTAACTGATATTCATATTCAAAATCAGATACAGCTCTTAATCCTCTAATTATAATTTGCGCACCTACTTCTGTAGCTTTATCAATTAAAAGGTTTTCAAAGGGCTCTACAATTATATTTGTTTCATTATGTTCAAATTTTGAAAGATTTCTCTCAATCATCTCAACACGCTCTTCAAGTGAAAATAACGGGTTTTTATCTCTATTAATTGCCACACCAATTACTAATTTATCAACTAAAACGCATGCGCGTTTAATGATATCCAAATGGCCTCGAGTTATGGGGTCAAATGTTCCAGGATAAAGACCAATACGCATAATAAACCTCGGATAAACAATTTGGAATTATATTGTAAAAATTACATTTAATATCTACATTAATATAAATTTAATACAAACAGTTTAGTTTGAATACAATATTCAATATTTTGTTTCGTCTTTTATAAAAGAGGGTAATAATTAAATCATATCTTTTAGATAAAAACCTGTATAACTTTCCAAAGAACTTGCAACAGCTTCAGGTGTGCCAAATGCAACTATTTCACCACCTCCATCTCCACCTTCTGGTCCAATATCTATAATATGATCAGCTGTTTTTATAACATCTAAATTATGTTCAATAACAATTACCGTATTACCTTGCTCAACAAGTTCATGAAGAACTTCTAATAGCTTCCTAACATCTTCAAAGTGTAGTCCAGTGGTTGGTTCATCTAATATATAGAGTGTTCTACCTGTAGATCTTTTAGCTAATTCTTTAGATAATTTGACACGTTGAGCTTCACCTCCAGATAGTGTCGTAGCAGATTGCCCTACTTTTATATATCCTAGGCCTACTCGCATCAAAGCAGTCATTTTATCTCTGATACTAGGAACAGCTTTAAAAAAATCTTCAGCATCTTCAACAGTCATATCTAGTATATCTGCTATACTTTTTCCTTTGAATAAAACTTCTAAAGTTTCTCGATTATAACGCTTTCCCTTACATGTTTCGCATTCAACATAAACGTCCGGAAGAAAATGCATTTCAATTTTTATCAATCCATCACCCTGACAGGATTCACACCTTCCACCTTTTACATTGAAGCTAAATCTACCTGGTTTGTAACCCCTTGTTTTTGCCTCAGGTAAGCCTGCAAACCACTCTCTGATAGGTGTAAATGCACCTGTATACGTAGCTGGATTTGATCTTGGGGTTCTACCAATTGCCCTTTGATCTATGTCAATTACTTTATCTAGATATGTTAGCCCTTTAACTTCATCACAAGGTGCAGGAGTTTGTTTAGCACCATTAAGCCTCATGGAAGCTGTCTTAAATAATGTTTCAATAGTAAGTGTTGATTTACCACCACCTGAAACACCTGTAACGCACGTAAAAGTAGCCAATGGAAAAGATGCATTAATGCCTTTTAAATTGTTTCCTGTCGCATTTGTAATTTGTATATTCTTACCATTACCTTTTCGCCTTTTGGAAGGTATGTTAATCTTCCGCGAACCACTTAAGTATTGACCAGTTATGGATTTTTTATTTTTTATAATTTGATTTGGAGTACCTTTGGCAATAATATTGCCACCATGAACACCCGCACCAGGACCTATATCCAAAACAAAGTCTGCACTTCTGACAGCTTCTTCATCATGTTCAACCACAATAACAGTGTTTCCTTGATCTCGAAGATTTTTAAGAGTTTCTAATAAACGACCATTATCGCGCTGATGCAAACCAATTGAAGGTTCATCTAGTACATATAGCACGCCTGTTAAACCTGAGCCAATTTGACTGGCTAACCTTATTCTCTGACTCTCACCACCTGATAAAGTACCAGAAAAACGAGAGAGTGTTAAATAGTTCAATCCAACGTTTACTAAGAAACCTAACCGTTCGCGTATTTCTTTTAAAATAGCATGAGCAATTGCATTTTTTTGAATTGATAAATTTTCTGGTATAGATGAAATCCATTCAAGAGCATCACTAATTGACATTTGAACAGCAAGTCCAACATGTATACCTGATATTTTTACAGCCAATGCCTCAGGCCTTAGTCTAAACCCATCACATGTCCCACAGCTTCTATTGTTCTGATACCGTTCAAATTCTTCTCTTACCCAATTACTATCAGTTTCTCTATAGCGTCTTTCCATATTAGGAATAACACCTTCAAATTTTCTAGTAACTTCATAAACCCGGCCACCATCATCATATCTAAATTTTATTTCATCACTTCCGGATCCATATAGCATTAATTTCTTAATTTTTTCAGGAAGATCAAACCATTTTGCAATAGTGTTAAAATTATAATGTTTTGCCAATGATTCAATGGTTTGTCGGTAATAAGGAGATTTACCCTTTGCCCATGGAGCCAAAGCACCATCGTAAAGTGTTAAATTAGGATCTGGAACTACAAGTCTTTCATCAAAAAATAACTCAACACCTAATCCGTCACATTCAGGACAAGCACCAACTGGAGCATTAAAAGAAAATAACCTTGGCTCAATTTCTGGAATGGTGAAGCCACTATCAGGGCAAGCAAATTTTTCTGAGAACGTTATACGTTCTGGATTTTCATCATTTGAAGCAATTTCTAATATAGTAATTCCATCTGCAAGATCGAGAGAAGTTCTGAAACTGTCCGCTAATCTTTGCTCTATATCCTTCTTGATGACAATTCTATCAACGACGACATCAATATTATGTCTAAATTTCTTATCCAATTCAGGGACTTCATCTAAATCGTAGAATTTTCCGTTTACTTTTGTTCTTTGAAAACCCTGTTTTTTCAATTCTTTGAATTCTTTTTTATACTCACCTTTTCTATCTCTAACGATTGGTGCCAAAAGATATGCACGCGTACCCATTTCCATCGTCATAACGCGATCTACCATTTCAGAAATTTGCTGAGCTTCAATTGGTTTACCAGTTGAAGGAGAATATGGTGTACCCACTCTTGCAAAAAGCAATCGCATATAATCATAAATTTCAGTCACTGTTCCAACAGTAGATCTTGGATTTTTTGAAGTAGTTTTTTGTTCAATTGAAATTGCTGGAGACAGCCCTGAAATATGATCAACATCAGGTTTTTGCATCATATCAAGAAATTGCCGAGCATATGCGGAAAGGCTTTCAACATATCTGCGTTGCCCTTCAGCATATATTGTATCAAAAGCTAGAGAAGATTTCCCTGAACCTGAAAGACCAGTTATCACAACTAATTTATCTCGAGGGATATCTACATCAATTGATTTTAAATTATGCTCACGTGCGCCACGTATTTCAATTTTTTTTAATTCAGTCATGATAATGCCTTAATTTCATATATGATATCTAAGGCATCTTTAATAATAAGCTATAGTTTTTTTATAAAATTTAAATATGTTTGAAAATTCAAAGTATTATAAAAAAAATAGATATTTAAGGTTTTTTACCTTTTATTCGCCTATCAAGACAGTATGCTTTAAATAGCATTAAAAATTTAGAGATTCGACGAGGATAAATATGGCAGGTTCATTAAATAAAGTTATGATAATTGGTAATTTAGGCGCAGATCCTGAAGTACGGACATTTCAAAATGGTGGAAAAGTTTGCAATCTTCGAATAGCTACTTCCGATAGGTGGAGAGACAAAAATACTGGCGAAAATCGTGAAAAAACAGAATGGCACACTGTAGCAATCTTTGCTGAGGGTCTTGTTAGAATTTGTGAACAATATTTGAAAAAAGGTTCCAAAGTTTTCATCGAAGGCGCTTTACAAACCAGGAAATGGCAAGATCAATCTGGAAATGACAGATATTCTACTGAAGTCGTAATTCAAAATTATGGTGGAACACTTACAATGCTTGATGGAAGATCTGGAGGCGAAAATGCTTCAGGTCCTTCATATAATATTACTGGTAGTGGTGGGAACAATTCAAGTTCGAGCTCTTTTGATCAAGGAAGCCAATCCATGCCGAGCCCAAGTGATCTTGATGATGATATTCCTTTCTAGATAATATAATTTTTCTTATTATCGTTCTGTTTTCATGTTTTTAAGCGATTTATATAAAATTACGGCATTAAAAATGTCGTTTTTTAATACGATTTATTTTTATATTTGTCATCTCCTTTAAAAAATTGGAAGGATCAGATAATGAAAATTGGTTTTATTGGCTTAGGAAATGTTGGCGGTAAACTCGCAGGCTCCCTTTTAAGAAACAATGTGGAATTATATGTTCGAGATTTGAATGCAGATCTTGTTAAGAAATTTACGAATATGGGTGCTAAAACTTGTATAGACAACAGAACACTCATGGAAAAATGTGATGCTGTAATTACCTGTTTACCATCACCAGCTGCTTCAGCTTCAGTTATGGAAGATAAAGACGGATTATTAGAAGGCATGAAACCAGGCAAAATTTGGATGGAAATGTCGACAACAGATCAGAATGAAGTTGTAAGAATAGGTAAATTAATATCAGCAAAATCTGGATTTGCAGTTGATTGCCCAGTTTCAGGTGGATGTCATCGAGCAGATACTGGTAATATTGCTATATTTGCTGGTTGTGAAAGAAAAATATTTGAATCCATTTTACCATTATTAAAAAAAATGGGCCGAAGAATATTACATACTGGCGAGCTAGGATCAGCATCAGTTCTGAAGGTTGTAACTAATTATTTAGCGACAGCTAACTTAGTGTCATGTGCTGAAGCATTAGTTACCTGTAAAGCAGCTGGTATGGATTTAAGCACATCATATGAAGCAATTAAAATAAGTTCAGGCAATTCATTTGTACATGAAACTGAAAGTCAGGTAATACTCAATGGCTCAAGAGATATAAGCTTCACAATGGACTTAGTTGCAAAAGATATTGGGCTTTTCCAAAATATTGCAGAGAAACACAATGTACCTCTAGAAATATCACCATTGTTAAATACTATTTTTGAGGATGGAATAAAAAAATATGGCACACGTGAGTGGTCACCAAACATAATTAGGCGCCTTGAAGATGCAACTGGCTTAAATGTACTTGCTGAGGGATTCCCCTCCGAAATGACAGATAATGAAGCAGAAGAAGCTGGATATGAGGTTATACCAAAATCTTAAGTATTTTTAGATTAACAATGCGATTTAATATACTGATTTATAATGAATAAAATGAAAATCTTATAATTTCACTTAAAAATACCAATAAGACACTACAAGTTGCGTTTTATTACAATATATGTTATAAATTATACAAAATATAGCAGGTAGAATTAAAGTGACTGATGAAATAAAAACGCCAACAGATGATACCCCTGAAATACCATCATATGATGGTCCTCAGATATCAATAGAAGAGGAAATGAAAACCTCTTATTTAGATTATGCAATGTCAGTTATTGTAAGTCGCGCAATACCAGATTTGCGAGATGGGTTAAAACCTGTTCACCGTAGAATTCTCTATGCAATGCATGAAAACGGGTACACACACAATAAATCTTACAGGAAGTCTGCAAAATCAGTTGGTGATGTAATGGGGAGCTATCACCCACATGGTGATAGCGCTATTTATGACGCACTTGTGCGTATGGCTCAAGATTTTTCAATGTCTTTACCATTAATAGATGGACAAGGTAACTTCGGATCAATGGATGGCGATAACGCTGCTGCAATGCGCTATACTGAGGCTCGGTTAGACAAACCATCTGAATATTTACTTTTAGATATTGATAAAAATACTGTTAATTTTCAAGATAACTACGATGGAAAAGAATCTGAACCTACAGTACTTCCCGCTCGTTATCCAAATATGCTCGTGAATGGTGCTGGTGGAATTGCAGTGGGTATGGCTACGAATATTCCTCCTCATAATCTTGGTGAGGTTATTGATGCAACATTAGCATTAATAGATAACCCAGAACTAACAAGTTCTGATTTGATGGAATATGTGCCAGCTCCAGATTTTCCGACTGGTGCAGTAATATTAGGGCGTTCTGGAGCAGTTAAGGCTTACAACGAAGGACGTGGGTCAGTTATCATTAGAGCTAAAACACGCGTAGAGGAAATACGCGCTGGTCGATATGCAATAATCATCGATGAAATTCCATATCAAGTTAACAAAGCATCAATGATTGAAAAGATTGCTGAACTATCTCGAGACAAAAAAATTGAAGGTATTTCACATGTTCAAGACGAATCTGATCGAGTTGGAGTTAGAGTTGTCGTTGAATTGAAGCGTGATGCAACAGCTGAAGTTGTTTTAAATCAACTTTTTAGATTTACACCGCTGCAAACATCATTTGGATGCAATATGTTAGCACTAAATGGCGGAAAACCCGAACAATTAACATTATACAAATTCCTGAGTTATTTTATTAGCTTTAGAGAAGAAGTTGTAGCAAGGCGTACAGCGTTCGAATTGAATAAAGCACGTGAACGAAGCCATATACTTTGTGGCCTAGCTGTAGCCGTATCTAATGTAGATGAAATAGTTGCAACTATTAGAGGATCAAATGATCCAGCAGAAGCTCGTGAAAAACTTATGACGCGCCGTTGGCCTGCAGCAGATATATCTCAATATATTTCATTAATAGATGACCCAAGCCATACTTTAAACGAAGATAAATCTTATAACCTTTCTGAAACTCAAGCACGCGCCATTTTAGAGCTTCGCCTCCAAAGGCTTACAGCTATGGGTGTAAAAGAAGTAACTGATGAATTAGAAGAACTTGCAGGTAAAATTCAGAACTATTTAGAAATTTTACGTTCAAGAGATCGTATTATGTCTATAATCTCAGACGAATTGAAAGAAGTACATGAAAAATTTGCTGTACCTCGCCGGACTGAGATAATTGAATGGGCTGGTGATATGGATGACGAAGATCTTATCGAAAAAGAAGATATGGTCGTTACAATAACTAATTCTGGATATATTAAGCGAACAAATTTAGCTGAATTTAGAGAACAAAAACGTGGTGGCAAAGGCATTCAAGGTATGTCCACAAAAGATGAAGATTTCGTCACAAATATGTTTGTAGCTAATACACATACTGCATTACTGTTCTTCACAACAGATGGAATGGTTTATAAACTTAAAACTTGGCGATTACCTTTAGGTGGGCGCAATGCAAAAGGTAAGGCAATTGTAAACATTCTTCCAATTGATACAGGGGTTTCTATTGCGGCACTAATGCCAATTGATGCTCCTGATGAAGAATGGGGCAATCTTCAAATTGTTTTTGCGACTGATGCTGGCGGAGTAAGAAGAAACGCACTGTCTGATTTTACAAATGTAAAATCAAACGGCAAAATTGCGATGAAGCTACCAGAAGGTGTTTCGATAGTTAATGTTCGCATTGCAACTGAAAGTGACGATTTCTTACTTACCACATCACTAGGAAAAGCTATTCGCTTCCCTACAACTGACGTGCGAGTATTTAAAGGAAGAGATTCAACAGGTGTTAGAGGTATTAAACTTGCTCCAGGAGATAAGGTAGTTTCTATGGCAGTCATTAGGCATGTTAATGCATCATCAGATGAAAGAACGGCTTATTTTAAAATGCGAAGGGCACTTTCAGAAGATGAAACACCTAATAATGATATTAGCCAAGAACGATATAATGAATTATCCGAACTTGAAGATTGGATTTTAATCATTACTTCTGGTGGTTTTGGCAAAAGATCTTCAGCACATGAATATCGAGTATCTGGTCGTGGTGGTCAAGGAGTTGCTGCTGCAAACCTAGATAGAAGAGATGATACTGTTGTTGCAGCATTTACCGTACACGAAGAAGATCAAATCATGCTGGCCACATCAACCGGGCAGTCAATAAGATGTCCAGTTTCTGGAATTTCATTACAAGGCAGATCTTCATCAGGAGTGACTGTATTTAACACTAAAGATGGTGAAAAAGTTGTTTCTGTTGCATATATTGCTGACACAGAAGATAGTGATGTCTCTGATGATGGCATAACTATAATAGATGAAAATACATAACAAAAATGAGCCAAAATATATTGGCTCGTTTTTTTACTTAATCGAAATAGATCAAAAAAATGATTAAACCTATACACATAGTCGGCGGCGGCATGGCTGGATCAGAAGCAGCTTGGCAGATAGTTTCTGCTGGAATACCTGTTATAATTCATGAAATGCGACCAAGTGTTGAAACATTTGCACATCAAACTCATGATCTAGCAGAACTTGTTTGTTCAAATTCATTTAGGTCTGATGATGATGAATCAAATGCTGTTGGATTACTTCATTGGGAAATGCGATCTGCAAATTCTATTATTATGGAAATGGGTGACAAACATGCCCTACCAGCTGGATCTGCATTGGCTGTAGACAGAGAAGCTTTTTCTGCTTCAGTCACTAAAAAGATTACTAATCATCCCCTAGTCACAATCGACAGGAGTGAAATTCATAATTTGCCACCAGAAAACTGGGGTCATACAATTATTGCGACTGGTCCATTAACATCCAAAAGCTTGGCAAATGATATTTTAGAAAACACTGACCAAAAATCATTGGCTTTTTTTGATGCAATTGCACCAATTGTATTTGCAGATAGTATCGATATGTCAAAAGCATGGATGCAATCACGTTATGATAAAGGTGAAACTGATGAAGAGCGAACAGCATATCTAAATTGTCCAATGGATAAAGAGACATATGATAATTTCATCGATGCTTTATTAGATTCTGAAAAAACAGAATTTAAAGATTGGGAAAAGGACACACCATATTTTGATGGTTGTTTGCCAATTGAAGTCATGGCCGAAAGAGGTAAAGAAACGCTTAGGTGGGGGCCGATGAAACCTGTAGGTTTAACCAATCCTCATCAGCCTACAATCAAAGCACATGCAGTTGTTCAATTGCGCAGAGATAATGCACTTGGAACTCTTTTCAATATTGTAGGCTTTCAAACCAAAATGAAATATAGTGAGCAAACACGAGTACTTTCTATGATACCAGGTCTTGAAAATGCTAAATTTGCAAGACTAGGAGGGATTCATCGCAATACTTTTATAAATTCTCCTTTATTACTTGATGATCAGATGAGATTAAAAACACGGCCAAATATTAGATTCGCAGGACAAATAACTGGTGTTGAAGGTTATGTTGAAAGTGCTGCAATGGGTTTGCTAGCAGGAAGGCTAGCAGTCGCCGAAAGTACAGGTAAAAATATTAAAAGCCCACCCAATACAACTGCAATGGGTGCTTTAATTAGTCACATCACAGGTGGCGCTGACGCAAAAACCTTTCAGCCAATGAATGTTAATTTTGGATTATTTCCACCTGTTGAAAATGTGAAAGGTGGCCGTCGCAATCGAAAAGATCGTTATAAAGCTTATACTGATAGAGCGAAGAATGATTGGACTTCATGGTTAAATAATACTTAAATTATTATCATGGATTTGAATAAAAGATGAAAATAGAAAGATTTGCCCCTTCTCCCACAGGATTATTGCATCTTGGGCATGCTTATTCTGCATTACTCGCCTACAGTTCTGCAGTCCAATCAGGTGGTAAATTACTGTTGCGAATAGAGGATATAGATCAGGTCAGATGTAGAGAAATATATGTTGATCAAATATTAGATGATTTGAAATGGCTTGGAATTAAATACGAAACACCAATATTAAAACAATCGTCAAGATTTCCTGATTATGAAAAAACACTTCAAAGCTTATGGAATAACAACTATTTATTTTCATGTGATTGCTCCAGAAAAGATATAAATATTGCTTCGGCTCCTAACGAAACGCCATTGTTTGGCCCAGATGGTATCATTTATCCAAATACATGCTTGAATAAACTTAAAACAAAAAAAATGCCTGAAACGGCACTTAGATTAAATTTATATAATTTGGATAAAGATAACTTTTCTTTTTTTGATGAGGCTTATGGAAAAATATCATTTACAAAAGAAGAAGCAATTAACCAAATAGGATCAGTTATTTTGGCGCGAAAAGATATTGGCATATCCTACCATCTTTCTGTAGTTTTAGACGATGCTTTTCAAGGTATAACTCATGTCACTCGTGGTGAAGATTTATTAGATGCAACAAAGATTCATGTCATCTTACAACATATATTAAAGTTACCTACCCCAGTTTATCATCACCATAAACTCATTAAAGATGAATTTGGTAAGAGACTTGCTAAACGAGATGACGCAAGATCCATAAAAAGTTATAGAGAATCCGGATACTTACTTAAACAAATATCTAAAATGCTAAATTAAGTTTCAGGATTTAATATAATATTTTCTGAACCTTCTTCTAATTCAGTGTAGAAGCAATTTCTCCTATTGGTATGACAAGCTGGTCCCTCAGGAGTAACTAACAACAAAATACAGTCTCGATCGCAGTCAAATCGCACTTTATCTACTTTTTGTGTATTTCCTGAAGTCAAACCTTTTACCCAAAGACACTTTCTTGATCTTGACCAAAAAGTTGCTAAATTTGTTTCAAACGTTTTTTCTAATGATAATTTATTCATCCATGCAACCATAAGAACTTCAAGTGTTGTTGTGTCCTGCACAACTGCCGGAATTAAACCATTATCGTCAAATTTAAGTGACGAAATATCAAATTTAGCCATTTGTAGTTCCTTTGCCTTTTATCTTTAATTTACATGATCTAATAAGATATAAATCGTAATAATGAATGTTAAGTAATATGTCTGATAATTCTGAAATGATAGACCTTTATTCAAAAAGAATCCTGGAATTTGCAGGAAATATTCCATTTACAACCCCCCTAGAAATATATTCAGGGACTGCATCAAGACGTTCACCTATGTGTGGTTCAAATTTACAAGTTTGGATTAATGTAAATGAAGGTAAAATTACTGACTTTAGCCACGATGTAAAAACATGTGCATTAGGCCAAGCTTCATCTTCAATAATAGCAGAAAAAATTATAGGATTAGGAATTGATCAAGTTAAACTCGGCCGCGATCAATTATATAATATGCTGACTAAAAATGGACCAATACCTCAAAAACCATTTGAAAATTTAGAGGTATTGATACCTGCTATAACTTATAAAAACAGACACGCATCAATTATGCTTAGTTTTGAAGCTATTATAGATGCATTTTCAAATATAAAAAATATTTAAATTTCCAAGTTTTTGTACATTAATTTAATGCTCTAACCTACTGATAGTAATTTAATATACTCATCTGCTCCCATTATATATAACAAATTACGTAATGCTTTTCCTTGTTGACTATTTAATGATGGGTCATTTGTCATAATTAGCCGTGCTTCATCTTTTGCCATTTCCATTAAATGTGACTGAGTTTCAATATCAGCCATTCTAAATTTTGGCAAACCAGATTGAGAAACACCTAAAACATCACCTGCTCCTCGTAACTTGAGGTCAACATTAGCAATTTTAAATCCATCATTAGTTTCACGAATTGCCTCTAACCTTTTCTTAGCAGTTTTACCCAGTGGTGGTTCATATATCATCAAACAAGTAGAAGCATCAGCTCCCCTTCCCACACGCCCACGTAATTGATGTAGTTGACTCAAACCAAATCTTTCTGAGTGTTCGATGACAATTATTGTGGCATTTGGGACATCAACGCCAACTTCTATTACAGTTGTAGCCACCAGGATTTTAATTTTATTGTCAACAAAATCTGACATCACTCTATCTTTTTCTTCACCAGACATTTTGCCATGTACTAAACCAATATTATTTTTTCCTAATACTTTTGAAAGATTATTTGCTCGGTCTTCAGCTGATGTTAATTCAAGAAATTCACTCTCCTCAACCAATGGGCAGACCCAATATATTTGATTGCCAGTTTCAATAGCTACTTTTAGGCGATCGATTACTTCCAGAATTCTTGAACTTGAAACCATAACAGTGTTGATTGGCTTTCGCCCAATCGGCTTTTCATCCACTTCAGACAGTTCCATATCACCATAATTTGTTAATGCTAATGATCGAGGAATAGGAGTTGCTGTCATTATTAAAATGTCAACTGCATCTCCCTTATTACCAAGATCCATACGTTGTCGAACACCAAAGCGATGCTGTTCATCTATAATTGCTAATCTAAGATCATTATATTTTATACTTTCTTGAAAGACAGCATGCGTACCTACAATAATCTGTATTTTTCCAGTAGCTATTGCTTCAATTTTAGATTTACGTTCTTTGCCTTTGTCACGCCCTGATAAACTTTCAAGAACGATACCTGCCTTTTCAGCTAATGGCTTTAATGTATCTTCATGCTGCTTTGTTAAAATCTCAGTTGGCGCCATTATGACCGCTTGACCACCTGCTTCAATCGCAGTGACCATACATAAAAAAGCTATAAGAGTTTTACCGGAACCAACATCGCCTTGTAAAAGCCTATTCATACGAAAAGGTTCGGACATATCATTTCGAATTTCCTCAATAACTCTTTTCTGTGCATTAGTTAATTCAAATGGTATGAATTCCATTACTTTTTTGGATAAAGATTTATTTCCTATATTTTTTATGCCTTTAGATTTTCTATAATTTTCCCTTGCTATTGCAAGAGTTAGTTGGTGTGCCAACATTTCATCATATGCTAATCTTAATCGATTAGGTGAATCAAAAGTTATATGATTTATGTTTTTTGGCTCATGCGCATTCTTTAAAGCATTAACCCAAGTTGGCCACGCAAACTTATTGATGATAGATGGACTTATCCATTCATTTATCATCGGAAGCAGATTTAAAGCTTGCCTAGTCGCTTTTGATAACGTTTTTTGAGTAACCCCTGCAGATAAAGAATAAATTGGCTCTAAAGTAGGAATTTGCTCTTCATTACCAGGTTTAAATACATAATCTGGATGCGTAATTTGTGCTTTCCCATCAAAATACTCTAATTTACCTGAAATAAGTACCTTTTCTCCAATAGGAAATAAATCCCACAACCAATTTTTTCTTGCATGGAAGAAAACTAACTGAAATGATGCTTTAGCATCACTCACATTTATTTTATATGGCCTATTTTTTTGTTGATTTTCAAGATGCTCATCAACAATTATTTCAATAATAATTATATCATTATTAATTGCGTCAAGAACTGTTTCAATTTTATTTCTCATTAAAAGTGAATGCGGCAAAGTAAATAAAAGGTCGCGTGGTGAATTTATATTTAATTTAGACAGATTGATTGCAATTTTTGGCCCTATTCCTGTAAATTGCGTTAATTGCCCAAATAATGGGAAAAGTATCTCAGGTCTACTTGGCATCTGAAAGATTATTCAAATTTATTAGCTTCAACCATTCGGATTCAGATAACACTTTTACTCCCAATTCGATTGCTTTTTTTTCTTTAGAGCCAGCCCCGGGACCTGAAACAACAAGATCTGTTTTTTTAGAAACTGAACCTGAAACTTTTGCTCCAAATTTTTCAGCAGAAATTTTAGCTTCAGATCGTGTCATAAGCTCTAAACTTCCTGTGAATACAACAACCATACCTTCAAGAGGACTGCCTGAAACTATATTTTCTATTTCATTTTCAATAACAAGTTCTTCAACTAAATTATCTATTATCTGACGTTGAGCTGGATTATTAAAAATCTGTACAACAGCTTTAGCTAATATTTCGCCCACGCCATCAATAGACATCAAGTCAGACCAACTTGAGCCTTCTAAACTTTTAGCCTCATTCATCGATTTTTTTAAGTTATCAAATGATTTATAATGTTTAGATAAAAGCGTAGCAGAAGTTTCACCAACATGGCGTATTCCAAGAGCATAAAGCATTTTATTTAATGGTATTGTACGTTTAGATTCAATTGCATTAAATAAGTTATTAGCTGATTTTTGGCCCCAACCATCCCTGTTTTCTAGACGTTTAATCCCATTCTCATACCGCAACTTTAATTTAAAAATATCAGCAGGCTCTTTCACCCATCCCAATTGATAAAATTGTTCTATTTGTTTATTTCCTAGTCCATCTATATCAAAAGCACCTCTAGAAACAAAATGTGCTAATCCTTGAACCGCTTGCGCAGGACAGGTTATTCCACCGATACATCTTGCAACACTGTCACCTTCAATGCGTTCACTTGGGCTACTACATTCGGGGCAAAAGGATGGAAATGTATAAGGCTTACTTGTCGATATTCGCTTAGAAACATCAACATCACTTATCTTTGGAATAACGTCACCGGCTCGATATACATAAACCCAATCACCTTCACGAATATCATTACCACCCCTTATAATATTACCTTTGGAATCTTTTCCTTTTATATAGTCTTCATTATGAAGGGTTGCATTTGAAACTATAACCCCACCTACATTTACAGGCTTTAGACGAGCAACTGGGGATAATGCACCAGTTCTGCCAACTTGGATTTCAATGGATTCCAACCAAGTTTGGGCGATTTCAGCTGGAAATTTATGAGCTATGGCCCACCTAGGTGTAGTAGATCTGAAACCTAGTCTATCTTGATATGATAGATTATCAACTTTGTACACAACGCCATCTATATCATATCCAAGATCAGCTCTTTTATTAGATATGTTATCATAATGGCTTATAAGCTCTTTTGGCCCATAACATTTTTTGGTTAAGTCGTTTGTTGAAAATCCAAATTTCCTCAGTCTATCGATTGCATTATATTGTGTATCAGAAATTGGTGTAGATACTTCTCCCCATGCATATGCATAAAATTTTAGAGGTCTCGATGCTGTAACCTTACTATCAAGTTGTCGTAATGATCCAGCAGCAGCGTTTCTTGGGTTAGAAAATATTTTAGCATCAATATTTTTTTGCTTTATATTTAATTCATTAAAGTCGTTGAGACTCATATAAACCTCACCCCTAATTTCTAAAATACTGGGTGCATTATGAATATATTTTGGAATATTTTGAATTGTAATAGCATTCTCTGTTACGTTTTCACCAACTTCACCATCTCCACGTGTCGTGGCTTGAAATAACTTACCATCAATGTATTTTAACGATAATGATAGCCCATCAATTTTTGGTTCTGCAACATATGATATAACTCTATCTTCAAAACCAAGGATTTTTTTAACCCTTTGATCAAAATCAATTATATCTTGTTCATCGAAACCATTTGCTAAAGATAGCATTTTTACTGTGTGTTTTATCTTTTTAAATGTGCTTGAAGGTTTTGAGCCTATTTTATCACTTACACTATTTTTTAGTTTTAAATTTGGAAATCTTGATTCAATATCTAAATTTCTTTTTTTTAAAGTATCATATTCTGCGTCAGACAAGATAGGCGCATCATTAGAATAATAGTCACTATTAGCTCTATCTAATATTTCATTTAAGCGAATAAGCTCTTTTTCTGCCTGCATTTTGTCTAATTTTTCTACAGGATGATCTTCTGACATTAGCAAACCTATGTACATATTATATTACAAAATTTAAAGTCTAGACAGCTAAGCGTAAAGGATAAACTAAAAAAAAGGATATTTATTTTTAGAGATTTTATTTAATAAAAAACTATTTATAGCTTGAGAGTAATAAAGATTTTACTATAAGCAAAAAAAATGGACAAAATTATGATACAAAACACAAAAGCTCTCAATTCAATGGGCTTTGCTAAAGATCCCAAGGATACCCGTGTGCTTGTAGCTATGTCTGGAGGAGTAGATAGCTCTGTTGTTGCTGCTATGTTATCTGAAGAAGGATATGATGTTGTAGGCGTAACTCTGCAACTTTATGACCATGGTGCAGCATTAGCCAAAAAAGGTGCTTGTTGTGCGGGAAGAGATATTCAGGACGCACGCAGAGTTGCTGAAGAAATGGGCTTTCCTCACTATGTACTTGATTATGAAAATAAATTTAAAGAAAGTGTAATAGATGAGTTTGCAGATGCTTACTTAGCAGGAGCAACACCAGTTCCATGTATACGTTGTAATGAGCGTGTAAAATTTAGAGATTTGTTGGAAACAGCAAAAGACCTTGATGCAGATTGCATGGCCACTGGACATTACATACAAAGATTTGTTGAAAATGGAAAAGCAGAGTTGCATAAAGCAGCAGATCAAGATCGCGATCAAAGTTATTTTTTATTCTCGACCAAACAGGAACAACTAGATTATTTGCGCTTTCCTCTAGGACACCTTAAATCAAAAAAAGATACACGTGAATTAGCACACAAATATGGCTTACCTGTAGCTGATAAGCCTGACAGCCAAGACATTTGCTTTGTACCAAACGGATCATATGCAGCTGTTATTGAAAAATTGCGCCCCGAGGCTGCCAACCCTGGACAAATTGTTAGCCAAGATGGTGCCGTATTAGGTGAACATAAAGGTATAATAAATTATACAGTAGGACAGCGTCGAGGACTTGGAATTGGGGGTGGAGATCCACTGTATGTCATAAAGCTTGATGCAGATAGTCGAGAAGTTATTGTCGGGCCAAAAGAAGCATTAGCCACTAGAACAGTTTTAATTAAAGAAATAAATTGGCTTGGCGAAGATAATTTTTTAGATTCAAAAGAACGTACTTTAGCGGTTCGCGTTCGATCTACGCGATCACCAAAAGAAGCAATTATAAAGCCAATATCTGAAACGACTGCGACTGTAGAGTTAGTAATGGCAGAGGAAGGCATTGCACCAGGCCAGGCATGTGTATTTTATGATATTGAAGGCACCAGAATATATGGTGGTGGTTGGATTACTAATAATTGAAGTTTTATTCAGCTTCTCTTAATCTATCGCATTCTACAAACATTTCACGCAAACATCCCTTACAAATATGTTCATCAAAATCTTTTGTTGCTGCATTTACTGCTTCAAACTTTGAACTATACATTTTATCTTTACCAAGCTCATCTAAAACATGTAATCTTTCTAGTGATTTAATTAATGGCTCAAAATGCGCAACAATTCTGAAGGTTCCACCCCGCGCTTTAACTTCACGAATAGTTTTTATAAGTAAATCAGCGCCTGCTAAATCAATTTTCCCAACAGCTTTTAATGCTAAAACCCAATGTTTTTGTTTAATATTTTGTTTATGAATTTCTTTTAGTCGCTTTTCCACATGTTCAACTGAACCAAAAAAAAGTGGGCCATCTAATCTCATAATAAGTACTTGTGGACATAGGTCAGGTGCCAGGGTACCAATATCACGAAATTTTCTTTGCCCGTTCCCTTGCTCAATTGGAGCAATTATGGGTATTTGAGGCGTGGCACTGTCGTAGATAAAAACACACAATGAAGATATAACACCAATATAAATAGCAAAATCTAATTCAATAAATAGGCCTGCTGCTAAAGTAAGACATAATATAACAGTTTCAGCACATCGCGTTCCTAAAATATGTTTTAATTCTTTAATATCGATTAATTTCCAAGCGACAAATAAAATGAGGCCCGACATAGCGGGAACAGGAATATAAGCGACCCATGAACCAATAAATACAAGAATAAGAGCAAGAAATAAACTTGCAAACAAACCAGAAAGAGGTGTCACAGCACCGGCGGTAAAATTCACTCCACTGCGGGTAAATGAACCAGAGCCAGCATAACACTGGAAAAATCCACCAATCGCATTAGACAATCCTTGGCCAACCATCTCTTGATTTGCATCAAAATCTTCTTTCCTCCTAACAGCAAAAGCACGACCAATTGATATTGCTTCTAACAAACCTACCAATGCAATAGCAGCAGCTCCTGGAGCAAGGGCTCCCATATCACCAAAACTAACTTTAGGTATATGTAAAGATGGTAATTCATCTGGAATTGCTCCAACCATTGCAACACCAGCATTTTCAGAATCTAAGAAATAAGCAATTCCAGAACCAATTATTAGCGCCAATAAAAAACCAGGTAATTTAGGAAATACTTTTGCTAAAAAAATTGCAGAGAGCAGTGTTATACCTGAAATAATAACAGCAGATGGGTTCACTTCTACAAAATGTTCACTAAGTCTTAATATTCTTTCAATAACATTTCCACCTCTTTCAACATTCACACCAAGTGCACCTGAGAGTTGGCTAACCATAATTAATAATGCCGCAGCAGCAGTAAATGCAGTCATCACAGAATGTGATACAAATGAAACAATGCCGCCTAATTTACCTATACCCCCTGCCATTTGGAATATACCCACCATGACAGTAACCATAAGAGCTAACTCAACATATCGAGCAGATCCAGGAGTAGCCACATCATTAAGTGTAGCAAATAAAACTGCTGATATTGCAGTGGTTGGTCCAGATATCATTATCATGGATGAACCAAATAGGGCAGCTATAATAGCCGTAATCATTGCTGTATACAATCCATACTCAGGCGGCAAACCAGCAATCGTTGCGAAGGCTACACCTTGAGGTAATACAATCGCAGCGTTTGTGAAACCTGCAAATGCATCAGATTGTATAGTCTGACCATTAACTTTATTAAGCCAGTTTTTTGCTGGGAAATAATTAATATGAAACATTTAGATACCAAAGTTATTAGATTGGCTCCCGCTACTCTTTTTAACAGATAATGCAACATTTAAATTGAAATCGATTACTTTAATCTTGATCAAAATTATAAAAATGACCAAAAGAGAGAAAAATGGAGTCATGAAATGTCATTAGATACAATTTTAGACCATGTTGATGGTGATCTTGAAAATTCAATAGCTAGATTGATGGATTTAATGCGCATTCAGAGCATCTCCACTGATTCAAAATATTCTGATGAATGTATTTCAGCCGCAGAATGGCTCGTAGATGATTTGATGTCGATTGGATTTAATGCAGAGATTAGAGAAACTCCCGGTCACCCTATGGTCATGGCAAAAGGCGGCGAAGGTGGTATTCATACATTATTCTATGGACATTATGACGTGCAACCTATTGATCCAATCGAATTATGGGAAAACCACCCTTTTGAACCTAAATTAGAAGAAACAAAAAATGGCCCTGTAATTCGTGGACGTGGAGCATCAGATGACAAAGGTCAGCTAATGACTTTCATCGAAGCATGTAGAGCATTTAAAGATGTTACAGGTAGTCTACCAAATAAAATTTCTATTTTCTTTGAAGGTGAAGAAGAGAGCGGGTCACCCTCATTAGTTCCATATATGAAAAAACATGTAGATGAATTGAAAGCCGATATTGCATTAATATGTGATACTGGAATGGTTGAAAAAGATACCCCATCTATTGTTACGATGTTACGGGGCATGGTTAGCCAAGAAATAACAATTAAAGGTCCAAATAAAGATTTGCATTCTGGAATGTACGGCGGCCCATCTATTAATCCAATTAGGGTTCTAACTAAGGCATTGGGAGCAATGCATGATGAAAATGGCCGTGTCACACTTGAAGGATTTTATAATGGTGTAACAGAATTACCAGAACAAATCATTCAACAATGGAATGATTTATCTTTTGATGAAAACTCGTTCCTATCAGAAGTAGGATTAAAAATTCCAGCTGGGGAAAATGATAGAACAGTTTTAGAACAAATATGGTCTCGCCCTACAGCAGAAATAAATGGTATTTGGGGTGGCTATACAGGTGAAGGCTTTAAAACAGTACTACCAAGTGAAGCCCACGCAAAGGTAAGCTTCAGACTAGTTGGAAAGCAAAATCCTGAAAAAATTCAATCAGCGTTTACAAAGCACATTCAAAGTTATTTACCTAAAGACTGTACTTTAGAATATAAATTACATGGTTCTTCTATGGCATCTAATATGGCAATAGATAACCCATCATTTGAAATTGCTAGAAGTGCATTATCTTCAGAATGGAAAAATCCTGGTGTTTATGTAGGCTGTGGGGGCTCTATTCCAATTGCTGGGCATTTTCAAAGTATTGTAGGTTTGGAAACTATGCTTATTGGCTTTGCACAAGATGATGATTCAATTCATTCACCAAACGAAAAGTATGACATAAGAAGTTTTCATAAAGGCATAAGGTCTTGGGTAAGAATATTACACGCATTAGCTTAGATATATTACTGATTGTTTTTAAATATATTTAAGTATTTTAAAACTATAGCCTACCAGATCTTCCACCACGCCGACCTGTATTCGTAGATTTGGATAATCCGGCGCGAAGCACTGTAGTCATTGGGTGATCATCAAATTTTACCTGATATTCAGATAGTAAAATATTTATATCTTCTGATAAATCAGATTTGGAACCCGCAAGAGCCCAATCCAAAAAAATCATACGACATTCTTCAATTGTAATTCCATCAATTCTATATGATTCAAATATTAAACCTCGTGGGTCTATACTAAGATTTCCTTTAAAAACCATATGTAAATTTCCTAAGTTAATTATTATTTTAATATGTTATCTAAATTCTATTTACAGCTTAATCACGTCACTATTTAATAAAAATGCGTAAAATTATTTAAATATTTAAATATTATTTAATACAGAATTAGCAGCTAATAGATGTATATCCTTACGATCTGCGCCTAATCTATTCATAGTCTCTTCCATTGCTTTAATTTGGTTATTATCGTTATTTAGTAATGATCTAAGGCTTTCAGTAATATTCTCAACTGTACAATTTTCAAAAAGGTGTTCAGGTATAACTTTTGTATCTGTGATAATATTAATCAAATTAGCAGTGTCTATTTTTGCTAATTTCTTAACCATTCTAGTTGTGATCCAATTAGCTTTGTAAGCAACAATCATAGGGCATTTTTTAGCAGCCAGTTCTAATGATACTGTACCAGATGTAGCCAATGCAGCTGAACTAATAGAATAGGTTATAAATTTGTCGTGTTCTAATTCTTTTAAATCTTTACCCTCATTCAAAAGTAGTAAGGGTTTTACATTCCATGATTTAACAGCATTTACTACGTCTTTCTCCACTGAGGAAGCTACAGGCAGTATAAATTGTGAGTCAGGGTATAGTTTTTCAATATTATTCAGTACCTTATTAAATATAGGGCACATTCTTTTTATTTCGCCAATTCTAGAGCCAGGCAAAACTGTAATGATTGGACCGTTATGTAAGTTGTACTTTTTTTTAAATTTTTCTTGAGCTTTTTTGCTTACATGTGGACTAGAAACAGCTGGATGGCCAACAAAGTCACAAGTCATACCTTCTGCCTCCATATATGGTGGTTCAAAAGGGAGTAACGCTAAAACATGGTCAACATATTTAGACATTTTAGCAGCTCTTTCAGGGCGCCAAGCCCAAACGGAAGGCGCAACGTAATGAATAATTTTTAAATTTGGTAAAGCATTGCGAACCTTTTTTGCAACCCGCATGCAAAAATCTGGACTATCTATAGTAATTAAGACATCTGGATTCTGACTAATTATTGAATTAGCTGTCAATTTAATACGAGAAATTAACATTGGTATTTTAGGAATTATTTCAATTAAACCCATTAAAGACAAATCAGACATTTTAAATAAACTGTTAAAACCAGCAGATTCCATTAACGGGCCACCTACTCCAGAGAACGAAACATTTTTATTTGTTACTTCAATTAAACCATCAATTAATGAAGCACCAAGTTTATCACCTGATAATTCGCCCGCGATAATATAGCATTTTAATTTGTTCATAGTACTTTATCAGACGATACTGATGTAATGAATATACCAAGTTGATTTGCCGTATCGATACAGGCATTTTTATCAATCATCTGCACACAATCAGCTTTGATAGCAAGACCAGACAGACCGGCTTCAGCAATAGTTCTGATAGTTTCAACACCTACTGTAGGGACATCAATTCGGTTATCCTGATTAAGCTTAGGCGATTTAATAAATACACCTTTTCCATCACTTTCATCATGAAGATAATTTTTTTTACTTTGACCGGCAAATTTTATTAATGCATCTGATCCTTGTATTGTTTCTATTCCTAAACATAAACCCTGAGCTATTACACAAGCTTGCCCAATATCAGCTTTTGAAATGATGTTTAAAATTTCAAAACCACGCATTACATCGATTAAATCATTCTCGCTTGGAATTTTTTTTGTGAATACGCCCTCAGATACAAATATATTTTTTAAGATTTTATCAGTTGCTATTATTTCAAATCCTTCTTTTTCAAATATTTCTGCAATAATTTTCAATGTTGTGTCATCACCATTTTTTAATGCAGGGAGTAACTTTGATGCAATCTTTAAAAACTTTGCATCAAACTTTAATGGATTTAGCTTTGGTCGCTTCATTGCACCTGCAAATATTACTTGATTACAACCACAATCATTTAAGGATGCGAACAATGCATTAGGTTTTTCAAATTTTGCATTTATAACTGGTAATTGTTTTAACCAATGTAAATCCACTCCTTCAAAATGTATAATTTTAAAGTCTATATTATTATTTTTACAATGTTCTACTATCTGAATAGGTAAGTCACCTGCCCCAGCAACGATTGCTAAACACGGTGATTGCATAATTAGTCCTTTGATGAAATTGTTAGGGAACGCGAAGTTTCAGATTTTATAAATGAAATCATTTCCTCAACTAATGGATTACCTTTGTAAGCATCAAGTGCTGGCTCAATTGTATCTTTAACATTATTATTGCTTTGAAAAATCATCTTAAAGGCTGCCCTTAATCCATTTATATGATCTTTATTAACACCAGCTCTTTTTAAGCCAATAAGATTTAAGCCATCAAGATTAGCTCTTTCTCCAATGACCATTCCCATTGGAATTACGTCAGCTACAACTGCAGATAGTCCACCAATCATGGCCCCACGCCCAACTCGACAAAACTGGTGCACTCCAGCTAATGCGCCAATAACAACGTTGTCTTCAATAATACAATGGCCACCCAATGAAGCATTGTTAGCCATTATAACTTTGTCACCGACTATACAGTCATGTCCTATATGGACACCCATCATAAACAAACCATCATCACCAACTTTGGTTAATCCACCTCCGCCGGTAGTTCCAGGATTCATTGTAACATGCTCACGTATTCTATTTCGCTTGCCAATCTCTAATTTTGTATGCTCACCACCAAATTTTAGATCTTGAGGAATATGACCAATAGATGCGAAAGGAAATATTGTTGTTTTTTCACCTATGGACGTCCAGCCAGACACTACCACATGAGATTTCAACTCCACTCCATCATTTAAAGTTACTTCTGAACCTACATGACAAAACGGTCCAATATTCACATTGGCTCCTACAAATGCCCCTGTATCAATAACACTGCTTGGATGTATATTTGCGCTTGAATCAATTGACATTACATTATGCCTCTTCTGGTGGAACCATCATGGCAGTAAACTCTGCTTCTGCAACAACGACATCTCCAACTTTACCTTCACCATAAAATTTCCATAATTTCCCTCGTCCACGCAAGACTTTAACATGTAACTCTAACTGATCAGGAGGTGAAACAACGTGCCTAAATTTGCATTTATCAATCGTTAAAAAATAGACTAACATATTGTTATCAATCATATTTAAAGTCTTCACTACTAAAACTGCAGCGGTTTGAGCCATTGCTTCAACAATTGTTACACCAGGCATAACTGGCCTCTCAGGAAAATGTCCTTGAAAATGGGGTTCATTAAATGTGACATTTTTAATGCCAATAGCACTTTCATTTAATTTAATTTCTTTTACTGCGTCTATGAGTAAAAAAGGATATCGATGCGGTA